>TARA_R110001592_G_scaffold152810_1_pt1 | contig 13175 bp, 11 predicted proteins | sample TARA_R110001592 | Tara Oceans TARA_R110001592 (sample SAMEA4398387) | marine metagenome | biome: Polar Biome; feature: [SRF] surface water layer (ENVO:00010504); material: water (ENVO:00002006), including particulate matter (ENVO:01000060) such as... | depth 5 m
AACTATGTACTCAATGGAATAGAGATATCAGATGAATCTATATCAGGGCGTATTCATGATGCTCGTAATTATTTATTATTATTACATGCAATTATTTTAGAAGAAAAACTAAAGGGGCTGGTTGCCAATAGAAAAAGCAATTTGTCTTGGTTTGGCAAAACAAAAGAAAATTGTAACGCTTCTAGCCCTTTAAAATTTAAAATGGTTACAATGTCTGAAGCTGCAGATATAGACTATGAAAAAACAACAGCTGATGAATATAATAAAGAGTGGTTAGATGATAGATAATCTTGAAAAAAAAATAGAAATTACAGCAGAATGGATTGTAGAACAAAGTGATTATCCAATTAAAGAAGTAGAGTTGTTATTAAAAAAGATATATGTGGAACAAGTAAAGTGGATTGATGTTTCTCAGCAAGAAACAATGATACTGACTAATGCAAAAATTGAAACCTTAAATGAGGATATTGATGATGAATTTGGAGACTTATTTGTCAGATAAGCCTAAAAAAATAAATAGAAGTCATAAAGAATATCCTGAAAAATTTTACCAAGATATTATGGATGACTCTTACAGACCAATAAATAAAATATGGGTAGATGAGTGGTTGCATAAAGCAGGTATTTATGTAGGAATACTAAACGGTCATAGAAAAATATCGTCTTACAAAGAATGGTACAAAAATATGCTTAGAGTTAAACGAGATGATTTCTATTTTTAGTAGATGTAACTTATACTTAAAGCCTAGCCTAGGCTGTTAATAGCTTATTATAGGTTGTTAGCTAAATATATAATATATATATATATTAAGCTATATATACAAAATCTTTGCAATATGGACGTTTTATATTCTGGTCGATAGTGGATAAGGGTATGTATATGAAAGTCTCGCCAGAGGTCTATTAGACCCCTTCCTATTGATTTTGGAATAATGATTCTACTGATATTGGCTGTTTCAATGAATCTAGTAGTGTTTCAAATCTTTCTTGAACAGTTGGTTGTATTACAGAATGAGCTTCATGCTCAACAGTTCCTGGCACAGAATAAGGACCAGCAGCATAGATACTTGAATATTTTGCATCTTCTTCTGCTCCTCTTAAGTTTAACTCATCTCTTAAATCAGATAGTATCATATTATTTTTTCTGTTAGCTTTTATTGGAGTATATTGTTTTTGATGAGCTAATTCATCAAGTAAATTTCCTACGTGACCTGGTTGTGTAAGCACTGTATCTACAGGCCAATTAGATGACATTGGATGTCTTCTATCACCTTTATAATAAGCTCTATCTAATCTTCTATCAGTCCATTCTTGTTGTTTTAAAAATGGATTACCATATTCTTTTATTATTTTAGCTAAAGCTTGTCCATAAAATGTATCTTTCTTTTTTATATTTTCAGTAGTAGCAATAGCATTCTCAATAAATTTTAATGTAGTTGGTCTCATTTCATCTTTATCAATAAGATTATCTATCTTATCATGGGCAACTCCAGTAACATCGGGTTTAGTTGATGTCATTTGAGATTGGAGAAATTGAAGTAAATTATCAGGATTCATCTCTTATATCTTTTATTTTATTAATACAAGCCTGTAAGTTATTAAGATTTATCCTATTATCTTTAAAAGCTGAAAATATTCTAGCTCTATCTTTTACAGGTAAACCTTCAGATTCTACAGCTAAAAGTTTCTTTACAAAATATTTTTCGTTATCGCTCATTTGCCCTGTCCATTATTATATAATAATTTATAAATTGTTGCAGCTAATTCTGTTTCACTCATTTCATTTAATATATTTTCTATCATATTATCTGTTAATTGCATGAATTGTTTCTGAGTTTTCCCCTTATTTTTTTCATCTGTATGTCTAAAATATGCATGTAATGGTTCGTGCAATAGAGCAGTTAAGGGTCTTTTAAATTGTTGCATTAATTGTTCTCTTCGTGTATCACTCATCCCCTCTTCATTAGATAATTTTTTAATTGATTCTTCTTCAGTTGAATTTGGAACATTTTGCCCCATGTAAGTCATAAATTCTCTTTGAACATCAGAAATTTTCCCTGTTGCATAAAGATTGAAAGTGTCTGGAACTGATGATTGCATCGACATTAAGTTTTTAATTTCTGAGCTCCACTTATCCTGTTCTTCCATATTTAATATTTCATGTGTATAAGTATTCCCTTCTCGTTTTACTCTTGATTTTATCTCTGGTGGATTTCTTCGTAAATTATCAATAGAGCGTGATAAAGCAGGAATATATTCTCCACCAATCATGTCCTCACTAGATGGTTCTCCATTATTTATAAAAGTTTGAGGAAAATTATATCCAACTAATCCTCCAGGAGCGTCTCCCTTTTCTATTCGACTCATAATATCTTTAAAGCCTTTTTTTACATCCTTTTCATCTGTTCCATATCCCATAAAATCCATAAGAGATTCTTCAGTAAATCCTAAATTAAATAATTTAAGCAAACCTTCAGTATTAATAGGAACGTACTTCTCCTGTTCTAATGGTAGATTGGTGTTTCTATTGTACCTTCCTGGCTTGTAAACCCCTGGAATATTAATTTGATTTTGTGGCATTATTTACCTTGTCCTCTATAAGATTTGCGATATCTTTTCTTACTGCCCTTAGTTCCGAATTTAGAGCCACGACCCTGACCTATAGAAGTCTTTTTTGGGCCACGTTTTTGTGTGCTACTAATGGATTGAAGTAATCTCATCTAATTGGAATCTCTATTCCACCTCTTCCACCTATTAATTCCATAAGAGTTCTATAAGTATTTTTAACATTTGCTTCTGTTCCTGGTTTTATCGTTCCTGACATTCCAGTTCTTTGAATTTCTTTCATAGCTTCTAAAAGATTTTTATCTACAGTATATCTAGCTTCTTCAACAGCTCTACTTTTCGGTGATTTAACTACTAAGTCATCAAGTTTAAGAGCTATATCCATTAATTCTCTTGTTGGAGCATCTTTATATTTAGCTGAACTTGAACCTTTCATTTTTCTAGCATAACCCATAGCCGATTCTCTTGTAGATGGACTAAAAGCAGTAGAAGTTTTTAATCTATTGATTATATTCATAAAATTTTTACTACCAGCTGGTATCATAGCTCCAGCTTTTGAAAATCCACCTACCATATCTAATAGTCCAAGTCCTTCGCCAACTACTTGTTGAGGTTCTTGTCTTGATTCTTCAAATGCAGCTGTTACTTGGTCAATGTAACTATGAGCTGCTTCAGGTATTGTAGGTAAATCAGCAGATGTACCAAATTTACCGCCTGTTAATAATCCTAATAATGTTTCTTCGTTCATAATACTACTCCGTTGGTGGTAATACAGCTTCTAAACCATATTTATTTCTATATCTATTTATAGCTGCATTGTAATCTCTTACTTTTCTTTTATACAACTTATCTAATTCTTTTTCTTCTTCTATATATTCAGGTTGTAATTTTTCCATATATACTTGATATCTAGTTTTCTTTCCTGTAGTTTTCTTTCTCCAACTACTTGGAATTGGTCTTGAGCGACTAATAATACCTTTTAAAATCTTTTTTGCCATCTTCTTTGCTTTATGAGGACTCTTAATTAAAGCAGGGTCTTTCTGTACCTCATCATGAATAATGTAATTTAAAGCTGAATAATATGCTTGTGCTTTTATTTCATCACTCTCAGACCAAAACGCATCTTTAACAGTACGATAGTAAGGACTTCTTGTTGTAAGAAAATCATTCTCATCACCAAATGAAGGTTTACTTCTAAAGTAAGTTTGTGTAAACTGTCTTTGTCTACGTCTTGAAGCTTCAACTTTCTTTTCTAATGGAGCTGTAAATCTACGAGCAACTCTTGTAGCATGATTTAAAAATACAATATTTTCTTTTGATAAATCTTCAAGTGATTGTCCAATATGTTTTTTACCTGTTATAGTTGCTGATGTTTCTCTAAATATAGATTCTACAGTTCTTGCTACTACAGGTTTAAAAGAATCAATAACACCTCCATACTCATCTACTGAGTTACTAAAAGCAGCTAAACCTTCAGCTCTAATAAAGGACGACCAATATTGTTCACTTTTTGTTTTAAATTTATTACGAGCTTCTTCTCCAAGTATTCCATAATACATAGAGTATATAGCTTGACCTGCTAATGGTACTATTGTAGCATATCTTAACAATGGTACAGGATTACCTTCTACTACTGCAGGTCTAATAACACTATTAACAACGTTTTCTGTCATTCTGTATGCAACTCTGTAAAACAATGTCATTGGTTTAGACCACCATTGACCCATCCATTTAGGTACAAAAGGTAAACTAGGTCCACCTTGAGTAATTAAATGTGATAACTGCTGAGCTCTTGTTATATAGTCAGGTCTTGTATGTAATTTTTCTACTCCAAGATTCATCATCTCTTTTATTTGCTCTGGAGTAAATTTAAATACTTCTGTTAAAGTACGCATAGATGTTTTTCTACTCATACCTTTATTCATTGGAGTTTTAATACCGTTTAAATTATTAATATGAGTTTCTAACATTGGCTTTGCAGCTGCAACAGATACAATACGGTTTACAACTTCAGTTTGTCTCATTAAACTTGGGCTATATTTTGTATAACGTATACGACCTGACATCAATTCATGAACTCCAGCTTCTTTACCACCAATAACATTTGTAAGTCTGTTATAGAATCCTGCATCAGTCATACTTTCATACAATCCTTTTATTGCTCCACGAAAACCATATACAGTTGCATTACTTGTTTGACCAAGTATAAAGTTTTTCATTCCAGAGAATGGACTTGATAAACCCATTTGAGCTGTAACCATTGTCAATCCATTTAATACTCTTTCCATTGGATTATTCTTTGAAGTAGAATTAACTTGAAGCATTAATTGACTATTAGCCCAATCTGAAAATCCTTGACCTGTTTCTAAAGTTAATCTAGCAAACAACTTAGAAGTTTCACCTTCAGATTTAGCTCCATCTTTACCAAAATATTTATAGGTAGGTACAACGTGAGCTATTTTTTGACCATATCTTGTTACAATCTTATCAAAATTTCTCTCATATACATCTATAACTTCACCAATTTGTTTTTTATTACCATTTTTATCAATGACCGTAGAACCTTTTTTAACAGGTTTACCATTTATATCTTTAAATCCAACTGGTTCTATTATATTTCTTGTACCACGTTCTACTAATATTACTGGTGGTAAATCTGCAATACGTGACCATTGAGTACCAAATACACCTGCACTATCCATCCAATAATGTTTTATTTGTTCTACGTGAGCTAAAGCTGCTTCATATCTTTCTAATGGAGTTCCTTCCATTCTCGAAAACTGAGGGTCGGTCTTTGATATTTTTAATGCCATTGATTCTCTAAAATTACTATCAGTACCAATTAAATTTCTAAATCTATCAGTAACCATACGCATTAAATAGTTTTCTTGTAAATGACTATTAAAACCAGTTTTTTCTGCTGTTTTATCTTGGTACATTTTTACATTTTTACGACCATCTAATGCATCAACTTCACCCTTACCTATTCTACGTAATCTTTGAAATTTATCACCTTTCCATTCAGGAACAAATCTATCCTTACCCATAATAAACCAACCATTGTCAAACTCACCAGTTGTTTCATTTTTTATACGTAATGATTTAAAGTATTCTATGTTTTCAGGGCTTTTATCACCCTTTTTTATAGTAGATGGCATTTTTGTATTCATAGCTGAATCAAGAAATTCATATCCCTTACTAACACGAAAAGCATCCCAAGGAACTTCTAATACTATTTCAACTCCATTTTTATCAAAAGTTGAAAACAATCTTTCACGAGCTCCACCCTTTCTACCATTCTTAACATCCATCTTAACGTCAATCATTCTCAAAGCAAGACCATCACTTAATATATCATAATCTTTGATTATTTCTTTTTTAGGTAGTCCATCTAATATTGGATTATAGAAATCTTCATACTTACCATCAAGTATTGTTGATAAAGCTTCAAATTGTTTTTGACTCAGTTTATATTTTGTTTTTAACTCTGATTTCCATTGAGCAACATCACCTGAAATTTGTTGTCTCATTAACTCAAAGTCAATTTGTTTACCAGCAAGAATCTGAGCTGCTTTACTTTTTACCATACCAAGAACAGTATATGTAGGTAATGTTAATTTTGCTACTCCGTATAAAAACCTTTGCCATTGTACACCAACTTTACTCATTAAATTGTCTGGGGGAACAGTAGATGATATCTTGTTTTGAAATGACGGTGTATTGCTTTTGGTTTCTATCAAAGCATTTGCAGCAACAACTTCTTCATAAGTCATCTTTGTGGAAGTGCCTTCACTTTTAGGAAAAAATAGTTTTAATAATTGTTCATACTCAGAATCAGATATTTCTGCATCTTTTTGAGCTTTTTTTAATCTATTTCTTTGTTTATCAAATTCTTTTTTCTCTTTTCCATTTATATTATTTTTTTTGTCAGCAATATTTTGTATTCTTGATTCAATAGATTTGTCTGACATCCAATGAGTTTCAGCCCATTCCGTAGCTTCTTTTCGAGTTTTAAATCTAATAGTCTTCCCTTCTACATTATTAGTTAAGTTTCCAAATTCAGTTTTTTTAGATTCTCCTTTAGTAACCTTATCATAATAAAATTTAAGTGAAATAGGTTTTTCATTTAATGGGTCAAACTCAGGGTATGATTCATAAGCTTTTTTATCAATCAATGTTTCTTTTTTCATTCGATTCATATCATACCAATTATTTGGGTCTGTCTCATCAATATTTCTTAGTCTTTCAAAATCTTGCGTTGCTTTTTCTCTTGCACCAGTGCCCTTTGCAGTTGATTGAGCTATTACAGATTCTTCATAAGATTTAACAGATTCAGGAGTAATACCTTCTTCTAAAATTTTACTAGTATTTTTTAAACCTGCTCTTGATTTAGGATAATAAGTAATTGTTGTTGGTACATCAATATTTTCTCCTGTTTTAAAATCATATTGTTTAGATGTACTAGGAAATTCAATTGATTCTTTTGCTCTTTCTTTAGAATCTCTACCTCTAAGCTTATCTGTAAATAATTTTTTAAATAATGGACTGTTTTGATTATAAACAGGTTTACCATCTACAATTGAAACTATTGGATTATTGATAATCTCTTTAGTTTCAGCAGTTTCAGGAACAACTTCTGGATTATCAGACCGTTTTGCTCTATTAATTTTATTTAATACTTTTTGAGGTATTTTAGTGCCTATAGCTATTTTTTGTACTTGAGAACCTCCATGAGTACGGATTTCAAATACAGGATAATTCTCAGCTATAAATTCACCTTTTAATGATTCAGGAACAATTACTTCACCTTTTTTAAAGTCAGATATTTTTCCTACATACTTACCAATACCAGCAGATGTATATTCAAAAGATTTAGTATTTTCATTCCAAAGTGGAATTTTTACGAAGTCTCCCTTTTTCCAATTTTCAGGAACATCTCCTTTTACTCTTACTGGCTCACCTTTCTTATCATATCTAACTGTTATATCTTGCAAAAACTCAACATCTTTAGATTTTGTTTCATTTATTGCTTTATTTAATTCTTTTCTCAGTTTATATAAATTATTATTACGTCTATTTTCATTAATTTTATGTGAATGTCTAAGAGTAATTTTCTTTTTTTCAGTTTTAGCATTGTTTAAATTCTCTAAAAATTTTGCTTTTTCTTGAGATATCTCTAATGTCAAATCATCTATTTTCTTTTGAAAAGATTCTCTATTCTTTTGACCTTGTTTCTCTTTAAAAGGACTTTTAACTTCTGGAGCTCCTTCCGTTAATCCAACATCTTCAATCTCATAAGTACGATTAGAGCGGTATGCTTCTCTAAATTCTTTTTCAGAATAATTTAAATCTTCTAATATTTTTTTATCTACCTTGTCTAAGTCTCTACCAAGAACACGCTCACCTTTAAGATTTGGAGCATTTACTTGATATTTTTCACTAAACTTTAATAAAACTTCTTCTCTTGTTTTTCCTGATATATTTTTTACAGTGCCAGTTTCAATATCTTCATACTTTAATTCATGTTTAGGTTTTTTACCCTTACCCTTTTGATATACACGAAGAATACGAACATTCTTTCCTGGTGTATCAAGAGATGAAAAATGCATCTTACTTGCATCGTTTGATAGATAACTTTCTATCTCATCAAGTATTTTTTCAGTGCCTCTTCCATTTTTTATATTTTTTAAGTTAGCATCATTAATTTCAGGAATAGTAGTACGAATTGCTGTTTCAAGTTTTTCTTTTATATTTGCTCTATTAAGCCCCTGTCTTGCATAATGAAATCCAACTAATGTTAATCCATGAATAAATCTTTCTTCCATTGACATATCAGATTGTAACAAGTCAGAATACATACCTGCACCTAATAACATACCAGGTTCTACAACTGTCTTCGCTCCTTTAAAACTTGCTCCTACCATTGTAGGTATTCCTGCAACAGAAAATACAAGACCAGCAGCTGTGTCAGATGTTAAGGATTGTAATCGACCTTCCATTTTATTAATTGGAAATCGTGTTTGACCGTATAAATTAAACGCTACTACGTTGTTAGAAAATAAATTAAGTGAACGAGCTAACTTAGGATTTTTCTGAGCTATTTTTAATATTTTATTTCTGTATAATTTACTACTACCAAGAAGTCCTGTAGCAACAGGCATTTGTTTAGCGGCAATAGATTCAGTAAATAAACCTGCATTTCGTTTTACTATGTTTTTAGCTGTCATAGCAAGTCTTTTAGATACTTTATCCTTACCAAGTTTAGCAGCTTTTGCAGATAAATCTACTGCTTGTCTATACTTTCTATATTGTTGTATAACTTTAGCTCCACGAGCACCTGTAGCTGCTATACCACCCACACCACCTGTAACAGCGGATGCAACTACAAATGATGGTAATGCTCCAACTAATCCACCAAGAGCACTTGCCCAAAGTTCAGAGGATTCATCAGCAGGAGAAAGAGTAGATTCGTATTGACCAAATGGAATTGCAGATGATTTAGCACTATCCCAAAATCTACCCATAAAAGTAGCATCTCTATATTCCTGGTCCGGTATTGTAGAACCAACTTCTTGAGAATTTCTTTGAGCTCGTTCTAAATCAGTTTCTATATAACCAAAATCAATACCTTTTGTAGTGTCTTCAGGTGATAATGCAGGCATTAACCAATTTGTAGAATCTTTTGTAAATTGGTCAGCCCCTTTAACATAATCTTCATACAACCATTGAGCTTGTTGTTCTGTAGGTTCTGTAGGACTATCTACTTGGAATTGATAACCGTTATAATTAACAGTCCAAGTTTGCATATTTTGTTGTGCCATATTATTGTATCGGAGTAACAGATGATGGTGTTAATCTTTGTACTGAAAATCCTGTGTTTGTTGTTGTGTCAGTTTTCATTTCACTAAATATTGGTATACCAAATTTTTGTTTAAACTCTTCTAAACTGTACGATTTACCTCCTACAACATACTTATAAGGTTGTTGAATTGAAACGTTTCTTGGAGAAATACCCATTCCTCCAAAATAAGAAGCTTTTCCAACTCGTCTTTTAGCAACATCTAATTGTTTAACAATAACTCTATGTCTTTTACCAGTTTTTATATCAATAACTTCTGAACCAGTTTTTAATGTAGTAGCATCTTGTGATTGATTTTGTTTTTTAAAAGATAATATCTCGTTAATTATTCTACCTTCTTTTAAACCACCCCAATTTTCTTGAGTCCAAGTTTTTCTTTTTTGTGGTTCTTTACTTACATCAAGTGGAACATATGATTTCATAGCTGAATTTTTACTTGTAGATACCGAAGCTCTATTATTAGTTATCATACTATTAGCATTTGAACCTGAAACTGCTTGGTCTTTACCTGTAATTTCATTTGTTATTATCACTCTAGAGTTAGGACTAAATACTTGTTTAGTAGGGTCAACTGACAAAATATTTGAATTTATTACATTTGTTATTTCTGTTCCTGTTCCTGTTCCTGTTCCTGTTCCTGTTCCTGTTCCTGTTCCTCTTGTTGGACTTGCACCCATGTCCATATCTCTAAAAATATCTTCCATTGGTCTTTTTTCATTTCTCCATTGTGGAGGCAAATATTTTCTATAAGTATTATCTAAATTATTTAGTTGTCTATTAAATTCTTCAGGGTTTACAATTTCTCCATCCTCATCTGGTCCAAAACGTTCAATTACAGAGTTCTTTTCGTTGTTATAACGTCTTTCTAAAGAACCCATATTTGATGCATTTTGTGTAAAACTTCTATTTAATATTGTTTCAGCGATAGCAGTAGATTTATTAAATAACGCATCATCAATTCTAGATTTGTCTCCTTCTAGTAACCATCCCTCTTCTACTCCTTCATCTGCAAATTGTTGTATATATTTTGTTTTTTCAGTAAGATTATGATTATTTTTTAGATTACTTATTTGATTTCTTAATGATTGAGTAGTAGCAGTATCTTTATTAGATATAGCTAAACCTAAAGCATCATTCATATTTGATAATCTAAAATCGTATGGATTTTTTGGATTAAGATATTCATTACTAAATGATGACAAGCTACTTTTATAATCTATTTCTTTAGCTGCAGATTCAATAGACGAAGATACAGCTAATTCAGTACCAAGAACTCGAATTGCTCTATTAGTATCTGTTGTTAAATAATCTTTTCTATCTTGAGGGTTATCAAGTTGAGAGTAAGCAAATCTATCTGATGATAATTGTTCTTTTTCTTTTCTTTCATCTCTAGCAGCGTCATCTTTCTCAATTGATGCTAATAAAGTATCTCTTTTTAATTTACTTTGACCATAAGCTAATAAACTTTTACTAATTTCTTTAGTCGCTTCAGCCCAAGGGTCTTGATAACCCATTCTTGAAATGTATCTTAAATCACTTAACGCGTCAGCCATTTTCTTTCTCCATTCTCATACATAAATTAACCTTGTGATTGTTGTTCGTATCCGTACTCATCTTCGTTTACCCATTGACCTCCGATATAAATATATCTTACTCCATTAATAAGTGTTGTATCATTTTCTTGAGGTGGCCCTTGTTGACCTTCAGCTGAAGGATTTTCTTGCAATATGTTACTTGCCATACTAAAACCAGATTGTAATTGACTTCCTAATGAATTTAATAATTGTCCATATTTAGATGCTGTAGCTTCAGCAACTGAAGATTGTCTTTGATTTAATGTGTCTAATAAACTTCTTCTTCGTGATTGATTTCCTCTACTTCCAAATCCAGCAAATCCCATTCCACCTTGAAATTGTCCACCTCTGTTTGATATATTTGCTTCTTGAGCAGCTCTTTGTTCAAATGCTCTTTGTTGATTACCATAATTATAAACATTTTGTATATCTTCTCCAAGCTTACTTAAATTTGGCAATCCTTGAAACCTATTAGCATAATCTTCAGACACTCCAAATAGATTAGCATATTCTTGAGAAGAAACTCCTGGTATCTTATCTCCACCACCACCTGATACAAAACCTAATAGCATATCTCTTTGAGATTTATCAAGAACTTGAAGTTCTCCAATAAACTTTGATAATAATGAATTAACAGGTTGAGTTGCTCCACCACCTCCACCACCATCAGGGTCAGGGTCAGCGTCAGGGTCAGGGTCAGGGTCACCTCCCCATCCTCCAGTATAGTCTATTTCTATCTTCTTACCACCTTCATTAAGAGGGCCAATTACCTTACCTATATTCCAACCTGAGTTCATTAAACTATCTAAAGCTGATAAATCAAATCCATAAGGATTGGACGATGTTGAAGGCTTTCCACCAACATTTGCTGTGTTAGCTGAAGTATATTTATTTACATCATTCATTAAATTTGTTTGTTGACCATAAAGGTCTTCTTCATTAAATCTTGGCATAATTAATAAATTCCTCCTGGATTATTATAATTTCCTCCATATGGATTAAATTTTAATTCTTCTTCTAAAGTGTCTGTTGATAAATCATTAGTAAATTGATTTTTACTTCCTAATAATGACATTAAACTTTTAAAAGGATTTGATGAACGAGATGCAACGTTAGATGCAGAAGGCATAGAACCCATTCTACTTAATTCAGACAATATTAATCCTGGATTTGTTTGAGTAGGGTTTACAGCATCACTAAAACCAAACTCTACAGGAGTTGATTTAGACAAAGCTTCACTTACACTTACATCTGTAACAGGAACTTTTGGTGTTTCAAGTGGAGGTGTGCCTCCCTTACCTGCAGTTCCCGCCTCTGGGAATGATTCAAAAGTATTTTGTAAAGTCATATACAGTAATGGTGTTGTGATTGCTTGTGATATAGCTTGTGAATCAACTGAATTAATTAATTTATCTATAGCTCCTGTAGCTGAAGTTACAGCTTGGTCTGCTTTATCACGGCCATATAATATTGAATCCATATCAAGTCCAGCAGCTTGTGAAGATAATCCACTTACAGCTATATCACCAGTACCTTTACTAACTCCTCCAGCCACTAATCCTCCTAATATTGGGCCTCCATAAGCTGTAGCGACTAATCCAGCTCCCTTAGCAAGTAAATTCCCAATACCTAATTCACTAGAAGCTGTAGTAGCAGCATTTGCCATCATTTTTAAATAATTATTGATTGCTCTTCTACCCAACCCCTTTTGTTGGCCCATCCATCTTAAACCTTGGCCTCCCATTTGTTGTGCAATTCCTGACAATCCTGTTACAAATTGCATTGGGTTATATCCGTTCGCCATAATATTCTCCTTATCTAGCGATTACAAGAGCATCTACCTTATCAGCTCCTGTTATACTAGTCGTTGTACCACTTGATGTGGTATATGTAATACTTGTTAAAGCTCCAGCTATACTACCTGTAGTACCATCATCTGAAGACGTATCATTTAATATTAAATTAATTCTTATTGGATTTGTACCATCACTACTTGGAGAAGAACTATAAGAAAAAGATTTTGTTATAGTATTTGTTCCATTGATAGCTTTTGAAGAACTCCAATCTCTTACTAAATATGATGCATTATTTTGAAAAGCATCAGAATCTTTATTTCCAACTCTTAGATATCCAGAAGCGTCTAACCTACCTTCTCCACTCTTATTAATTATAGATGA
>TARA_R110001592_G_scaffold195591_1_pt1 | contig 13169 bp, 19 predicted proteins | sample TARA_R110001592 | Tara Oceans TARA_R110001592 (sample SAMEA4398387) | marine metagenome | biome: Polar Biome; feature: [SRF] surface water layer (ENVO:00010504); material: water (ENVO:00002006), including particulate matter (ENVO:01000060) such as... | depth 5 m
CCAGAACCTGTTTCAATGTCAGAGAATCTTTCTCCATACTCACCTCTAGCAGAACCTTTTCTAAAATACTTTGTTCCTGCTACTAAATACAAAGAAGCATCTAAAGAAGCTGCATTGTTGTTGTTTACTAATTGAACAGTGTAAATGAATCCATCACCTGCAGGAATAATATCTTCTGCTGTAATATACATTTCAAGTCCATTATACTTATCATAAGTAATAATGTCCCCGTGTCCAAAAGTTCTTTTAGAAAGTTTAATTCTAAAAGTAGCTCCATCTGCACCAAGATCATTTACACCTTCAAGATTTGAAACTATAAAAGGTAAATCTTGAGCAATTGGTGTTTGCCATTTGTACTCACCACGAGCATTGTCTACCATAATTGTATTCTTTCCACCAAAAGAAGCCATTTGATATAAAGGCATTTCCACTTTTTGTGTCATTGCCCATAAATCAACAGGTCCCATATCCATAGGCTCAGTAGAACCAAGCATATTAGATAAGTGATAAGAATCAATATGAGAACTTGCTTTGTACTGCGTGTCTCGTAAGAAAATTCCATTGTTTAATACTGGAGTTGCCATAATTGATTGTTTTTTGTTTGTTATTAATTTATATTATTTGATTATTAAATCCTTTTGAAAATATTCTGAGGTCTAGATAATTTCTTTTTAGAATTACCATTTGACCTACCTGTCTCTTTTTCTGCTTCTTGCACTCCTAGAGAACTGGAGGTTCTATTAGATTGTTCTGTTTTTAATTTTCTAACTGTTTTTGCTATATTAGCTTGAGCACCTTTTTCCATTATTTTACTTTTATATCCGCTTGGATCTGAAAGTAACCACAATGCTTCCGTTATTAATGGATAATTAGGTTCTTGAAATTGATACTTCTCTAATAAGTGACCCAACAAGTTTGTATTTTTACCACTAACTGAAGGATATGCTGGCTGAACTAGTCCATTGTATAACATAGACTGAGTTTTTTTATCAACATTTATATCACCTATCTTACCATCTTTTAATGTATTATATACATTAGACATATATTGTTTAGATGCATCGGCTTGTTGCTGTTGTTTTAATTGTTGTTCTTGTAATTTTTGACCAACAATTTTTTCTTGCATTTTATCTAATTTTGGCTTAAACTTAGAAGCTTGTTGTTCAAGTTTGCCAAGATCTTTCCAAATTTCAATTTCTTCATTAATTTCTTCTGGAGTACCGTATCCTGTAGAACTTAAATATTCCATTATAATCTGCTCTTGTCCTTTTTCTGTAGTTGAATCAAGATCATAAGTATCTTCAGCTTGACCCAGTGTTTTAAAAAGACTTTTCAAATCTGTACCACCGTCTGCTACATATCTTGCTGCAACTTTTAATTCATTGGGAAGAGCATCAAAAAACTGTTTAGGAGTTTCACGTCTTACTTCAGCTCTTGCTTCTTCTATATTAGCTTCAATCAGCTCTTCAAAATCTTTTGCATTATATTCATCTAATGATTTAGCATCATCATCAAATGCAAAAAGTTTTTCTTTTTTTACAAGTGAACCTATTAAGTCATTCATCCCTGCTATAGGCTTTCTACCTCTAGTTTCAGGTTTTTCTAAACTTTCTTCAACTTCAGGATCTACATCTATAGCATCAATAATACTATCTCCTTTAACTTTAATTCCTTCTTTAGTATCTTTTGTTACAGATTCTGGTGGGACAAAACCTTCTTCATCCATCCAATCTTCCTTTTCTACAGGTTGATCAAAAGTCATATCAACTTCTGGTCTAATTGGATCCATCATTTTAGGCTTTGTATCTTCAGGTAAAGTTACATTGTCAGCACCGGCTCCAAAAAGCTCGTCAATATTAATTTCTTCTTTTGTTACGGTTGTATCCACGTTATTAGTTTCACTCATTTTTGTTGGTTTAATTGTTTGTAATGAACTTATATATATAATATAAGATATTCTTTTTAGATAAACTTATCTAATTTGAGATAAAATTTAAGTTTTTGACAGTTATATAGCTAACAGTGTTTATTTCTTTTTGGAATCTTTTTTAGAATCTTTTTTAGGTTTGTTGTCATACTTGTTTTTATTCTCTCGTGCAATTTCAAGATTAGTTTGAGCTACACTTTTTTGTGTATTTAAACGCTCTCTTTCAATTTGCATTTTTTCTTGATTTTGTCCTTGTTTCATTGTGTTTTCTTCACGCTTCATATTCATCTGTTCTCTATAACGTGAAGTTTCTTGTATATCTTTCATTGAATCTTTAAAATCAGATTCTTGGTTTTGATTTACATCTTTACCAGCACCAAAACCAGCCGCTCTAATTTCAGCTACCATCAATTTATTTTGTCTTTCTGCTTCTGCATCTTGAGCTTCAGCTTGAATTCTTGCTTGTTCTTGTTGTTGTTGAGATTGAAGTTGTTCTTGTTGCATTTTTTGTTGCTGCTCCATATCTTGCTGTCTTTGAGCTTGACTTTTAATTTCAGCATCTTTAAGTATGTCAGATACTTCTGCAATTGATTCTGATTTAATTATATTTCCTAAATCATAGATAGATGCGCCAGATGTATTATTTTGCATTGCTAACCCTTTTAACTGCTCTAGTATAGCTCTATGATTAGTTTTAGTTGTAGCAAATATGTTAAAATCTCTAAGTAAAAGATCTGTACCATTAATTACAAAGTTTACTTTTTCTGCTTCAGTAGTTATGTAACTCAATCTTACACTTGGATTAGTACTATGATAAAATTGAGCTAAATCAGTTCTCATTTGATGAACTCTTGGCATAAGATAATCTGAATGCTGCGTGAAGTATACTTCTGTTTGTGCATATGATTGATTCATTGCATTTACAATACCTGTTGCAGTTTCATTCCCCATAGGCGCACCTAAACGTTGAGGGTTTACTCCAATTGCGTCAAAACATTGCTGTTTAAAATAATTAGCTAATTGTATTCTACTCATTAATCTACTAGTTTGCTCCATATTTAGAGTTTGGTAGTGATTAAAGTTGGTGGCATTCTCAGTATTAGTAATAGATGTATCTAATGGTAGCATTTGAAAATCTTTCATTGCTACATATGCTTTTGCATAATTATTTTTACCCCAATCTTCACCCATTGAGTGACGTGGTAAAGCATTCTGATCAAACATAATAACAGTTCCAAGTTCATCTACTAGTATATCAGCTATTTGATTATTAACCATATTGTACCCTACCTGATATGCTTTCATTAAATCAACCAAAGATGTTGATCTAGTATTTCTATCAGAGAAAACTCTTCCTTCTATAGGGAGTTTGCACCCGTATAGAGAGTTATCTCCTTTAAATTGAAATGGTATTCTACCAGGTTTAGTTCTATTTATTCCAAGATATATAGGGTTTATATTATCCCCCATATTAGATCTCCAGTATGCAGGCAAATTAGGCCCAATCTTAACTCCACCGCAAACTTCATTAATCCATATCCAATCAATGTGTTCTCCTTCTAAAAGATTTTCTTTTGTTTTAGCTTTAAATATTGTAGTATCGTAAGTTGGTTTTTCAGTTATTTTGTAACTTTCATCAATTACTTCTTGTATAATTTCACCATCTGCTTTAACTCTTGTTAAATGCCCCAACTTACGTTGTGTTTTCCAATAAGTAGTAGTTATACGCATTAATTCAGCTTCACCCCATAGTTGAACGTCTTCTCCTTCATTTAAAATCTGGCTAATAACATCTCCACCTTTAGCTGGATTGCTATCCCAATTACTTACATATTGTCTATACGCTAAACTTGGTGATTCTGTATTCCATGCGTGAGATCTAGAAGGATCATAATAAGAACCATCATTTTGTTGACCATTTACTTGATATAAAGCAGATCTTGCTGGATAAATCTCTTGTAATGAAGCCAACTGTCCTTCAGTCATTAAGTATCCATATTTATCTACTACATCAGCTACAGTCATTAAATCAACTTTGCCACCATAGTTAGAGTTAGAAATATACCTGACATCCGGAGACTTTTGATAAAATGTTAAAAGAGGATTCCATAATTCTACATCGTAATCATCTTCCATCATTTTAAAATGCCAAAACTCTCTATCTGTAATAAGCATATCTCTAAAGCCTCTTTCTTCAAGCTCTTGCATTTTAAATCTTTCTTCATCAACATTTAATTGATGAGATGCCCACTCTTCAACCATGCTTCTATAATCCATAGAAAAGAAATCTTCTATTTCTGGAAGTGATTTAAGTTTTTCAGGGTTTAATTCTGCTTGACCTTCTTCTGATTGAGGATCCATCCCCATATCAATCATTTTAGCTGTTAACTTTGCAGAAGCATCTGATAATAGATTTTCTTCTACCATAGATCTTTTAGCTTCCAACATTTCATTATATGAGGTGTTGTCTGTTGCTCTAAATTGAACTTTGGAATATCTTTGAGAAAATTCTCCTGTTAATACATTTATGACGTTTGGTATAATAGGATAAAATTTTAGTTCTAATGCTCCCGCATCTTCTTTGACTAAAACGTCCATCATATCTTTATAATCATTATCTTCTTCAATTATATAATCTGTTTTGTCAATTATACCTTTTGCTAATTTATAATTTTTAAGAAGTCTTCTTGCGTTTTGCCGTATAAACTCTATACCTTGCAACTCTAACCAGTCAATATTCCACGCATACCAATCGTCATCTTTTTTCTTAGATGATAAAAATTGCATTGGTTGCGTTAAGCTAGCTGAAGCAGTAGTGCCTTCTGATTTGGCACCAGCCTTTAATTGCATTGCGTTGAATACTTTCATTATTTAAAATTTTTAAATCCGCTTCTTCTTATTTTGTTTGTAGAATTAGGATTTTTACGGCCTAAATTCTTAAACGGACTGTACTTTAATTTATACAAATTTTTTGACTTATCCAAAGAAGAACTCTCTTCTTTCACCTTTAAATATCCTCTATTTGCTTCTTGAACTTTAACAAATGCAACCAATGCTGAAAATGCAACAAGTCTATCCACGTTTAAGCCAGGTTGATATTCTTTCATTTCAGTTAATAACATTGGATCTGGAATTCTTTCAATACCTAAAGTTGTACTTAATACATTCCCTTCATTATCTAATTCTTCATCTATTTCTTCTCTTAAATATTCAATTGCATATGATATTAAATGACTTTTAAATAATGATCCTGTATTCTTCCAACCATACTCTGAATATACACTTTTATTAGACCCTAAATCTTTTAAAAATACCATTTGATTTTTTGGAACTAAGTATTTTTGTTTCTTTTTAGAGACCATGTAATTTATAAAATGGCTAATATTATTTTCTACTAATGTCCAAGCATTGTACCATTCAATAATTAAAAGTAGTTGCTCATGAGTTTTGTTTATGTCATCATACCTGCCTGACCAAGCTGCTACAACTTTATCTTTTTCTATAAAAGTTTCTGGACCATCTAGCGTGTCTCTTGTAATTTCAACAGCGTTTTTATATATAAAAATACTACATAAAGAATCTGATGTTGTAGTCTTGCCTTCTGATACAGGATCAATAGATCCATAGTATGCCCCCCATTTTGGATTTTTTACAGGTCTCTCCCATACTTTTAAGCATCCTGTTTTATCAGTCATCTTTTTATCTACAGGAAATGTAGATATAGGAAGTTTGGTTGATCTTTTAGCAATTATTCCTTCATGAGTTCTTTCAAGTTCTATTTGCTCATAACTATATTCTTTATCTTCAATTCTTTTTTGTTGTCTAGAAATAAGACCTTGTGGAAATATAGATTCTTTTCTATAGGCAAATCCTTCTGCAATATTGGTTGGTTTTTGAGATATACGTAATTGATATTGTTCAGGATTTAGTTTATTTTTCCAATCCTCTCTTTCAATTATAATTGCATTAAGTGCTTGCTCTACCAAAGAGTTTCCGTGTTGATCAATGTATGGAGGCATAGACCATTGTTCCGGAATAAATAGTCCTGATAAACCTCTAGCTCCATCTTTATCTAAAAGGTTAGTTTCTACAGGATATATATCATTATTAATAGGATGCAAGATCATTTCTTTTAATGGCTTGCATTGAGATAAATCTCCAACAGATCCTGCTGCTATAAACATTCCTGTAGTCATCATTCCTGAAGACATTGCAGGACGCAGGTATTCATATGTATCCATCATCTTAGATGCAATTCCAGCCTCTTCATGGAAGAAGTAAGTTGTTGGTCCACCTACACCAGTTGTTGCATTTTTTTCAAATGAAGCACCTTGTATTTTAGACTTTAACCCTTTACTTGATTTTCTGTTTCCAATTCTAACTTCAATCTGCTGTTGCCATAATAATACTTTTTCTGGATTACTAGGTCTATACCAAGCTGTATGCTCATTAAGAAAATCTTTATATTCTTCAAGAAACTTCCAAGATCCTTTGTCATTTATATAATCTTTTAGTGATGCACCTATTTTACAAACACTACCTTCTTCAAACCAATAGGTATTTATAAGTTTACCCATATGAAAATAAGAAGATGCTATTTGACGTTTTTTAAATATAGCAGCATGCATATTGTGCATTTCAGCCAACCATTCATAAAGAGCCATGTGATACTGAGCATCTCTAACTTTAGCAAATCCATATGCTTTTTCTTCTTTGTCATAAATTGGAAGAAAATTTAACCACATGTAATAATCTCTAGTTAGATACCATGTAATACCATTATTTATGTATATAACACCGTTTCTACATTTATTTTTTTGATCATCCCAATATTTTGTAAAATCTTTTGATCTATATGGTGCGTTACAGTAATAACCTTGAGAATTAAACTTTGTAGCTTCAGCATTAAAAACAAAAGCTGTTTCATCAAAATTATATTCACCTGGAATTTTAAAAATAGATAGCAAAAAATCTACAAATTCTTGCTCAGTTAAAAATATAGTATCAGACCAATTTCCATTTTCGTATGTAGGTATGGATTTATACATCAAATATTTTAGCAAAAATCATATCACAATTAACAAGCAGTACTTTTTCACCTTCATGCATCATTTCAATACCCATTGAATGTTCTGAATACTTTACTGTATCTCCAATGCTGAGATTATCTACTAGATCTCCAACAGCAACTATGTCTGCAACAAAATCTTCTACAGCTTCAGTTCTAATAATTTGAGTGCCTGAATAAAATTGAGCAGCTTTTTTATTTTTTATTAGTACTTTTCTTCCTATTGGAACTACTTTTTGTTTTGTCATCTTTATTTATTTTAAGTTTATTGGGTTCATCCCAGTTATATACCGGTTCATCCCAGTATAAAAAAATTAATCCGTGTTTATCCTTGATCATATGCTAATCCTTGACCTCCTCTTGTAGAGGTTTTTTGTTCATCTTTTAAATCCTTGTATGCTCCTTTAAATGATTGACGTATGCCATCAAAATCTTTTGCAACAGCTCTAATTTGACTTATGTTTCCATCTCTTCCATCTGTTATTTGCGTATTAGCCATATATGTTGCCATATTATCTAAAGCCCTTTTAATACCATCATATGCTCTAGATGTTGGTGTTTCATATAATTTAAAACACATATCTAATGCGTATCTTATTTTTGGATCTTCTGTAGACTCTTCTAATTTACATTCTTCAATAACTATGTCTTCTTTGTCATTTTCTGGTAAATTAAAAAATGGATTTAATTCAGGATCTGGACATGTCATATAAAATAAATAAGAAAATATTGGCATATATGTTTTAGGATACACGTCCATTATACTTTTTAGAAATTCTAATGTATAACAATGCTCTGTAACTACAACTTTTTCATTTTGAATATCAAATAATCTTACTATCATTTTGCTATCATTAAAGCATGAAACTTAACTAAAGATAATTCTACAACGAGTTCTGCTTTTATAAATGGTGTTTGTCCATTTGTAAGTGAGGATGCAATTAAATTAGGTGTTGAAAATATAACAGACGTTAAACTCTCACTAATGTTTCCATTTACATCTTGATATTTACCATAATATTGAACATGATCTCTCACCATGTAAGTTGGGACTAAAACAGGTTCACTATATTTTCCAGAATCTGCAAAAGATCTTACATCTACTAATATTGCATCTACAATTGCCATTATTTATCTTTTAACCAGTTAATAATTGATATGACTTCATCTTTAAGGTAAGGTAAGTCATACATTTTTATTTCTTCTAATACAGGCTCCCCATCAACATGCTCATTAATTGGATATCCATTTTTGTCTTCACCTAGTTGTTTAAACTTAACATGTTGTACTGTAAGTTTACCTACTTTAAGTTTGGGGTTATGTTTCTTTATAATATACGCATAAATGCTTAATTGCAAACTATAATGATTTAAATGGCAATCATCAAGATGAGATACAGGGTTGTATAGTTTTTTAGTAATCCCTTCCCAATTAGTAAATCCTTTTTCTTTAATTTCTTTATTTGTTTTGTAATCTGTTATATTAATTGTATTATTTATAATTTCAACAACATCTGCTTGACCGCAAATTTTAGCTGACTTTAAATATACTAAATGTTCTGGGTAAAGTCCATCATATAATTTTTGTTCAGGTGCTAATTTTACACCATCTTTTTTATTTAAAGGTCTTATAATTGGAACTTCAAAACCTTCTTTTTCAATTGTATCTAATTCAAGAATGTCAGCTTCTCTTTGATTATGATACCAGTTTCCAAGTTTTATTGCTCTTTGACTTTCTCCTTCCCAAGCACCTAGAATTTCGGATTCTGTCATACCATACCATTTAGATCTTTTATTTTTAGATGATTTTTTTGCTATAGCTTTTTGATCAAAAGGTTCTTTAAACTTTGATATAACACTAGTAACACTAGTCCAGTCTATCTGATCTTGGTCATTGCTTTCATAAGTGTGACCTTCTTCTTTAAATGTTATTGCCATAATTATAATTTTTGAATACCGGGAAATATGGAGCAGGTTTTATTTTTTAATAGAAAAGATTCTACAGCATTACCAAACTCAGCGTTATTTGGATATTTTTTTCTTAATTCTAAAACTTTTTGACCTAATTCTGCAAGGCTTACAGAAGGATATACATAGTTTACATCATGTGTAGAATTATATAATTCTTTATTAATCTTCGCCATCTTCTAGTTGTTTCAATAAATCTAACTCTTCATCTTCCGTTAAATATGCAGGCCATTTATCTTTTGGACAACTGCTAGCTAAGGATCTCATTTTAATAGACAGGCTGCATCCGCAATCTCCGCAACAAGGTTGTGTACCCGGTACAGCGCATTCACTTCCTTTTATGTCCAGGAGTTCACATTGCTTACATACATCCCATCTTATCTTAGCTTCAGCTTCAACGTGTTCTTGTTTGAATATTTTATTTTTAATTCCTTCAAGAATTTTATTTCTATTTATTATTATCTCTTTAAGGTTGAGTTTCATTTCTTTTTTTCTTAAATTCTTTCCTATCTTCTGCTAACTTTTCCATATTTAACAATATGTCTTGCAAAGTTTTTATCTTTTCTTCTATTAAAATTGTCTTGTTATAGCCATTATATGTAGTTTTTTCTAAATTTCCTAAATAACTTTTATTTTTTATTATAGCTTTTTTAATTTTTATTTTACGTAATGAAAACGTACCTAAGCCATCAATGAAAATATTAGGATCTGTCAATGTAGATAAATTTTCACGAACCTTTTCATAATAAAAGTTTATAAATTCATCTACTACTGAAGAATGCACACCTACTTTTTCTGCAATACCTTCTTTAAATACTTTATGACTTTTAGGTTTCACTCACCAAGAACTTTATAGTCTAGCAAAACAACTCCGGTAGACTGTATATTTAATACTTTTGAAATAATGATTGTTTTTTTATTTTTACCATTCTTTTCAATTAAACCTTTTTTCTCCGCTTTTGTTATAGCGTTCCTTGCTGATTGAGGGCTTTTAAATATAAACTGATCTGTTACGATCTTGCAAAAATCAGTAAGTTCATGTTCATCTAATAAAGCAAGCTCTCCAAGCATTGAAAGATCTGTGCTACTAATCTGAATATCATTAAAATAACAATACGTTAGTATTTGATATTCTGCAGTTTTGCGAATATCTGTTTTTATTTTTTTAGTTACTTTGTTTACTATCATAGCTTTAGTATCATTTCAACTAATCGTTCATCTGGGTAACAATCCATCTTGCCTCTTCTAACGTTAGTGTGAGTTAATAAACCTTTTACTTTACCGTAGTATGCATCTTCTTGATATTCAAATGCTTTTACTGGACCATATTTTTTTATCCACTGCTGTAGACCTAACCTCATGTCAATATTATCTCTATCAGCAATAAATTTTAATAATAAACCGGTCTCTTCTATTTGCTTATCTGAGTATTTATGCCACTCCATTTTCTTTCTAAAGGGAGACTCTAGTTTTAGAATTTGAGACTCGGTTACCTTGGATCCAAAATAAGTATCCCCGTTATCTAAATAGCCAGTTGAGCATATCTCTATTCCCACGGAATGTCTATTCATATAACCAGATCCTGTTTTACCAAGATGCCAACCATAACCATTTTCTGGAAATGCTTGTACAACAACCCCGTCATACTCATCATTACCTGTTTTATGAGATTGTCCCCCTATTACGAATTCAGTAGCAACTCTTCCCCGACTATCTTTATTCCAATGATCAACTACTCTGTAAGGATTCTCTCTTCCTGCAGTGTGATGTATAAAGCAGTATTCATTGTAGCCTGGTTTAGCTAAGTACTCGCTTGAACTTAGATGATACTTATGTATTAGTTGATTGTAATCTGTTTTAAAGTATTGCCCATCTATATCACAATCTTCATCAATAGCTTCACTGCCGTTAGATCTAGATAACTCTAGCATCGCCCAGGTTTGAGGACCCACTATACCGTCAACTTTTAATTGCTTATCTAACTGATATCTAAATACAGCTTTTTCTGTAGCTGAACCAAAGATACCATCCGGTATAATGTTTAGTTTTTTTTGAAGGGTTACTATGTCTGGACCTCTATCACCCTTTGTTAACAGCTTTCTCATAGTATCTATTTTTTATCTTGAACAGGTGGTGTCTCCCCTTCTTCCTTATCCATAGTTTCATAAGCATTAGCTAAGAATGCTTGAGCTTGCAATCTTTTAGCACGATGCTCTTCAATTTCTGTCATTAAGCGTTCATACTCAGCTTGGACTTTAAGATGTGATAATTGATCTCTATAGAACTTTGTTATTTCTTCTCTACGGAGTTTGACTTCTTCAGGTGATAATGTTTCTCCTGTATTTTTTTCTGTACTCATAATATTGGTTTTAAATTTAACCAAATATACAAATAAAGTTTAACTTTTTAAGATTTACTATTTTCTTTTTTGTCTAATATCTTTTTTAACTCGGCACACCGTAAGTAATAGTGAGGTTCATCTAATTCTACATAGAAGTCTATAATACTTTTAAGTTCTTCTTTTTGGATACCCTCAATAGGGTCATAAGCCATAAGAGCAGAAACACCATCTAAATCATTCTGCATTACTAATTCATCAAAAGGAATCTTAGCCGTAAGTACCCTATATGAATTTTCATATGCAATGTATAGCATGTGCCTTTCAAGTTGCATTTGTTCTGTTTCAGTTAAATGTTCATCTTCATACTCTTCTCTAGGATCCTCCATTGCTGATATCTTTATACAATAATATACGAATTTTGAACCATTCCCCCTAGTTCTTTAATTAAAAAAATACCCCCCCATAATTTATAATCTGTGTGTTTTGCATGTGCATGAGGTCCTAGCATTCTGCTCCCCGGCTAATGTTTGAGTTGGGGAGTGCCCCCGTAAATCTCAATCATTAAAATTTCTTTCAGATGAATTTTAGCAAAACTCTACCATTGGTAGACTTTATCGTTTCTAAAGGTGCAAGCTCGCTTGACATCATCAGAAACCCTAAAACTGGAAAAAGATTTTTCACAGTTCCTGGTACTGACGTGTCAGGGAGAGTTGCTGAGAAAGTTGAAAAACTTTCTTCAGAACTATCTGTCTCTTGGTTTACACCAGAAGAAGGCGAGCCTTCTTACATGGTACACACAAGAGGTACAGACAACCGTGAAGATTCCTTCTCAGTTGCCTAGTCCGCACAAGCTCTTACTGAACAACAGTAAGTAAGAGCTTTTTTCTGCCCTTAGCCACTGACTATAGCTACCTTAACTGTGTAGTTATAGTTACGCATATAATAATTTAATCATTAACTAAACCTCATTAACTATGCTTGTAGAAAGTAATGGCTGTGTTACTCCAATTGATTGGACTATCAACGTTAACTCATAGAGTTATTAGCCACAAAAAATGTATAAGACACGGAGTTAACCATACTTGGCAACAGAAATGGTTTAATTTATTTAAATGTGTAGACGTCATGAAACCTTTATTAGCCATGTTTGAGTGAAAGAGTACGGCCATCAGCCTCCTTAACAGGAGTGCTACACATTTTTTAATTAAATGTGTGTGTCATCAATAAGGTGACCTCACATATGCTATAATCAATGGGTTGGCAACCATTAAAATATTAGTTAGTACATTGTATATATATGGCTAACAAAAGACATGGGTACCTTGCGCAATAAAGCTAATTAACTTGAATTGTAATACAGGATGTTAACTCTTATGTAGTTGCAAATACACTAGAGGGGTCAATGAGTAATTACCTTGACCTTTCTACCCATACACATTATCTATTGTATTCTCTCTCTATAGAGTCTTAATATAATAGCAACCCGTTTATTCATTAATCTAAAACTATTATTATGGTAGAGTATATAAGATATATCAGCTGGAAAGATGCTGTTGAAGATTTACAGTCCCAAGGTGTTGAATACATTGGTTGGGCTAATGGTGGTGCTAAAGCTACCAAGGTAGAGGGAGATAGTTTAATTACTATTCCTCAAGGTCCATTTGGTAATAACACATCAGTGTATTACTATCCTTTAGCAAACCAGGTAATGTGTGTTGACATGAGTTAACACACAATTAGAAAATATGGAGGTAACATGGTCTACTTGTGAGTGAATTGGGTGTGATACAAACTCTCACCTCCATATTGTTAACTATTCTCTGCCTTACACATACTACAATGGAGTAAGATGAATTAAAAGATGCT
>TARA_R110001592_G_scaffold29350_4_pt1 | contig 13167 bp, 15 predicted proteins | sample TARA_R110001592 | Tara Oceans TARA_R110001592 (sample SAMEA4398387) | marine metagenome | biome: Polar Biome; feature: [SRF] surface water layer (ENVO:00010504); material: water (ENVO:00002006), including particulate matter (ENVO:01000060) such as... | depth 5 m
CGCGCTAAATCAACCGTCAAACTGATCAAAAGCTCTTAAAGCATCCGCCGCATACATAAGGGCGTCTTGTCAGATTAAAATGAGATTTTTGTGAAGATCTGGTATTTTGTACCTTATGAGCAAAATAGATCCTTTCAAATATTATAAAACAAGTCCTGAAATCATAAAATTAGCAGTAATGTATTATATCCGTTATCCGCTTAGCTTACGGCAAGTAGAAGATATTCTGCACGAACGCGGTATTGATGTTTGTCATGAAACTGTTCGTTACTGGTGGAGTAAGTTTGGCACTTTATTTGCTAAAGAAATGAAGAAAAAACCTACTTATCAAGTATCAAACTGGCGGTGGCACATCGATGAAGTCTTCGTTAAAATTAATGGAGAGTTACATTATTTATGGCGTGCCGTTGATCAAGAAGGAACGGTTCTTGATTGTTATGTTTCAAAAAGACGTAACAAGAAGGCAGCGCTGAAAGTATTGAAAAAGCTGATGTCTCGGCATGGTAGACCAAAAGAAATTGTGACTGACAAACTTCCTTCTTACAAGGCTGCCTTAAGAGATTTAGGGGCAATAAATTTACAAAATACAGAGCGATATAAGAACAATCAGGTAGAGAACTCACATCTTCATTTTCGAAGGCGGGAGAGGGGCAAGAATAAATTCAGATTGATGCAATCTTTACAGAAATTCGTATCAATTCAATCTTCTTTTCTCAACCACTTTAACCATCAACGTCATCTAGAAAACCGAGAAACCTTTAAGAATTTACGCCAGAATTCGTTAGATGTTTGGCAAAATATTTACGTATGAGGGAAGTTCAATTACAATTTCGGAGAATAGTTAGCGTTTGTCTGACACCACTGCCATTCAGTCCGGCCTTCCATACATTGTGAGAGAATGAGCCTGTAAGGCGCGGCGTTCCGCGCAGCCAAGCTGTTTCCTACAACAGGGTCAGGAAATAAATTTCGTGAATTTTGAAGTTCAACCATCTGGTCATTTGTGAGTTTAAAAGCCATTATCACTGTTCCCGTTCCTTTAAAGATGTTGTGTCGTGGTTTTTGAAATATTCAAGAGCAGTATTTTCTAGATACTCAATGTCATCTAAGGGATAAGACGTATAATAATATTGAAAATAAAACTCGATATCTTTGTATGTGACATCGTATCGACATGTATCAAAATAGGGATCTTCTTTGCATTTGTGGATGTAGAGTTGTTGTTTTTCTTCTTGAGTTTTTAATTGTTTAGCAGTTTTTTTATATATATACCCTGTTAAATTGCTGCAATATCCTTGTGAGTTTTTTCTCTTACACTCAGTAGGAATTAAGCTAAAAAATATACTTTCCAATCTAAAGGGTGCTTCAGCTTTTCTTTGGCAAATACTCGTTGCTTTCTTTTTATTTGAATATTCTGGTTCTCCATACCATTGAGCATCAGGACCAACCATAATTATTATGTCTTTCTTGGGCAAAGAAAGAACTGTTTCTCCAATCTGTACGCGTAAATTTTCATCCGCTAAGCAAGCTTTTCTTTCTTCACCCACCTCGTAACAAGACGTAAGAAAAAACAATAGGCAGAAAATAGGAAACAGTGCCTGTTGATTTGTGCCTAGTTTAAATGTCATGGTGTTTTACTTTTTGTTGGTACGTAGATTAGTTCATTGAGTTTTTTAAGAACTGCTTCACGTAATTGAACTTGAATACTGGGGGGGGGCTTCGTTTTTCCTCCGGCTCCATCCAAAAAAATCATTAAATTTGGTTTCCTGTCATTGTATATAGAAATAAAATCACCTCCTGGCAGCTTGAGAAGATGTTCACCCATTTTTATATAGACTAGTGCAGTTCTACAATTTAAGCCCTGTGTCCCAAATACTCTGACCACGTACAGTTCACTACCAAATCAGGCCCTATGTCAGTTACGGTTCAGTCCATGCACGCGCGACCCAAATTTTGTTTATAAAGGTTCTCAATAGCGACCATTTCACGCTGTCCAACTTGTGCTGACAGACAGCGTATAATCACTTTATGACTAAAACATCGCATGGAGGGGTAGCTAGAATTTCTTCTGCAACACCACCAATTTTTGTGGTTATAAGCCCTGAACGGCTATTAACACCAATAGCGAGTAAATCTGCTTTTTGTTTTTTTACTACGTTAACCAAAGCAGAAAAAGGTTCTTCCCTGATCTGTTCATGAGAAAAACTATGTTTTTTCAATATGTTCTTATTTTCTCCTACAAATTTTTCTAGCAGTTCATGCTCCTTATTCATTAGCACGTCACCAGCATGTAGCTCTATCTTTGCCCCTATACTAGTGTTAGGAAAATCAAAGGCATGGATAATTTTTGCCTCAGATTTAGGGGCAATTTGTATAGATATCTCTAATGCTTTAGCAGAAGAATCTGAAAAATCACAACCTATCACAATGCTTTTGTAATCATCCTGCGGTTTATCAGAAACCATTAAAACAGGCTTGATGCCTTTACGGATAACGCGCTCAATTGTTGTACCAACAAACAAGTCTTTAAAGCCTCTTTTGTTATGAACACCCATAACAATGAGGTCAGCTTTACATGTTAGTGATGCGTCTATAATTTCTGCAAAAGCATTGCTACTTTCAATGATATAAATTTTTGTTTCGATGGCATCTATACCAGCATAACTTAATACTACAGAGCGAACTAAATCTTCTTTGTCTTGCCGTGCAGACGGCGCCTCCATTCTATTTTCGGACAGCCGATAAGGTGATGCTATATGAAGAATATGCAACTGTGCCTTGAACAAAGTAGCAATTTTAATAGCGCGCTCCATCGCGCGGTCACAATTGACAGTTAAATCTGTCGCTATCAGAATATTTTTCATATTATACACTTTCCTTAGTCGTTATAGGTTCTTCGTTGGTAGTGTCGCAAACTCGTCTGTACTTTTCAATACATGCTAAACTAGCGCCGTTTTAAACTCGCTTAAACTTTGCGACACTACCAATAGCATATGTCAGTCGCACTTCAGACTGCTTATGTCACATTTCGTTATTATCACTTAAAATATTTAAAATAATTTTCTAAGTAGTATTGAATATTTTGAGCGTTTTCTTGGCTGCCGCTATTACTAAGTTCCTCAACCTCCGGCATATACCCCATAAGGAAAATATGTAATTGGTCATGTGGCTCACCTTCCATAGTGCAGCCCGTTATCAAGTTATCTAGATTCTTTTGAAGGGTTATACCTTGAGACTTCAATTCATCATTATTGAGTGAAGCAATATCGATATTTAAGAACAATTCAGCCATTTGCGCAAATGATTGCCTTGTATGATCATCCATTTCCCATTTTTCGCCATTATTTAAGCTCATTCCATCAATGCCATCTACTTTCTTATGTTCAGCTTTTTGTGGCTGTCTTTCTTCCAAACTGCTAGAAGGCATTTCTTTGTTTTTCTCTTGCCCAAAACTCTGTGAACTTGCAAAGAAAAGTCCGATTAAAAAGGCGTTTAAAAATATACGTTTCATATTATTTTTCCTTATAATTTAGTGGTTAATTTTCTAGCCATCCATCTCTTAAGTGAAAGATATGGTCAAAGCACTCATAAAAATTTTCATCGTGTGTAACAGCCAGTATGGCCGCCTTCTGCTCTGCAGCGACTTTGCGCAAAAGGTTCATTGTACCCCGCCAGGTCTTATGAGACCATTTAAAGGTCTTGCGTAAAGGAGTATTTTGGCAGGAATTAAACAATTTTCAAATTCAGACTTTTGCCGTAGCTCTCCTAGCGCTTGTTTTATTATTTGTTAGAGGAAATATCCGCCTCAATCTGCTTTTGCCATGTCATGCGCAGCGCATTGGCGATGGCGAGAACGTCGATGACTTCCTGCAACAATGCACCCGCAACGGGCGTGATATAGCCACCCGCGGCGAAGCCCATGGCGATCAGGCTTAAACCCATACCACCCAAAGCGCTTTGCAAAACGATGCGGCGCATAGATGCCGAGATATGGATCAACTCATCCACCTTCACCAATGAATTTTCCATGATGACCGCGCCGGCTGCTTCGGCGGTGACGCTGCTATGCTGGCCGAAGGCAATACCCACCGTGGCGGAGGCCAGTGCGGGCGCGTCATTAATGCCGTCCCCCATATAGAGCGTCGGGACAAGCGCGGTTTGCGCGCGCACGATTCCGACCTTTTGCTCAGGGCTTTGTGAAGCATAAGTCTCTTTGATGCCAAGCATATCGGCGAGATAAGTAACCTCGGACTCACGATCACCCGATACAATCATAACTTTTGTAAATTGATGGTTGGGACCAAGATGTTCGATAAACAGCTTGCTGTCATCACGCGGCGCATCACGCAGACGGATAGTTGCAGCGTATTTCCCATCCATCACAATTAAACATTCCAACCCCGCCGCCGTATCGGGGAGCATTGCGCCCGCATCAGGATGCGCGGCCAAAAATTTCTTGCGGCTGGTGACACTAATATCATGTCCGTCCACTGTCCCACTTAAACCTTGCCCCGGTTTTTCCGATACTGTGCCGGCATCCATCAGGGGCAGGTTCTTTTTTTTCGCTGCCGCTAAAATCGCACCGGCCAACGGGTGTTTGGAATAGCGTTCAAGACTCGCGGCGCGGCGGAGAATATCGTCTCTATTACCCCCCTCGGCGACGATAACGTCCGTCACCTCGGGCTTGCCGTAAGTGAGTGTGCCGGTTTTATCAAAGATCGCTGTGCGACAGGTTGGCAGGCGTTCCAACACTGTCGGGTCTTTGACGATAATCCCGCGTTTAGCCGCCATAGAAATAGCACTGATCAGGGTGATAGGAATAGCAATCAGCAGCGGGCAAGGCGTCGCCACGACCAGCACCGCCAGAAAGCGGATAGAATCCCCCGTATAATACCACGCCGCCAAAGCAACGAGGAGTGCGATCGGCGCAAAAATAGCTCCAATTTGATCCCCGATGCGGCGCATCGTCGGGCGTTTTTGCTCGGCATCTTGCATTACGCTCATAATCTGGGAATAGCGGGAATCAATCGCCAGTTTTTCAGCACTTATCATAAGCACGGCATCACCATTAATCGCACCGGATAAGACGTTCGCACCGCTGGATTTAGTGATATTATAAGGTTCTCCCGTAAGATAGGATTCATCCATACTACCGTGGCCTTCGATAACGATACCATCAACAGGGGCCGTTTCATGGGGGTATATGATGATTTTATCGCCGATTTTAATTTGATCGAGTGCAATATCCTCAACGTCTTCACCTGATTTACGATGCGCGATAGAGGGCATACGATCAGCCAGCGCGCGCAAAACCGACGATGCTTTGCGCATGGCATAGAATTCAAGCGCCTGTCCGCCAGATAGCATAATAATAATCAAAACAGCGGCCAGATATTCCCCCAGAATGGCGGCTGTAATCAAAGCTATGATCGCCATGAGGTCTGCACCGAAATCACCCTTAAGAAGTTTTATCGCAATCTGGATCAAGAGCGGTATACCGCCCGCAAAGATCATCACCAGTAAGGGAATATCGTTATAAGGTGTTTTGATAAGGGCGAAGTGAAGCACTATCGAAATAAGTGCCACCAGAGCGACCCAAACTTCCCATTTGTTTAGATTTTGCAGTAAAATTATTGTCGTCGGATTCATATTTTAAGATTTGCCATGTCACTTATATTTTATCTTCGCTAACCCATTCTTGTGCCTGATCAAACTCATTTTCATCAAACACTCGTATTTCTGGATGAATGAATATTTTCAAGACGCCCACCACCCAATGCTGCCAGATATGCCCTGTAATCACGGCAGCGCGTTCAATGCTATTATGATGGGACTTTACAAATGCCATATGTTTTTCGAAAGCGCTTATATTGTCCCAACCATTAAATTGTGAGGCATTCAGCAGTAATTTAATTTTACCATGTTTTTGAATAAGAGCATCAACCTTAACTGAAACGTCTGAAAAATCATTGGCTTTCAACGTTTCAGTTACCGTTATCTGCACTACGTTAGTGGTGGTATTTTCTATCTTAATCATGATCATCTCCTTGGATTGTTATAGGGTGTATTATTTCATAAGTACATATTTCCCTGGAGCATCTCTGATAGGGGCATAGTCTTTATTATCCCCCATAGAAGGTGGTTTGATTTTATCGCCCCCGTGACCCACAAGCCATGGCTCCCATGCATCGCACCATAAGCCTTCTGTTACAGATGTGGTCTTTTCCCACTGCCCTGGTGGTTTGTAATGCGCTGTGTTGGGAACGGTAGCTATTTGATAGGTACGTCCCTTATGATCCGGCTCGCTGACGATTCCAGCATTATGCCCGCCGCTGGTCAGGACAAAGGTAATCTCACTTTCTGTGAGCAGCAGAATTTTATAGACCGATTTCCATGGTGCGATATGATGCAGAATCTCTTGCCAGTGAAAACGCCTGCCGCCTTGCCGCCATGCAACGGGCCGAAAAAAATATCGAGACACTCTTGGATAATCTAAAACAAACGTCGCGCACATTGCGCCAAAACACTATTGATGAAGAGCTGTTCGACGTTATTGCCGGATTCAAAGTCTGATGATTAAGTCAATCTTTCTCTACCACTTTAAGACTTTACGTCGAAATTCAGTTGAACAATGGCACGAGATTTATGCAAATTAAAATTATGAGTAAATGCTTTTGGAGAAAAACTGGCGTTAGTCTGACGCCGCTTTCCAAACATTACCCCCCCTTATTAAAGAGAGAAAAGGAGAATTTTTTTCAAAAAACAGGCTTAACTGAAATTAAGATTTATTTTCCAATGCCTCGACCAAGCTTTTGTTGCATGCCCTTGCCTGATAAAGTTGATCCATCAAAGACAGCATTATATCAACGGCGTCATATTCAAACTTCATCTCGATATGCAGTTCACAAACCAGTCGTATGCGCGCCATATCAGTATCATCGAAAACATAATCCGCTTCATCACGCACCGGGCGTAGCCAGCCGCGTGCAATAAAATCTTCCAACGCATGCCGATCTATTAAAATATCTATTTCTTTTAGAACATCATCAATGCGCATCATGACGTGCTCTCCTTTTCATTTTTATTGCGCGGATTATAACTGTGCTTTTCTACCCAGTCCTTCATCGCTTTTTCCAGATCTTCATCAATTTTATCCGGCATCACTATCTGCACATCAACATAATGGTCACCACTTTTAATGCCCTTGCCTTTCAATCGAAAGCTTTTTCCGGAATTCGTACCTTTGGGAATTTTTATATTTACAGCACCATGAACAGTTTCTATTTTTATTGCCCCCCCCAAAACAGCCTCATGAACACCGATGGGAACTTGGTTGTAAATATTATCCCCCTTGCGGATAAAAAATTTATGAGGAAGGACGTGAACCTCTATATAGGCATCACCATGCCGTCCATCCTGTAATTTTTGACCTTTCCCCTTCAGGCGGAGCTTTTGCCCGTCTTTTACGCCTTCTGGAATGGTTATACTAAGATTTTTTCCGTCAGGCATCGTGACCTGTTTTTTTGCACCAAGAGCAGCCTCCATAAAACCAATATCAAAACGGTAATGAATATCCGCGTTTTGTTGTTGACGGAACATGTCATCAAATCTGGTGTCGGGTGCGCGCCCTCCAAACATTGCTCCAAAAATCCCTTCAATATTTTCCGGATTAATATTGCCGCCGGAAGATGAATAACGTGTTCCTTGGGGACCTCCGGCAAAATCACGATAATACTGCCTGTCACCGCCCTGTTGCGGCTGACCTTGTGCATCAATTTCGCCGCGATCAAAGGCAGCACGCTTGTCTTTGTTTTTCAGAAGATCATAGGCTGCAGAAATTTCTTTGAACTTTTCATCGGCACTTTTATTATCTGGATTAAGGTCAGGATGGTGCTTTTTGGCAAGCTTACGGTAGGCCGCCTTGATTTCATCATCAGAGGCTCCTTTATCCACAGAAAGTATCTCATAAGGGTTTTTACTCACTAATTTTCCTTCTACTTAGCACCAAAAGTAAAATTGGCATACTATACGCACTCACATGCACCCTAACATATTCCATATTATCAATCTTTGCTCAACGTTTCTTCTATTGGCCTTTAGTCGCCCACTTTATTATGGATTGCCTTACAAGCTTGCGCCATGACAAGCTCTTCATCCGTGGGTCCGATCCTCGTTGAAATTAAGAAGAACGCCCCGACTGTAATCAATAGCCTTACAAACTTAGTTGAAAAATCTGTACGTCGTCAGTGCATTTTGCAAGCTTTCGCTGACGGGGGGCTTTGTCTCTTTTGGTTTATGAAGTGTTGTAAGTTCATTCATGGTAATCACTCCTTGTTAATTGGTAGCGCTTTTCAGTATTTTAGATCAGCTTTTTCCCCAGTCGGCCATTTGCTTCTCAGATTCTGCGCGGGCAATACCCTAATTTTTTTGTAATACTCCTATCAACCCCCCGCATAGTAGCGGGTGTTTTTTTGCCTTTAACGGCTAGTCAGAGATATAACTCCCCAAATAAAGTGTAGAATTGGGTTTGTGTCGCTATACTGGATATGCTTTAAAAGATAATTATTTTGCCTTACGGAAATTCATCTTCATCTTTTGTTTTAACCTTCTCAGTTTTTCTTTGCGCTGCGTTTCTTGTCTTTTAGTTTCTATACTCTCAATATTAGTGTGGAATTCATCTAAGTCGTAATCTATCAGCGGATGTTTCAAACGCGCATTATGTGATGCTTTGACCATTTGATAGGGGTGGTTGATCGCAGGGAGATGAACATCGTCAATAAAACGACAATCAAGTCTAATACTGCCATAGCCAATGAACCAGCCGAGCAGACCATGATATACATGCTCTGCTCTAATATCTTCCAGATCGACTTGGTCAATAGTAACAAAAATCAACCCTTTTTTGTGAATGATACGTTGATCTGTTAAAGCTATTTCTTGCGAAATATAAATTAGAAAATATGGCCAAAAGATAGCTGCGCCTGTAAATGCAAATATCCAAGGTATGGGAGTATTGTCTTCATCGAATTTTACAAACCATAAATCAACATCTAGCAGTAGAGGGTTAGCACCAATACGCGAGCCTGCATATTGGTACAAAAAATGATCAATTACGAAACCTAATATGGTTAAGATTAAAAGCCAAAAGACGCCTTCTAGTAAATATATCCAGTGAGGGCGTTTTAAAGAAATGAGCTTTTCAGTTTGGTTGATTATTTTAGGAATTCGGCTCATTGGTTTGCTCCCGATATAAGAAGGTCGCATGGTGGATCGTCCATAAGACTGTTCGTTACGGGGCCAATTTTAGATAAAGGTTCACTGTGTGCGCCCACGCAAATTAAATCAGGGTTTCTCTTTTCTGCTTCTTCTATTAAAGCACGATAAGGGTCGCTGTTTAAAAAATGATATTGAAGTTTTATTGGGAGGGCTGCGCTATTATGTTTTTTATAAATTTCAGTTTCTTCGTTAATGAATTTCACCATTCGCTCCTCCCTTTCCTCTTCATTTAAAGAGTATGCTCCGACATTTTCGATGAGCAAAGCATTGAGCGGCATCACTGTGTTTTGATAAGCATAGATGATTTCAAAAACGGCTGTGGGTGTAATCGTTGTTGCCGCGCGGAAAGCTTTTTTTGAAGCCGGTGCAAAATCTATACCGCATAGCACGTTTTTGTATGAACCTACTGGTTTACTTTTAACCATTAAAACAGGAACAGAACTTTCCACTAATGCCCGTTCCACTGTCGTTCCTAAAAATAAATCTCTGAATTTAGACGCGCCATGTGTGCCCATAACAATTAGGTCAACATCCTGATCCGAAGCGTATTGTGTGATTTCTAAATGAGGATTTTTCCCTCTTACAGTTTTTATAACGATGTTAGAATTATCAGAATCTTTGTATTCATCCGTGTAAGCTTTTATTAGGCGCTTTGTACTTTCTTCTTGCTCTTCACGAACTGGATTTATTTTGTCATTAGGTAAAACATGTAAGATATGAAGACAAGCACCACTTTCTTTCGATAGCTTTAGGGCGCGCTCTAGGGCACGGTCAGAATTTGAACCAAGGTCAGTTGCGAGAAGAATGGAATGCATGCTTTATTCTCCTATTTTACATTTTATGAGGATATTAGGGCATGATACGTAATTGAGTTCCTTAATGTAAGTCAAAAGGTTGAAAATTAATCGTTTGTTGTCTTTTCTAGAAGTATATCTATTCAAAAATGTGAGTATAGCAAGCTTTATCGGGCTCAAGCGTTGAATACGGTTTAATAATAAATGATATTAAGAAGCGTACTTTAAGGTTTTGTTCAATATAGAGTGGAGATCATGAGAATGGATTGGTTTTATTGGGATCATAGTTACAATATCACGTTAATTATGAACCTTGCTGTGGTCATAGCTCTATTCACTTCCATAAGGCTGTTTTCAGGAACCATTGCTCATATAAACGCTTCAGACGAACTCTTCAAAAAAGATAATCCGGCATTTGGAATTTCTATGGCTGGCGTGACATTTGCTGTTACTATTATGCTGACAGGTGTTATGCACGGAACCTATATGGATAGTATTCTCGGCTCTGCCGTTACTATTGGTGTATATGGTCTTGCAGGTATTATCCTTATGGCATTGACGCGTTGGATTTTTGACAAAATTACTTTGCCTGATATTTATCTTCGTGATGAGATTAGCAACGGTAACATTGCTGTTGCCATCGCTGATGCGGGTAATGTTTTGGCGTCCGCAATTATAATACGTTCTATTATGATGTGGGTAACGGATAACAGTTTAGAAGGGTTAATTGCTTTGGTTTTGGGCTATATTGTCTCACAGGCACTTTTGACCGGAGCAACGTATTTAAGGCGTAAGCTGTTTTGTTTTTTTCATGCGGGTATGTCTATTCAGAAAGAGCTTCAGAATTGTAATATCGCTCTTGCCTTATCCTTTGCGGGGCGAAAGATTGGTACAGCTTTAGCTATTGGTATTGCTACAAACATTCTTTCTTATGAGCTGTATGACCTAAAAACGCTTTTTGTTCCTTGGGTGGGTGTTTGTATTGCCATGATACTTGTTTTAAAAGTGCTTTCTTTTACTGCTGAACATATTATACTTTTTGGCATCGATACAACGAAAGAAGTTCTAGAGCAAAAAAATATAGCAGTGGGTGCATTAAGAGCGGTTATCTATATTTCAATGGCAATGATGCTTGCACAGTTGTAGCCTTTCACCAATTTATTACTATTGGCTTGAATGATCATTGTTTTGATTTGAAATGTATTTTCTCGGATTGTCATTACAGTGACGACATCGCTCGAGTATTTGTTCTGAAATCTTTGCACTAACATGCTGATGCTCTGGAATAGCAGTGACGAATGCTGTCTTATGAAAGTGGTCTACATCTTCTTCTTTTTGTGCTCTCACAATAATGGAAAGTTCAGGGTCTATCTGGCGGATTGCGCTGATAATACGATGCGTGGCTTCTACATCATCTATAGCAATCACAGCACAAATGGCTTTTTTAAGGTTGGCAGCATCCAAAGTATGTTTCCTAGAAGCATCTCCAAAGAAAATAGGTACACCACGAGCATATCCAAATTGAACGCAGCTAGCGTTGTTATCAAATGCCAATATATCAATACCTTCCTTACACAATAAACTGGCTATCGCTTTACCCATCCTGCCATACCCCAAAAGCACGACATGGTTTTCTTTATGATCTAAGATTTCTTCATAATCAGGCGTGTGTTTTTCTGACTGTGAGATTTCAATGAAACGTCCAACCTTTCTAGCTAAAGGCGCCATAATCGGACTTAGTATCATTGTGCTCCCAATCATAATTAACATAAATTGACCAACATCTTCTTCTATCAAGCCAACTGTAAGGGCACTTCCTACGATCAAAAGACCAAACTCTCCAGCCTGAGCAAGTAAAATCGCGCTCTCCGCTGCAACCGACGTTGTTTGTTTCCATGCTTTACAAAGTATAAAAATGATACTGGCCTTTATCGCTATTAAGCCAAAAACTGAAGTGATAAGCCAGAAAGGTTTGGCGGCAATATAATGTAAATTAATACTCATTCCGAACGATAAAAAAAAGATTCCTAGCAACATACCTTTGAAAGGCGTGATTAGAGAACTAATCTCATGGCGATATTGTGTGTCTGCGAGTAATACCCCCGCAATAAACGCGCCAAGTGCCATAGATAAACCTGCAAGCGATGCAATAGAAGCACTGGTGATAATGACAAGAAGGCTAAGGGCCATAAAGCCTTCAGACCCACCATAATTATTGGCAAAAATGAAAAGAGGCTTAAGTATTATTTTGCCAACAAAATAGAGCACAACAATAGTCCCTAACATTTTTAATAAAGAATAGAAAACAAATTGACTGATATGCACTTCAATTTCTGTGCTCATAATTGTTAAGATTAACAATATGGGAATCACAGCAAGATCCTGAAATAATAAAATACTAAAGCTTATGCGCCCCATATTTGTAACAAAGAGTTTTCTTTCTTGAAGCCACTGAATCACGATGGCCGTAGAAGATAGTGCAAGGCTTAATCCGAGCAGCAATGAAACTTGAAAATTATTTCCCCAAAAATAAGCAATACTTCCGATAATCAATGCTGAGAGTAATACCTGAGTGCCTCCTAAGCCAAACACAAGATAACGCATTTGCCATAGGCGTCTGGGGGTTAACTCCAAGCCAATAACAAATAAAAGCAAAACAATACCAAGTTCAGCCAGTATCTTCACATGCGACGTGTCTTGCAGGCTGATGACATTTAAAAAGGTATATTGTTCTGTAAGGGAGCCCAAAGCGAATGGCCCAAGAGCGATACCTGCGAGCAAGTATCCTAAAGCAATTGGAATTTTGAAATACCGCAAAATCGGAATTACAAGTGCCGATAAGGCCAGGAAAAATCCAGCATGCAAAAAAATATCAGTTAGAAGGGATTCTTTCATATCTTCATCATATGCGATTTTATGAATGAAATATAATCAATAACATCGAGTTGCCAATGTGTTCCCCGTCAGGTCTTATGAGACCATTTATAAGGTCTTGCGCAAAGGAGTGTTTTGATTACTGGATTAACAAAAATTGGGGCCTTAATATGGATGCTAAATATATTGACCTAAATGTCGATGCCAGCGTTAATAACGGCGCATT
>TARA_R110001592_G_scaffold11644_1_pt1 | contig 13150 bp, 16 predicted proteins | sample TARA_R110001592 | Tara Oceans TARA_R110001592 (sample SAMEA4398387) | marine metagenome | biome: Polar Biome; feature: [SRF] surface water layer (ENVO:00010504); material: water (ENVO:00002006), including particulate matter (ENVO:01000060) such as... | depth 5 m
GTTAGTAGGTCATGAAAATTATGCTTTATTACCTCAAGAGGAAGAATGGTGTTTATACCACCCAAAACATATAAAAAGACAAGAAGCCCAAAATAATTTTTACAATACATTATGATTAAATATTTAGATTTTAATATCCAAGAACCTTACAGAGATGGAAACCGTATAGATATAACTTGGGATATATTTCAACAATATAGAAATGAAGCTAAAATTTCAAAAAAATTCAATGATTATTTAAAAGGAAAAAGTGTAGTAATAGTAGGTCCCTCACCTTATTTAATAGGTAAAGGAAGAGGAAATTTTATAGATTCATTTGATGTTGTTATTAGAATGAATAAAGGATGGAAAATTACCCCTGATAGAATTAAAGATTATGGTAAAAAAACAAACATAAGATGGCATTGTATGATGGAACATCCTAATAATGGAGGAGATTTTGCTATAGATGAAATGATAGATCATAAAGTAGAATGGTTAGCCTCTCAATTCCCAAGAAATTTAGATTATTTTCATTATGATAATATTAAATTTGAACAAAAAAATCATAATGATAAAATTAATTTCCATTGTTTTGCAGATTTAATTTATTTTCTTAATATTCATAGAGCTCTTGAAACCCGTCCTAATGTAGCCCCAACAGCTATTTTTGAATTAATAAATTATGATATAAAAAATTTACATTTAATGGGTGTTACATTTTTTAAAGATGGTTGGGATAAAGGATATAAAGCTACTGAATATGATAATAAAGATGCTATAAAAGGTCATTCCCAAGAAGCTCAAATTCATTTACTTAAACTTATATTAGAAAATGAAAATACATTCACAATGGATAAAGAAATAAAAGAATTAATTTATAATAAATAAAATGAAAGAAATTTTAATCACAGGAGGTGCTGGTTATATTGGTACCTCATTAATCCCTGAATTATTAGAAAAAAATTATAATGTTACAGTGTATGATTCTTTAACATATGCAGGAGATATTTTAATACCTTTTTTTAAATACCCTAATTTTAACTTTATTAAAGGGGATATTTTAGAAACTTCAAAATTAAAAGATGTTTTAAAAAATAAAGATGTAGTAATCCATTTAGCTGCATTAGTAGGATATGCAGCTTGTGAAAAAAATCATAATATGACTCAATTAGTTAATTGTGATGCTACTGATAATTTAGTAAAAATGTTAACCCCAAATCAATTATTATTATTTGGTTCCACAGGATCTAATTATGGTAAAGTTACAAATGGAGTTTGTACTGAAGAAACCCCTTTAAATCCTACATCATTATATGCTGAAACAAAAACTTATGCAGAACAAAAAGCTATGTCTCATAGTAATACTATTGCTTATAGATTTGCAACAGCTTTTGGTTCATCTCCAAGATTAAGATTAGATTTATTGATAAATGAACTTACTTATTTAGCAGTTACTCAAGGTTATATAATGGTCTATCAACCTGAATTTATGAGAACATTTATTCATGTTAGAGATTTAGTTAAATCATTTATATTTGGTATTGAAAATTCAGATAAGATGGCAGGAGAAGTTTATAATGTAGGTTCTAATAAAATGAATTTTAGTAAAAGAGACGTATGTGAAATAATTAAAGAGAAAACAGGATGTATAGTTCATTATAATGATTTTGATAGTGATAAAGATCATAGAGATTATGTGGTTTCTTATGATAAAATTAATACGTTAGGATTTGATACTTCATTAACATTAGAAGAAGGTATCGATGAATTAATAAAAGTTTACCAAACATTAAATTTAAAAGATAAAAGACATGTCAACACAGGAGCATAAAACATTTTGGCCCTTAATGAAGGACTGTATAACAACAGAAGATAAAACAGCTATGGTTGATTTTATCCAAAATGCGGGGAGATTTACTAACGGACCCATGGTTAAAAAATTTGAACAAGAATGGTGTAAATGGTTAGGATGTAAGTATTCATTATTTGTATCATCGGGGAGTACAGCAAATTTATTATTAGTTGCTGCTATTAAAGAAAAATATAACCTAAAAGAAGGAGACAAAGTTATAGTACCCGCTATGACGTGGGTAACAAATATATCTCCTATTATACAATTAGGATTACAACCAATATTCTGTGATGTAGATCCAATTACTTTTAGTTTTAATGAGAGGCATTTAAGAGAATTAAAATTAGCCAATATTGATAATAATGGTATCTGTGACATTAAAGCAGTGTTTGTATCACATTTATTTGGTATTTCAGCGGACATGGATTTATATAAAGAAATACTACCTGATACTGTTTTTATAGAAGATGTATGTGAATCACATGGTGCTACCTATAAAGGTAAAATGTGTGGTACTTTATCTGAAGGATCAACATTTAGTTTTTACTTTGGTCATCACATGACTACTGTTGAAGGGGGATTTGTGTGTACTAATGATGATGAATTATATAACTTAATGAAAATGAAACGTAGTCATGGTATGGCTAGAGAGGCTACACCTGAAGCATATCAGAAATATCAAGAAGACAACCCCGACATCCATCCAATGTTTATGTTTATGACAGATGGTTATAATCTTAGAAATATGGAAATTAATGCAGTATTAGGTTCTTCTCAAATTAAAAATTTAAGTAAAAATAACGAAATTAGAAAAAGTAATTTTAGTAGATTTATTAAGATAGTGAAAAAATATCCTAACTTATTTCATTCTACTTATAAAGAAGAAGGTAATAGTAGTTTTTGTTTTCCTTTTATTTGTAAAACACCAAAAATTAAAAAATTAGTTGAAGAGTATTTAACTATTAATGGTGTAGAAACTCGACCTTTATGTAGTGGAAATCTACTAAGACAACCATTTTTAAGAAGAAACCCTAAAACCCCACCCTATAATAAATTCCCTCAAACAGAATTACTTCATAATTGTGGTTTTTTTATAGGCAATAACCATATGATTACAGAAGGAGATTGGGTTAAATTAGAAACATTAATAAAAAATTATGAGGGATAATAGAGATAAATTTGTAGTTTATTTATTAGGATTTACTAAATTTGGACACACAAATTGGTATCCTTGGAAAAAATTTCAAGAAGTATTCAAACATTTAGGTTATGAATGTAGATGGGTAGAAAAAGAAGACATTCAACAACATCCAGGAAAACGTAGAGTTTTTATTTCATGGTACGATCCAGATACTATTGAATTAATTAATGAGGGTATATATCAAGATGGTGATATTATACTTAATAAATTAGTGTGTATGGGAAAATATGATAGTGGAGTAAATTGGGGGTCTACCCCTGAAGAACGAGCTGAATTCTTTAAAAATTGGAGATTTACACAACACCAGATATTTGAACAAGCTCATGATGCAGGAGTAAATGTATATGCATTTGGAGCTAAAACGAGACCTGAGGGACATTTAGAAAAAGAAAGAATAGTAAATAAATTAAAAGATAGAATATTTGAAGTACCTTGGGGTTCAAGTTTGTGTTCTTATGATGAAGTAAAAAATTGTAAACCTATAATGAATGGTTTTACACAAGACATTGGTTTTGTTGGTTCTATTTGGGGTAAAGCGGGAAGAGGTAATATGGATTCTGTAGAAGAATATATGGTACCATTATTAAAAGAATTTAGTTATGATTTAGGTGGTCCTAGTACATCAAGAGGTCATGTAGATGATCCTACTCATAAACATATTTTAACTCATTCTAAATTATGTCCTATAATTAATGCTCCTTCTTGGAGAGAAGAAAAAGGACTAATGGATAGATTTTGGTCTATTTTTACCTTAGGAAGATTTGGCATTACAGATTCATTAGGTGCATATGATTTTTATAATGAAGATGAAGTTGTAGTAGCTACCTCAGCAGAAGAATATATAGAATTATCTAAATATTACATTAAAAATGTAGATAAACAATTACCATTTATTGAAAAAATTCAAAAACGAATTAGAGAAGAATATAATTGGTATTATACTTGGGAACATATTTTAGGAAACATAGAATAATGAAAGCAGACAGCGACGTAAAAAAAGTATTAACAGAGGATGGATTACCACAAGAAGCACTAGCAGTATTCCATCATTATGAAAACCAAACCACTGTTAATTTAGATGATTTAAGATCTGAATTAGGAATGACATCATGGGCAGTAAGAATAGCCTATAATGATAGATTTGGTGGAGTAGTAATCCAACAACAATCAGGTGAAGGTAATAGAAAACATTACCATCCACATGCAGACGAAAATTGGGTTATATTAGATGGAGAGTGGGAATGGTGGATAGAAGGTAAAGGAACTCAAATAGTAAAAAAACATGATATAATAGTAGTACCTAAAAACATATGGCATCATATTAAATGTATAAAAGGCCCAGGTGTAAGGTATGCTGTAACCCAACCCGATGTAGAGCATGTTTATGAAAACTAAAACAGTAGTAGTTGTAGGGGGCAGCACAGGTATAGGTAAAGAACTTGTAACAACCTTTAAAAATTTGGGTGCAAATGTTAAATCTATTAGTAGAGCAAATTGTGATATAACTAAGCAAGAAGAAATAGATTTATATTTTTCTAATATAAATCAAGTTGATATATTAATCAATAACGCTGCTATTAATTATTGTAAATCTATAGAGGAAATTTCATTAAATGAATGGAATAGTGTTATAGATACTAATTTAACATCATATTTTTACATAATTAAAAAATGTTTACCCTTAATGAAATATGGTAGCAAAATAGTTAATGTATCCAGTATAGCTGGTAGAAGTAAAAGTTTAGTAAGTGGTGTACATTACACATCATCAAAAGCAGGTTTAATTGGTTTAACAAGACAATTAGCTCAAGAATTAGGACCTAAAGGTATAAATATAAATTGTGTTTGTCCTAGTCAAACTTTAACACCTATGTTAGAAAGATCAATGACAAATGAACAATTATCCGAATTATCAAATAATATACCTTTAAGACGAATAGCTAAAGTTAATGAAATAGTAAAACCAATTTTATTTTTATGCTCTGAAGATGCATCTTACATTCATGGTGCGTGTTTAGATATAAACGGAGGACAATTATGAAACAAGGAAAATTAACAGCTGTGGTTGCAGTTAGAAAAGGTTCACAAAGAATCCCTAATAAAAATATTAAACCTTTTGGTGATAGTAATTTATTAGAAATGAAACTAAATATATTAAAACAAGTTACAACTATAGATGAAATTATAGTTAATAGTGATTGTGATAAAATGTTGGACATAGGTAAAAAATATGGTTGTTTAACCCATAAAAGGGAAGACCACTATGCAAGTTCAATAGTTAATAATAGTGATTTTCATGAACATATAGCTAAAGTAACAGATACTGATTTTATATTTTTAGCACCAACATGCTCTCCTTTTATAACAGTAGATTCACATTATTATGCTATAGATCATTTCTTAGATAGTAATTATGACAGTTTAACCTCAGTTGATATAATTAAAAATCATTTATGGTTAAACAAAAAACCATTAAATTATAGTTTAGATAATATTCCCAATAGTCAAGATCTACCTAATGTAGAAAGATTAAATTATGGAATATCAATAATAACAAAAGAATCAATGCTTAAAAATAGAAGTTTAATAGGAGATAATCCTGATTTTTATGAATTAAATCATTTTGAATCAATAGATGTGGATACCCCATTTGACTTTTTTATAGCGGAACAAATATATAAAAATTATAAATCATGATGAATATTGAAAACATAGGGCATAGATTTACTGAGATAGTAAATACCCCTGAATGGAAAGAATTACAAAATAAATATAATAAATGTAATGACATTTATGTATTAGGGCATGGGGGTAATATGGGTGTAGCCGACCACACAGCTGTTGATATGACTAGACTATCAAATGGTACTAAAAATGCTATGTGTCCAGGAAGTTGTGTTGTTGCAACATCATTAATAAATGATACAGGTTTTGACCAGTGGATGGTTGCTTGGTTACAACAAAGAACTTCAACAAGGACTAAAACCCAAATGAAGAAATCATTAGTTTATGGTATATCATCATCAGGTAAATCTAAAGATGTTAATAAAGCTTTACAATGGGCGGCAGACAATGAAATGGAAGTTTGTTTAATAACTGGAAAAGAAATTGTAGAAAAAATTAAAGGACTTACACAAATTATATTAGGTGTCGACTATTACCACACAGCAGAATGCTTAACTTTATTACTCCAATATCAATTAACTCATGGTTCTGGAAAGTTATGTCCTCCTATTGGTGAAAATAGTCCTGAAGATTTAAAACAACTTAATTGGAATAAAGGTATTCGAGAACATTCATATCCTGATGAACAAGTTAATCTAGGAGTAGATTTTGATCATGTAATACATAAATGTTCTAAAGGGTTTTATGATGGTACTATATATGATGATCCTATTAAAGGTACTGAAGCAGCTCTTAAACAATTATCAAGTAAATATACTTTAATTTGTTATACTGCAAAAGCAAAACCAGACAGAGGACTAATTAATGGTAGAACAGGTACTGATTTAGTATGGGAGTGGTTAAAAAAACATAATTTATCACAATACATCTCTAAAGTAACTTCTGAAAAACCTAGAGCAATAGCATACATTGATGATAAGGCAATTAGATTTACAGATTGGGATAAATGCTTAAAAGATCTAAATAATTTAAGTATTATATAATATGGAAAAAGACTTAATAGTTTTTATAGCTCATATAGATGATTTTGAATGTGCTTGTTATGGGTATGTTTATAAACATTACAATGAATATGATAAAATTAGAATAATTACTGCTACTACATGGGACAAAAAATTACCTGTATGGAAAGAAAATTTAAAACTATTTGATAAAGTTATATTTGAAAAAATAGAAGACATAAATTTAGGATTTGAACAAAGAAAACTTCAATCGTCTTTAGACCCCTTAAAAGATAAATTTTATAGTCTAATGGATTTTAATAAAAGGTTTGATATACTAACCCATGATGAAAATGATTGCCATACAGATCATACTGCATTATTTCAAGTAGCTAAAGGAATGTACAAATATTGTAATAGATTTATTACTATATATTCTCCCTCTTCTGCCCATTTTAATCCTAATTATTACGTAGGTTTACATAAACATGTATATAATATTAAAAAAGAAGCACTTGACAAATATGATATTCAAAAAGATCAATCTTATACTAAATTAGGATATTATCTACAAAGTGAAGAACATTACAATATAGGAAGATCTCATGTATTAGAAAATTATGTTTTTGATGATTATAAAAATTATGAGATTTATAAGATTATAAAATGGTTATAACAATCCATCAACCCGAACATTTCCCTTATATGGGTTTCTTTCAAAAAATGAAAGTAGCTGATGTATTTGTAGTTCTAGATAATGTAAATTATAGAAAAAATTATTTTCAAAATAGAAATAAATTCTTAAACAAAAATGGGGTTGAGGAATGGTTTACTATGCAGGTAGAAAAGGGATCTACTTCTAAACATATAAAAGATGTTAAAGTAGTAGAAGGTCCTTGGAAAAGAAAAATTTTAACAAAACATTTTCAAAATTTGGGGATTAATTTAGAATCTATCTATTCACATAATAAACTTATAGATATTAATATAAAATCTATAGAATATTGTAGAAATATATTAAACATAACTACCCCAATAATTTATGCATCTGATTTAAATGTAAAGGGCACTAAAAGTGAATTATTAGCTAATATAGTTAAAAATTTAAAAGGAACTACTTACTTATCAGGCCCATCAGGTAAAGATTACCTTAATAAAGAATATTTTAAAGATATAAAAGTTGATTTTTTTGAACCTAAAGTAGAAAATTATTATTCTACTCTATATAATATATAAAATATGAATATAAAATATTCTACATCAGAAATGGGATTTGAAGGTTATTTTCCTGAAAATTATTCTAATTTAAGAGTATTTGAAACTCAATTATTGTTTTTAGAAGCTTACCATTTACCTATTAATAAAATATTAACTGAATCTAAAAAGTATGACAGTGATTTATTATATAATATAGGAAAAGGGGGATTAGACAAACAATATATTGCTTTTTTGTACAACCACCACCATAATATAGTATCTGAGTTAAAAGATAAATTTAATAAAGTTTATATATACCAAGATGGGGAAATAGGATGGTGGAATCAAGTAGATGTAAAAGTTCAAATATGGTGGTATAATCAATTGTCTGATTCTGATGGTATTTTAGTACCAAATACATCGGACACCTCATTTTATAAGGGATTATTCCCCAATCAAGATATAAAAGTTATAAGAAGTGTTATGACAGATAAAGGTTTAGATAAATCTAAATTTAAACCTAAACAAAATAAATCTATAATAACAGGTCCATTAACCCCTGATTATAACGGTTTTTCTCAGGTATTATTAGCACATCATTTAGATATGGAAATTGATATACCTCCTATGGGTAAAGGTCGTATGCCTAAAGATTCATGGGAAATGGCAGATAATTTAGGAGTAAACTATTTAGAATATATGTCTTGGATAAATTGGATGTATAATCTAAACCAATATAAAATTGGGTATATGATGTCTTCAGCAACGGCATCAGGTTCATTTGCTTTAAATTGTGCTTATTTAGGTATTCCTTGTATAGGGGACAAACGAGCAGATACTCAAAGTATTTTATTTCCAGATTTAGCAGTAAATGTATTTGATAACCAAAAAGCATTAGAATTAACTCTTAAATTAAAAAATGATTTGGCTTTTTATAATGAAGTTAGTATAAAAGCAAAAACAATATACAATCAAGAGTTTACAAAAGATAAAATGATTTATCACTTAAATAACTAATAATGGCAATTTTTCTTAGAATAATAGATAATAAACTTTTACCAGCAGGAAATGTATCTCGATTAGGTTTTAATCAAAATAACCCTTGTTATATACCTAATAATTATTTAAAACAACAAGAATTTGTAGTAATGAGAACCTGCCATGGTATAGGTGATTGGTGTATTATATCTGCTATGCCTAGATTATTAAAAGAAAAATATCCTAATTGTAAAGTATATATTCCATCTAGTACTATGCTTAAAAATATATGGTCATTAAAAACTGTGGGGGATGGTAAAATGTTAAATAATTGGGGTTATGGTACCTTTGATTGTTCACAAATGCCCTATCATATATTTAATAATAACCCTTATGTAGATAAATTTATAGATCAAGGGGATGGAGATATATTTCATGACCATTATAAGATTTATAATGAAAACATAGATAAAATTCCTCTTTTAGGACAAATGTTAAATTTTTGGCAATTTACAGAAGAAGAATATTTAGATAGTGCTCCTGAAATTTACTTTAGTGATGAAGAAAAAACATTTGGTGATAAAATTATTAAACGTTTATTAAATAGTAAAGAATTTGGTTATATTGGAGCTTCTTCTACATACGGTACATCTGGTGATACTAGTTTAATAATAGATAAAATCAAAGAATATAATAATTTAACGTGGTTTTATTATGGTGAACAATCTATAGAAAAAACAGACTTAAATTTTTTACAAAATACTATAGCAGTTAAAGAAATGAATTTAACAATAAGACAACAAATGTATTTAAAATGTAAAGCTAAAGTAAATGTAGGTAATGAAACGGGAATGGCATTATGGTCTTCTAGGTACTCCCCAAGTTATGCCTTAGGACATAAATTTTATGTTAAAATACATGGCCCCGAATCTGAGGGAAAACCACGAAAAAATCCATTCCAAACAGGAAATTTTGTTAAAACAACTAATTATTTAAATTATGAAGAATAAAACGATATTAATAATAGGGGGAACAGGTGCTTTAGGAAGAACCTTAACTAAAAGATATTATAATGATAACAAAATCATAATATTTTCACGAGATGAACATAAACATGTTAATATGAAACGTGAGTACCCTAAAGCAATTTACCAAATTGGTAATGTAAAAGACAAAGATAGTATATCTCAGGTATTAAGTGAATATAAACCTAACGTAATAATAAACACAGCGGCATTAAAACATGTCCCCATTTGTGAAGATAATCCTTATGAAAGTGTTAAAACTAATATAATAGGTCATAAAAATCTTATTGATTGTATTAATTTATGTAATTATCCAATTGAAACATTAATGTTTATCTCAACTGATAAAGCATGTAGACCCACCAATGTATATGGAATGTGTAAAGCTATATCTGAAAGACTTTATATAGATTTTGCTAATAAACAAACAAATATTAAGGTTGTTTTATGTCGTTATGGTAACGTTCTTGAATCTACAGGATCTGTTATTCCATTTTTTAAAAGACTATTATCTCAAGGAGAAACAACATTACCTATTACAGATGAAAGAATGACTAGGTTTTCTATAACTTTAGAAGAATCTGTAGATTTAATAGAATGGTCTTTTAACCATAAACATTCTCATGGATGTATAGTTGTCCCTAAGTTAGATTCTTTAAAAATAACTGATATAGCAAAAGAATTAGGAAAACATTATAGTAATAATATAAAAATAAAAATAATAGGAATTCGCCAAGGAGAAAAACTCCATGAAGAAATGGTAAGCACTGAAGAATCTTTTAGAACTATAGAATATCCTAAATACTATATGATCACAGATAATATAATTAATGATAAAGGATGGTCATTTGCTTCAGATTCAACTATATTAGAATCCTCTAAAGTTCGTAAATTTCTTCAAGATAAAAAAGTAATTTAAATGAAAGTATTAATACTAGGACATAAAGGTATGTTAGGCCATATGGTACTAAAATATTTAACAGATAGTAATATAAATGTTATTACTACAAACACTAGATGGCCAGAAAATCAAAATGAAATTAAAACTTTTGATGGTGATTATATAATTAATTGTATTGGGGCAATACCACAAAGAATAAATAATTTTAACATTAATTGGCAACTTCCTATTTGGTTAGATTTAAATACACCATGCCGAGTAATCCATCCTGGTACAGATTGTGAAATGGATAGTGATGATTATGGTATATCAAAAAATATTGCTGGAAATTATATTAGATCTTTAAGTAAACAAACAAAATCAATTAAAACATCTATAATAGGTCCAGAATTAAATAGTAATGCTAGTTTATTAGAATGGTTTTTATCTCAAGAAGGAGAAGTATTTGGATACACAAAAGCAATATGGAATGGTAACACAACTTTATCATGGGCAGTGATGTGTTTAACATTAATGAATACTTGGGATAAAATTAGCTTAAATGAAATAATTTTATCAACCGATCCTATATCAAAGTTTGAATTATTAAATGCTATAAAAACTGAATTTAATAAAGATATAGACATTTTAGAAAAGGACTTAGGTACTAATAAATGCTTAAATGGTACAATACACACTGGAACTATACAAAAACAATTAAAAGAATTGAAAGAATATTATTATGAACAAAAAATTAATTATATCACCTCATATTGATGATGATATTTTAGGATGTGGGGGAATAATAGATTCACAAACTCATGTCTTATATTGTGGTATGGATGAATCCCATCTTCCTAATCGCCCTAATGTAAATGATAGGTTAAATGAAGCTACAGATGCATCTAAATATCTAAACCATTCATTTTCAATATTAGATAATAAAGTCAACTATTATAAAATTCAGTCTTTAATACCTGAGTTTGAGTTGATAATTTCACAACAACAACCTGATCAAATTTATATCCCTCATCCTTCATATAATCAAGATCATAGAGTAACATATGAAGCTGTATTAACTGCTTTACGTCCTCATGATAAAAATTTTTTTGTAAAAAAAGTTTTAGTTTATGAACAACCCCATGTATTTTTATGGGATTATTCTGATAATATAAATGGGGCAATAAAACCTAATTATTTTGTACCTATAGATATTGAGAAAAAAATAAAGGCTTATAAATTAATGTCTACACAAGTTAGAAGTTTTAGAAGTCCTGAAACTTTACGATCAATGGCACAACTTAGAGGCCAACAAAGTAATAATAAATTTGCTGAAGCATTTCAAATAATAAGATGGGTAGAATAATGATTTGGGTATGTGCATATAGAGATTGGTCAATAAATATTTTTGATCAAATTCAAAACCAATTTGAATGTAAATTAATTACATCACAAGATAAATTAATAGAAGAAAAATCAAAGTTTAAAAAATCAGATAAAATATTTTTCTTAGGATGGAGTTGGATTATATCAGATGATATAATAAATAATTTTGAATGTATTTGTCTACATCCATCACCTTTACCTAAATATAGAGGGGGGAGTCCTATACAACATCAAATTATTAATAATGAAAAATATAGTGCTGTAACATTTTTTAAAATGAATAATAAATTAGATGCAGGGGACATTTTATGGCAGCAATTTTTTAGTTTAAAAGGAGAGTTAGTAGATGTATTTAATAGGATAGAAAATTTGGGTGTTTCAGGAATTATTTATATATTATTAAATGATCCTAAAAGCATACCACAAAATGATTTAGAATCTACTTATTACAAAAGGAGACAACCTAAAGAAAGTGAAATTACAATAAATGATTTAAAAAACAATTTATCATATGATCTTTACAATAAAATTAGATCATTACAAGATCCATACCCTAATGCTTATATTAAATGTAAAAACGGAACTAAATTATATATAAAACAAACAAGTTATGAAAATAAGTTTAATACAACCTGGAAGAAATAATCTTAAATACCTTAAATGGTCTTATGATTCAATTAGAAAAAATCAAGGTGACCATGAAGTAGAAATATGTGTCGCTGATGACTTTAGTAACGATGGTACTTGGGATTGGTGTCAAGAAATGATGGAAAAAGATCCATTATTTAAAGCAATCAGAAATGAAGGACCAACACGTTTAGGTCATACAATTTTATATGATACTTTAGTTAATGAAGTAGCTACAAAAGATGTGTGTATGATATACCATGCAGACATGTATTTATGCCCTGGTGCTATAGATTCAATTGAAAAACACCTTACAGATAAAACAATTGTATCACTTACTAGAATAGAACCACCACTTCACCCAGATGGTCCTGAAAAGATTCTTATTGATTTCGG
>TARA_R110001592_G_scaffold5068_1_pt1 | contig 13147 bp, 10 predicted proteins | sample TARA_R110001592 | Tara Oceans TARA_R110001592 (sample SAMEA4398387) | marine metagenome | biome: Polar Biome; feature: [SRF] surface water layer (ENVO:00010504); material: water (ENVO:00002006), including particulate matter (ENVO:01000060) such as... | depth 5 m
TCAAGTGGCTCTTCAGGTACAAGCGGCTCAAGTGGCTCTTCAGGTACTTCAGGCTCTTCAGGCTCATCAGGTACTTCGGGCTCTTCAGGCTCAAGCGGTACATCAGGCTCATCAGGCACTTCAGGCTCATCAGGTATACAAGGAGATTTATATAAAAATTGCCAAACTTCTGCTATTAATTTATTAAATGTAACTTCTGTTGAAGTAGCAGAGGATTTAGCATATACTGTTGATCAATCAATAATTATATCTTCTAATGAAGGTGGGGGTGATACTTCTTTATTAGGTACAGTAACAAGTTATAGTGGCACAACATTAAACTTTTCTATTACATCAACCGGTAGTGGCACGACTTCGGATTGGTGTGTAAACCTAGCAGGAGCTTCAGGAGGAGATGGCTCATCAGGCACAAGCGGCTCATCAGGCACAAGCGGCTCAAGTGGATCATCAGGCACTTCAGGCTCATCAGGTACTTCAGGCAGTTCAGGTTCTTCAGGTACAAGTGGTTCTTCGGGTTCAAGTGGTACTTCAGGTTCAAGTGGTACTTCAGGTTCAAGCGGTACTTCAGGTTCAAGCGGTACTTCAGGTAGTTCAGGCTCATCAGGCACAAGCGGCTCAAGCGGTACTTCAGGATCATCAGGCTCAAGCGGTACTTCAGGCTCAAGTGGTTCATCAGGTACAAGTGGATCAAGCGGTAGCTCAGGCACTTCAGGCTCAAGCGGCTCTTCAGGTACAAGTGGGAGTTCAGGTTCAAGTGGTACTTCAGGCTCAAGTGGTTATGATGGCTTTTGCTTGCCCTATAATTACACACAAGTATCAACTGGCCCAGTTGATCAAGGTGACTTTAATTACAATGTTGCAAATGGCCAAGTAACACAAAGTGTATTTGCTAATACTTCTCCAACTCAGTTAGATTTAGAAGCTTACTATGTAGCAGTTGAAGGCGACATAGAAAGTGGAAGTTTAATCTTAATGAGTGAGGATCCTTCCTTAAATAAAGCCTTTGTTGCAAGATTTGATAAAATACAAGTAAACGCTGGATTTAATGTTATTTATGATATATCTGAGCTTGTTAATGTTATGGGGGGCCAAGATATACAATCTTGCTTCGAACTTATAGGAGATGGCGTCTCAGGAACAAGTGGCTCTTCAGGCACAAGCGGAAGCTCAGGCTCATCAGGTACTTCAGGGTCAAGTGGCTCTTCAGGTACAAGTGGAAGCTCAGGCTCATCAGGTACTTCAGGCTCAAGCGGAAGCTCAGGCACAAGTGGTTCATCAGGCTCAAGCGGCACTTCAGGCTCTTCAGGAAGCTCAGGCACAAGTGGCTCAAGTGGCTCATCAGGTACTTCAGGTTCAAGTGGAAGCTCAGGCACAAGCGGCTCTTCAGGCTCATCAGGCACTTCAGGCTCAAGTGGCTCATCAGGTACTTCAGGTTCAAGTGGAAGCTCAGGCACAAGCGGCTCTTCAGGCTCATCAGGCACTTCAGGCTCAAGCGGTACTTCAGGATCTAGTGGGTCATCAGGCACATCAGGCTCAAGTGGCTCATCAGGCACATCAGGTTCATCGGGAATAGATGGTACAGATGCTGGTTTTTCATGTTATTCTACTACAACAATAGATTACGCATCTTCTGCTCCTGCTATAAATCAAATAGCAATACTTGACGCCAATACTATATTCGCAAATTATACACAAGGTGGTGTTGACCTTGAAAGTTACTTTGATCAACTAGATACACTAACTACCTTTGGTACTATGACTCTTACGGGTAATGGGGTAGAGGCAGTTATGACAATCACAAGTGTTACACCAGTCTCTGTGTTTAATTCCTATGAATTAAGCGGAACTATCACATCCCCAGGGGTAGACTTTGAGGACATTAATGGATATTCCGCTACTGTATGTCTACCACAAATTGGAATAGTAGGCTCTTCAGGCACATCAGGCTCAAGCGGCAGCTCAGGTACTTCAGGTTCAAGCGGCTCATCAGGCACATCAGGCTCATCAGGTACTAGCGGCTCTTCAGGCTCATCAGGTACTTCTGGCTCATCAGGTTTAAGTGGATTTACAAATATCTCACAACAAATAGATAATAACTCTGCAACTACTGGTCTATATTCTCTTGCCATTTCCCCAACAATTACCGATTTAAATGTTGATTATAATACTTTTATGGGAGAGATGTTTGCTATAGTTGATGGAACGGATAGACAATTTCAAACAGCAAGAATAGTATTTAGTTGGAAAAATGGAGCTTTTACAACTGACGACACAACTATAGTATCAGTAGTAGAAGATGTTAGATACGCAGAGTCGAATATTATATTTGATATAAATTCATTTTCAATTAATTGGCCAGGAACAGCTTCACCTCATAATACATTTAACATGCAGTGGTGGCAATTCCAGATGACGGATACGGTTACTTATAAATTTAATTACACAATATTTTAGTATGCCTATTTCTAACCTAAAAATCAACACACATATAGGAGTAGCATACTCTGCTACAGCAGCAAAGATTGGAGAAGGAGAATTTGGAGGTGGTGCTACTGAAACAAGAACTTTTTCTTCAACTAATAATATTTCCCCCCCAGTTACTTCATCAGTAAATCCAACTTTAGGAATTTCAGGATCAAACCCCTACCAACCTATAGAAGGAGTGATGGCTAAACCTATCCCCGCATCTACATCTACCCTTGCTCTTGACACATTTAACTATCCTAATTATAATCCTGATGGTAGTCTTACTAATAATTATGATACCTTTTCTCCTTATAGCTATGTAAAATTAGAGGGTATGATATCACCTACAACAACAACTGACGATGCTGAAGATGATATTAGCTTTTTTAGAATGGATTTTCCTACCAACTTCTTACCAAATTTTCAATCTACTATTTGCAGATCCTATCCTAGTTCTATAGAGACTTATGTGGGATATATTTCTGTCAATAATAATTCTTATATGTATTGGTTCTCCGAAGATTACAATGTTAATTTTAAACAGGGAGACTTTAGAATTGTACTTAAACTTCCCTCTAAATCATTTATTAGAAATTTAACTATGCACTATACTTTTTTATAAAATGGGAAATAAAAAACTATTTAAAGGAGTATCAGTATTCCCCCGCATAAATTTCTCTGGAGGGGGTACTAATGATGACCATGATGATCCTACTAAAGCAGATGGGCAGGGTACCTACAACGTTTATAAAGGAAGTTTTATAGTAGGCTACAATGCAGCAGGGGGTAACCCTGTAGAGATGGGAACCCATTTTAATGACTCAGCTGAAATATTTAAATGGAATAGAGAAAATTCTACCATTAATGAACGTGAATTTTTTACATTAAATCTTCAAATAGTCCAAACTAGCTACCGTAAAGGTTATGAATCTGAAAATAGATTTGCGGATGTATCCATCTCCATACCCGCCCTAGCATCCTCTACAAGTGGAATTAGTATTAACAGCTCCGTTTACTACCCTGCTTTGGGTCAAGGAGGATTAACTCCAATGACAATTGAGTGGGATCAATGTGTTATTTTCAATACAACCGATAAATCCCTTAGATTTAAAATTGTTAAACCAAGCTCACAAGCTGTAGAGACTTTATCTCAAATTATAAAAGGAATATATACTGTATATTAAACATGGCAACAACTATCCCTAAACAAGCTAAGAGATTTACACAACTCCAACTTATATCAACAGACTCTCTTAATAGTGGAGGGGAAACTGCTAATATAGATGGATTAGTAGGCCCTACTGTAACCTATGAAGCTTTCTATAATGAAATTCCTGGAAATTTTGTTAATTATTGGAATGTTTACTTAGAGATCCCCCTCCGTAATGATAAATTTTACGCTATATCTGTCGAAGGGAATTTACATCTACAAGGTGAATCCAATGCAAGATCCCGCCAATTTTATCACCGTGCTATTTTTTCTGGAGATGGTACCCAAGATGTAGAATGGAGTTTAGAATACTTTGACTATATTTCGGATTGGTTTTGGGGCCTTAATGATGGTATAGTATCATCAATACATGATGGAGATGTTATGACAGCCAGATTTTCTTTACCAGTTGCTATTTTTGTTAGTAAAGACTTTACAGTTCAAGGTATTGTAAAAATATTTAGCTCTTAAAATTTTATTTAAAATCGCTATATTTATTAATAAATGAGAGTATTTGGAGGCAACATAGGAGTCGCAATAGGTAATTCAGGATCCCTAGCATCAGGATCAATTTCACTAAATACCCCAATTCCAGGTATTACTTTTTTATACTCTGATGGAGAATATGGAAATATACTTTCTACAGGATCTATAGCGTCAATTGACACAGTTTTAACATCTACAAGTCCTGAAGGAGCAGCAGGAGAGTTAGTTTTTTCAGTAAAACAATCTTCAAATCTTTCAACTTCAGGCTCTGTATTGATGAGATTATCTCACTCGGGAAGTGACAATGATCCTCGTGTAGGAGTTGGTTTTGATCTTAACGAACCCATTCTAACTCCTTTTGATGTAAAATCGAAGCAAAATTCTGCTGAAGGTACTGAAATCTTCTTAAGAAGCAGTAGAACTACTAAGGGGGCAGACATTGGAGACTCAGCAGGATCAATAACTTTTCTTATAGACAGCGGAAGTTTCAATACAGGAAGTAAAGAGCAATTTGAAATATCAGGATCTATAGCAAAAATAGACAGTGAAGTAACTGCAGTTGATAGTTCTGGAGTTACAGGGCATTTAAAATTAGACTTTTGGAGGGGCTCAAATTCACAAGGTAACCTTTGGAGAATGGGATATGGAGCTGACCCATCAATTCCCGGAGCTTTTGGAAGTACAACCTCAGGTTCTATTAATATAGTTAGAAGCAGTCAAGGGAGTGTCCCTACCCCCTCCCTAACATTTACACAAACTCACATAGCAGATGCTGAAATCAGAATACATAACCACATTAAGGAAACTATACCAAATAATAATGCAACTTACGTAGCAGCCTTTGATACCTCTGATAGTAAAGGAGCTATAATAGAATATATTTTATATAATGGAACAACTGGCTCTCGTGTAGGTCAACTTTATTTAGTGTTTGATGGAACTAATACCCCTCTAATTACAGACATAGGAGCCCCGGGCATAGGAACAGGTAATACCCCTTCATTTACAGTTGATGGTACAACTACAGTAGGTTTATTAGTTACTAATGGACAGGGTTATACATTTAAGGGACTTATTAAAGAATTCTAGCCTTTTCTTTAATTTGGCTTCCAACAAAAAAGTTATTATATTTAAGTTATGTCTAAAAAGATTTTAATTAAAGTACCCTGCCCCGCAATAGGAGATACTTTATGTAGTACCCCTACAATAAGAAAAATTTCTAAAAGTTATAATCAAAAAGTAGACGTAATGGCTATGCGACCTGACATTTTTGAAAGAAGCCCCTATATTGAAAACCTCCTTCCCTTTCAAGAAAATGTAGAGGGATATAATGAAGTTTTTGATACTTTTGTTAGAAGTATTAAAACAAATAAAAATATGGATGGTGGTAATTTTTACGACATTCCAATGGAAATAAAATTATCAAATTTTGAAGCAAGACAAATTCACGCTCTTAGTGTTGGTATCTCTTTATACCCTGATGAAATGGAATATGACTACTTCCCATCTAAACAAACTAAGGACTCGTTAAAAATCGACAACAATTGTATCGTCATACATCCTACAGATAGTTGGCCTAATAGAACTTGGCCCACTACATATTGGCAACGGCTAGTAGATCTAATTAAAACACATACTGATATGAAAGTTGTAATGATTGGGAAATCACATAAAGAACCAGTTAGTAATAAAGAAGGACAAATTGTAAAGGGCTTAATAAAACTAAAGGGTATAGATTACAATTATAGTGATGATACATCAGGTAACCAAGAGGACGCCTCAGTACTTAGACCAATATCAGAACTCTATCATGTATTAAATAACGCATTTGGTTTAATTTCATTTGACTCCGGTCCTATTCATTTAGCAGGTTGTACAGATACTAATATATTTCAAATCGGATCTTCTATTCGCTGGGAAAAAACAGCACCCTATCGTAAAGGCACACAACTATATAAATTCCATTTTATAGGAAGTGATTGTAAAATATTCTGTGGGACAGATCCAAAATATTCTGTAAAAGAACATGGAACTATTAATTCTTTACCTTACTACCCCTCATGTTTAGAAGGATATTCAAGATTCAAATGCCAACCAGGACCTGATGAAGTATTTAATACTATTTTAAAAAACATAAAAAATGGGTAAATTTTTAGTAGTAGTTGCTTTTTTTAATAACACAGAAAAACATATTGAACAGACTTTTCAAAATGTTTTAAAACAAACACATCAAGATTGGATATTGATAGTAGGAGATGATTTTAGTGCAGATCCCGAATCTAGAACAAAACTAAAAAATAAAGTAGTTAAATTAAATGACCCTCGAATTATATATTATGATATAAAATTTAAAAGAGAACTTTATTTATTCCAAAATTTCTTTAAAGAATATGACTATGATTACCACTTCACCCCAGGTTCTGATGATATTATAGATCAAAATATTTTTAAAGTTTATAACCACCACTTTCAAAAATACCCAACAGTAAATTATATTCTTTCAGATTTTAATAGAGTAGATGAAAGCAATAATCTACAGATGCTATCTTTAATCCAACCCCCTACTAATTATATAGAAGATTTTAATTTAAGAAATAAAGGGGAATTTAATACTATTTACTCTAAACGATCAGGTCAACATTTATATGGTGTTGGTGAATGTATGAGAAGGCCTGTAGAAGATAAAATGTACATTTTAAAAAATTGCGTAAGTTCAAATGATAGTATGAATTTATTTTATAATTTAAGTAAAGGAAAACATTTACACATCCCCCGACAATTATATACCTACATAAGACGTGAAGGAAGTATTAGTGGAGTATTATCCCCTGAGGAGCACAAAGATTTTAATTTAAATGCTAATTATTATATTAAAAACTTACCTTCATCATCAGCAATACCTTATAATCCTTACAAAAATATTTGGCTAGAAACTTCTGCAATTTCATCATGTAAATGGTTAGATACAATTAATGAATTTAGTTTAATAACAGATTCTAATATAAATTTAGATCTTTTAAAAGATTTATACCCTGATAAAAATATTGTTATAAATGATTTTAACCATAAAAATCAAGTAGTAGTATGGGGTAAATTAAATAAAGATTTAAAAACAAATCTCAATTTAAACTCTACACATAATTGTACAATATTTTATTCTAATGAAGATTTTACCCTCCCATCTAAAAATATTACTAAACAGTTTAGTATTGCTTCTAGTAAATTTATCTTAGAAATAAGTAAATATTTAGAAGGTTATAGTTATTACAACTATTTTAGACAATGTATCGTAACAAGATCTACTCCTACACTAAATAAATTACTAATTATTACTCCACATTTATCTACAGGAGGGGGACCACAATATATTTTAGATTTCCTCCACCACAAAAAACATGAATTCTCGGATATTAAATTAGTAGAATTTACTAATTTTTCCCATCATTTTTTAATCCAAAAAAATAAACTTATTAAAGTATTAGGTGCAGAAAATATCCACACTTTAGGAGAATATGGAGCTTCTGAGGATGTTTTTATAAATGATAAAGAAGCCCTCATCCCAATAATTGATAATTACAACCCTACCACAATTTGGATGAATGGGTTTCCCGAAGTATACGAATATAGGCTCCCTCCGGATCATATAATGGAAAAAGTTTATGCTAAAGATAGAACCTATAAAATTATAGGTACAACTCATAATAATTCATTTGATTTTAAAAACAAAAAATACATCCCTGATGAATTTATGTTCTGCTCTTCTAAACACATAAAAGATTCAGAAAATATAGATATTCCTAAAAAAATATGGGAGGTTCCAATTATTAAAAAACAAAAACCAAATAGAGAATCTACTTTAATCTCTTTAGGATTAGATCCTAATAAACTCCACATTTTAAATGTAGGGTTAGTTAGTCCCAATAAAAACCAAAAATCTATTTTTGATATAGCTGAACAAACTTTAGAAAAAGAAATTCAATACCATTTTATAGGAAATCACTGCTTTTTTGACCAGACTGGAATAACTAAAACCCAACGCAATTTATCTAATTGTAAATTGTGGGGTGAAAGAAGTGATGTAGATATTTTTATGTCCTGTATGGATGTATATTTATTCCCTTCTAAAAAAGAATTAAACCCTTTAACTATTAAAGAAGCCCTATCTTGGGATATGGACGTAATAGCGAACTATGATAAGAACTACACAGATCAATATAAAGATCTCCCCAATTTTCAATTAATAAAAGATTTAAATGTTATGGAATATATTATACAAAAATCCCCTCAAACCCCCTTACAAGAAAAAAACACTATAAACATTACCTTTCATAATGGAGTTAAAGTTGAAATTTTAGGTGACAAACCCTCTCAATATAATATTAAATGTTTTGATCAAAAAACTAATAAATTAATCCACGAAGATACGATTAAAAATAATATGTGGACTTCTCCTAATTTAAAATATTTTGTAGATTGGAAGGTTGAAATTTGGGAAAATGGAAGTAAAATTCATGAAGAGATATTAAATTTAAAAAATAAAAGGGTTATTATTGCCTTCGATAGTAAATCTATAGGAGATACTATAGCATGGTTTCCTTATGTTGAAGAATTTAGAAAAAAACATAAATGTCAAGTTATTTGCTCTACATTCCATAATGATTGGTTTAAATCTAAATACCCTAAAATCGTGTTTTCCCAACCTGGAACTTCACATCTTTCTATATACGCTATATATAATATAGGGTGGTTTTACTCTGAAAATAATAAAATAGATAATGATAAAAACCCCCATGATGTTTTACTCCACCCTTTACAAAAATCTGCTTCGGATATTTTAGGATTAAATTATAAAGAGATAAAACCTAAAATTAAATCTTTACCTAAGTCTCCTATAAAAGAAAAATATGTAACAATATCTATCCAATCAACGGCCCAATGTAAATACTGGAACCACCCTACAGGATGGCAACAGGTTGTAGATTTTCTACAATTTAAAGGTTATAAAGTTGCTGTAGTAGATCTATATAGAGAATTTGGAATTGAGGGATTTAGAAACATTTCCCCTAATGTGGATTACTATTTTAATAATAATTCCTTAGACAAAGTTATGTCTATTATTAAGGGAGCAGATTTTCACATTGGCACAGGCTCAGGTTTGTCTTGGGTAGCATGGGCTTTAAATACCTACTCTATAATGATTTCATCCTTCTCCAAACCTTATTGTGAATTTACAACAAACAACACACGAATTTATAATGATACCCCAACGTCAGGGTACTTTAATACTCATAAGTTAGACCCTTCAAATTGGAATTGGTACCCTTTTAAAGAAATAAAATCAATGGAAGATTGGTATGAAACAGAAGACATTACTCCTAAACAAGTAATTAAATCTATTAAAACTCATTTATTATGAAAATAGAAATATCAACTGGTGAATTAATGGATAAACTATCCATTTTAGAAATCAAAATGCAAAAAATTGAAGATCCTAAGAAATCTGCTAATGTAGAAAAGGAACTTAAGGAATTAAATAAACATTTCCAAGATTTATTAGATCAATATGGGGTGCCTATAAAAAATTACTATTTAAAATTATCTAAAATTAATAAAACGCTGTGGGATATTGAAGATAATATCCGAAAGAAAGAATCTGCTGGAGAATTTGACAGTGAGTTTGTAGAACTCGCAAGGAGTGTGTATATTACTAATGATAAAAGGGCTGCAGTAAAAAAAGAAATCAACTTACTTACTAAGTCTAAATTAATAGAAGAAAAATCATACTCCCAATATTAAGTGTTTTGGCTTATAGAAACTAATAAACAACTCGAAGAGTTTAAAAGTAAAGAATTCAAAAAAGTATTTATTGAACCTCTTTTCTCAAATGACAACCTCCATCCTTTTAAAAGAGGGGTAGTAGCGTTTTACATTAGGGAAATAAACTATAAAAAAGGATTTATAATTAATATTAACCATAGTGAAGCAACATGGTGCGATTTAGACAAAGCATATGAATTAATAGGAGGATTTGAAGAAATATTTGTAAGGGATAGAAAGGAATTTCTACACATAATACCTTTAAAACAGCTTAGCGACATACACTTCATATCTCCTACGGATATACCAGATCACTTCCCATGCCATGATTTTTTCTACCGCAAGTACCCCTACATAGGCAATGTAGGCGCCATAATACCAATAGTAAAGCAATATGAACGCTGTGAGACGATATTTAACGCATGCCAGCATGTGTTTACTATGGATAAGCCCCCACACTTCAACTTCTACAATACTAAGGCAACAAATGTATTTTGGTGGATTGAGCAGGAAGGAATAAAAACAAACCCTTTAAAGTTTGAAGAGCATTTCGGCGTAGCCTACGAGTTTGCTTACACTCAATTCAACCTAAAGACGACTACAACAAGACCTTCAAATTCTTTTGGAGGAATTAATTACGCTGCTTTAGATAAAAAATCGGGCTGTAGAGAAGCATTTATACCCTCAAATGACTTTCTACTAGAAGTAGATATTTCGGCCTACCACCCTACACTAGCGGCACAATTGGTAAATTACGATTTTGGTGAAGGAGACATACACCAAGCGTTTGCTGATATGTACGGAGTAGATTATAAAAAATCTAAAGAGCTGACATTTAAACAATTATATGGTGGGGTATTTAAGGAGTATAAAGAATTAGAGTTTTTTAAGAAAGTGGAAGGATATATTGAGGATATAAGTAGTAAAGATGAGCATGTTTGTAAGTCTGGGTATGTTTTTAAAACTAACATGAAGAAGCAAAAATTATTTAATTATATCTTACAAAATACGGAGACATATTATAATGTGTTAATTTTGGAGAAAATTATAGCTTTACTTAAAGATAAAAAAACAAGAATTATACATTACACGTATGATTCATTTTTACTAGATGTTGATAGAAGCGAAAAACCCACAATTGATGCCATATTAGGCATTTTTAAAGATTATAAGTTTAATACAAAAATTGAAGCGGGCCATAATTATAATTCTTTGGAGAAGGTGTAATATTTATACGCAAATTCCAATATGAATAATAAGCTATTTTGTACTTTTACAACCTTGGATGAATTAGAGAGGACTCTTGTAGAAGTTAAATCTAGTTATGATATTTTTTATAGAAAAATTTTCGTTTTATATATTAAAAGCAATGAAGAGTATGTCTGCACATACAACGTAGAGCCTAGTAGTATTGAAGCAATCATCCCAAACACCATTCTAGTACATAGGAAAAAGGAATCAAATACTTTATATACTATTAATGCTTTAAATGAATTAATAAAATTGTTAAATGGGGGAGTAGTAGATGTTCGCTATAGAGTAAATTGGCCTCACTATCGAAATACAATCCTCCTAACCCAGCATAATGAGTTAAAGCAATTAAAAACAAAAATTCACAAAATAATTGAACTTTAATTAGGAGCCCCATCTCTTTATTTGTATATTGGTGTAAGTTACATTTTTAAAACAGTTATATTATGGATTTAAATGCTATTAGAAGCAAGCTGAACTCCCTACAGCAATCAAATACCAAGGGAGGAGACCAAAAGAGTTTATTTTGGAAACCTAGTGTTGGAAAACAAGTAATCCGCATTGTTCCAAATAAGTTCAATAAACAAAACCCATTTACTGAGGTTTATTTTCACTATGGAATTGGTGAGCGTACTATGATTTCACCTATTAATTTTGGTGATAAAGATCCAATTGCAGAATTTGCAAAGCAACTTCGTACGACTAGTGATCGGGAAAATTGGCGTTTAGCTAAAAAACTTGATCCAAAAATGCGTGTCTTTGTGCCCGTAATAGTTCGTGGAGAAGAAAGTGAAGGAGTTAAATTATGGCAGTTTGGTAAAAATACTTACCTTGATTTCCTATCACTTGCTGATGATGATGATATTGGTGATTACACTGACATTAATGAGGGAAGAGACATTACAGTAGATACTGTAGGTCCAGATGTTACTGGAACAGCTTACAATAAATCATCGGTTCGTGTTAAGACTAAGCAAACACCTCTGGGGGATGCTGATCAGATTCAAGATTGGATGGAGAATCAGAAGAACCCAACTGAGGTATTTAAACGTCACTCATTTGAGGATATGAAAGCTCACTTACAATCATTTCTCTCCCCAGGAGATGATGAAGGAGAAACAACTCAAATTCCAGATTCAGGAAACCCACCTTTTAGTAAAGGGGAGACTCAGACTAATTACACCCCTAAGCCTCCCCAAAAAACATCTAAAGTAGATAAATTTGATGAATTATTTAGCTAATGCCTAAAGTAAAAAAATCCTCCCTAAATGCTGCCGTTTCTAAGGAACTAAAAGCAAATTTTGATTTATCAAAGTTTAAGGAAAAGAAAATGCTTAACTCTAATGTTAAGTTTAAAGATCAACAATGGATTCCGCTTTCTCAGGCGTTTCAGGACGTAACTTCTATACCTGGCATCCCACAAGGACATATTGTTCTTTTAAGAGGCCACTCTGACACAGGCAAAACCACCGCTTTAATTGAAGCGGCGGTTTCTGCCCAAAAGAGGAAGATACTTCCGGTTTTCATTATTACAGAGATGAAATGGTCTTGGGATCATGCTAAAATGATGGGGTTAGAAATAGAAGAAATAGTTGATGAAAAAACAGGAGAAATCTTAAACTACGGAGGGCAATTTCTTTATGTAGATAGAGAAACTCTTAACTCTATTGAAGATGTATCATCATTTATTTTAGATTTACTAGATGAGCAGAAAAAAGGTAATCTACCTTATGATCTACTATTTTTGTGGGATTCAATAGGATCTATTCCTTGTGATATGTCATTAAAATCAAATAAAAATAACAATGAGTGGAATGCTGGTGCTATGTCTACTCAATTTGGTAATAATGTAAATCAACGCATTACTCTCTCACGAAAAGAAAGTAGCCCATACACTAATACGTTAGTTTGTATTAA
>TARA_R110001592_G_scaffold140266_4_pt1 | contig 13132 bp, 13 predicted proteins | sample TARA_R110001592 | Tara Oceans TARA_R110001592 (sample SAMEA4398387) | marine metagenome | biome: Polar Biome; feature: [SRF] surface water layer (ENVO:00010504); material: water (ENVO:00002006), including particulate matter (ENVO:01000060) such as... | depth 5 m
TTTCGGCCATCGCCACTATCATGGATCGCTTCATATTAATTACTCTGCTGGACTTAAAAATGGAGAAGAAGTTTACCACCTCACAGGGCACGTCAAAAATCATTTGTATACAATCATAATTAGATAACAGTAAATTCCCTTTTACTCTCTAGGTTTAAGCGTTTTTCAAACTAAATAGCAATAGGTGCTTTGATTCCTGGATCTGGCTCGTAATTGAGGATGTCAAAATCTTCAAACTCATAATCAAAAATAGAAGCAGGCTTGCGGCGAATATTTAATGTCGGTAAAGGCTTCGGGCTTCTAGATAACTGCTTCAAGACAATATCATCCGTTAGATGATTTTGATAAAGGTGACAATCCCCAAAGGTATGTACAAATTCACCGACACCCAAATCACACTGCTGAGCAATCATATGCGTTAGCAATGCATAACTTGCTATATTGAAAGGCACGCCTAAGAATAAATCTGCACTACGTTGATATAACTGACACGATAACTTGCCATCAAGTACATAAAACTGGAACAAACAATGGCAAGGTGCCAAGGCCATTTTACCTTGCTCTGCATTCGCCTGTGGTGACTGACTTTCATCTGGTAATTCCGTCGGATTCCAGGCAGAAACAATCAAGCGCCTGGAGTTTGGCTTGGATTTAATCTGCTGAATCAGATCTGAAATCTGGTCAACTACCTGACCATCCGCCCCTTGCCATGAGCGCCACTGCTTTCCGTAAATCGGCCCCAAGTCACCCGTTTCCGTCGCCCATTCTTTCCAGATGGAAACTCCACGCTCTGTTAGCCAGTTATTATCCGTACTACCCTTAAGAAACCATAGAAGTTCATAAATAATGCTCTTCAAATGAACTTTTTTAGTGGTCACCAAAGGGAAACCTTGATTAAGATCAAAGCGCATTTGTCGACCAAATACCGATCGCGTTCCAACGCCCGTTCTATCCCCTTTATCTGTCCCCTTGTCTAATACATCTTTCATTAACTCTAAATAGGCTTTCATGCTTGAACCTTTATCAATACAAAGTAATTTAGTTAGTGCCCGTCCAGAAACAGGGCCGTCACGAGGGAGTTGAGAACATGTTAGCTTGTGCCTGCTAGATCTAGGCGTTTGGTTGTTCCAAATAACTAGATCTAGCAGGTACAAGATGGCATGTTATCAGCTTTCGCAGCAGGTCGTCGTTTCTGGACGGGCACTAGTTAGCTAGTTTTTGAGCATTATATTTATACGCGTATGCAATAAATGCAATACCAATAAATATCATAGGGAAGGATAAGAGCTGACCTTTGGTCAACCATCCCCAAGCGATAAAACCGATATGCGCATCAGGCTGACGGAAGAATTCAACGACGAAACGGAAGATGCCATACCAGATCATAAACATCCCGGATACTGAAGCCGCTGGACGAGGCTTGCTTGAATAAAACCAGAGAATGCAGAAAAACAACACGCCTTCTAAGGCAAATTGATAAAGCTGAGAGGGATGACGCACTAATTGCTCAGGGTCTGTCGGAAAGATCATTCCCCACGGCATGGTGGTCGCTCTTCCCCATAGCTCTGCACCAATAAAGTTACCGATCCGTCCTAAGCCCAAACCAATCGGTACCAGGGGAGCCAGAAAATCCAGAAGCTGGAAGAAGGTACACCCGACTTTTCTGGCATAAAGGTAAATTGCCACCATCACGCCAATTAAGCCACCATGAAATGCCATACCGCCTTCCCAGACTTTAAATAACCACACCGGATCGGCTAGAAACTTATCAAAATTATAAAAGAACACATACCCGAGGCGACCACCAATAATCACGCCAAGAGCCCCATAGTAGATCATATCCCCCACTTGTTCTTTGGTGATCGGAGAACCTGGTCGCAGGGCTCTTCTCTGGCCTAATAAATGAGCAGCCAGAAAACCAAAAAGGTACATCAAACCATACCAATGAATTTGTAAAGGCCCAAGATCCAAAGCAACTGGATCAATAGCGGGATAAGCCAATGACATAAAAATACTCCTAAGAATTACAAAAATTAGATCAAAAATTTAATGCCGACCAACATTAGAAAACCAGAAAATAGTTTGCTTAATAATGGGCCTGGTAAATAATGCGCCAAATTCGCACCGACTCTAGCAAAATAAATAGAGCTTAATGCTATTCCCAATAAAGCCGGTAAATACACAAATCCTAGACTCCATTCAGGCCTATCAGGCACGCCAGAGCCAATAACAATATTACTCACACTAGCAAAAACAGCGATTGGCAAACCACAAGCAGCTGAAGTTCCGACCACCTGTTTCATTTGAATTCGAAACCGACTTAAGAAAGGCACGGTTAAGGTACCACCGCCAATACCAAAAATAGATGACACCCATGCGACAATAATACCTGCGACCACGAAAACCGACTTTTCGGGTAAGGGTTTACGTGTTTCTAAATTAAGCTTAAACATCATTTTTATTGATACAAGGATCGCAAAGATACCAAACATTTTTTTCAGTAAATCACCCTCAAGCTGAACGACTGTAAATACCCCTAAAACCGCACCGAGCATAATACCAATGCTCATTGGCTTAAATATCGACCAAAGAACACTGCCTTTTTGGTTGTGCTTAATGATCGAGCTGGATGAAGTAAACACAATGGTGGCGAGAGACGTACCAATAGCAAGATGAGTGAGAACTTCAGGCGACACGCCTTGCCATTGAAAAATAAAAATGAGAATAGGGACAACCACCAAGCCCCCCCCAACGCCAAATAAGCCAGCCGTTATCCCTGCAAAAATTCCAGCAATTAAATAGCTTGCAATAATCATGGTGGCGACAAAATCTCGGAGAAACAACGCGTAGTATGATAGCGTATATTTTTATCAAATGCTTAAGAGGTTTGTTAGATGTGTCTCATCATTTTCAATTGGCAGCCTGACAGCCAGAGACCTTTGATTCTGGCCGAAAATCGGGATAACATTCACAATCGAGCCAGTCTGGATGCGCATTTTTGAGATGCTAAACCGAATATCTTTGCAGGAAGAGATTTAGAGAAAGGCGGCACTTGGCTTGGCCTGTCTAAAATTGGCCTGTCTAAAAATAGCGTGACTAGGTTTCTTCTCCACGCTGCTGTTTAAGCTGCATAGCCTGCCGCTTAATAACATGCTGCACCAAAACCTCCTGATTCGCATCACTGATATCCACAAAATCAACCCGTATTATGTATTTATTTCGCTCACTATCTTCTTCATATCGATCACATGCAATGGCAGCGGCAAGCAGGGTTAAACGAACATTATTCGGGTACAATATCAGTTCTAAAGACATATACTGGTTCAAGCTTGCAGGTTTATCTGCTGGGAAAGCCAAGCCGCAGGCACTTAAATTCACACTACATATATTGCTAGTAGAATCTAGATCTGCGTCTTGATTTTTATCATTACCCAAGGCCAAGTTTATTTTCTGATTTAATAAATCAAGGAGCCTATAAACTTCTGGCTGACTACTTTGAATCATTGCCAAGTTGGCAAGAACTTCATTATCGATCTGCTTCAGCAAGTCTTTTAAAGAACTTGGCTTAGCCTGAATAACAAGCGCCTGCTCATCTTGGGATAGAAACTGATAACGTAAACCTACCAGGTCGGTAACTCGAAAATATCGGCGTCGCTCTTGATTTGATTTCAGCATTGTCTCAGCCATTAGGTCATGATTCCTTAAAATATTTCATCTGGATCCAAGTCAAACAAATTGTCTATCGTCTGCGTATTCTTTTCAATTTTTTTACTTTCTGTACGCAAGGTTTCTTTCACTTGTTTATCTGTCTTCTCTTGAAGAATGATTTCTACACGTCGATTTTTGCGACGGTTATCTGGCGTATCATTTGACACTAAGGGCCGTGTATCCGCAAACCCTGTGATCACAAATCGATCCTGCTTAATAAAGCCATCATCAAATAAGCCATGCGCCACCTCTAATGCTCTGGCAACAGATAAATCCCAGTTAGAAGGAAACATAACAGTCTTAATTGGCACATCATCAGAATGACCTTCAATAGAAATTTGTCCTTCGATGGTACTAAGAATGGTTATCAGTTTATCTAGTACCGGTATAAAATCACTTTGAAGTGTCGCCGACCCCGAAGCAAATGCGCCTTTTTCCTGTATTCGAATAACAATTCGCCGCCCCTTGGTTTCTAGCTCGACCATATCCTTGGCAATTTCTGTTTGCAATTTTTCAGCAATTTCTTCTGCTTTAGCCTCGGCATCCTTTTCCATTTCCAGCATTTTCTGAGCAACAAACTCAGAAATTTGTGCTTTTTTATCCTGCGCTTGTTCAGACCCTTCATCGCAAGCTTTAGCCACCGCTTCTTCGATAGCTGCATCACAAAGCACTTCGAGTGATTCTTTATCAGCATCGACGGTGTGCTGCATAACCATCTGTAAAGGGGAAGGGTCCGGCTTGCCCGGTGAAAATTCTTGAGCAATGATACTTGTGCCTTTGGGAATAGCGGTAACGTCTACTTGATTCTGCACACCGAAAGCCTCTCTCATCGATCCTGCTAAACGCTTGAACTTCAGAACATCCATTTCAGCAAAGGATAAAAGTAGCACGAAAAAGCACATTAACAGAGACATTAAGTCTGCAAACGTACCCATCCATGCCGGCAGCCCAGGGACGCAATCGCAATCTTTTTGTTCTTCATCACTCATATTTAAAACTTAACCTTCAAGCATCCAAAATTGATCCATCTGAAGTTTACTTATTCTTCCGGTTTCTCGCGCTTACCTTCAGCCAGGTATGCTCGCAACATGCTTTCAATCACTCGAGGGTTTTGTCCTGCCTGAATAGCTAAGACAGCATCAATAGACATGGTTTTTATCAACTCTTCTTCAGCCATTCGAAGCTTAAGTTTATCGGCAAAAGGTATCGCGATCATGTTTGCTAACATCGCGCCATATAAAGTGGTTAAAAGCGCAACCGCCATCGCGGGGCCAATTGATTTTGGATCATCCATATTGGATAACATGGCAACTAGACCAATCAGTGTGCCGATCATCCCCATAGCTGGCCCTAGATCACCCAATGAACTCCAGACACTCGCGCCTATTTTATGGCGTGAAACTGCCATGTTTTTATCCCGCGTTAAGACATTTTTAACCACATCTTCATCATGCCCATCAATTAATAAACCAATTCCACGTGCCAAAAAGTCATTACTAATTTCTTTCCCTTCCAAGGATAATAAGCCACCTTTTCTGGCCGCATCAGCCAACTCCACAACCAACATAATAAGATCTTCAGGTGAATCCAGTTTAAACATGAACGCTTTAGCGGCCGTTTTACCCGCTCCTAAAAACTGTGCCAGATTGAATTTCATCATCAATACGATAAAAGAGCCCACAAAGACAATCAGGACTGAAGGAACATCCATGAAAATGCCAATACCACCGCCCAAAATCATAGCGAAAGCGATGACAGCAAAACCACCAATTAAACCGATGAGGGTCGCTAAATCCACAGAGTACTCCTACAAAAATAAATTCAATACAATAAAAATTGATATCCAAAATAAGATGCTTAATGAATTAACCCAAACAATATCACGCAAAAACTTTCAAGACCGTATCGACTGACGCTATACTGCTACGCTTTTGTAGATGATGCTGTAAAATTAGTTTTCTGAGGCAATTTAAGTTTAGGGAAGTACACTATATTTTTTTGAATGTTATTTTACTAAACTTTAGTGTAGTCCGATTTATAGAAAGTTCCTGTTTTTAGATAATTTTTTGCGAGAATATTATGTCCTCACCCGATACTATCGTCGACTTTGAAGAGTCACTCAAACAACTTGAAGAAATAGTCAATAAAATGGAGCAAGGACAACTTTCGCTTGAACAATCTCTGGGTGCTTTTGAGCAAGGCGTCCAATTAACACGGCAATGTCAAAGCACGCTTAAACAAGCAGAACAGCGCGTTGCAAAGCTAACACCAAAAGGTGATAGCTATGAACTAGACGACTTTAACGAAGAATAACTTTAGCTCTTGGCTTTTTGATAAAACTATATGAATTCGCATACACCTGCTTTTTTTTCAGAATACCTCGCGTTAATCAATACGGCATTAAAAAGCTATATTAAAGAATTTTCTTACTCCGATGTCCGTCTGGCCGACTCGATTCAATATAGCACCTTGCTTGGCGGCAAACGGATACGACCTATTTTAACCTTGGCGACGGCGGAATGTGTTGGGTCAACACGCGACTCCGCCTTGCCTTTTGCCTGCGCCCTTGAGTTTATTCATGCTTATTCATTAATCCATGACGATTTACCCGCCATGGATAATGATGCGCTGCGCCGCGGCCAAGCCACATGCCATATCGCTTTCAACGAAGCCACGGCCATACTTGCCGGTGATGCCTTACAAGCAATGGCTTTCGAGTTAATCTCTAACAAAAGCCAACTTCCCGCACATAAAACACTTAGAACCATGCAAATTCTATCAAGAGCAAGCGGTGCAAGAGGTATGGTTTACGGCCAAGCTTTAGATTTTGAATCTGTCGGCAAAGCACTTGATATACTGACGCTTGAAAAAATGCACAGACATAAAACCGGTGAACTAATTGAAGCCTGTGTCATTATTGGCGCTCTGACTAGCCAAACTGATATTCTCGAATCTGAGCTTAGCGCATTTAAAAAATATGCACAGGCAATTGGTTTAGCCTTTCAAGTGCAAGATGATATTTTAGATATCATTAGCGACACAGCAACGCTTGGAAAAAAACAAGGCGCAGATGAAGCACTTAATAAACCAACTTATCCCGCCTTACTGGGTTTAGAGGGGGCAAAAAGTAAGCTTTATGGCCTTCATGATGAAGCATTAAATAGTCTAAACGAACTTAATCGATTTTCTACATCAAAACTGGCTCAAATTAGTCACTTTATTATTGAGAGAGTCCGTTAAATTATTTGCACTACCCTCGTTTCCTTTATTTGCTTTGGCTTCAATAACAAACACGCTATCAAAAACATCATCAAAAATACCATCAAGTTTAAACAAGACGACTTATTTTAAATTGTTTCTGTTATAATATTTTTCTTTTTTTGGTCCAGCTTTTATTCTGATGCATACGACTCTACCTATCTTTCAAGAAATACCAACACAACGACCTGCCACGCCACTTCTGGACAAGGTCAATGACCCATTTCAGCTTCGTTTACTCTCAGAAGACCAGCTTAGCCAACTCAGCCATGAACTAAGGGCTTACTTACTCTACAGCGTAGGTCAATCAGGCGGTCACTTTGGTGCTGGCTTAGGTGTCATTGAGTTAACGGTGGCCTTACATTATGTGTTTAATACTCCTGACGATCGCATTGTCTGGGATGTCGGTCACCAGGCCTATCCGCATAAAATCCTTACTGGCCGACGAGAGGCCATGCTAAAAATTCGTCAGCAAGATGGTCCGGCTGCTTTTCCCGCCAGAGATGAAAGCCAGTTCGACACCTTTGGTGTTGGCCATTCAAGTACATCTATTAGCGCCGCCTTAGGCATGGCGCTCGCAGCGACATTACAAGCAAGTGATAGAAAAGCAATTGCGGTGATAGGTGATGGTGCTCTTACCGCCGGCATGGCATTCGAAGCGATGAGTCATGCAGGTGATATTGCCCCAAACTTACTTGTTATTCTGAATGATAACGACATGTCTATTTCAAACAATGTAGGTGGTTTAAAAAACCATCTTGCTAGAATTTTATCTGGAAAAACCTATAATAACGTTCGTGATAGCAGCAAAAAAGTACTCAGCAATACGCCAGGATTGATGGAATTCGCTAGAAAAACCGAAGAGCATTTTAAAGGATTAATGGCCCCTGGAACCTTATTCGAAGAGCTGGGCTTTAATTACATTGGCCCAATCGATGGCCACGACTTAGCCACGCTTTTACGCACACTCGAAAACATGAAGGAACTGAAAGGCCCTCAGTTTCTGCATGTCGTCACCAAAAAAGGCAAAGGGTTTGCTCCAGCGGAACTCGATCCGATTGGCTATCATGCCATCAATAAAATCGAGCCTAAAACCAAAGCTGATACAAAATCAAACACGCCAAATAGTTTACCCGCCGCAAAACTCAAATATGCCAACGTTTTTGGTCAATGGCTTTGCGATATGGCAGAACGAGACAAACGCCTGGTCGGTATTACACCCGCGATGAGCGAGGGCTCTGATTTAGTCAAGTTTTCGGAACGTTTTGCAGACAGATATTTTGATGTCGCCATCGCCGAGCAGCATGCTGTCACTTTAGCAGCAGGTATGGCCTGTGAAGGTATTAAGCCAGTTGTTGCTATTTACTCGACATTTCTTCAACGCGCTTATGACCAGTTAATCCATGATGTTGCCATTCAGAATCTGGATGTTTTATTTGCAATCGATAGAGCAGGTTTAGTCGGTGAAGACGGCGCAACTCATGCAGGAAGCTTTGATTTGTCCTTCCTCCGATGCATTCCGAACATGCTGATCATGGCACCATCGAATGAAAATGAACTTCGACAAATGCTCTATACTGGTTTCGAGCATAAAGGCCCTGCATGTGTTAGGTATCCTAGAGGAACGGGGCCTGGGGTAGAAATTCAAGTAGAAATGAACTTACTCGAGCTAGGTAAATCCAAAGAAATTTTAACGGGGAGAAAAGTGGCGATCCTTTCCTTTGGCGCCTTACTTTCTGCAGCAGAGCCAGCAGCCAATAAGCTAAACGCGACGCTGATTGATATGCGCTTTATAAAACCTTTAGATACCAAGATCATCGACGAACTTAGCAAAAGCCATGATCTATTAGTCACTTTAGAAGAAAATGTCATTGCCGGTGGCGCAGGAAGTGGCGTTTCCGAATATTTGAATAGTAAGGGCATCCAAACCTCTATTATCCACTTAGGGCTTCCAGATGCATTTTTACCCCACGGAAAACATTCTAGCTTACTTGAACAATGTAATCTAAGCGCTCAAGGAATAGAGGACAGCATACGCAACAAACTAAATGAAATAGCGCCGTAAAAGACTTATAAACTATTTCGGAATACCATCATCTTGATGCGTTTGCAGCCAATGACCCAGTTTAGATGCCTTGGTACTCAAATAAGCATCATTATGAGGGTTACGCCCAACCTGAATGGACACCCTCTCAACCACTTTTAAACCACCGGCTTCAAGCGCATCTACTTTTCTTGGGTTATTGGTCATTAGCCTTAATGAACCAATCCCTAAATGCTTTAACATATCATAGCAAATTGTGTAATCACGAATATCCGCCTCAAACCCTAGCTGTTCATTTGCTTCAACGGTGTCCGCACCCCGGTCTTGCAACTGGTAAGCCCTGATTTTATTCAGTAAACCGATACCCCGACCCTCTTGTCGCAAATACAGTAAGGCGCCCCGACCTTCTGAAGCGATACTTTGTAAGGCTTGCTCTAATTGATAGCCGCAATCACAACGCATACTAAACAATGCATCGCCTGTTAAGCATTCTGAGTGTGTCCTGGCTAATACTGGCTGACCGTCTGAAACGTTACCCAAGGTTAGAACAACATGCTCCTGACCGGATACAACTTCTTCAAAGCCATGCATATCAAATACTGCAAAAGGGGTTGGCAGCCGGCATGTTTCAATAAAACGAACTTCCACTAAGTTAATCTCTCAATTACGTCAATAAAGCCATCACAAAAAACCAGCGCAAAAAAACGGATGGATAGCAGAGGACGCGCATTGTATCACATTTTTTTCAAGCCAAACGCATCAACATACATTTCCATATATAGATTAATAAGGATAGAATTTAACACCCTTTTATCCATACAGAGTTTACTATGTCCTTATACGAAAACCACATACTGCCTCATATCATCGATTGTGCTTGTGGCGCTCCGCCAGTTAAGCATTTACGTCAAAAAATAGTGCCACGCTGCTTCGGTAAAGTACTAGAAATCGGCATGGGATCGGGACTAAACCTACCCTTTTATAATAAAGAAAAGGTTGAGTTCATTTGGGGGCTAGAACCCTCTTCAGGAATGCGTAAAAAAGCCGCAAAAAACCTGCAGAATTCTAACATTGAAGTGAGATGGCTTGATCTACCCAGCGAAGCGATCCCATTAGAAAGCCACTCCGTTGACAGCATATTGCTAACTTTTTGCCTGTGCACCATACAAGATACACAAACTGCCTTGGCTGAAATGTACAGAGTATTAAAACCTGATGGCAAGCTTTTTTTCGCTGAGCATGGGATTAGCCATGAAAATAATGTTGCTAAATGGCAAAATAGAATTACCCCAGGTTGGAAGAAACTTGCAGGAGGCTGCCACCTAAACCGCCCAATAGACGAAATGATCATTGATGCAAAATTCGAAATTGAGTCTATAGAGCGCTTTTACCAACATAAGATACCCAAAATAGCTGGCTATATCTATCTAGGTGAAGCTAAAAAAATCAACATTTAAAGACTTTAAGCTATAAAAATGCCACCAAAAAACTCACGTTTAAACCCTGAACAATGCTTAGCCATTGTCGAGCAGCTGATAAGCTCTGATCAAAAACAACAGGCTTTACAAGTTCTACTGCAGGCATTTAATCAAACACCAAGTCATTCACAACTATCATTGCGCTTAGCCCGACTGCTTCATCAACACGGACAAAATAAAGAAGCCATTTCTATTCTTAATAAGACATATAGCTTTGGCTCTAAGCACATAGAATTACTTTATATGTTTGCCGCTTTACTGCACCTTGAAAGGCATTTTAAAGATGCCGAAAAAATCATCAAAGAATACCTAGCAGTCAAACCTGATTCAGCAGAAGCTTACAATCTATTAGGCGCTATTTATATTGAACAGAACCAATATGAACTCGCTATCTCTTCTTACTTATCGTCCATAGAACTTAAACCAGACTCTGCGGATGCCTACAATAATTTAGCTTGGGCTTACCGAGCTATAGGCAAAAAACAAGATGCGCTTAATTACTTTGAAAAAGCCTTTAATATTGACCCATCAGCAACAGAAGCGCTAAGTGGTTTATTACTACTAAAGACCTTTACTGAAAGAGAAAAAGAGTTTAATCTTGTGGAAGACTGCTTGAGAGACGACAAACTATCCCTTAAACAAACAACAGAATTACAATTTGCTTTAGGCAAGGCATATGAAGACATTAAAGACTATAAAGCAGCTTTCTCTTATTTTAAGCAAGCAAACCAGACTTGGCGTAAAAGCTTAAATTACGACATTAAAGATGATGAGAAACTCTTTTCTGACTTAAAGAATCATTTTTCTGAAGCCGCTATAAACAAAATTGATAATGCAAGGACCACCAAAAATAATCTTCAGCCTATTTTTGTGATAGGTATGCCTAGATCTTCAACCACCCTAATAGAACAAATACTATCTGCGCACTCAAAAGTCATTGGAGGCGGCGAATTACCTTTTTTAGAAAATTTATTCTTGGATCGCGATAACAAGTTAAAGCGGCATCCAGAACTCACAAGAAATAGTATAATTCAGCTTTCTAAACGTTATTACGACTCGATCAATCAACACATAGAACAAGAAATTACACCAAACAGCGCCTATGTCACTGACAAACTGCCTCAAAATTTTCGTTTTATTGGCGCAATACTCAAACTATTCCCTAAAGCAAAAATCATCCACTGCAAAAGACACCCAATGGATACCTGCTTATCACTATATAAACACCACTTTCCAATGTCGAATCATGGCTACGCTTACAATTTGAAAGAACTTGGCCAGTATTACAATCTTTATGAAGACCTAATGAGTCATTGGCACAATATAGCCCCGGGACAAATTTTTGATATTCAATATGAAAATTTATTAGAAAACTTTGAAGCAAATGTCGAGAACTTACTTTCATTTTGCGAACTAGAATTCGAAGATAGCTGCCTAGAATTTCAAAACAACAAACGAATTGTGAGAACAGCTAGCTCTGACCAAGTTAGACAAGGCCTTTATAAAGGTGCTGACGGGCGATGGTTAATGTATGAACAGGAATTAGCTGAACTAAAAGCTAACCTCCAGTCATATTCATAAATCGAATAATCTGAGGGTCATTTGAATGATCAAATTCGTGTTGTTGCGGTTTTAAATCCATTGCATCAATAATCGCCTGTTTAAGCGGCTCTTTATTTCCAGGATTATTTCTCAATACCGAGCGCAAATCTACTGAGTGCTCATTACCCAAGCATAATAGCAACCTGCCTTCAGCGGTTACCCGAACACGATTACAGTCTCCACAAAAATTATGTGAATGAGGCGAAATAAAACCAACTCTGGTTTTCGTTCCGGAAACTTGATATGCATCTGTAGGCCCAGATGTTTTAGCTTTGATATCCAAGGGAAGCAAAGAATAGCTTTCTGAAATCAGCTCAAAAAGTGCATCATTTGAACAAAATGTCTCTTCGCGACTGTGCTCACTAATGGACCCTAAAGGCATTTCTTCAATAAAGCTGATATCAATAGCTTTTGAAATGGCAAATTCAACCAATGGCAGTACTTGCTGATCATTTCTTCCTTTGAGGATCACTGCATTTAATTTGATTTTCTCAAAGCCTTGCTCAATCGCAGCATCAATTCCTGATAATACTGACGCTAAATTACCTATTCGTGTAAGCTCTTTAAATTTATCAGGATCTAGGGTATCCAGGCTAATATTCAACCTGCGCAGACCTGCATCTTTGAGCCCCTTTGCATACTTAACAAGTTGTGAGCCATTCGTGGTCATCACTAATTCATTTAAACCCGGCAAGGCACCTAAAGAATCACAAAGCGAGAGTACATTCGAACGTACTAAGGGTTCACCACCCGTTAAACGTATTTTAGATACTCCCAGCTCTACAAATACTTCAGATAGAAGCTGAATTTCTTCTAGTGTTAAAACTTCTGAACGAGGCACAAAGGTCATTTCTTCGTCCATACAATAAACACAGCGGAAATCACAACGATCAGTGACAGAAATCCGGACATAACTTACTTGTCGTCCAAATTTATCCACCAATGGTGCTATTGTGCTTACTGCGCTCATATTATCAATCTCTTCGATTATTCAGCTTGTTCATATAACTTGTTCATATAACTTGTTCATATAACTTGTTCA
>TARA_R110001592_G_scaffold52649_7_pt1 | contig 13126 bp, 12 predicted proteins | sample TARA_R110001592 | Tara Oceans TARA_R110001592 (sample SAMEA4398387) | marine metagenome | biome: Polar Biome; feature: [SRF] surface water layer (ENVO:00010504); material: water (ENVO:00002006), including particulate matter (ENVO:01000060) such as... | depth 5 m
ACGCTTGGTGTCTGCAACCAAATCACTTTTCTCAACTGGCCTGTTTACCGATATACAGCTTTATAGGGAAGGCCGCGATTTAGTGATTAAAGTTGAAGAGCGCCCCTCTATTACAAAAATAGAAATTAGTGGTAATAAAGATATTTCTGAAGATGATTTGCGTGACGGTTTAAAAAAGGCTGGTTTATCGGAAGGAAATGTTTTCAAACGGGTTACCTTAGAACGTCTTGAATTAGAAATTTTAAGATCCTATGTGGCTCAAGGTCGATATTCTGCGTCTGTAGAAGCCGAGGTGATTGAGCTTCCAAGAAATCGAGTTGGCATAGAGCTGACTATCGATGAGGGTGAAGTCGCCTCCATTCTGCATATCAACATTGTTGGTAATCATGATTACTCAGATGAAAAACTGATCAATCTGATGGAGTTGCGAATGCCTAGTTTCTGGTCAACCTTTACCAGTGATGACAAATATTCTAAAGAAAAGCTCAGTGGTGACCTTGAAAGAATTCGCTCCTTTTATTTGGATGATGGTTACATTAAGTTTGCTATTGAATCGACACAAGTTTCTATTTCGCCATACAAAGAAGATGTATTTATCACCATCAATATATCTGAAGGTCCACAATTTACGGTTAAAGACTTTGATTTGAAAGGCGAGTTGATTCTCGATGAAGAAGTATTAGAAAAATTGATCATGATAAAAAAGGGGGATGTTTTTTCGCGTAATAAAATAACCCTGACCTCTGATCTAATTTCACGTGCTTTAGGTTCTGAAGGTTATACCTATGCTAATGTGAATGCGATTCCAGCAACGCATGATGATAATACTGCATCGGTGACATTTTTTATTGACCCGGGAAAGCGTAATTATGTCAGACGTATAAACTTTAGGGGCAATACCAATACCCGTGATGAGGTATTACGTCAGGAAATGTTGCAGATGGAAGGTGCTTCAGCCTCTACAGACTTGATAGAGGCGTCTAAGTCTCGCTTGGAAAGACTCGGTTTTTTTGGCAATGTAACGGTAGATACACCTTCAGTTCCGGGAACGTCTGACCAAATTGATGTTAATTATTCTGTTGAAGAGCAGTCGTCTGGGAATTTGTCTGCGAGTTTAGGTTTTTCCCAAGGCAGAGGTTTATCCTTAGGTTTGAGTGTTTCAGAAAATAACTTCTTCGGCTCTGGCAAGCGTGTTTCATTTGGCGTGAATACTACCAGCTATGTTAAATCAGCGAACTTCTCTTATCTGGATCCTTATTTTACCGTTCATGGTGTCAGTCGAGGCTTTAGTGTATTTGCACGTAAAACAGATTTCAACGAAGATGATTTGTCTGACTATATTATCGACGAAACAGGTGCTTCAGTAACATTTGGCTACCCAATTAATAATATCTCACGTTTGCAGTTTATTTTTGGTTATACCAATACCAGCCTAACCATAGGGCAAAATGCCGCAAAAGAAATTGGTCGATTTTCTGATGTGTATGGCGAAAATTTTAATACCTTCTTTGTTTCGCCTTCCTGGTCTAGATCTACTTTAAATAGAGGTCAGTTTCCGACTAAAGGTTGGGGGCAGAATTTGTCTTTAGAGGTGTCTGTCCCCTTTAGTGATCTTTCTTTTTACAAGCTAAGTTATCGCTCAAATAGCTACTTCCCATTAGATGATGATCATAGCTATGTGTTCAGGATTCGTAATGAGTGGAATTGGGGTGATGGTTATGGTGATACTAAGCAGCTACCGTTCTATGAGCATTATTTTGCGGGAGGCATAGGCTCAGTCAGAGGCTTTGAGAGAAACTCCTTAGGTATACAAACTCAGGTTGACGAAGGGAAACTGTCTGATCCATACGGTGGTAACCTGCTTTTTGAAAATAGTGCAGAATTGATTTTTCCTGTGCCATTTGTTGAAGACCAACGTTCACTTCGGCTTTCATACTTCGTTGATAGTGGTAACGTATTCAATACCTTTAGTGGTTTTGACTTTGATCCTAGAGAGTTGAGATTTTCAACGGGTGTCAGTTTGCAATGGATAACATTTATAGGACCACTAGGCTTCAGCTTTGGTAAGGCCATTAATGATGTTCAAAAAGATGATACCCAATTCTTCGAGTTTTCACTTGGTCAAGCATTTTAATCTTTTGATTGATGGTTTAAGTTAAAAAGAGGGGTAGTGCATTTTCGATGTTTAGTGCTGCCACAATATTTAAGAATATAAATTTTAAAAAGATCGTAGGAGGTCTAATAATGAAAAGGTTTTTAATTTTAATCAGTGCGTTTGTTTTGTCATATTCTACTCTAGCCCAGGCAGAGTTAAAGATTGGTTTAATTGATATGCGAACAGCTTTATTTTCTTCAGATGCGGCAAAAGAATTTACCGAAAATATGGTTAGTCAGTATAAGCAGCAAGATCTTGAGGTTCGAGCAGTTGGAGAAGATGGACAGAAGCTAGAGCTGCGTTTAAAAAATGATGCTGCCATCATGAGTGATAACGAGAGAAACAAATTAGCATCCGACTTAGAAGCCAAGATTCAAGAATATAAATATCTAAAAAGTAAGTTAGATAAAGCGCTAGCAGAAAAGCGCCAGGAGTTTTTAAATGACTCTAAACCAAAGGTTGATCAAGCAATTAAAGAGTTAGTCAAAGAAGAAAAGTTAGATTTACTTATGCCTCGTGAAGCTGCTTTATTTGCTAAAGAGAATATGGATCTAACTGAAAAATTTGTTAACAAATTGAATAAACTGAATAAGTAAGCTAATTAGTATTGGATATGTCTAATTATGTCTTTTAGAACTTATACTCTTGGTGAGTTGGCTGAGATACTTGACGCAGAAGTGCGTGGAGATGCAAGCCTTGAAATTTCGGGTCTAGCAACTTTGCAAAACTCAAATAACACCCAGCTTTCTTTCCTGGCTAATCCTGCTTATGAGAAATATTTATCCGACACTAAAGCTGCTGCAGTCATTGTCAATAGTAAGTCATTAGAGAAATGTCTCACAAATGCTTTAGTTCATGAAAATCCCTATATGGCTTATGCAACGTTAAGTCATTTATGGGATAAGAATAGCTTAAAAGACAAAAGCACTTTTACTGTTCACCCTAGCGCAATCATTCACCCTACGGCAAAACTTGGCTCTCAGGTTCAGATCGAAGCGGGCGTAGTAATAGGCGAGGGCGTTGCTATTGATTCTGGCTCGCTTATAGGTGCCAATACAGTAATTGGTGATGATTGTGTGATAGGTGAAAATACCCGTCTATCAGCAAATGTGTCGGTTTACCATGGTGTTTCTATTGGTAAAAATTGCATCATCCACAGCGGTGTTGTTTTAGGTTCTGATGGCTTTGGCTTTGCTCCACTAAATGGTGAATGGTTAAAAATATCTCAATTAGGGGGCGTTGTCATTGAGGATTCTGTTGAGATAGGTGCGAATACCACAATCGACCGTGGTGCTTTGGATAATACAGTGATTGAGAAGGGGGTTATTTTAGATAATCAGATTCAGGTCGCTCATAACGTACGAATTGGCCAAAATACCGCTATTGCAGCATGCTCAGCAATCGCAGGTAGTACTGTCATTGGTAAGAATTGTATCATCGGTGGCGCAAGTGGTATTGCAGGGCATTTGACGATAGCTGATGGTGTTCATATAACGGCCATGACGATGGTTATTAAAAGTTTGACTGAGCCAGGTGTATATTCATCGGGCACAGGGGTTCAAACGAATGCAAAATGGCGTAAAAGTATCGCACGTTTACGACAGCTGGATAAGATGGCTGATCGAATTAAGCGACTCGAGCTAGCTATGAAGACTAAAGCTGCTGAGTAATAATCTTCTATCAAATTGAACAATTGAGTTTTTCAGGTTTCAAATTATGAGAATGGATATAGCTGAAATCCAAACATATCTACCACACCGTTATCCCTTTTTATTGGTTGATAGAGTGACTGAGGTTGAATCTGGCCAAAGTATTAAAGGCTACAAAAACGTTACTTTCAATGAGCATTATTTTCAAGGGCATTTTCCAGATGCTGCCATTATGCCTGGCGTCCTTGTATTGGAGGCTTTGGCACAGATTTCAGGTATTCTCGGTTTTGTGACAACAAGTAAAAAACCAAGTGAAAGTCTCATACATTATTTTGCTGGTACTAATAAAGTCAGATTTAAACGACCCATTATTCCAGGTGATCAATTAGTTCTTGAGTCACGCCTTTTAACGGCTAAGCATAATATATGGAAATTCGAGTGTGCTGCTTATGTTGATGGTGAGGTCGCGTGTACAGCTGAAATAATGACGGCTGAGCGTGAAAGATGATTTTCAGCACTAACTATAAATTAACAAAGAAATTGGATACGTCAAATGAGTGATGCAACGATGCAGATTCATCCTACAGCTAAAATTGATCCATCAGCTACTATTCATCCTCTGGCACTAATAGGTAAAAATGTAATCATTGGTGCCGGTACGAGTATTGGTCCTTGGTCTTTAATTGGTGATGATGTTGAAATTGGTGCTGGCTGCCAGATTCACTCTCATGTCGTTGTAAAAGGCCCTACTTCAATTGGTGATAATAATAAGATTTTCCAGTTCTCAAGTGTTGGAGAAGAGTGTCAGGATAAGAAATATGATGGTGAGCCTACAAGACTTGAAATAGGTAATCGAAATACTATTCGAGAAAATTGTACAATTCATCGCGGAACGATTCAGGATAACAGTCTTACCAGCATTGGCAGTGATAACTTATTAATGGCTTATGTGCATGTCGCCCACGATTGCTTGCTTGGCGATAATTGTATCTTGGCTAACAATACAACCTTGGCAGGTCACGTCCATGTCGCTGATCATGTTATTTTAGGTGGTGGAACAATGGTCCACCAGTTTTGTCAAGTTGGTGAGCATAGTATGAGTGCGGGTGGCAGTATTGTATTAAGAGATATTCCTGCTTATATCATGGCAAGTGGTCAGTCAGCATCTGCTCATGGCTTAAATAGCGAAGGACTTAAGCGAAGAGGTTTTAGCTCGGAAGAAATATTGTCTCTCAAGCGGGCTTATAAAATTATCTATAGACAAGGCTTAAATCTAAAAGATGCCTTGTCTCAATTATCTGATATTGCTGCAACTGTCCCGGTAATTAAGGTCTTGGTCGATAGTATTGAGCGGTCAAATCGTGGAATTATTCGCTAAAGCTTATGTCTGAGCAAATCCCCATATCAAGCAATTTAGATAAGTCACTCACCCAAGATTCCTCTCATTATGTTGTATCAGATCGCCCCATTACCATAGGTATGGTAGCGGGTGAAATATCTGGCGATATCCTCGGAGCGGGTTTAATTCAGTCAATTCGTAAACGTTATCCAAATGCGCATTTTGAAGGGATTGGCGGACCTTTGATGGTTGAGCAAGGGTTTTGTACGCAGGTTCCCATGGAGCGTTTGTCTGTCATGGGTTTGGTTGAAGTCTTAGGGCGGATTTTTGAACTAATTGGCATAAGACGAAAATTAAAAAAACATTTTATTCAAAAACGACCGGATGTTTTTATAGGTATTGATGCGCCAGATTTCAACTTGGGTCTCGAGTTGGCATTAAGAAAGAAAGGTATTAAAACGGGTCATTATGTTAGCCCTTCAGTTTGGGCTTGGCGACAAAAAAGGGTGTTTAAAATCGCTCGTGCTGTTGATTTGATGCTGACGCTATTTCCATTTGAAGCTAAATTTTATAAAGCGCATCAAGTAGCCGTAAAATTTGTTGGTCATCCATTAGCTGATTTAATTCCCATCAAAATAGATAAGCGCTTGGCGCGAGAAAAACTCAATGTCTCTCAAAGCTCTAAAATTGTCGCTTTATTACCAGGCAGTCGTGGTGGGGAGATATCTTATATAGGTCAAAGCTTTTTAGAGGCTGCCAGATGGCTTTATCAGCATGATACCGAGATTACATTTTTGCTGCCTTATGTGAACGACGCACGGAAACAACAATTAGAATCACTTATAGTCGAGTTCGCTAGCGATCTACCAATCACCTTAATTAATGGTCAATCTCGTGATGTCATGGCCGCTAGCGATGTTGTCGTATTAGCATCAGGCACAGCAACACTAGAAGCAATGCTATTAAAGCGCCCTATGGTGGTTGCCTATAAAGTGTCACGCATAACGCACTATATTATGAAGCGTTTACTAAAAGCGCCATTTATATCTTTGCCAAACTTATTAGCAAATAAAGAGCTAGTGCCTGAGTTGATTCAAGATCAGGCGAGGGCTGAATTAATAGGTGCGCGTGTTCTTGAAAGGCTTGATGAGACAAAATCCAAAGAAATGCAGTTTAAATTTGAAAGCATGCACCATGAATTAAAAAAAAATGCGAGTGAGCAAGCTGCTGATGCCATTGTTGCTTTGCTGGAAAGTTCTCCAAAAGTCTAAGTGTCAATTTTAAAGGGTTTTTATAATGTCTAAAGGATTAGCTTCTAATTTGTTTCGTTCTGAAACAGAGTTTGATTATCAATCATTTAAGCTAGTCTACCCTGGGGATTTATTCGCTGGCGTGGATGAGGTTGGTCGTGGCCCTATTGCAGGTCCCGTCGTTGCAGCTGCCGTCATTCTTGATCCTAATAAACCCATTCAAGGTTTAGCTGATTCAAAAAAACTATCAGAAAAAAAACGTGAGAAGCTCTATGAAGACATTGTAAGTTCCTCTTTGAGCTTTGCTATTGCCCGCGCAAGTGTTGAGGAGATTGATCAGCTTAATATTCTTCATGCCTCTTTACTTGCTATGAAAAGGGCTATTGAGGCCTTAGCGCCTGCTGCCGAATTTGCATTGATAGACGGAAACCGTTGCCCTGAATTAAATATCCCCAGTGATTTTGTAATAAAAGGCGATAGCAAGGTTGCCTGCATAAGTGCTGCATCAATTCTTGCTAAAGTCACTCGTGACCGTGAAATGGTGAGCTTAGATAAAATTTATCCTGGTTACGGTTTAGCAAAACACAAAGGATATCCCACTAAGGCGCATATTGATGCGCTGTCAAAAAATGGTCTTAATGAGCTTTATCGGCGCTCATTCAAGCCTGTGAGTAATTTAATTAAATCACCTCCGTATTAACTAAAGCTGTGTATTTCTCTCTTAAGGGGTGTGGAATGTGACAGCCTTCACTCAAATGTTTCAAATGATTTCACAAAATTTCACTATCGTCATTTTTATGGCGCAAAACTACATTAAAACACAAACTGTATCCGTCATTTTGAAGGTTAATAGGTTAATATTTTTACAACATAACTTGAAAAGAAAAACATGGTTTGGGGTAAAAAATATGTATTCATTGAATTTAGTCGATACAATTAAATCAACATTAAACGCAAAGATTGCTTTAGTTTTTGTTGTTAGTTTTGTGCTAACTGCATGTGGTGGCGGTGCAGGTGGTGAAGATGTATTAGTTGATTCAGCGAATGTTGGTAGTCAGACTTCTACTGATGAGGTAACTCAAGATATTCCAGCAACTGTTGACGCTGTTCAAATATCTACTCAGCCTCATAGTATCACTAGAAACAAAGGTGAAACGGCTAGCTTCTCTGTGTCAGCTTCTGGTGGTGGTTCTTTGAGCTTTCAATGGATGAAAAATCAACAGTCTATTCAAGGTGCAACAAATAATACTTTAGTTTTATCGGATATCTCAGCTTCTGACGCTGCTTTATATAGTGTCGTTGTAAGTAATAGTGCGGGCTTTGAAAACTCTCTTTCAGCGCAATTGACCGTTAATGTTCCGGTAGTTGATCCAGTGGTTGATCCAGTAGTTAACCCTGTTGTTATTCTATCTCAACCGCAAGCACTTACTGTTGAGGAAAACACTGCCGCAAGTTTCGATGTTCAAGTAACAGGTGATGGCGATATATCTTACCAGTGGTTAAAAGATGGCGATGCAATTAATGGTGCAACATCACCTTCTTTTAGTCTTGATAGTGTAACACTTTCAGATGCAGGCGTTTATAGTGTCATCGTTACAAGCTCTCAAGGTCCTGTTATCTCTGATGCGGCCCCGCTAAGTGTTACGGCTATACAGGTAGCTAGTAGCACAATAGAGTTGACTTGGGATATTCCACAAGCGCGTGAAGATGGTAGTGACTTAGCTTTATATGAAATCAATGGTTATGTCATTGCCTACGGTACGGATCAAGATAATTTATCAAACCAGTTAAGCGTTGATGGTGCGAGTTCTACTATCACCATGCTTGAAAACTTAGCCTCGGGTACATATTATTTTGCAATCGCTACTGTCGATAGTGATGGTGTCCAAGGTGAATATTCAAGTATTATTCAACAGTCAATCTAATTAGTGCCCATCCAGAAATGACACCTGCTGCGGACGCCCCAGAATCTGAAACTGGCAACCATAATATACAGTTATTTAGAATAACTAAACGCCCTCGCTACGGCGCTATTATTGGTTTAAAGAAATTGGCTTATATCCGATAGGCGAAGTGAAAACAGGTGTTCTCGTTCCTTGTTTATAGAGGGATAATAGGCCGCATGAGCCGTATACGAGGCCCGTACGTAAGATTCTGTGAGAGATGAGGCGGCAACGCCTCACTCTACTCGATGTTTAAGGGCTCTTTATTCTTTATCTTCTCGATAAGACCTAAATATTTCTTTCAGAGGTCGTTTTGGTGTAAAGCCAAAGGTTTTATTAAAGTTATCTCCATTGATAACGACTGGATACTTAAAATAATTTACTAAATACGATGGAAACATTTTTAAGCTAAGTAATCCGGTTATGGTTCTTGGCAAAATGGGGGGGATTGAAGGAATAGGAATAGCTGCACAGCCGCAAAGATCAAGGGCATCTTGATAGGCTATCCAATCACTTGTTGTGACATTATATACACCTCTACGGCATTGTTTATGAGCCAGGCTAACGGCATCTGCCATATCATCAATATGTATAAATTGCATAATTGGAGAAAAGCCTATTAATGCAGGTGCAAACTTACTAGATAATAGACTGCTCATGGTGTTTCTGACGCCTGGGCCAACGATGTTACAAGGTCTCAGAATCGTGATGTTTAAATCCGGATAACGCCACAAATAGATATTTGCCAAATTTTCAAGTTCAACAGAATCCACTAAATCTCTTGTGAGTTCAGCCGCTTTTAGTGGTGCAGTTTCTTCAATCAAAGCAGGGTTATAGGGTGAAGCACCATAAACATGATAGGTTGACATTACAATGACATTATTAATGCCATACTTATGGCTTAGGTCTAGCAGCTTTTGAGTGCCTAATACATTTGCATTATATCGACGCATACGCGTTTCTTCTGATGATGTAATGCGGCCAAGGTGAATAACGCTATCGAAATCATAATGCTTAAAAAGATCTTCAAAGCCTCGTTTCGTAAAATCTATTTTATAACTTGGAATGTCATCACTGTGGTAGGTTAGTTTTCTAAAATCAACTGCAACAATATTGTGTGTGTCGCGCAGTCGATTAATCACTTGCTGGGCTAAAGCGCCGGCAGCACCGGTAATCATGACCGTCTTTTTTTTCACTGGCTTGCGACGATCAGAGACACGCTTATTGATGCTCGACCTTATAGACTGACTGCTTGTTTTCTTTGCCGGCTTATCGATCACGGCTGCTTTCTTAATGTTTTCTGTGCTCATTCAAAAAATCCTTGTCGCTCATTCAAGCCTTTGGCGATTAAATCGCTAATTGCACTTTTGACTTTTTCAACGCGTCTAGTAACTTGTTCTTCGGTCAGGTCTTCATTTTTGAAGTAGATAGGTTTTCCAAAATTTAACCTGACCTTTGCAGGGAAAATAAGGGGTAAAGCAACAGGGACATAAGGAACATTTAATAATTTAGCCAAGGGTTTTATATTAGCCAGAGCGGGAATAGTTTCTTCGCAGCCAACCACACCAACCGGAATAATTGGCGTGTTATGTTTCATCGCAAGATGTAGGAAGCCCGTTCCAAATCGTTGAAGCTTATATCGATCTTTATACAGTTTACCTGAACCACGAATACCTTCTGGGAAAACGACAATGGCTTCACCGTTTTCTAGCATACGAGCACAATTAATTGGGTCACCTAATACCGCGCCAATTTGATTCAAAAAGTTGCCTAAAAAAGGCACGGTAGGGAAGAAGCGTTCAATCATGGCTCTGGGTAAACGAGGTGATTTTTTACGACTTGCAAGCGCGTAAGCGATTAGCGTTCCATCAATAGGCAGTTGGCCGCTGTGGTTGCCGACAATTAAAACAGGGCCAGTATCTGGTATATGCTCGATCCCCGTTGTTTCCACACGGAAATATTTATTATAGATGCCTGAAAATAAGGCTAAAACTATCTTATTGGTGTCTGTATTGAAGCCCCAGGGATCATAACCTAATGTTCCAACTGGCTTATTAATTTTGTTTAGATGTTCATCTAGTTCTTTGGGAACCAGATTTTCTTTTAGAAAAGATTTCAAGCTCATTGACATTCCTTGCTGTTCGAAGAGTCTAAAATTAGATTTGATATTATTGCATAAAAGAATAAAAAACGTGTTGGATTATTAACAATAAGTCTGCTTACTGATCCTAATCAACTATGCTTATTTTGAAATGTATGTTTATCAGCTTTGTTTGTTGTATGCACTGCATACACATTACTTCATGTATGACTGACTTAGAAGGTGGATAAAATTGGAATTGCTGGTTTTCCTTCATGCGCTGACTGCTCTATTTGTGATTATAGACCCCATAGGGACGGCATTAATTTTTAACGCTTTGACTAAAGGTCAAAGTGCATCTGCTAGATTTCTTCAGGCATTTAAGGCAAGCATTATTTCAGCATTGCTGTTAGTTCTTTTCGGAAACTACGGAGCCGGATTGCTGTCCTATTTAGGAATTAGTATTGATGCCCTTAAAATATCTGGTGGGTTATTGCTCTTTTACACCGCATTTCAAATGATAAATAGTGAACTGAAATTCAAGATGGAAGGGACGGTTGACGATATTTCAGTTTATCCAATGTCGATACCGCTTCTTGCTGGGCCAGGGTCTTTAACGGTCGCTATTTTATTGTTTTCAAGTGTGACAAGCGCAGCGGATCAGTTAACTATTATTGCGGCTGTTATTCTTATCTGTGTACTCACTTTTATTTGTATGTCTTCTTCTGTGTTTCTTAAAAATATTGTTGGCAAGACCGGCGATGAAATTCTTAGGCGATTTCTAGGTGTGTTATTGGCAGCTTTGGCAATGCAATTCATCTTGGAGGGTATTTCTTCAACGCTCAATTAAATGTGGCACATGTCTGACTGGATTTGTGTCATTTATAAAAGTGAAATAGCTTTGTCTAGTGGTATTGCCGTGATTTGTTGTGCCTCTGCTACAGCTTGATTGCACAGATATCCCTTGGCTGCATGAAGACCGTTTTTCAAATGCAGGTTAGCACTTAATGCTTTTTTTACTCCCTTATTCGCCAATTCCAGAATATAGGGTAGTGTGGCCATATTTAATGCTTCTGTCGACGAACGTGGGTAGGCGCCAGGCATATTAGCCACACAATAATGCAGAATGTTATTTTCCATATAGGTGGGCGATTCATGACTCGTGGGTCTGGTGGTTTCAAAGCAGCCCCCCTGATCCACTGCGACATCGACAATTACTGATCCTGGTTTCATTAACAGAAGATCTGAACGCGATACTAATTTGGGTGCCGCAGCGCCGGCGACTAATACCGCGCCAATGACCAAATCAGCCTTTTTAAGGCACTTCTTCAAGTTATCTTGATTTGCATAATAAGTTTGAATTCTGTTGCCAAAACCTTGTTCTAGTGCGCGAAGTACACTGATGTTCTTATCCAGGATAATGGATCTTGCACCCATGCCGGATGCAATTTGCAAGGCATTTGAGCCCACTACACCACCGCCAATAATGACGACTGTGGCGGGTTCCACACCGGGTATGCCCGATAACAGAATTCCAGATCCACCCTTGTTTTTTTGTAGGTGGTGCGCACCGGCAATGACACTCATTCTTCCGGCTATTTCTGACATAGGTAAGAGCAAAGGGAGACGGCCTTCAGTATTGGTGACTGTTTCATAGGCAATAGCGCATGCTTTGCTTGTTAATAACTGTTGGGTTTGCTCGGGGTCGGGGGCTAAGTGAAGATAGGTGAAAACAGTATGACCTTCTCGAAGTTTATTGGTTTCAATTGCTTGCGGTTCTTTTACCTTAATAATTAGTTCAGACTGCTCAAAAATTTTTGTGGAATCTTTGAGTATTTTAGCGCCTGCTTTCTGATAATCTTCGTCACTAAAGCCGCTACCCATACCGGCATTGTGTTCGATGAAAATTTGATGATTGAATCTGAATAATTCACTAACAGAATTTGGTGTTAAGCCGACCCGAAATTCGTTGTTTTTGATTTCTTTAGGTACACCTATTTGCATTGATATCACTCCTAATGGGTTTGATCTATACAGTGAGCAAGTGTGTCTCTTAAAGTAGTAACGCTTGTGAATATAATTTAAGTGTAGTTGACTTGGGGTGAAGACGTGAACTCTGTTAATTTGTTTTTTGTCAGAGTATGCAATATGGATGCTACAAATAAAAAAAGCGCAGGCCCTAAAAGTATATTACTCGTAGTACGTGCGCTTTTCGCTCAGCTAATGCGGTTTATCGACGTCTGAATAGTGGCTTGGACTGATCCGTTGCACCTTGGTAAGTTTCTGTGAAGTCTGTTAGACCTGACTTGGCAAGGTCAATGTTTTTATCTTCGCGGACTGCAAATGAATCAAAGCCGCAGCGTTTAAGATAGAAAAGTTGATCATGAAGAATATCCCCGATTGCTCGAAGCTCGCCTTGAAAGTTATACCGATCTCGAAGGATTCTTGCGTAAGAATATCCACGGCCATCAACAAACTTTGGGAAGTTAATCGCAATCAAAGCGAGTTGTTCAATATACGGTTCCAGTTTTTCAGGGCTTTGATCACTATCCAGCCAAACACCTGCTTGCGCATTGCCAATCACCAATGCTGGGTCCTCAAGGAAACGATCAAGTGGAATTAGTACTGCTTGATTATCTGTTGTTTCACAGAAATCAGCATCTAGTTTTTGCCAAACATTTTCTACGATGACAGATTGCTTAATTAGTTT
>TARA_R110001592_G_scaffold4318_14_pt1 | contig 13120 bp, 15 predicted proteins | sample TARA_R110001592 | Tara Oceans TARA_R110001592 (sample SAMEA4398387) | marine metagenome | biome: Polar Biome; feature: [SRF] surface water layer (ENVO:00010504); material: water (ENVO:00002006), including particulate matter (ENVO:01000060) such as... | depth 5 m
CACAGACGAACTCGATGCCGGTCCGATCATTGAGCAGGATGTGGTACGCATCACCCACCGACATAATGCCGATGACATGGTCAGATTGGGAAAAGATGTGGAAAAAATGGTGCTTTCACGGGGTTTGCGCTATCACTTGGAAGACAGGGTGCTGGTCCACGACAACAAGACAGTCGTTTTTGGCTAATGCCGGTCAGTCCGGACCGTGGCGCTTAATTAATGCGAACTAAGGAGGGTTTATGCTGAAGATTGTGAAAGTGCATGAATACATGACGGCCGATCTGGTTTGCTTTACCCCCGACACGGATCTGGCCAAAGCGATCGACACGCTGCTGCAACACCGCATTTCTGGGGCTCCAGTGGTGGATGAGCGCAAACGGCTGGTGGGTATCCTGTCCGAGGGTGACTGTCTTAAGGGCACTCTGACCGGCTCCTATTTCGAGGAAGCCTCGATCAAAGTGAGAGATGTGATGACACGCCTGGTTGAAACCATTGATCTGGATGCTGATATTATTTCCGTTGCAGAACGTTTCGTACAATCCGGGCGGCGGCGCTTTCCTGTACTGGACGACGGCAGGCTGGTTGGCCAGATCAGTCGTCGGGATATCCTGCGAGCGGTCAAGCACTTTAATGATAATGGAGCGCCGAAAGTATGAAGATAGAGGCCTCTTACTTCGATGACGATAGTACTGAACAGCACAATCCGCTTGATCGTGCTGCTGCTGGGTTGCCCCCAGTCATCGGAGGTGGCTGCCTTACACGTTTCGATCCTCAAGCGCTCAACGAGCAATCGGGCGTCGATTTTGCGCAGGTATCTGACGCCGATTGATGGCTCTTTGATATAGTGTTGACTGGTTTTTGTTAAAAGCTATTGATCCTGCCAGCTAGCTGTTGATGCAGTACCTTCATGGGTTCAGGAGTTCAGTTTTAACCATGCTCAAGAAAATCGCTGTCGACAAGGCAGTGACCCGGATGTTTGTGCATCAATTTTGCGGGTCGTGGATTGATCATCCCTTCTGGAGCAAGCAGCTCTTTATTGAAGACGAGCTGGTGCTGCGAAAAATTCGTGAAAGTGGCGTTCGCGAGATCATCATCGACTTGGATCGCGGCGTTGACGTTACTCACGTGGAGACGACCAGCCTCGATATGCTCGGCGAAAATACCTCCACAGTTCATGCATCTGACCCAGAAATAACCAGTCAAACACCACAGATCGAATCGCTTCCCACCAATAAAGAGCTGTTGCTTTCCCCCCAAACGACTGAAGACCTCCATTGCTCTCTTAGTGAAGAAATTGATCGGGCTCGGCATCTGATTGCGCGTGGTAAACGTGATGTAATCAAAATGTTTACGGATGTGCGCATGGGCCGCGCTATTGAAAGTGCAGGTCTGCAGATGTTGGTCTCTGACATGTCTGATTCCCTGATGCGTAATGCCCACGCATTGTTGAGTCTGTTGCGAATAAAGCGCAGCGATGAGTATACCTATTTGCATTCTGTAGCCGTGGCAGCCCTGATGCTAGCGCTGGCGCGCAGTCATGGATGTGATGAGGAGACTATCAGGGTAGCCGGCATGGCAGGTCTGCTCCACGACCTGGGTAAAGTGGCGATGCCTGACCACATACTCAACAAGCCGGGCAAGCTGACGGCCGCCGAGTTTGATGTCATGCGTGGCCATCCGCAGGCCGGAGCTGATCTGCTGGCTGCCTTTGCTGATATGCCCGCCGAGGTTCTGGATGCATGCTTGCATCATCATGAGCGTATGGACGGTTCGGGTTATCCGGGTAATCTGGTGGGTGAGCAAAATAGCCTCTTGGCACGCATGGCTGCAATATGTGATGTCTATGACGCGGTGACGTCTAACCGTCCATACCACAGCGGCTGGGACCCCTCGATATCGCTGAGCCGAATGGCAAAGTGGGAAGGTCATTTCGATCCCGGTCTTTTTCAGCTGTTCGTGCGTACTTTGGGTATTTATCCGGTTGGTTCGCTGGTTCGGCTGGCATCCAATAGGCTGGCTCTGGTCATCGAACAGAACGTCGGTGCATTGCTTAAGCCAAGGTTGCGGGTGTTTTACAGCATTGACATGCGCCAGTGGTTGCCGCTGGAAACTCTGGACCTGTCAATCAGTGACTCCGATGTAATCACTAGTCGTGAGGAACCGGAAACCTGGGGTCTTACAGGGCTGGATCGACTCTGGACAGACCTTGGAACCGCTGGAACCTGAGAAATGTCTCAAGTGCCGCCAGACTGGCGTGTGGGTTTGCGCTGATCGCCCTGCTGGTGGTGCTTCTGGGCACGCTCGCGATGCGTGAAACGGGTGATATGCCCGACCAGGCCAAGAGCGTGGAAACGGTCTGGATGCCTAGTGCTCAGGCTGTTTCATTGTTTGGTCAGGACCTGTGGCGTATTCGTATTTTACTCTACGTATGTTCCTCGAAGACGCGGCTGACTCGTAGTATTGTTTTGCCGATTCCTCAGGCAGTTCAAGCCACCGAACGGGTTGCTGCGCTTGATCTGACTCATGACTTCACAACAGCCGGCAAGGATGAGCCAGCGCCGCAGTCGATGCCTTGAAGCAGATTGTCGCTGCCATTTCTCAGATCAACGAACGTAATATGGTGATTGCCAGTGCAGCCGAAGAGCAGGCGCAAGTCGCCCGTGAAGTGGATCGCAATCTGGCCAATATTCGCGATCTATCGACTTAGTCGGCCGCGGGCGCCGAGCAGACGAGCTGCTCCAGCCTTGAACTATCGCGTCCGGCTGTCGAGAGGACGGTTTGGCTCAATCGGTTCAAGATCGGATTTCTGCCAGGCATAAAGCCAAGTAGAAAAAAACCACACTCGAGGGAGTGTGGTTTTTTCGTTACTGCTTTGAGGGTATCAGGCTGTCTCTGCCTGCTTCTGCTTTTGTGCAACCTTGGCACTGGCTGGTACGGGGGTGCGTATCAGGTGATCAAAGGCTCCCAGTGCTGCGGTAGAACCGGCACCCATAGCGATGATGATCTGCTTGAACGGCACCGTCGTTACATCACCGGCGGCGAAGACGTTGGCTATCGAGGTGGTGCCCCGACTATCGATTTCGATCTCGCCATGTTTGCTCAGTTTGAGTGGTCCACCCTTGAGCCATTCGGTATTGGGGATCAGGCCGATCTGTACAAATATGCCTGCGACATCAACTTGCTTGCTCTCCTGAGTTTGCCGATCTGTGTAGGTCAAACCAGCAACCTTGTTGCCGTCGCCACGTACTTCGGTTGTTTGTGCGCTCTTTATAATATCGATATTCGACATCGAACGCGCCTTGCGAAGCAGGACTTCGTCTGCGCGTAAGGTATCAGCGAACTCCAGTACGGTGACATGCTCGACGATGCCGGCCAGGTCGATTGCGGCCTCAATACCCGAGTTACCGCCACCGATGACAGCGACGCGCTTACCTTTAAACAGGGGTCCATCACAGTGCGGGCAGTACGCCACACCCTTGCCACGGTATTCCTGCTCGCCGGGCACGTTCATTTCTCTCCAACGGGCACCGGTTGCCAGGATAACCGAGCGGCCGGACAGAGTGGCACCGTTTTCCAGGCCGATAGTGACGTAATCACCTTCCGTCAGGCTGGTGGCCTGCTGTTCAGTAAAGATGTCCACATCATATTCCTTCACGTGCTCTTCCAGGCTGGATACCAGCTTGGGGCCTTCGGTGTAATTCACCGAAATGAAATTCTCAATACCCATGGTGTCCATAACCTGACCACCGAAGCGCTCGGCGACCAGTGCTGTACGAATGCCTTTACGGGCAGCATAAATTGCCGCTGCTGCACCCGCAGGACCGCCCCCAACAATGAGAACTTCATAGGGTTCTTGTTTGGTCAGTTCGGCAGCTTTGCGTTTGCTGGCATTGGCATCAACTTTGTTGATGATTTCCGGCAGAGTCATGCGGCCCTGGCCGAACGGCTTGCCATTCAGGTAGACGGAAGGTACCGCCATTATCTGGCGCTCCTCGACTTCTTCCTGAAACAGTGCGCCATCAATCATCACGTGGGTGATATTCGGATTGAGCGCCGCCATTAGATTAAGCGCTTGGACCACATCTGGGCAGTTCTGGCATGACAACGAAATATACGTCTCAAAGTGATACTCACCATCCAGATGACGTATCTGTTCCAGCAGTGCCGGATCGGTCTTGGAGGGATGGCCGCCGCTATGTAGCAATGCCAGTACCAAAGAGGTGAATTCGTGCCCCATGGGCAAGCCGGCAAAACTGATGCGCGCTGGCACCCCGGTCTGAGCAATGCTCATGCTCGGTGTGCGTTTGGCCTCGTTCCAGTTAAGACTGATATGCGCTGACATCTCGGCAATCTCGGTCGCCAGTTCATTGAGTTCTTTGGCCTTGGGGCTTTCGTCTACGGACACGCTGAGCTCAATCGGGGTGATGATGTTTTGCAGGTACGTGTCCAGCTGCTTCTTCAGGTTGGCATCCAACATAAGCGTGTCCGTCCTTTTAAATAGCAAATTCAAGTCGAAAAAAAACCTGGCCTGCCAACCCGGAGTAGTACTCCGCGACAGGCCAGGTTATTCAGTGATGCTTAGATCTTGCCTACCAGGTCAAGGGAGGGAGCCAAAGTGGCTTCACCTTCTTTCCACTTGGCCGGGCAGACTTCGCCGGGGTGGGCTGCAACGTATTGGGCAGCCTTTACCTTGCGCATCATATCTTCGGCGTTGCGGCCGATGCCCTCGGAGGTCACTTCGACAGCTTGAATGATGCCTTGGGGATCGATGATGAACGTACCGCGGTCGGCCAAACCCATTTCTTCGCGCATGTTGTCGAAGTTGCGGGTGATGGTGCCAGTCGGATCGCCGATCATGGTGTATTGGATCTTGCCGATGGTCTCGGAGCTATCGTGCCAGGCTTTGTGCGTGAAATGCGTGTCGGTGGACACGGAATAAATCTCGACGCCCATCTTCTGGAATTCATCATAGTAGTCGGCTACATCGCCCAGTTCGGTCGGGCAGACAAAGGTGAAATCAGCGGGGTAGAAAAAGAATACCGCCCACTTGCCCTGTATATCGGCTTCAGTCACTTCGATAAACTTACCCTGCTTGAATGCCTGGGCCTTGAAAGGTTTGATCTGAGTGTTGATAACGGACATCGTTGACTCCTAGTTGATTAATCGGTCGGTTATGAAGACGGAAGAATAATAGACCTTTGCCCTGCATATCAAAAATAAATTTCAGCTAAGCCTTGGATAGCTTTTGCCTATAGCGCAAAAGACAGAGCTTCGCGGCTGTGAATGCTGGACTTTTCAATGTTAAAGGCTGCCTCGAATAGGGCAATGGCAACAGAAGGCGACAGCATCTACCTGACCTCGTCGTCGGTTTTCCAACGGGGAAATATAGTCACCAGGCTGCGACTCCCTCCGGGGGAGTAATGCTCCGGCGTTCGTGCTGAGTTAAAGTAGGCGCAACCCGATACACAGGAGCGCTTTATGCTGACCCATCTAGATGCCCAGGGGCAGGCGAACATGGTTGATGTTACCGCCAAGGAGGCGACCTTTCGCGAAGCGGTGGCAGAAACACTAGTGCGCATGCGCCCGGAAACCCTGACATTGATCCAAAATGGTGGGCACCCCAAGGGGGACGTGTTCGCCGTCGCGAGGATAGCCGGCATCATGGCGGCCAAACGCACCCATGAATTAATCCCGTTATGTCATCCGTTATTGCTGACCGGTATTCACGTGGAGCTGACAGGCCAGGAACCCGACCGGGTTCTGATTCGGGCACGTTGCAAACTGGCCGGACAGACCGGGGTGGAAATGGAAGCCCTGACCGCAGCGAGCATTGCCGCGCTGACGCTGTATGACATGTGTAAAGCGGTCGATAAGGGCATGGTGATCGAATCGACCCGGCTGCTGGAAAAGACCGGTGGCAAGAGCGGTCACTATCAAGCCGGAGATCTCCCGTGATTACCTTGCAACTCTTCGCCCGCTATCGGGAACTGCTGGATACCGATCACGAGCAAATCCCCTGGGATGACGATCTGCAGACGGTGGCTGACTTGCGTGACCGACTGCTGGCGCGCGGCAGCAGCTGGGAGGTGCTTACCGAGCCGCGGCTGATGTGCGCGCGCAATCAGGAAATGTGCAGCCTCGAGACCCCCCTGATCGATGGTGACGAGATAGCTTTTTTCCCACCGGTTACCGGAGGCTGATGTGAGCATCCGGGTACAGACCGAAACCTTTGATCCCGGTGCCGTGCTCAACCGTTTGCACGGAGCGCAAACGGGCGTCGGTGCGGTGGTCGGCTTTGTCGGTTATGTGCGCGATTTCAATGATGGGGAGGAGGTGGCAGGCATGTTGCTGGAACACTACCCAGGCATGACCGAGAAGGCCTTGCAACTGATCGTTGACGAAGCCAACGAGCGTTGGCTGCTGCTGGGCATCGATGTGTTGCATCGGGTGGGCCGACTGGAGCCTGGCGAGCCGATTGTTTTTGTAGGGGTCAGCGCTGCCCACCGGGCTGCTGCATTCGAAGCGTGTCATTTCATTATTGATTATCTTAAAACCCGCGCGCCGTTCTGGAAGAAGGAAGACACCGGATCCGGTCCCCGGTGGGTTGATGCGCGGAATCAGGATAGCGCAGAGCTGGACAAATGGCAGGGCGTGCCCGGCCCAGGCCAGGGAGGTTAGTTGGACCGATCGAGTCACTTTCAGTAGATTCGGTACTTTAACTTGGCCCTCGCAGGGCCATACTGTCTGAGCAAGTCGGGCAAAAGGCCGTGGTACAGTGCGTCGAGACGCTAATAGCTGAAGCGGGTATTGAGGGTATCGTCATGCGCGGAGCGGGATCTCCGCTGCTGCAATAGGAGAAGGGGCCATGGCCGACACACAACTGATAGACGGGCTGGGGCGCCGCATAGATTACCTGCGTATGTCGGTGACTGATCGTTGCGACTTTCGTTGCGTCTATTGTATGGCCGAAGACATGATATTTCTGCCCCGCCAGCAGGTACTGACGCTGGAGGAAATCCAGCGTCTGGCGGCTTTGTTTGTAAGCCAGGGGGTCAAGAAGATACGCCTTACTGGTGGCGAGCCGCTGGTTCGCCGCGGCATCGTTGAACTGTGCGAAGGCATCAGCGCTTTGCACGGCCTGCGTGAACTGGTGATGACCACCAACGGCTCGCAACTGGTCAAGCTGGCACGTCCGCTGGCAGACGCCGGCGTCAAGCGTCTGAATATCAGTCTCGACAGTCTTGACCCGGCTAAATTCAAGGCCATCACCAGAACAGGTGAACTGCAACAGGTACTCGAAGGGATCGATGCGGCACGTGAAGCCGGCTTTGAACGAATCAAGCTCAATGTAGTAGTGATGAAGGGGCGCAATAGGGATGAAGTGCCGGCGCTGGTGGATTATGCGCTGGCGCGTCACCTGGATATCACCTTCATCGAGGAGATGCCCTTGGGTAACGTCGGCCGCTCACGGGGTGAGTCCTTCTGTTCCAGCGCCGAAGTGCGCGAGGTGATCGGTCAGCGCTATCAGTTGCTGGACAGCGCTGAAAGCTCCGGTGGTCCGGCGCGCTATGTCCGGGTCGAAGGGTACCCCGAGAGTCGTATCGGTTTTATTTCCCCGCATTCACACAACTTCTGCGCGAGCTGCAACCGTGTTCGCATGACCGCTGAAGGGCGATTGCTGTTATGTCTGGGGCAGGAGAATTCAATCGATATGCGTGCACTGGTACGCCGTCATCCAACCACTGACGCGCCTCTGCTGGTGGCGTTGCGCAAGTCTCTTCAAAGTAAACCCGCACACCACGACTTTTCATCTGATGGTGAGGTCCAGATCGTTCGATTCATGAACGCGACGGGGGGGTAACAGGATAAGAAACACCACCGTGTTTGCGGTGGTGTGTACAGATTAGCGGGCCTGTGTGTTGTACCTGTTACTCGAGTGAACTGTAGTAGGCGGCCAGATCCGCTATGTCTGCGTCGCTCAGGTTCATTGCCATAGGCGCCATGATGGCAGCATTGCCACCGGCGCGCTGACCGTCACGGTAGGCTTTCAGTGCTCCCTCAAGATATGCCGCGTTTTGTCCTCTCAGATTGGGATAAATCGGCACCAGGGCAATACCATCCTTGCCATGGCATGCCGAGCATACCGCTGCCTTGCCCGCGCCGGCGGCAGCATCACCAGCAGCCTGAGCCATACCAGTCATGGCTAGAGTCATGACGGCAGATGCAAATAGAGTTTTTAACATCATAATTACCTCATCAGTTTCTTACTGGGTTAATCACAGACAGTAATACCATCAATTTCGTATTTGGAAAGGTCAAATTGTTCGCAATTCGTGTCTGGGTAGCCACAAACCGAATTGTGGGTAGGCGGATGCCAGCCAAACCCGTGCCATGTCATCAGATAATCCACTTTGCGTTGAACGCTCAGCTTGGGCTCGATAGACCACCATATCCTTGGATACTACTCCCTATGGTGTTCGTAAGGGGCCTGATCTTCGAGTTGAACAAAAGTTGACTTGTATCAAAGTGGGTTCAGCAAAGTGGGTTTAGCCTGCACGGCATTGAAGATTCAACTGCGGAGCGTGCTCATGTTCAACCCCATCTGCTGGAACGCGGAGCTGATTCGTCGCTACGACAATCCCGGTCCGCGTTATACATCCTACCCGACCGCAGTCCAGTTTCACGATGGTGTGGAACCTTCCGACCTACTTAGCGCGCTCGACATCAGTCGCCAGGAAGAACGGCCGCTGTCGCTTTACGTACATATCCCGTTCTGCGCCAATATTTGTTACTACTGTGCCTGCAATAAGGTGATCACCAAGGATCGCAGCCGCGCCGAACCCTATCTGCAGAGTCTGTTTCGTGAGATTGACCTTGTTAGCCAGCACGTCGGAGAGAATCAGCAGATCCAGCAACTGCATTTTGGTGGTGGTACGCCGACCTTTCTGGCCCACGATCAGTTACGTGCATTGATGGACACATTACGTGCGCATTTCAGTCTGCGCGAGGATGATCTTGGCGATTACAGTATTGAAATCGATCCCCGTGAAGCCGACTGGTCGACCATGGGGCTGCTGCGCGAGATCGGCTTCAACCGGGTGAGTTTCGGGGTTCAGGATCTGGAACCCGAAGTGCAGCGCGCAGTGAACCGCCTGCAGACGCTGGAGCAAACCCAGGCTGTCATGGATGCGGCTAGAGCCCTGCAATACCGATCGATCAATATCGATCTCATTTACGGCCTGCCTAAACAAACACCGGTCAGTTTCGCCAAGACGGTGGATGCGATCATTGCACTCAAACCGGATCGGTTGTCGGTATTCAATTATGCCCATCTGCCTGAGCGCTTTCTGCCGCAGCGACGCATACAGGCTGCGGACCTGCCAAGTCCGCAGGACAAGCTGACCATACTGGAAAACACTATCAACCAGCTGGTCAAGGCGGGCTATCGCTACATTGGTATGGACCATTTTGCGCTACCCGATGACAGCCTGAGTAATGCGCAGGAAAATGGCGAGCTACAGCGTAACTTTCAGGGATATACCACCCATGGTCACTGCGACCTGATTGGGCTGGGCGTGTCGTCCATCAGTCAAATTGGCGATCTGTTCAGTCAGAACAGCAGTGATATCAAGGTCTATCATCACAGCCTCGATGATAACAAACTAGCCACCCGGCGGGGCCTGAAATGCCATGCTGACGATCGTCTGAGACGCGCGATCATCGGGCAGCTGATATGTCACTTTACACTGGACTTCGCCGACATTGAAAAGCGCTTTGGTATTGTTTTTCGTGATTATTTTGCCGCCAGCCTGCCAGTGCTCAACCAGATGCGGCGTGACGGATTGATCCAGCTCACTGACCGCAGTATCCGGATAATGCCGGCCGGCAGATTGCTGGTTAGGTCGGTATGTATGGTATTTGACGCCTATCAGGCGACGGATAATCATCAGCGTTATTCGCGGATTATCTGATCGGACAGCTGCTATGCTTCAGGCTTCAAAGAATAAAAGAGGCCTGAACCATGCAAGGAAGTTGTCTATGCGGTGCCATCGTCTACCAGGTCGATAGCCTCGATACCCCTGTACGTCACTGCTCCTGTCATACCTGTCGCAAAGCACACGCCGCCGCGTTCAATACGGGCTGTGGCGTCAAGAAAGAGCACTTTCGCTGGGTGCAAGGCGAGACCTTGCTTGCCCATTACGAGTCTTCCCCAGGTAAGGTACGGCATTTTTGCAGCCGTTGCGGCTCCCAATTGGTGGCGGAGAAAGCTGGCGTGCCGTACATGGTTCTGCGTCTAGCTACATTGGATGATGATCCTGGCGTGCGTCCCTCGGCGCATATCTGGACCAGTCATGAAGTGCCCTGGCTAAGCTATGGTGAAGACCTACCACGCTGTGAGGAATGGCCGCTGGGCTACCCAGGCTGACGCCGAGTTCAGCGCGATCCGGATGCCAACTGGGCTATCCAGATCGTATGCTTGGTGCCGCGGTTGCCGTGGGCATATACCTTCACTTCCTCGGCATCAAAGCCGGCTTTGCGCAGGTCGTTACTGAAGCGCTGATCAGCGCTGGCTGACCATACGGCCAGAATACCGCCCTTGCGCAGTGCCCGAGCGCAGGCACCCAGACCTACGACACTGTAGAGCCAGCTATTGGCGGACTGGGTCAGACCTTCGGGGCCATTATCGATATCCAGCATAATTGCATCGAAGCCGCCGGGGTCCTTCTTCAGTAACTCGGCAACATCGGCACAGATTATCTGTGTACGTGGATCCAGTAGGGGATTACCCGCCTTGACTCCCAACGGTCCACGATTCCATTCGATGACGCCCGGCAGCAGCTCCGCGACGACGACCTCGGCTTGATTGCCCAGGTTTTTTAGCGCCGATGACAGGGTAAAACCCATGCCTAAACCGCCAATCAACACGCGCGGGTGCTGCCGCGAGGCGATACGACGACAAGGTATTTCGCCCAACGCATCTTCGGAGCCGTGGGTACGGGTATTCATCAACTGTCCACCTTTGCCGCCCTCCAGCTTGATGACAAAATCTTCGCCGTACTCAAAAAGGCACAGGGCGCCGCCATCGGGCAGGGGGGTGGTATCGAGCAGAACAAAGCGTTTCATGGGCTATCCGCAGCAGTTTTATCGGCAGGCAGGATACCGGCAAGACAATTATTCTGCGAATCCTACCTGGTACTTTTCAAAGAGTTTTTTTTCCTTTTCGCCCCTCATGGACAAACGTCCTGCATCCCAGATCCGAATAAGTTCTTGTCTTTTTGCTGTCGGAATCATTTTTGAGAAGATCGGTATCTCAATCAGCTTTCTGTCCAGGCCCGGACGCACGACCTTGAGGGTATCGTGCAGATTCGTCTGATTTAAAACATGCTGCAGGACGAGATCGTTATCTGCATATAAATCGATCCTTTTTTCACTAATCATGTGAAAGATGCGTTCTACCACATCGTCGTAGCCTGCGATAACCTCAACTAGGCTGGCGTTTTTTGGATCATCAATATAATTTTGATAATCAATACTCGCTGCGCTGTAATCCCAGCCAGGTCCCGTTGCAACGTGTTTTCCCTTTAAGGATTCGATACCGTCGTAGCGCCAAGGATCGTCTATTCTGACAATAAATGCTGTTGTGTATGCGAAGGTTTTTTCATTGGCATAAACAAAGTCTTTTTTTGCGCTTTTAGAAACAACGTACTCTGGCAACATATCGCATAGACCGTTTGCCACCATATCCAGGCCTCTTGCCAGCGGCACTTCGAAGTACTCCAGTTCATAGTCTTGAGAAGTGTATATTTCATCGAGCATATCTATTACCACGCCGCGCTCAGCAAACTCCTCAGATGGAAATATCGTCATCGGAGCCCATTGGTCGTAACACACCTTCAATGTGTCGGCATAACTGACATTAGCCAGACTTATTCCTGCCAAAAAAAATGCAATGAATAGAGAACGATGCATTATTTTATCTTTCAACACGATTACGGCCTTTATTCTTTGCACCATAGAGTTTGGCGTCTGCCCGTTTGAACAGTGTATCAATTGAATCGTCATTGGAATGAGATGACTCAATGCCAAGGCTCACAGTGTAAGTAACGGTTTTGCTATCAATGTTCAAGATGGCGTTACTGATAGTCGTTCTTATTATTTCGGCAAGTTGAAAGGCGTCGTCAGGGGTTGTGTCAGGAAGAAAGAGTGCAAATTCTTCTCCTCCTACTCGTCCGATGAGGTCAGATTGTCTCAATAAACTCTGAATAGTATGTGTGAAGTGAATGAGTACTCTGTCGCCAGCGAAATGGCCGTAGGTGTCGTTAATGACTTTAAAATGATCCAGGTCCATCAATATAAAGGATACAGTCGACTTTTGTCGTTGAGACAGAACGAGCAGATGTTGAGACCTTTCGAAAAAACTTCCCCGGTTCAATATGCCAGTCATCGAGTCCCTCGTAGCAAGGTCCTTAAGCCTTTCGTTTAGAACCTGTAGTGCTTCTGTTCGCTTGGCAACGGCACTTTCAAGCGAGTTGCGTTTGCTTTGCTCATCTTCCAGCAATCGTCGCCGATCCGCCTGCATGGTGGAGAGCATTGTGTTCATATGGTCCTGTAGCTGACCAAGTTCATTATTTTCCGTATTTTTGAGGTTGATTCGCTTAGTGATTGCTTGGCTTGACTGAACCTCGTTAACCTGGAGCATCAATTCTTTCAAGGGGCTTGCTAGATATCTATCAAAAGCCCAGACAAAGAGCCAGAATAGAATGGACAGTTTTATAACGGCTGTCAGAGCAATCAAGAAAAATCCGAACAGCACACGATCCAAAACAACTTCCGATGAGGAGTAGAGCTTAATGGTGCCAAGAAATATCCGCTCCCCATGCAGGGTCCAGTACGCGTCAGATTGCGTATGGAATAGTGATAACGGTTTTGAGGCTGGGATGTAGGATTGCTTCGAAACGATGGTATTGGCATCCTTATCAATAATCTCAATGCCTTCGATAATGGTCATGTGCACCAGTCCGGTGACCAAAGCGTCTAATTGAATGTAATTATATTGCCACAGGCTGGTTGATATTGGCTTGCGGATGGTCTCTTCGAGCTGTTTTAGTTCGCTGATGAT
>TARA_R110001592_G_scaffold130963_2_pt1 | contig 13094 bp, 11 predicted proteins | sample TARA_R110001592 | Tara Oceans TARA_R110001592 (sample SAMEA4398387) | marine metagenome | biome: Polar Biome; feature: [SRF] surface water layer (ENVO:00010504); material: water (ENVO:00002006), including particulate matter (ENVO:01000060) such as... | depth 5 m
AGGTGGATTTGTATTTAATGAATCTAGTGCCTCAGTAGACTTCAGGGCAGAAACAAATACTTTAACACACGCTTTCTTTATTGACGGATCAGCAGATAAAATTGGTTTTGGTACAAGCACACCGGCAAACGCTAGTGTAGAAATCAACCAAGCTAATACTTCTGGTGCTATCGCTTGTCTATCTTTAGATCAAGATGATCAAGATCAAGAATTTTTATATTTTGAAGGTACCTCAGCTAGTGATAGTAGTGCAAGTTTATCTTCTTCAACTGCTGAAGCTAGTAGTAAAGCAGGAGCAATAAGAGTCAATATAGGTGGAACAGATCGCTGGATCAGATTTTATGAAACAGCAGTATAGGAGCTACAATGCCTTTAACAAAACTGCAAATAGCACCTGGTATAGATAAACAAAATACCGAGTATGGTGCAGAAGGACGTTGGGTAGATTGTGATAATGTTCGTTTTAGATATGGACTTCCTGAAAAAATTGGTGGTTGGGTAAAAGTAACGAGTGATGCACTCGTTGGTGCTACTCGTGCTATTCTTACTTACTCTGCCCTAGATGGTGTTAAGTATGCTATTTATGGCACCAATAAAAAATTATATGCTTATTCTGAAAATGTATATGTCGATATAACTCCTATTAGATTTTCAGGTACAGGTAACATTACACAGTTCGGTACAACAGATGAATTATCAACAGTAACAATAACAGATTCTTCTCATGGAGCTGTAATAGGTGACTTTGTAACTATAGCAAGTGTTAGTGGTGCAATAGGTGGTATTAGCGCAGCTAATCTACAAGGTGAGTTTGAAATACTAACAGTTCCTGATGCCAATACTTATACAATAGAAGCAAAAGCCGTAGCAACTTCTACAACTACAGGAGCTACTGCTAATGCAGAGTATCAAGTCAACACAGGATCTGCGGTGTCTTTATTCGGATATGGTTGGGGTGCTGGTACTTGGGGTGCTTCTACCTGGAACTCTACAAGATCAGGTCTCACAGGTGGACAAGGTGTGCTTTTGGAATCTTCTAAATGGGCTTTGGACAACTGGGGTGAAGATGCACTAGCTTTACAATTTAATGGTGGTTTATTCTATTGGGATACCTCTGCAGGATTATCTTCCAATAGATCATCAACAACAAATGTTTCTACTGCTCCAACAAAAAGCAGGTTTATGCTTGTATCAGGTGATGACAGACATGTCATTTGTTTTGGAACAGAAACAACAATTGGTCAAACATCTACACAAGATAATATGTTTTTAAGATGGTCTGCTCAAGAAGCTGAGAATGTTTGGACACCTACAGCGACTAATACAGCAGGATCAAAGAGATTAGTTGATGGTAATTTTATACAAACAGCAGTTAGATCTAGAGGTGCTGTTCTTATATGGACAGATAATGCTCTTTATCAAATGCAGTTTATTGGTCCACCTTTTACATTTGGATTTAATCAATTAGGTTCTGCTTGTGGATGTATTGGTTTACATGCTGCGGTAGACGTAGGTGGTGTATCTTTTTGGATGGGTACTGACTCGTTCTTCTTATTTGATGGTGCGGTACAAAAAATACCTTGCACAGTGCAAGATCATGTCTTTGATGATTTAAATCAAAATGCAAAACAAGACATATTCTGTGCAGCTAATACAGACTATAATGAAATTATTTGGTTCTATCCTTCTAAAAATTCTAATCAAATAGATAGACAAGTTACTTTTAATTACGCAGAAAATCTTTGGTACATAGGAACCCTAGCCAGAAGTTCTTGGGCAGATCGTGGAGTATATGATGAGCCTTACGCTGCAGAGTTCGAAGCAAATGATACAACAGCAACTATATCTACAATCACAGGATTAAAAGCAGGTAGAACTTTTATTTATGCACATGAAGTAGGATCTAATGATGATGGAGCTGCTATGCCAGCACACATAGAATCAGGAGATGTGGATATCGCAGACGGTGATCAATTTATGTCTGTTAGTAGAATCATACCTGACTTTAAAGGACAATCAGGCACAGTAGATTTAACAATTAAAACTAGACCTTATCCTACAGCATCACAAAAAACACACGGGTCCTTTGATATTACATCAACTACAACAAAAAAAGATACAAGAATTAGAGGCAGACAAGTTGCTGTTAGAGTTGCAAGTGATGCTATTGATGACAACTGGAGATATGGCACACTTCGACTAGATATAAAACCTGATGGTATGAGAGGTAAGTAATGTCAAAAATACAAATACCTAGACTACCTCAAGCATCAAAAGAATATAATCAAGTACAACAAAATACTTTGATACAAACATTAGAACAATTAATTTTTATACTTAATAACAGTTACACCTCCGAAACATTACGTGACGAAGATGAACAGATAACATGGTTTCTAGGGTAAATGGCAAACGTCTATACTAATCATAAGGCAAAGTTATCAACCACAACGTTGACTACAATCTATACTGTAGGAACAGCAACAAGTGCCATACTTAAATCAATTAGAGTATCCAACCAAGATACAGAAAACGATTGTAATATTTCTTTGTTTTTAGTTGATACTAGTGGAGTTAGTTTCCCTCTAGAGATAGATAGAAATATACAAGCTAAACGCTCACAAGAGTTACTAGCAACAGGAAACATGGATCAAGGATCATCAGATTCGTCTGTTGTGTCGTCCGCACCATTAGTCTTAAAAGAGTCAGAAATAATCAAAGCTGAGGCACAAAATGGTGGTGATTTATCAATAATAATTAGTGTTTTAGAGATAACATAAATATTGCAAGGAGCATAAAAAATGGGTATAAATGAAGATACAATCGTGGTTGCTGGTAAGACAATTACACAAGTAGATGTAGAAGCTACAACAACTATCAAGCACGCCAAAACAGGAAAAGTCTACGCTTCAGAAGATGAAGCAGTCAAAGATGTTCAAGATCCTGCCACCGACACAACTGAAAAAGACATACAAAAAGATGTCGCAATTAAAGTAAACAAAATACCGGATATATTCGGGGGAACAAGTTAAAACATGAATTATAGCATGCAACAATCAGAACCTAGAGGGTTGGAGTCATTTCAACACGAGGTTTCTAAAATTGCAGATTTAGGCAGATACGAGGACGCATATATCGCACACGTTGCCGAAGGTGAAACTGTTGTGCCTATGGAAGTTCTTGATTCTAATCCTAGACTCAAAGCAATGTTGTTCAATCAAATGCTAGACATGGGTATTAACCCTGAAAGATATATTGTTGGTAATAATTTTAACTCTATAAATCCTGTTACAGGACAACCTGAGTTTTTCTTAAAAAAGATTTTTAAAGGTGCTAAGAAAGCACTTAAAAGTATTGCACCTTATGCTGGTACTATTGCTGGTATCTTTGGTGCAGGTCCTATGTACTCTGCACTGATAGGTGCAGGCGTTCCTTTACTAACTGGTGGAGGAGCAGAAGATGCTATTATGGGTGGCATTGGTGGTTATGGAGCTGGTAGAGCTTTTGGACAAGCAAAAATGTTTGGGGGAGCAGAAGGAGAATATGCACTACCTAAATTATTTAGTGGAGAAGGTGGTATAGGATCGGCTTTTGATCAAGTAAAAACCAATCTTGGATTTGCTAGTGATAGTGCTGGTATATCAGCAGAAGCTGCTGAAGCGATTGGTGCTGAACCTAATACAATGATATCAGATTTAACTGCTGCACAAAAAACTGATTTAAAATTGGGAGTAGATTTAGGAACAATAAAAAACGCTGCGGCATCTTCTGGAGGTAACTTTGGTGCATATGCAAATACAGCAGCATTACTTGGACCACCGCTCATAGAAGCAGCAACACCAGAGGAAGAGCCTAGTATCATGGACGATGAGAGTTTTACAAGTCTATATCCAAGAAATCCATACTACGGTCAGTTTGGTAATCGTATGCCAGAAAACTATCAAATGTCTTTTGCAGCTGATGGTGGTATAATGGACTTAGAGTATATGGATAAATATGCTATGGGTGGAGAGTTTCCAAGAAAGCAAGGTCAAATCTCAGGACCTGGTGGACCTAAAGATGATTTAGTTCCTGCAATGCTGAGTGATGGAGAGTTTGTAATGACTGCAAAAGCAGTAGATAATGCTGGCGGACCACGGGCCATGTACAATTTAATGAACAGATTAGACCCTGATTCATCGACAGGAATGGGAGTAGCATAATGGCTGAAGAGATAGTAACGTATAATAGACTGGCACCTTACATTGAGGAAAGAGGTAAACAGTTATTAACATCAACATTTGGAGATCCCAACGCTGTTAAACAGACAGGTGAGTCAGAAGCAGATTTTCAAGCAAGAAAATTAGGTAGAGCTGGAATACCTCAACCTATAGCAGGTTTTCAAGTAGCAGGATTAGACCCCGCTCAACAACAAGCCATGGGTATGGCACAACAAGGTATTGGTCAATATCAACCTTTCTTAGATCAAGCGGGACAAAGTATAGGTGAAGGTATACAAGCTACAAGAGGTGCAGCTAGAATGTTTGCTCCAACTGCAGAGGGTATACAGGCTTACATGGATCCTTATCAACAATCAGTAACACAAGATGCTTTAGCAGAATTAGATAGACAAGCAAAATTACAACAGCAAGGCGTAGATGCACAAGCTGTCGGTGCAGGAGCCTTTGGTACAGAGCGTTCTGGTATACAAAACGCTGAGATGGCAAGAAATCTACAAGACATTAAATCAAGACGTATCTTTGAAGATTTATCAAGAAATTTCCAACAAGCACAGCAAACAGCACAGCAATCCTTTGAGTCACAGCAAGGCAGACAGTTTAATGTTGGTCAGCAATTAGCAGCCCTTGGTGGCCAACAAGCTGGACTGGGACAATTACAGCAAGGATTGTATGGTCAAGATGTTGCACAATTGCAACAAGCAGGAGCTTTATCTCAACAACAAAGACAAAATGTATTTGATGCACAAAGAGCCACACAGCAATTAGCATCACAAGAGCCTTTCCAAAGATTGTCATTTGCCTCTGGTATACTAACAGGTACACCTGCGTCACAAATGTCAGTTCAACAACAACCTTCAACTAGTCCGTTAATGCAAGTTGCAGGACTAGGGATCATGGGCCTCGGAGCATACAAAGGATTAAATATAGGTAATCCTGTAGGATAAATATGAGCGTACTGAATAGAAAAATGTTTCAAAAGGTAGCTAAGTTCAAACATGGCGGTAGTCCTTATATAGACCACGAAACAGGTCAGGTTATACCTAGCGTCACGGGTGTGCCAGGAGGTATGAATGCAGTTGATACTAGTATTTATCAAACAGGTCAAGCTGTACAGCCCTCTGCACTAGGAGATACTAAAATAACAGGTATCTTAGGTGGTATGAATGAATTTTATCCTATAGCTAATGATTTTGCTGACGCACTGTATCCACAAAAAACACCTGAAGAGTATGCAGCTGAAGCAGCTCAACTATATCAAACAGATTACTCTGCAGAAAGAGAAGCTATAGAGACACAAAAAGAAGCTGATGTAGCATCTTCTTTAATTAATTTTGGTGCTAGACTATTAACAGGTAGAGGTAAAGCTTTAGATGTGTTAGGCCAGGCGGTACAACAAACATTACCAGAGTTTTCAGCTGCAAGAAGAGCGACAAGAAAAGAAGAAACAGCAGTAAGAACAGCAGAGAAAGCTGTTGATGCACAAAAAAGAACTTACGCTCTAACAAAGTCACAAGAAGATGCAGTTAATAGAGCAAATATTGTTAGCCAAGCAATGTTTTCTAATTTAGGATTTTTTCAAGAATTAGCAAAACAAGAAAATAAAAGTAACTTAGATCTTAACGGCACTTTTAAATTAGTAAAAGACAGAGCGACAGGGCTTAACACAGAAGTTACTTTAGGTCAATATTTGAAAGATTTTGAATTACCTGAAGATCAAAGAAAATATGATGTAGCAAAAGACTACACACAGCCTTTTATTGCATATGATAACATTGTAGGAGAGAATAAATTCTTTACAACTTACGAAGAATTTGCTGTAGCCAACAGTCAAGAACCTAATCGATACGGAGATAAAAAAGATTTTAGAGCTAAAGAGTGGAAAAAAGTAATAAATTTAGCAACAAAACAAGTTGAATATGTAGAATCAGAGAAGCTTAATCCTAATGTTCACGTGCCCTCTGATAGTATGGATTACATAGAGGTGATGGATACTAAAAACAAGAATAAACTTGTCTATCTACCAAAAAATCAACCTTTTGATACAGAAAGATTTGTACCTAAACAAGAGCCTGTAGAAACATTTAAAGATTTTGTTATGGGTAGCTTTACTCATCCTGAGTCAGGTGAATACGGAAACTGGCAAATTAAAGAATTAAAAAATGGTGAGTATTTAATACCAAAACTTGATGCAAACGGAGATGCTGTACTACAAGCTAATGGTCAACCTACATGGGTGCCAATCGGACAAGGCATTGGAGATCTTACAGTAAATCAAAAAGTAGCCATGACTGCGGATGATGTGTTACCTAAGAAAGCTTTAACAGAACAATTTTCTACTATTCAGTTATATGATCGTAATATCAACAGTATTGATGTTGTTATCAACAACTTACTATCTGATCCTACAATAGCTGGTCTACCTGGATTAATCCAAGACGTCAAGCAAAGAGGTTTTGGTATGATAGCTGATTTAGTTGCAGCAGATGATCAAATATCAATCTTAACTAACACACTACAAAATGTTCAGGCCAATTTCTCAGATGGTAGAATTGAAACTTTTGAAGGATCAGGTGAGTTCGCAGATGTCAACGCTTTATTTAATCCTAGCAGTCAAGAGTCTCAACAATTTTGGGGTGAATTTAAACCTGAACTTGCTGAAAACAGAGTCCGTATTAATGCTATTGCTTATGCTGTAGCGAGAGCTAGAAAATCATCAGGTCGTTTGAACTTAGACGATATTAAAAGAGCTTATGAAAGCTTAAAGATTACAGGATTTGTTGACTCTAAAACAGTTATCGCTGGTTTAGTTACAGTAAGAGAAGAACTAAGACTAGCTAACAATGATTTAAAAGTATTATATGAATTTAACAAAGGAACATATCCTAGTGGATACACAAGTGCTGGTAAAATAGATCCACAAAAAGTACCTAAAGCAAAGTACAATGAAGACGGTAACTTAGTAATTACACTACCAGAGGAGATTAAGAATGGCGGAATTTAATTATAATTCAAAGTATACAGCTCCTATTAAACAGGAGTATATGCAATGGTTAAAAAAGAATCACCCTGGAGAATACTATGATAATTTTGGAGGTAAGAAGCCTTTTAATAGATTATCTAAAGTAGGAAAAGTAGCTAAATTAGGTAAGTATGGAGCGTTAGCTGGTATAGTGTATGAATTAGGTAAAGAAGTTTTAGATATGACAGGTAATATACCTGATGATGTAGAAGAACGTGAAATGCTAAGACAAGATAAAATACTAAACAATATACCAAAGATAGTCATTGATGAAAATGGAAAACAAACATTACAACAACCTGATCCTGAAGATTTAAAAGATCACCTACCTTATAAAAAATATATATCTAACACTCCTAGCGCACCTGGTTCAGGAGATGAAGTAGAAGGTGTTGATTTTGTATGGGTGGATCCTTACGAACAAAATTTTGGGCCAGTGACTACTGAAGGATATGAGTTAGGTAAATTTGGTTGGACAAAAAAAGTAGAAAAGAACTTTTTACAAAATCAAGTTGAGACATATGCAAGAGACATAAAAGCAGTTTCTAGTTTTATACCACCAGAGATAAAAAAAGTAGGTAAAAAAGCTTTGAATTTAGTAACAGGTAATCCAGAGAGGGTTGAATAATGGCTGAAGAAGGAGTATTTAGTTTAAAACAAAGATATCCTACTATGGATATAGAAAGAACTTTTGGTATACCTCAAGATGTTCTTGTAGAAATTTTTGGAGACAATGATATCAAAATACAAGTCCCTGATATCAATAGTTTTTTAAATCCAGAAGACGTAGGGACACCAAAATTTGAACAAGACAAACTCTTACTACAACAATTAATTAATAATATTAGAAGTCAAAAAGGCCTCACTGAAAAGCCTGTTGAAACTTATACAGATGCCGAGTTAGCTGAAATTAAACAATTGAAAGAATTTCAATCCGCAGTAGAACAAGAAAAAGCTTATATACAAGATCCTTTGCGTGAGAAAAACAAAGCATGGAGAGAGAAATTAGAAGCTGATAAAAGAAACTGGAGTACCTTTATAACAGGTAAAGGCACGGAAGATCAAAAAGGTGTTATAGGTAAATCAGGAGAATTTATTAAAGGAGATATGTCCGTAGATGAGGCTTTAAATTTCTTTGGAGACAGCTTCATGGGTATACAAAATACCACTATGAAATTTTATCCAGAGGTAAACAAACAAAACGCAACTATTGGTGGAGACCTTTTAAGTCTTTTGCCTTTGTATTTTCTAGACAGAAAGAAATTGTTAAAAGGTTTCTTAGACCCAAAAAGTAATCCTGTTGCAGCTGGTGAAGTGGCAGCTTTTGCTGGAGCGGGTGCTTATACTGCAGCTACAGCTTATGATGGTATCAATTCTATTATCAGAGAATTAGAAGGACTACCGGATCCTGAGTTATCTAATGATCCAAGAGTAGAAAACTTAATACATTCTAGAAACGCTATGATATTTAGTGGTGGAGCAGCAGCATTGGATCCCGTATTTAGAATGATGAAAGGTTTAACTCGTTGGACTTACGGTGTACAAAAAGGCTCTAATGCAGAGTATCTAGCACAATTAGCTATACAACAAAAAATACCTTTTGGTATTGCTAACGTCACAGATAGATCTTGGGCAAAATGGTTTGGTAGAGTTGTTGGTGTATTTCCACTGATTGGTACTGATTTGAGAGCTAATAGAGCTAATATTATGTGGTACAGTGATAAAAGAGTTATGGAAACTCTTAATGAATTAGCACCTATGGCCACAGTCATGGACGCAGGAGCACTTCTAACTGATGCCGCGCAACAGAAATTTAATCAATGGTCAAGATTAAACACGCAACTTTATGATGATTTTTTTACTAGAGCAAAAGCTTTAGATGATAGTATTCCTATCGCTACAGATACGTATGGTAGAAATATAAAACAAGGTTATATACCAACATTTAGAGTAAAACAATTAGCTAAAAACTATGTTGATGATTTAGGTAGGGGTAAAATTGATTTAGAATTTAACGCCAATTCAAATGTGCAACAATTAGGGGGTTTTGAAGATCTAAGTAACTTTGAAAACTTTTTGTTATCCATGAGTAACTTACCTGAGTATCTTAATGCAGTGCAATTTAGATCTCTACAAAAACAATTTAATCAGAAATGGGGAGAGTATGCTTCCAAATATGGTGTTAAACAAGTTGACGACATAGCCACACAATCAAGACATTTTAAGAAAGCATTAGAACAAGGATTTAATGATGTCAATGAGTGGAGAGTTATAACGGGTCAAGGAGGAGAGCCAGATCCAGTTATATTGGAACAAATGAATCAAGTAAAAAATTCTTTAACTAGAGCTAATAGAGTATTTGGTTTTGGTGCAAATACATACAAATCTCCTATGGCAAAACAATTTCAAAATGTTGATCAGAACATGTTTGTTCAAGGCGGTCTACCTATGGAAGGTTGGATTTATGATGATCAGTTAGCTCGATCAATATTTGATACTTTTTATAGTAATCCTAGTGCAAAAGCACTTAATGATTTATCTGCTATAGTTAAAAGAAATAAAGCTGATCCAAGCAAAGATCCTATTAATGTATCTGCTAGGGCTTTCATGTCTCAACTATGGGAGAACTCTAGTAATGCAGTTGCTTACAATAGAAAAACAGGTTCTGTTGAATTAGGTAAAGCTGATTTAACACAGAGAGTTAATATTGCAGGTGGTGGTGAGTTCGGTATTAGTTTTAACCCTAAAGATATTGTTACTGTCAACGTATTTGATCCTGCTAAATTTAGATCAAATCTAAAGTTAGACACACAACAAGGACAAGATTTTATGAACGCTTTATGGGCACAGACCATGAAGGGAGAAGGTAAGACACTAGGTAAAAAAGGTGCTGAGTCTGCAATCCAAAACTTAAATCAATTACTGAAAATAGCTGAAATTGGATACGCAAATAAAATTGCAGAGACATCACAGTTTGTAGCTAGAAGAGCTGGTCTTGCTGGTTTCTCTGGTATCACAGGTGCTTTCTTAGCAACAGGTGCAGGTATGAGTCCTTTAACAGGTCTAGGTATTGCCTTATTAGCAAAGAAACAAGGTCAGATTTTATCTAATCCTCAATACTTAGAGTGGATGGTAAAAGGTATAGATGATTCTTTAGAGACAAAAATAAGAAGAGCTAACATAACAAAACTAGCAAGAGTTTTATTAGATGATCCTGACAATGAAAAAGTACAAGGACTAGACTTTGATGACCCAGAGGCCGTGATGCAATATATGTTTACTAATGAATTTACAACATCATCACAACCAGAGGCTGACGTTGATAAGACCTTTGCACCAAACTTTCCACAAGATAATCCACCTGACATGGGACCTGTCGAAGCTGGTGGCGTAGAGAACTTTAAAAAGACATCAAGTAACAACATGTCTAATGAGCTTATAACAAAACCTAAAACAAAATTTGCAGCAAGTAATGTATCTAATCCTTTCAGACCTGTAGGCGGTAGTATGTCACCCGCTAAACGTGCAGCTCTGGCCAGTGGTGATTTATACGGAGCCATTGCAACCGCTAAAAGAGGTGGTACTATAAACAAGCAAGGCATCATGTACTTTGCAGGAAGAAGGAGACCCTAATGTCAGAAATACAAAAATTATATCTAGGTGGTAGAGCAGAGATAGGAACTAAATCATCTAAATCTCAAGGACCTCCTGGACAACGTAATAATAACAATTCAAGTAATAAAAACACTTCAAGTAATAAAAGGATAAGTGGAGGCGGAGGCGGAAAAAAATCAAGTTCCTCTAAATTAAATAAAGAACAAAAAAATATTTTAAAAGATTTAGACAAAGCACAAAAGAATTTAGATAAAAAAGAATCAAAAACGAGCACTACCACAGGCACTACCACAGGCACTACCACAGGCACCACGCTACCTGGATCATCAACTACAAATACTAAAGATTTTATTGATGATTTAAAAGACGCATATAAATCAGGACTTTTTACAGGTGGTACAAAAACAAAAGAATTTATGTCTAGATACGGTCTTGATTCTTCTGATATTGTCAGGTTAAGAACAGGCATAGATCAAGGACTAGGAACTGTGATTTCTTCTTCTGATAGAAGTAGAATTGGTGGTAATGTGTTATCAGACATTGTAGGAGACTTGCGTCAAGAAGGTATTCTTACAACAGCATCACGCAGTCCAGAATTTTTACAACAAAGAGCAGGTGAAATATACGAACCAGGCATGAAAAAAAGCAATATGTTTTTGCCTTATGAAGATCCACAAAATATTTTTGAGAAAGGTGCAAACTTATCCACTCAATTCAATCCATTTTTAAACATAACTTCTGGAATTTTTGGTAGCAGTGCTGGCATGCGAGGTGATTATTATGGTAGAGAGGTATTAGGATTAGAGGGAGATGAACTTAATAACTTTGCAGCTTCTGTTGCTAATGATCGTAATTTGTATAATCAAATGATGGCAACTCCTAAAATGCAAGAATATGAATTGAATGAGTTTAGAGCCGAAGCTAATAAAAATGCTATGGCTCGAATGAGAGGCGGTGACCCAGATCCGATATCAGGTAGTCAAGGCGGTGAAGGAGGAGAAGGCGGTGAAGGTGATGGAACCACGGATCCCGGAACAGATCCTGTTTACACACCCCCTCCACAAAACTACTACACATTCTTTGATCCTACTCTAGGTAAATACAGGTCAGGCACATACGATGAGTATCTACAATACGTGACTGCTAAAGACGGTGGTATTATACAATTAGAGAACGGTGGAGAAACAGAAGAAGAACAGTTTGTAAAAGATAACAAAATAGTAAATCTAAGAAATATTTTAAGTTTTATTCGTGATAATAAAGAAATGCCTGTAAACACTGAGGGTCAAAAACAAGTTCAAGATGAAACTGATAAATTGTTAGGTGATACGCTTAAAGAACGTTTTACAGATATGGAAGGTATTACAGGACTGACGGTGCAGTCAGGAGATGCTGTAAAAATGGCAGAAGAAGATCAACCTGCTAGAGATTTATTTAGTGATGCAAAAGAATCTGTAGGTCCAGCCTTACGAGAAGATCTTAGTTTAATGGGTAAGATTAAAGATTCAGGTATGTCATTGTTCATGGAAGCATTAAGAAAATCAGATATATCTACAGGATCTGCGAATCAATTTATAGAAGAAGCATTAAACAACTTTGTAGCTGCGGGTGTCATACCACCTAATACAAGCTATGATCAACTCACAGATCCTTTCAAAGATTTAATCACTAGAGAAGCAGCTATGATAGCTAAATCAGAAAACATGAAAGCACAAGAAATAGGTTTTGAAGATCCTCAAGGCAGAGGAAATTTTTATTTAGAGAAACCTGTTTATAAAATGATAGAAGGTATGCCAGAAGATTTACAACAAATGAAACCATTTATGCAAGGCCCAACACAAGATTATACTGACAGACCTATAACTGGTATCAACACACCTGATATTAGAATGTTAGAAGCAGCAAACGGTGGTATTATTGGTTTGAAAGAGGGTGGCATGAATGATATGATGGAAGCTAACAGCTTAATGTTTAAGGATCCTTCTGACGAAGGAGAATGGGAATATAATGTTTAAGTTTAACACAAAGGATATGTTATGGTTAGCAGGGCTAGTTCTTAGCTTTGGTGTTACTTGGGGTATGTGGAGTGAAAGATTGAATGCTGTTGAAAAAAAAGCAAATAGTGTTACAGAAATGCAACAAGATATTGCTGTCATCAAGGTACAATTACAGTCCATGGACGACAAAATGGCCTGGATGGAAGAGTTTTTAATTAAGAATTATAAGGAGTTTTAGAATGG
>TARA_R110001592_G_scaffold142674_2_pt1 | contig 13092 bp, 17 predicted proteins | sample TARA_R110001592 | Tara Oceans TARA_R110001592 (sample SAMEA4398387) | marine metagenome | biome: Polar Biome; feature: [SRF] surface water layer (ENVO:00010504); material: water (ENVO:00002006), including particulate matter (ENVO:01000060) such as... | depth 5 m
AATTGTTGTTGTTTAAGTTGATTTAGTTTTGCTGAATCATACTTGCATCCATGCTCTTGTGCTATCTGCTCAACGTGATCAAAGTCACCGTCAAACATAAACAAGCCAAGCGCAAAAATATAGATCGTCATGTAGTTAATGCCATGTGATGCGCCAATAGTTCTACGCTTACCATTTTTGATCTGTTTGTTAAGAGCGTGGGACAATTCATGGATCAATTTTCGTTTATGCAATGAACCAACGGCACAAACAATTGCATGTCTAGATGGTGAGTAAATGCTTGTGTGAGTTCTGTTCGGGTGTGGCTGTATCAGCATTGGCACAACCTGTATCATTTTGTTGTTAATCGCCAACAGGTCAACAAGATGTAAATACATACTCGTCAGATCCTTAATCGCGAAATCTAAGGAAGTGTATACTTTTCTCCCACCACTATCAGATATAGATTTAGAGAATGAACGAACCCTTGATTTTTGAAAATCTCTTGCCATTTTTGTACCCCGTTGTTGTTAAATGGTGTGTTCTTGAATGTAGACAGTGCCTAGATCCTCTGACGAACAATAACTCTTAAGCATCCCATATCCCATTCGTTTTCTTTCAATTGGATATGTATTTGTTAGTTCGAGCATCCAATCAGAAGCAAAATCTTTTGCTTCTTTAGCAGTATAGAATACATGTACATCCGGGACGATTTCGGCTGGTCTATAATAGAACCGATGAATAGGACGTGTTTCATTTGTGTGTTTGATCAATACAAGTGTATAAATTGTCATTCTCTTTCCGTTGTTGTTGTTGTTGTGGGGGATTGCTCCCCCTGTTGATTGATTATTTTTTGATTTCGGCTAACATGTCTTTTACTTAGAGCCGAATTACACGACGTTTAAAATAAGGTTTGGAAGCAAAATAAAAACCCGATTTTGTATCCTTTCTACGTGCTTCATACACTTTTACTCTTTTACGAGCCTCTCCTATTGTACGCACAGTGTCGCGTACCCTAAAATCCCTACTTAAGTTACAGTAAATGTCATAGACTGTTTTTGTTTTTTGCATTTTGTTTTCCGTTGTTGTTTGTTGTCTTAACTGACACTACTAGTTTATATGAGTACAAAACAAAAAGCAAACAAAAAAGGCTAGTTTTTTATTAACTAGCCTTTTCATACCGACAGTACCGAACGACTAGAATATAATGTCAACCAATCCTAAAATCAGATGAACATTCAATCGTGAACCTTGTGACTGGTTTTCGTATCGTGCTGACCCTCCAATTGTACTAGAACCACCCCAGTTCTTGGTAGGTTGTTCTACTTCAAAAGTTTTACAATAGTCACTTTCTAATTTTGCCAACTTTGCGAACAAATCTTCAAAGTCAATCATCACAAACTCGTTTTTCTTACCAATGGTCACCATGTTGCCCCGATCCATTGGCTGAACCATAACTACGAGATCGTATCCGTTATCGTACATTTCTTGAAAATTGGAAGAGTCATGTATATCAGCACCGTCAGATTGTCCAACTTTCCAACCGTAAGCAAGACCATTTCTAGTCTGTCGGTTGCAAATAATTATAGGCATGATTTTGTGTCCTTTGGCTGTGTTATTGTTGATTGTAGTTTTAGTCATATTTTCTCCATGTGTTGTTTGAATACAGTGACTATACGAAACAAAAATACATGTTTGGATAAAACTAAAACAAAAAAGGCTAGTTTTTTTATCAACTAGCCTTTCATTCGATAATAACGATGTATTCTGAACACTATTCGTCTGTATCAGTACCTACATCATCAGTTTCTTCAACCGTTTCTGTTGGCTCAGATTGAACCTCACTGGCTGGTTCAATCCCTAAGTCTTCAAAGTCTACTTCAAATGTTTCAAATAGACTCTTACATTCAGATTTTACGGCATCGCTATCAGATGGATCAGAAATGTATCGTGTTTCCTCTGCAACGATGTATTGTCCCAAACGATCTTCAAGTGCAATGTATTGAGCGTCAATCTGTAATTTGATTGCATCAATTACAAGTGCATGTTGATCTTCGGATACTTGCCCCAACATTTGTTGTAGACTCTCTGCCTTAATTTCTTGAACCAACTGCCACTGTGGGTTTTCAAAACGTCTTTCAATCGTGATTTTAACCCAGCCATTAGGCATATCTGCAAAATCGTCACCCTCGTCTATTCCTGTTGATTGTGGTGCTAGTCCACTCAGTACGCAATAATAATCTTCATTCATGATCTCTCCTATCAATAATGTTTGTTAAGTAAAAATGGGTATTCTAAAAGTTCTGATAACGGTGGACACAGTATACTTGCTACTTGGGATACATTCTCAGCAAGCAAACGAACCTCAGTCCGATACTCTGTCGTACTGTAGTCGTCAGTTGGGAAAACGTGCATCATTGCATGTGTTAATCCCCCAATACTTTTGACATATCGAATTACATGTAGTGAATAGTCACTCATTGTATCGTTTAGAAGTTTTGTCCTATCGGGTTGATCTACACTTTCATCCCCAAATCCAGTATTCCAAGTATTGATAAACTTAAAAAACACCTTTTTTCCTATTTCAGTAATTTCATCATGATCGGATGTGGACTTCTCAACATCTGATAACTTCACTACTCGTTCTTTAGTGTCTTTCTTTAAATACTGTGGGGTTTCATCGAATAGATTTTCAAGTGTATTCTCATTTCGTGTAGCCATGTAGTTATTCACAACGGTGATAATTAAATCACCGTTGTTCGATACATCAACCTCAAACTTATTGCCTTTCAATTTGAGTGTTTTACCATTTTCAAGTTTGTATTCTAGCATCATTACCCTCCGTAGTTCAAGTCATTTGGGACAAGTGAAGACTGTTGTAAAGAATATACAATCTTATTTATCATTTCATCATTTGATCCAGTCTCTCGCAATGCATAAAGAACTGATACGGCTTGACAATAATGGTATATGGCTGGTTCATTCACAATTGACATTGTGATTACTTCTTCCCATTCCTCTTGAGGTGTATTTGGTAAAGTGACTGCCAATTGTCGTAAGGCTTTTCTAGCATTCTTTTGTGTTGCAAGTGGCAAGTTAATTTTAGGCTTGGGTGGTTTTTCTTGTACCTGTTGAGATTTGGCTTGATTCATCGGTTGATTTTGGAATATGGGTTCTTGTTCCAACATTTCATCATCATACTCATCCTCCTCTGAAAACTGTTGTTGCATCATCTGTTGTTGCATCATCTGTTGTTGCTGTTGGGGCGACAATCCATACGGCATTAGACCGTATGGGTTACCCATAGGGTTTTGTTGTGCCATTTGGGACTGGGCTTGTACTGCTTGTACTGCCCCTTGTGCTTTAACATTTTCTTTTACAACCTCTGCAACCTTTCCACCAAGTGATGTGATTGCACCGATAATTTCATTGGCTGAACCACCACCGTCATTACCACCACCAAACATTTTTTGTGCCAACTCAATAGGATCGATACCAAAACCAGTCAAAGTTTCCATAGCCTCTTTCATGGACTCTTTAAGCGATCCACTTTTCTCTTGTTGAACCTGTAAGGCTTGCAATTGCATCATGCGTTCTGAATGCTCTCGATCTCGTTGGGCTGAAAGTTCTAACTCTTTCAATCGCATTTCATGTTGTCGCAACCGTTCTGACTCTTTTTCTTTTAATTCAGACTCAATTCGGGTTTCACGTTGGGAAACTTCATCTTTACGTAATCGTTCTTTACGATCAAACTCGTCACGTTCCTCAATACGTTTTCGCTCCCATTCTTGACGTTGCTGTTCTTGACGTTCTCTAAACTCTTGCATTTCTCGATCACGTCTAGCACGTTCCTGTTCAAGCATCATTTGAAACTGAGTAAGTTCACGTTCTTTTTGACCCTCAAGCATTTGGCGATCACGATCCGACCGTTCCTTTTCCATTTGCAACAACATTTGATTGAATGACTGTTCACGTTCTTGCTGACGTTTAAACTCTTGTTCCTGTCTACGCTTTTCAGATTGTGTCATGTCTTGCTGAGATTGAAAGAATGTAGCCATATTGTCTTGAACCTGTTGATTTCTTTGTTGTTCTTGTCGCAACATGCCGTCTTGACGTTTAGCATCTGCATCCATCATTCGTTCAGAAATCACTTGAATACCACTTGCCGTATTGCTGGCAAGGTCTATTCGCTCTTGTGCCATTTGTTCTAATAGGGTTGCCGTCCTATGTCGTTCAGACTCCAATGCACCTTGACTATGTTTCAATGTTTCTTTTAACATTTCAATCATACGGGTCATAGTTTCTTGTTCTGCTTGCGACTTACTCATACTAACCTGTGTAGCCATGCTTGGGGCATTTAAACTGTTGCCAAGTATACTGTGATGCTCTGAAATGGCAATGGTGATTTCTTGACCTAATTCACGACCATCAATGTCAAGTGGGCGCATTTTAAACTTAAACGATCCTTGACTAGTTTTGGGCATCGCACTTCTAAACTTCTGAACAAAATCCTCCTCACTTGAATTGGCATCAATAACCCCAATTCCTGTAGGAATACCATTTTCCATTTTCCAACATCTTAACTGTGTCACTTGAGGGAATAGAGCCTGTTGTGCAAATAGTTTAGGACTACTCATACGACCAGCAAAACTTTCAGCCTCATGACCATGTATTTGACTTTTCAGTCGTTGTTGTTTTAGAAATGGACTTTCGGGTAAAACTTCCGTACCACGATCATCATATTCATTTTCATCTTCGCTTTCTTCAAAACCAAGATCAAAATCATTGTGCGTTGGCTGACTGCCACCTTGTAACGTAGACATATAAACTCTCTCCCTGTTGATTTGCCATTCATGAACTTTGTAGGTTTACTATATTCACAAAGAAAATCCATGACAACTTTCTTTTTGTGAATAAATTAGATAAACTCAAATTACCAAAATAATTTACAGGGAAAGTCAATGTCCATTTTAAAACGATCCAAACAAAGCATGTCGAACTTTCGACCAGCAGTGTCTACAACAGAAAATGAAAGTAGTGATAATTCTGTTGAAAACCAAGAAAATCAATCAGAATTACGACAAAAATTGATTGATGATATGGCTCAACAGTTGCTCGATAAGCCTACAAAACGTAAGAACCCACTTGATATGGTGTCTAGAAACATAAACGTCGCTCTATCGCCACGTACAGAAGCCCAATGGCGATTTGTAGCCAATCAAGAGGGTAGAAACATGAGTGACTTTGTCCGTAGGGCAGTTGACTTCTACATTCGTAAGCATGGCTTAGATCAATAAACAAAAATGGACAACATGTGAGTAAACACGTTGTCCATTTAGTTTTTTTGTTTGTTACTCACTAGAGGAGTGAACTTATCATATCTAATTTGTTCTTATCTGTCACGTTCATTTGTAAGATTGCTTGAATAATCTCAACGGTGTTCATCTGTTCTACTTTTGCCACCGTAGACTTGACAACGTTAGAGTCTATATTGGCATTACAGTTTTGAGGATTGAGTAATGGTTCAATGTAAGTTTCTTCGCTACGAACCGTCAAATCCCCCTTACTTGAGGAAGTCACCAAAAAATTACCCTTAGTTGAGGACTTCATCATAACTCTCTCTTGGGTTTGTTCAGTGCTTTTTATATACATGTCATACCACTTTTTCGCTCGATGATGGTGAATAGAATTAGAATGACTAAGCCCACTCTTATAAGCCTTTGAAGTTGATAATGCCATTCCATTCTCAATCATGAATTGAATGAATGGACTGTGGGATTGAGTACCTAAATACTTTTGATACCAATTTTTTGCCGTTTGGTAATTAACTTTTTCATTATCTCGCAGTGCTGAAAGGTAGTTATCAATTGATGTTTTTTTTAGACCTTGCTCTACAAGGTATTCTCTAAATGATTTCTTCATAATTTCCTCTTTAAAATGGAATGATTGAGTTGATACGATTGTTGTAAACCGTATTAAAAGGTTGATCGGTAATCTTACTCTCTAACTCGATAAGAGTTCGTAAAATATGGGGACATGGTGCAGTGTCCCCATCCTTAACGGCATTAGAAAAGCATTGACATTCACATTCAAACACTAGTTTGTTGAATGCAGATCCAAAGTCAATGGTAAAGGGCTTGGGTTCTGAACCCCAAAGCCCTAAACCAGTTACCTTACCGTCTTCAAACGACTTGACTTTGACATAGGCGTATTGAGCAGTCACCATGCGATGATACTCTTTATTACCCATGACCTGTTCGAAAAATGCCTCTATAATTTTTGGTATTTGCTTCATAGACCCTCTCATGTGGTTTGGTTGTTAGTCATATAAACACTATATCGTAGCACCACATATGTCAAGTGGAAAATTACAGTGATCGCCAGTAAGGACAAAACACATAGTATAAGATAAAGTGTGTCAGAGGTGATAAATGTATACAGTGGTTTTAGTGGATAAAGAAGATCATGAAGTAATTGGTGACATTGGCAATTATTCAAAGTTCAATGAGGCTGAATACCAAGCCAATGATTATAATCGCAAAGGCGATAGACATCGTGGTCGTGCAATTATTCAAGCCAAATTGGGACAACCTATCGAGAAACCCAAATCAATGGGATTGAAACTAGGTAGTAGAAGACCAAATCCAATAATGAGGGATGAACGTCCTAGAATGGAAATCCCAAAGCCTAGACCGATGATGACACAACAACGGTCTTTTAGAACCGTTGTTGAGCCTGTGAATGACGACTATGAGGAAGTGTCATCAGAGGAAGAAAGCATTGAACAAAACGTGCCACAACCACGTAAAGAACCTAAGTGGCATCAATCTCACACACCACAGGAGAAGTCATTCGTTTTGTTAGTCCATCAGAAGACAGGACATACCATTGTATTGGAAAAAAATCGTTTCTTGTCCAACTTCTTACTTGCCAACCCAAACTATATTCAACAGTCTGAGGGTGCAATACATAGTATGATAAGTCAAAGAAATCAATTGATGAATAGTAGAGGTAGATAATGCTTAAACGTTCAAATCGGCAGTTGGCACAAGACATATCCGATGCCTACCCAAAGGCATCGTCTTTTGCAAACAAAATTGTAAAAGTAGCAAACAACATTGGAACTAATCCATATTGGTTAGCAAATCTTATTAACTTTGAGAGTGCTGGTACATTCGATCCAAGTATCACTAATTCTTTAGGGTACACTGGATTGATCCAATTTGGAGAAGGCGCATCAGAGGATTTAGGCACAACAAGAGATTACTTACGTTCTTTGAGTGCAAAAGATCAGATGGACTGGGTTCAGAAGTACTTTGAACTACCTCATAAACGTAGAGGGTCAGACTATTCAAATCCAATGGATTTGTATATGGCAGTATTTTATCCACTAGGTATTGGAAATCCAAATTATCAGTTTCCCCCTCATGTAGTGAGAGCAAATAACGGTATTGATACCCCTATGGAATACACAATACGAGCCAATGGGAATGCACAATTGCCAACAGGAATGGATGCGACCGTTCCTTACAATAAAAAGGCGATCACTCAAAATAACAAAAGTTCTGTTGCACTTGTTCCAAATTGGGTATGGTATGTAAGTATTCCTATTTTACTGGGCAGTAGTGTGTTGTACATTAAATCTGTTCGAAAAAAGTTGAACCGAAGACGGAGAAGATAATGTTTGAAAATCCGAGTTATATTGAAAGCGACTATATGACCACATTGGGTGGCGAGCAAATTGCTGAGGGCGCGCCACAAGGGGCAGTATTGCATCCTACCACAGAGGCAAAGTTTCGTCATCAAGCACAGGAACAAGGACAGACTTTTAATCCTAGACAACATTATCGTGATCAACATGAAGAAATACCAAATGGCACAATGGCTTTACCCTACTCAATGAGGGCTGGTGTAGCACCATATACATTGAACTATGAATATGCGAATATGCCCGAAAGTATGGCATACACACCATACGGTGGTGTATTTGATGCAACCTTTTCAGCACAAGCCACACCGTTTAAAACAGCACTGGCTACATCATCCTTAATTGTATTGGGTGCAGTCATTGGAGAAGTTGTGTTCGGTGATACCATTGCAAATGTGATTGGTAAAAAAACCGATAAGTTCTATAAAACGAAAAAGTTGCCAGTAGGAATGGGCGCATTAGTTGGGGCGATCACAGCAAATGCCCTTAGAATGGGCATTGCTGGACAGATTTCCAGTGGATGGAAACCAGCATTAACATCATTCATGGGTGGAATGTTACCAGTGACGTTGCCAATAGGATTGACACTTTTGGATAAATCAAACATCAAAGACAACAAGACAAGAATTGCATTGGGTCTTGGTGGTGTGGTAATGCTTTCAATACCTTTTATAATCAAACTTTCAAACAAATAAGGAGAAATAATGAACTATTTTAAATCCCCCACAATGAGTCAGATACCCGAATACTTGGCTGGTGGTTGTGGTTGTGACGAATATGGCATGGTAACACCAGCAAATGTTGCAACTCTTGGACAAATGGAATTAGGACGGTCAACCTACTCATATGATCGTGCAATTGCAAGAGTCAAAGCAAAAATCAATTTACTGAAGAAAAAACGGACTTCAGCAAAATTAAAAGTTCGAAAAAATCTTTTGACTCGAAGAATAATTGGACTGCAAAAACGATTATCAAAACTCAATGCATATAAACGTGTACGTATTCAAAAGAAATTGGATAAGTCAGACATGCCAATTGCAGAAGACGAAAGTTTAATTTTACAAGAAGCATTGGCTGAAAGTGGTGCTGATCCTTTAATGAATGATATAGATTTCACTGTTGAAGAACAATTTGAGATCGAACAAAATCAAAACATGGGATTTGGTAGATATGCCTTATTTGCTGGCTTGGCAATTGCTGGTATTATTGGTGTTAAAATGTTGATGCCAAAAAAGAAAGTACGTTCAAATCGTCTTAAAATGGGTCGCAAAGCGAACCCCAAACGTAAGCGCAAGTCTGTTCGCAGAAAGCGTAAATAAGATTTCTCTTTGTTGAGATTGTTGTTGGTGGTGGGGGCTTTATAACCCTCACCATTTTTCAAAACAAATAACCACAGGAACACTCAAATGAACATAAATACTTATGTGCGAAAAAACTATCCAGATTTTATCGACCTTTATATCAGAACTTCTTCCCATCCCCACCTTTTTTTAGATGCATGGGCACGTCATTGTGAAAAAACGGGAATTGGTTGCACTGAAGATCAAATAGAGGCTTTGATTGAAAAAGCCGAAGATGAGGGGGAAATTGAGGAGGGCGACATATTTGTTGGTGAATGGTACGATATACCTAAAAGCAGAAAGAACCCACGCAGACAAATGAAACATAACCCAAAGTTACCGAAAAAATTGACTGACCGAATTGATCTTGCCAATCAATACATTGCCTTTGCTATGAAAAACAACATCTACGCTGAACCAGCCCAACATGGTGACGAATACCCTGTTGGTATGATGTTTGACAAACTAATTACGGTTAGCCCACAACGACAAATTGCGACTATCTCATACTCAGAGAGTTGGGGTGATCGTCATAGTGTAGATAAGTTTTATCTTCAAAATACAGATACTGATGAATACGATGGTAGATATGAGTTTGAAAGATTTTTGACCTATATTATTCGCATCATCAAGTATTCTGCCAAGCAAGATGGGATAAAGTTTGAGAGAAACAACCCACGCAGACAAGACGATTTCATTCAAACTGCATTTAAAGAAATTGATAAGGATGGTACTGAGGGTTCGTTCACTCGATATGTAGCCAACAACTTCTATGGTAAAAATACACCACAGAAGCGTAAGGCAGTTGCTCAAAAGATTAAATCTGACTATGAAAAATGGGTGAAAAAAGGAAAGAAAGGTAAAGCACCATTTGCATTAACCACTTACCGTAGAGCAGTCTTTTATTTGAACATTCAAAAGAACTAATCATGAGATACGCACTGTTTGGTGATAGCCATGCTCAAGTAGTATTTCCTATTTTAGAAGACATTCTAACGGATGCTGGGCACGATGTGGTCATATCCAAGCCTGTTGCTGGTTGGACACTTAAAAAGCATATACAGGACGGATTTGCAAGCCTTTTGTTGAGTTCTGATGTTGATGCGCTTGTATTATCATTGGGTGGAAACAATTCCAATCTTTTACCATCATATCAACAGACAATTGATCAAGCCTTACAGATAGCAAAACAGGCTGGTATTAAGAAGATTTATTGGGTATCTCCAGCATGGGCAATTCGTGATGATGTTCAAGTCAGACATGAGTGGACTACAAACTATTTAAAATCCAATTTGCCAAGATATGTAAAGTTCATTGACATTAGACCTTTGACTAAAAGTGGACACCGATCCGATGGTGTCCACTTCAACCGATCTACATATGAGAAGTGGGCAAAGTTAGTGAGTGAAGACTTACTAACTCAATTAGCGATCACTCAAATACCTAAATGGACATGGTGGATTGGTGGTGGTGTGATAGGATTATCTTTACTCATAGTAGGAATAAAAAAATGGAACAAGTAGATTTCGCTGGCGCATTGTCTTGGTATAGTAGAGCATATCTATATGGTATACTTTATCCAGCCACATGGAGAGTGGAACAAGATGCATGGATCAATCGTGGTGGTGGTTGGGGCTTTGACTTCACACCCACATTGAATGAATTAACAGGTTGGGATTACTGGACACAGAGTCAAGATTTTGCAGACATCATTTACTATATTATCATCTGTTCTATATTAGAGCGTAAGCAACGACTGACGAATGATCAACATGCATATTTCCTTACACAACATGCATATGCAAAAACCATTACGAACAAAACTGAAATGAAAGAGTTCTTGGAAGAATTAATCAATATGGTTCGTTCAATGGACGTACCTCGAACATTTAATGCTTTGAGTTATGCATATGAAAAGTATCTAATTAAAGAGGGTTTCAGCCTTATTCAAAGTCAATCCGAAAGTTCTACTAGACCTACAACAGGACTATCTCAACAAGAAAAGAAAGAGATCCAAGATCAGATAGAAAAGGATAGGATAAATAGAAAGTATGGAAAGGTAAAAGGACAAAAAACAAAAAAGTTGTCAACACAAAACAAAATCGTATATGGTTCATCGCTAGCCTTGTTGATCATTGCCACCAGTATTTTAATTTCCCGTAGGAGTAAATAATCATGTCTACAGATCCATCATTCGACCCATTTAAAGGGAGAAACCTAATTAGTAAAATCTCTGATTTCAAAGTTCGTACAAAAGCAGATATGAAACAACTTACTGAGTTGATTATTGCATCCCTTATGGACGAAACTGGTAGTACCGATACTCGCATCATCTATACTATTGAAAATGCCGTACTGCCAGTAGTTACAAATAGTCAAGTTCCCGAACCCAAAGATGACATTAAAAATGATGGATCAATTTATCCAACATTGTTTAAAAGTCTTCGGGCAAATGCTCAAAGTGCTAACGCTCCCGAAACAGACAAGGCTATTTTGAGTAGTGCCAGTTGGTTTTACTACAACATGGAAAAGCCTAAGCAGAAAAGTGCAAGCATTGCATCATATGGGACTGATGAACAAAACCCAATTGTTCAAGAACAAAAGAAAAAACATCAACGATCTAAATACATTCAATGGGGTGTACTTGGGTTGTCTGTAATTGCTGGTGCAAGTATGTTGTACTTCGCATTCAAGCCTCAATCAAAGAAAAAGGCTAGAAACCCACGTAGACGAACTTCAAGTGGTGTTGGCAAGGTTACAAAAGGTAGAGTCAGAAAGCGCAATCGTAAAGCCCCAATCTTGACGAAACGTAAGAAGAACCCTGTTATACCTCGTACCAGTAGTTTATCGGCATATCGTAAAAAGCATGATGCTGAAAAACGTGCAAAAGCACAAAAAACGAACCGTAAAAAAACAGTTCGTTCCAAATCAAAAAAAGGATTACGATTGAAGAAGTAATCAATCGTAATTGTCAATGAATAGACCATAATCTCTTGTGAGGTAATGGTCTTTCTTTATTGGTTTTTGAGTGAATACAGACCAGTTCACATGATGATGAAACCGACCCCATTTTTCTGTCACTGTAACAATGTCAGAGTGTTGATTTTGCAGTGACTGAGCGAATGCCAGTCTGTTGTCACCGTCAACATATACATCGTCAGTATTCCCACCCTTAATCGTCATTGTGGTGGCTTTATCACCTAAGAACATTTGAAGATTAAGAGTGCAGTATCCTTGTTTTAGAAATCGGATGCACAAATCTGTATCTTCGTTGTATCGACCTCTCCACAATTGACCGTCAATCATGATTTTCTCATTCATTGACTTGTCTAAGAGTGTCATAGAATACACTCTTGTATTCAGAACGTATGGTGCAACTTTATCGGTTGGTTTACAGAACCCTAATTTGTTCAACCCAGCCAATGCAATGTTGTTGTAGCGATTGACATAATCCTCAATCGCTACAAAGATAGCACCTGTCTTGCATCGCCATGATTGATTGTCATTTAAGATATAGAAGTAGTTGATGTTATCATCCATAAGCCAGTATTTGTCGGCTTTGCAGTGTTCATTCACCCAATTGCGAACAGGGATAGATGATCTTGTTGTAGTGTCAAAATCCCCTACCAAGACACGATCACCCCATATTTTTCGATACTTGTCTTCCTCTTGTGGTTCAACAACGATTGAATAGTCTAAACCCATCCAATCAAGGCTGGATGCCGTTTTACAGTTGTCCCAACGTCCTTTTGATATGATGTATATGGGAAACTGTGGTTTGAGATTGTGACGGCTATTCCAAGCATTTTCTGACAGTGATTGACGTTGTAATTTTGGATACCATACGGACTTTGTTTTATCGGTAATTGGTTGTTCAAATATATGTTCCAGTTCATCAGTTTCTAAATTGGTTTCAAGTTGAAAATATGCAAATGGATGGACTGTTTTGGATTGATATGGTGGCATTCCATTCCAATCATACTTTTCCATGTTCAGAATAGACACAGACGGCTTGTGAGTGCGTATTTTAGTCTTGTACAAGTATTTCCATTCGAATAGGTTTGG
>TARA_R110001592_G_scaffold84640_2_pt1 | contig 13086 bp, 10 predicted proteins | sample TARA_R110001592 | Tara Oceans TARA_R110001592 (sample SAMEA4398387) | marine metagenome | biome: Polar Biome; feature: [SRF] surface water layer (ENVO:00010504); material: water (ENVO:00002006), including particulate matter (ENVO:01000060) such as... | depth 5 m
TTTCTACTGATCCTCCATTAAGTCCTCTCTTAATTTCAGCAATACCTTCTAAAAGCAGTTTAAAAGGTTTCCACACAACATCGACAGTCTTAGCTACATTGTTAGCCATGTTAATGAAAGCATCTGAAAGTGCTTTAACTGCTGGTCCGTTGTCAAGGACCCATGTTTTTATGTCTTTTACTCTATCTATTAACTGTTGAATAAATTCCCTGGGAGTAGTACCAAATGCTTTAAGTAGTGTAATACCCATTTCTTGAGTGGCTGATTTTAGTAAGTCCATATCACCTAGCAAAGTATCTAATCTCATTTCGGCAGTTGTCTCGGCAAACCCCTTAGAGTTCTCTTTAAAGTCTTTAATAAACGCTCCAAACTCTTCTGTGGATTGTAACAACGCAGCTGACCCAGCTACGGCATATTGACCAAAGAAATGCTTTAAAGCATCGATCTGAGATTGACTGGTAAACTTGGTAAGTTCTCCACCAAGAGCCTTTATTTTTTCTGAGAATGAGGCTGTTGCAGGAACACCTTTATCAGATAAAAATTTAGATACTTTAGATGTAGCCGACGATAATTCAGTCATCATTCGTCTCAGAGCAGTACCAGATATTGAACTCTCAATACCTTTGTTAGACATAGTTGATAATGCAGCGGCAGTAGTTTCGAAGTCTGCACCGGCAGCTTTTGCAATAGTACCTGCGTAACGCATAGTAGAAGAGAATGTATCAATATTTAATGCTGATGTTGAAAATGCTCTAGTCATTACATCAGTAAGTCTTCCCGTTTCCGAGGCATCTAATGAATATTGTTTTAAAGTTTTACCTAATAGTAGTGCTGATTTCTGCATAGTAGCACCAGAGGCTGCTGCTAAGTTAAGAGTGTCAGCACTAGCCTCAATAATTTCATTTGTTCTTAGACCTAGTTTACCTAACTCTAAGAACGCTTCGGCAGACTGTGTAGCAGTGAAAACAGTAGTCTCCCCCAAAGACCTTGCTTTAGCTTCTAGTATGCCAAAGCCATCACTTGTAGGTCTTACAATAGCAGCAATGTTCGCCATAGACTGTTCAAATTGGGCTGCGTCTTTTACAGATTGTATAGTAGCTTGGGCTAGGAATTGTATAGACCTAGTAACAGACTGGATGCTCAAATTAGCTAGTTTAAGAGCAGCACTTACACCTAAAGCTACTGGGCCAAGTTTAGAAAATCCTTGTAAGAAACCTTTTGCTGCACCTCCACCATAGACTCCTGATAGTAGATTACCACCGCTTTTACCACCCCCAGAATTGGCTTTTCTTTGTTCTGCGGCTGCCGCTTTAGCGTCTGCAGCTTGTTTTTTAAGTTCTTCTCTTAGTATCTGAGTTCTTCGTCTAGCTTGTGCTGCAACTATTTTATTAACAGTAGAGGCTTTGGCTCTTGCAACCTTTTTTTGATTTGCAGCTAATTCAATAGCTAACTCTCTGGCGTGTGCAAATTTAGATTTTGAGATTTTAGCAGAGTCGTAGTCTTTTTGTAGAGACTTTAAAGTGTTATTTCTTACTGTCTCGGCTCTGACCATAGATTTAGTGTGTATATAAGCTAGTTTGGCTAACTGGGCATTTTTCTGTTTAGCTATTCCAGCAATAGTTTGATTCGTAGCTTTTAATTTAGACAATATTTTTGCAGAGTCTTGAGCTTGAATATTAGCTAGTCGCTTTGAATAGTTTTTCTTCAAAGCGACTATCTTTTTATTGTTAGCTTCTATCAGAGTGTTATGGTCAGATTGAGACTTTTGAAGATCTTTAACAAGTGCTTTTGCAGCTGCTGTAGCTGCTTCAATCATCTCTTTTTGCTGTTTAGTAACAGTCCTAGTAGCTTTGGTGTGCTTCTTGGTTAGATTGTCTTTAAACTCTGCAATATACTCGGATTCGTGTTTAATCTTTGCCATTGATAGCACCTTCGGTTTTTCTTCGTTTAGCCATAGTTTTTATTTTGTCGTTATGGTCTTGGTTCATCTTATCAAGAGTACCAATTACCTGCTCACAAAACCTAACTGCCTTAACAAAAAAAGGAGTTTGATCATATAGACCTCCTCCAGATGGTAACACTTTGTAATTCTTGAAGAATGTAAAAGCCTCAAATACATCAACTATTTGTCTATCATTCAAGTAATGAGATGGACACCTAGCTTGAGGTATTTTACGCTTACCCTCGCAATTGGGACATTCTTCTCCTCCTACAGTAAGACCACTGCCAAGACATATCCAGCAAAGTAAATCCCATGCAGCTAATTTAACAGGTTCGTCGCAACCCCACCTCTTTTTTTCATGCGGAGGTGAAGAGCAACTGTGATTAATATATCCGCTAAATTGTCCACACAGGATGATTAATTTTTTGCGTCTTCATCTCCAAGGTCATTACCTTTGATGATTTCTGAGGCAAGTTCTGCACGAATACTTTTAGGAATGAGGGCTAGAAACTCATCTGTCAAAGTGTTCACGATGCCGTGTAATTTTTTACCTGTACGAGAAACTATTACTTCACTTCCATTGGCATCTTGGAAATTAGTAACTTCTACGACACCGCAGGATAGAGCTATTTGGTTCTGCTCTCCTAGTCTCATATTAGTTCCCTCTTCACTAAAAGAAATAAGATTGTCAATCAATGATTCTTCGTTTGGTTTTAAAGGTCTTAAAGTGAACCGTGTCTGTTCTGTTACAGGTAGTTTTCTGTCGCACTCAGGCACATATTCAAATGTTTGTTGTGGGTTAGCTGCTTTCATCGTATCTCCAGTGTGGTTAGTAGTTAAAATGTGTGGTTATAAAATTTGGGGGTTTTTACACCCCCAGGATATGAGTCGGAACCACACGACCAGTTCATACCCTTAAATGTACTAATAAAAGACGATTTTTAACTCATCATCTGTACCAGAATAATCACCAGCAAGCATAGCTTCGGCAGTTACAACACAGACACCGTCTCTGTCACCATCTGAACAACCTGTAAATTGTGCTTTCTTAGTGTAAATATACATTGAATTGAAGTCACCACCTTTACCAACTTTAAATCCTAAAGATGCAGGAGAGCCGTCAAACCAACGATTGAATATATCAAAACTAGCTTCAGACATCATCTCAGGGTCTACAGAAATTGTAGGCTTACGAGATGGTATGCGAGCAGTTCTAAGTCCATTAATAGAGTTACCGTCCTTACGAAGAATAACTTCATTACCAGACTCAAGTGAAACATTAGAAAATACAGGTTTAAAATCAGGGTCGATTCCATCTGCATCTTTAATAACTAATTGAGCATCTTGAAGTATAGGAGGAGTTGTCTCATCAAACACAACATTAAGTGTGTTATCTTGATCGCCAAAACCACCACGGTTTTCATAAGTGCCATTGAATACACCAACTGAGACAGCTTGTGAGTCAACAAGGGCTTCACCAGGAGTAAACTTAGTAGCTCCGATATAAACATAATGAATCTCTTCATTAACTGTAGGAGTAGGATCACCATCAACACCACGGATTAGAACTGCTTCTGCACCAGATGCACCAACGATTTTCTTACCAGCAGCAATATCAACTGTGATAGAAGCATCAGCGACATACCCTTTAGAAACAACACCTGAGTAATCCATTTCAAAAACTGCAAAACCAGAAGCATCAGCTGCAACACTAAAGTTACCCATTGCTGAATATATTTCTTTTTTATACCCATCTTCTTCTGAGCGAAGAGTCATAGTTTTTTGATTTGATGAAGTGAATGTAGCTGTTTTTCCGTGGTCTTCTTCAACCGCTGAAGATGTGGCATCTACAGTTCCTGCACCAGTGCCAGGGTTTGTAAATGTGATGACATCGCCAGAAGCAAATCCAGTACCTGTACGCTCGTAGTAAACATAAGATGATGTTTCAGGATCGTACGGTATTACCACAATACCAGCTTTAGCAGCATCAGCAGAGACAGACATTACTGCACCATATTTAAGTGTTACGCCTGAACCAGATGGAGTTATTGCACCAATTTTAATTCTTTTTAAATCAGTTTTAACCATAGAACAGCCCTCTAAATATTTTAGAATAGCTGGATCTTTAGCATTTGTACCAGAACCTTTAAATTCGTGAGTAAACTTTAACGACCCAGAAACTTCACCTGGCACAGCCAATAGGTTAGTTAATGAGATTCTAGCTACATCACGCTCGTTCATTTGGACTTCCGGTTCAGCTTGAGGGGATACCGATACTTCAATCCCACCATCAATAGCAGCGAGGATTTCAGGTTCAGCACAACCTGTCTCAATCTTACCGAGAACTTGTCTTTTTCTATATAACTTTACTTCGCAAGTCATTTTATGTTCTCCTTAGTTTTTCGCAGCTCGTGTATCCCGTACTGCGTGTCTATAGTGAATATTAGCTTCAAGGTAAGCACCAATTTTGTTACTTACTCCGTCTGCATTATCAATTTGAACTTCAACTATTTCTGAGTCATAGTTAAAGCATTGTCCGAACTGCTCATTTGAGTGGAAACGGTCAATTACATCTGCCAAAAGTTCTTCAAAATAAAGATAACCTTCTGGGACTGAGTCCACCCAAAGTGTCAATGCGACATTGAGTGTACAGTCAAATTTATCACTTACAACAGCTTCTTTCGTCTCTTTTTGAGGGAAAATTACTATTGAAGGGGTTTGTGTGTTGGTAAAAATTCTTTCCCAGCGATAACACTCACGAATAGAGTCCGTATAGTTAGCATAGAAAACTTCAAATGTATCACCAATGGTTAAATCCCCTGTGAAATTAATTAGGATGGTCATGCCTGTATCAGCTACAACAATATTATCACCGTCTGTAACTGATAGTGTGGTGTCAGAACCGAACTCAAATCCGTCTTTAAAAACTTCTTTATAGGTTATCTCAGAGATACCTGTAACATCAAATTGGAAAGACCTGGGGTCTCCGACATAAGTTCCACCTGGGGTTGCAGATGGCATATTTGATGATCTTGTGTCTAAGTGGTTGAAATACACTTGAACATTTTTAACTACACCTTTTAAACGATATTGAATAGCATCCAATATTTTGTTTCTTACAGAGGTAGGGTTGATGTTTAGTGCTGTCATAGCGAGGCTCCAAATTTCTTCCTTAAAAATAAATCTACTTTTTTAAAGTCGTCTTGGAATCTCTTTTCTATATAAGCAGGTAATCTTTTAGTATGTGCAGGTATTGTCACTGATTTTTTATATATAAAGTAAGCTCCTCTAATCTTCGGACTTTTATCAACTACTAAATATCCATCCTCACCCTTCAGAGGTATTAGCTTAGTCTTCTCAGCGACTGCAGGATCCCAAGGCCCAGAGTATCTTGGGTTGCCTTTAGAGTCTACACCTTTATCAAAGGGTATAGCTAAATAATCACCCTTCTTAGGAGTGATTACTTTTTCTTTATTGTAGTTGTGATAAGGTGCTTTGTTACCGATTAGAGTTCTTCCAACAGAGGGGTTTACCCTAGTGTTTTTTGAATACCATCCAGCTCTTGCTTTGCCAGTTTTTGGGTTGACACCTTCACCACCTTTTCTACCGCTGTAATAGTTAGTTTTTATGGCACTAACATCAATCTTCGCAAGAGTAGACATAAAACCCATAACGGTATTAATTAACTGACCCTCTTTAAGGGTAGTAGTTTTCCAGGTTTTTGTTCTTTTTAATCTAAACACGGGCAGTCTTCCGATACGGTCTAAGAGCTCTTTTTAATTCGTCTCTAAGCGTAAATGGAAGATAAGTTTCTGCTGAGTTACCGCCAGCTCCTACAGACACCATCGTAACATTTCGTGAGCGTTTGTACTCAAAAAGAACTTGTTGTATGGTTTCGTATTCAATGTCTGGGTATTTTGCATAAAAGTCTTCAGTAGTACGAGCCATACCACCCCAATAGGTAGCTTTAAAAGCGTCATAGCCCCACTGTATTTTCGACCCTATAAACTCTTCGTACTGAGTAGGTAATACCATTCCATATCTGGTATTCAACTCTAGATATTTAAGGTCAAACGGCTCTGCAAAGTTAAAAAATTCAAGTGTATTAGCAGTTGCAGCTATTGCTTCTCCAACTGTTGAAGCGTACCCATCGTCAACATCTTGTTGAGTAGCATTACGGGCTGGAAGAGCGTCAGTTAGAGTGTTGACAGGATAGCCAGAAAGCCATATAGCAGGCTTTCTGTATTTGTCAATATTAAAGAGTTCAGTTCTTTTTGTGTATAGTATTTCACGACCTAAGAAAATTTCAATCTTCTTAGAAATAGCTGTTATCATCATTTTTAATTTTTCGTCGTCTCGTGTGTCGGGGCGAGCTGGGCTGTCAAATGATTTTACTCTACTTAGTGTCGTGATGTCCATAATACTATTTAAACCTCTTCAAGTTTCCACTTTTGATCGCCAACTGTAATATCAGATAGTTCAACAGTTTCACCCTCTACGACTACTTTGGCTGAGTCGACTGGGTAGTAGGCATACCCTTTACGGACTATAAATTTTATCAGTTTTGATGTTTTAGCTTTTGCATCAGCTTTTTTAGGTGCTGGAATATCAGCCTCAATCACATCCTCTGCTTCAGCTGAAGTAGGTTCAGAAGTTACAGAAGTTACTTCGTCGGAAGATTGCTCTTCAATGTGGGCAGACTCTACAGGTGCTGCTTTTTTAGATTTTTTAGCCATTTTTGTACCTATGGTTGAAAATTAAAATGAGGAGAAGTCCCGAAGGACTTCCCCAGATTATAAGAAGTGTTACACTCCTAGTGTGTTACCAGATCCGATGTCAGTTGCAACTGCAAATGATTTCGGTTGAGTAACAGCGAAGTCAACACGCTGTACTGCACGGATTTGAACTGAGTATTTAGCAAAGTTATCACCTGCAACTTCAGACGCATCCAACTCAAGTCCACCCCAAGAAGCCATAATAAGGTCTTCAAAGTTACCGAATATCAATTTAGATAGTCCAGTAGTAGTAGCACCTTTTGATCCAGCTTTAGAAATCTGAGTAGTTTTAGCAAAGCCATACCCTAAGATTTCTTGTAGTCGAGAGTCAGATACTAAAGGCATTGCAACTGGCATACCTGAAGCAGAGCCTTGTCCAGAGAACATTTCAACAGTCTGAGCTTTCAGAGCGTTTAATACACGAGGATTAGATAAGAAAGCAAGTTTACCAAACGCTGCGTTTTCGTCTTCAAGCATATTAATTAGCTCTTGGAAGTTAGCGTATGTAGGTAAATCACCATTTGCTCCAGTAGCAAAAGTTTGGATACCAGTTGTGTTTAGGATACCAGTAGGAGTATCAGATGCACCTGTACCGTTGATACCTTTGTCGTCAATAGAAAGAGCAAGTTGAGAAGCAATGTTCTGACGAACATGACCTTCAATAGACTGATTTGCATCAGCGACTACTTCTTTAGATAAACGAACTAAAGCAGCTACTTTTCTTGGGTCTAACGAAACATTGTCAAATGCCATTGCAGATTCAGTAATTGTTGCTAACTCGCCAAGCCATTGAGCTGTAGTAGAAGATGAAACACGAGGTAGTTCGAATTTACCGATACCTGAAAGATTCATTTGTGTAGTACCAAGACTCATAAGTACAGAGCGAGGTTTTAAGATGTCAATGATAGAAGTAGAAACTTCAGTAGGTACTAAGTATCCACCTTCAGAGTCAACACCACGAGTTTGTTGTGCGTTCTGGAAGATTTCTGCTTCGTGACCTGCACCAAACCTTGACCATTTATCAAAGTCATTACGAGCGTTCATAATGGCATTTGTAGCACGAACAAAAGAGAAGTTCTCTGCATCTTTACCTTCAAGACCTGGAATAGATACTCCAGCTTTTGCTTTAAGAGAGGCGATTTCGTTTTCTACTAGAGCCATTTGTTTAGCTACTGCTTCATTGGCTTTTTCTTGGTCGATTTTGTTTTCTGCTACTGCAGTTTGAACGCCAGTCATAAGAGTAGATTGAATAGAATCTATCTTTGCTTGCTCTTCTGCAGAGAATTGAATTTTAGACATTATATGTCTCCTTCTTCTTGTTTAGATGTTGTTACTGCAAGAAACGCTAAGTCTAAGAAGTCCGGTACAGCATTTGATGAAGCCTCTGAAGTTTCCTCCGCTTTATCGCTGTCACTTTCCACTATGGTATTAACGCCATTCGACTGTAAAAGGTTCGAAGCCTTTACTGCCTCACCAAGAGAACTGATTGCAGCAATTAGATCTTTGGCAGTTTTTTCTGAGATAGGATCGGCAGATGGAGTTGATTCGTCTGCTAAATCTATTTCAAGTTTCTCATTGACTTCTAAGATAGTATTTTTATATCCTTCGTAGCCAGTAGCATTATAAAATTTATCACCTTCAAAACAAGCTACTGCTTTCATTTCATTGAAGGTATGGTCAGAAAATCCTTTTTCTTTTGCTTCTTGTGCAAACATCCAGGTTTCTTTAGACATTAAAGCCTCTATCTCTTCACAAGACAGACCAGTTTTGTTTTTGTATATGTTGACAAGTTGTTGTTTCATCTTGTCCAATGTGTCAGCTTGGTTGCGTAGGTCTTCCGCTTCCATCTTTGGTACAAATCCAGATACAAATGGATCGTGAATCATTAATGATGACCCGTCTGCCATTTCTAGTCTACTTCCACCTAAAGCGATAATTGATGCAATTGATCCAGCAACTCCGTAAACTCTTACAGTCACTTTTTCTTTTACATTTTGCAACAAAGAGTAAATAGCTAACCCTTCACTGACAACTCCGCCTGGTGAATTTAAGTTTAAAATTATTCTGTCTGCTGTAGCATTTGCTTGGTCTAACTCAGCCTTAAAGACTCCAGACCAAGTGTCCCATCCGATTACTTCGTCGAAAATGTCCAGCTCAGTAACTTCGTCTTTTTGGGTGAAAGCGAAAAACTTTTTAATTTCAGGCATTATCCGCCTCCTCTAATTTAATGTATTCAATATGACACCTGCAGTTCACTACTTGTGCAGGAGATGCGCTAGGGTCCCCAGGGAACCTCAGACCGGCATCATATTCATAAGCCAACCCAACTGGTCCAACTGAATTAAAATCGACGTGTGCAGAGCGTACAAGGTCGTCTCCGACATCGTGCCAAACCTTGCCTACATTGTCAACTTGAGTTGCTGTAGCATTTCTTCCAATATTGGAAGCCCTTAATATCTCAGTAGCAGCGATGGCTTTAGTTCCGACCAATGCTATTTTTACACTATCTCTAACTCGTGCCTTGAGTTTGTTAATAGACTCGTCTGCATCTACACCCTTTTTTACATTACTTTTAATTTTGCTGTAAAGGGTCTCTATCGGATACGATCTACCATTTGTGTACATAGCTGCTACTGCTGAAGCAATTTCCTCGTCTGATATACCAGAAATGTTAAAACCAATAACTTCTAATTCAGCTTTAGTGAACTCGGAAGCGGCTTTGCCGGCTGGGGAAGTAAAAAGGGTCATTGTTTCAGAATATTTCTGTATCCAGTGTTGTATGTCAAACATAACATCGTCAAGACCAGAAATAAGAACATCAGATTTTTCATCAAGAAGTTTCAATTGTTCATTACGAATCTGAGTAAACAAAGAAACTAATTTAGGTTGAGCTTTATCTGCGTAAGGATCTACGATTTCATCAAAAAATCGATCAGACTCAAACGCTGTTAATTCGTCACCTTTATTTAAAAACAACTCTGCAAGATCAGTATTTATTACTGAATCTATTTGGCTTTTATTTTTTTTGCCTTCTTTGTCTTTGGTAGACCGAAGTTCGTCTGTAGTACGGTCTTTCTCCTCGCCAGAAGAAACTTTTGTACCGCTGTTAGATTTGTTAGAAGCAACTTTACGAGCGTCAACATCTTTATTTGCCCAGGATTTGTCTACATCTTCCATACCAAGTTCTTGAGTCTTGTTTATCTCATTCAGAGAATATCCAAGTTCATATAAAGATTTGGCGACACTTACTTTCATGTCACGCTCATCTTTTAAAGCCTCAATCTGCGTAAAATCAAAATAACACTCTACACCATTTTTGTGTAATAGCTTAGTGTTTAAGACTGAAGAAAAATACTTCATCTTAGGTATTAAATTATTTGAAAAGAAGGCTCTGTCAGCGTTCTTAGAGTTTGAATAGTTTTGTCCGCCCGTAAGACCGACTTGACCTTCTGGTGTATTAAAAGCACCTAGTATCTCTTCTCTGTTCGTTTGAATCTGAACTCTAAAGTCCATATCTTTCTGAGTAGAGCCCGTAGGAGTAAATTTTATCCCGTTCGTCAACATAGGGGTTCTATGTGCGTTAGCCAGTCCAGAATATTGAGAATCCCACATCGACTGCATTAAACGAATTTCGTTGTCATTAAGTTCGGAGTCTTGGTTCTCATCAATGAGGTATCCAGAGATCTGTCCGCCATTCTTAAAGAATTTTTCGTTATACAGATGTGATTTATGGTCAATAGAAATAGATAGACTAGCTGCTTCTGCAGGAGACATAGATTTTAAAATATCTATTGGGTTATATTCGTAGTAACGGATAACCTGAAAAAATTCAAGTTCATCTGTTCGGTTTCCGTATGACAAACCCCAGCCAATAATCATGTCTCTTTGTTGATTATATCTTTCGTTAATACCTTTAGATGGTACAACATCAATCTGACTAGGAACTTCGTTAGGACTTGATATAGGTTTTCCAGCAGAATTTCTTAAAACCCAAAAGACTTCACCATCAGCTTCGTAGTTGATAGAGGTTGCTTTCCACAGTTGTGTTTTGTCCATCAGTGGGTGTGGGTCTGCAAACAAAGAAACCCAAGGATTTCTAACATCTTTAATGTCGTCCCCAGGCATACCTTTTGAATCTAATTTTCTAATGCGGAATGGAACACCTGAGATGTTCGTGGAAATAGCTTTTATAGCTGCGTAAACCCACGGGTTTTCTATATAGGCAGTTTTGACATTGCCAGATACCCCTAAATTTACAAGTTGGGTGACGGACTCAGCTGGACCTGTGCCAGCTGATTTAGCAAAATGCTGAACCTTTTTTGTTCCCAGTATTTGTGCAAGTATTCCCAACTCAAGTTCTCCTTGTAATAATATTTAACTTATTATACAACAAAAATCAATATTTTTTACTGTACCATAGGAAAAAGATACATTAATACTTAAATCTATATAAAAAGTCTGGGTTTGCGTCGTTGTTTTATCATTTGGAACAAAACAGATACAGAATCCACTCTATCATCGGCTTGTTTTCTCTGCTCAGGGTCAAACGCTTCGCACTGCTCTAAAAACTGATCAGTCCAATCCCCTTCTACTAAAACGACCTTCCCCTGCTCGGCTAAGTCAATCCACGGGATAGCTCTGGTAAGTTTATCGTTTGTAACCTTAATACCTTTTACAAGAACCTCACCTCTCAGAGAAGAACGAACCTCTTGTACAGCAATATCCATTGCGGCAACATTTTCTATACCTATAGTGATTTTTTCTTTGATAGCAGTGTTTACGATAGCCTTTTTTGAAGCACCCCACACTTTCTTATATGCTATTTGATCCATCAAGTACAGTGTACCATCGTGGTCAATAGCACCTTTAGTAGATGCTGTTTCATCACTGGATGTTTTTGCTTGTACAGCTAAATCCCACCCACGACACCATCGTAAATCAACAGGAGTAGATGTTCTTGGTAATATTTTAAACCAGTCTCTGTTTATATATCTACCACCGTTGGGTCTAGGGTTTTGCTGATAGAGCGAGGTCCAAACTCTTTCACCTACAGCAGCACGCAATTTCTTTAATTTTTCTAATGGAAATCTAGCTGGGTGTAACGCTTCTCCTTTATCTCTATGATCCTCTTTATGTTCTGCAATGGCTGGGTAATTAATTATTTCCCAAGTATCTGAATACTCATCCTCAGAATTTTCCATTTCTGCGATTAACTTACCTGCTAAGTCTTCTTCGTGCCAGCGAGTCATAATGACTAAAGCTCCAGCACCCGGCATTAGCCTAGTGTATGCAGTAGATCCCCACCAATTCCAAACTCGATCACGGATTCTGGCAGACATAGCTTCTTCCCAATCTTTTACAGGGTCATCTACAATTAAAATGTCAGCACCGTGTCCAGTTAATGAACCTCCAACCCCTACAGACTTATATCCGCCACCTTTGGTTGTACCCCATTCAATCATTGTCTGTCGTTTCTCATCTAGTGCAAGTTCAGGAAAAATTTCAGTGCAATAATCACTTTGTGCTGAGTCAAGAGCTTTCTTAGAAAAGGATTGTGACAGGTCTGCTGAGTAAGAGGCAACTACGCACTTATGCGTAGGATTTTTTCCGATGTGCCACACAGGAAAATTTTCAGATGAAAGGTATGATTTTCCGTGCCGTGGAGGCATCTGTAAAATAAGCCTAGGAGATTCTTTTCGTTCCACAGCCTCAGAAAATTTCTCCAACCGGTTACATATATCTTTATGTACCCATCCTGCTTCATATCCAGGGAAGCTACCTTCTACAAAAGCAAGAAGGTCTTTACGCCTCCTCGCCCTCTGTATCTTTTTTAGATTTACTTCTGTCAAGGAGAGTCTCCAGTTGTTCAAGTTCGACTTTGTTAAGATTGTTGTAGTCAATTGTATTTTTATTAAGCTCATCCTCAATAGACTTAGGAGTATCTCCTAATGCCAGTCTACCTGATATTTGGTATTTAGCTAAAGTTCTAGAGTGTCTTTCCAAATCTTTTACTGGGACTAACTCACCATCTTCACGATGCTTTTTAAAGTGTTTAATGATCTCATTCAATCCTGCTTCAGCAATATTAAGGCAACTCATATCAAAGTTGACTTTCTTTTTAGCCATCTGCACAATCATCAACTCACGACGCTTTTCATCCAGAGCTTCCTTGTGTTCCTCACGAAGTCTAGCCCATTTTTTAGATACAGCTTTTTTTTGTATTGTTTTTAGTGCAGTAAGATCACCTTCCTCAAACATCATGTCAGCAATGTCTTTGGCAGATGGAAAAATTAATCTTCCTGTTTCATCTACATAACCCTCTACATACATCATTCGTATAGAAATCCAGTCGTATTTTTCTTCTTCCGA
>TARA_R110001592_G_scaffold217488_6_pt1 | contig 13076 bp, 9 predicted proteins | sample TARA_R110001592 | Tara Oceans TARA_R110001592 (sample SAMEA4398387) | marine metagenome | biome: Polar Biome; feature: [SRF] surface water layer (ENVO:00010504); material: water (ENVO:00002006), including particulate matter (ENVO:01000060) such as... | depth 5 m
TCATTTAGTATTATTTGCTTAGGCCCGTCTTCGGTGTCATGTATTTCCACCCGGGTTGTTTCTGCTTCCAAGGTGATCTGTTTGAGTGCAGACATGAATATGTCGACGTTGATGTCACCAAGAATTTCGCAGTACTCGGCAATATTATAGATCGCGTCTCTAGGACCGATTTTTTCGCCAAACCAGAGGCCGCGTTGCGATTGCGCCAAGGGTAGATGCTTAGCCTCAGGTGACAATACGGTACGATGATTAGGGCGCTGAACTTTTAGGGCTTTATAGGATTTTGCGCTGAGGTCAATGTAGTCATTGTCACCACCGGCGCGAGCTACTGCCGGAGAGCGTGATTTTGCGGCAATGCTTTCGGTCATTAAATTAATCTCTTTAGCAAATATATTTACGTTTAAATAAGGCGGTAGGCATTAAATGAATAATTTCCAGCCGAGACGACAGCGGCAAAAGGAAAGGGGCAGGGCAATCAATAAGCGAGCAGATCAACACGTATTTAATTGGGCGTAATGCTTTTACCCTAGCGCCTCACATCGAGGTAAATGTAAGGATAAAAACATTAACTACAGCCCTAGCACGTCCCGGCTCACGACCCGTTTTCCTACTTTTGGCTGTCAGTACATAATACGTATTTATACTTAGAAATTGTTACACCTTTGTGTGACATAGCTCACATGAACAGATTTTAATGATGCCACTTTTGGCCACATAGCCCACGTATTACACACCGAATACAGTTTGTGAAGTGCCCACATCTACAATATGTGCAATAGCGGCATGTGTCATAGAGGGGATAAAGGCAAGGGCGCGAGGCTCAAGTATTTTGCTCACTTTACAACTAGGCGGCAATACCAGCATAAGGGCGAGATTGAATATCTTCGGTCTCAGACCGTCATCGCGGCGAGCGCCGCTGATGGCGAAAATTGAACGCGGCTTAGGTGATACCCAGGCCGGATTACACTTGAAGAATCACTCGCCAAGAGGGTATTCCATTGCCTTTTCTACCAAGCGATCCAGTGACTCTTGGAAGTCTTTTAATACCGGGTTTATATTATTGCGCTGCTTCACCTCAAGGCTTTCCTGCATGTCGGTGATAGGCAAATCTAGCAATGCTTTAAGGGACTGCATCGTTGCCTCTGGATCGGCGACTAAATCCTGGTAATCTATTTCTATGGCGCGGCTAGCCGGCATCACCGCAAGCTCCTTGCGGTAAATAGCGACCTGCCGTGCAACGTCCTTCGCTAACATCTTGCGAGCCAACCTAGCACTATTGTTTCGCCCGAGTACTTTGCGTAGGCCCCGCAATATTAACCAAGCAATATAGCCACTGCGGTAGCCGCTGCGGCCTTTACCCTTATCTAATAAAACCTCAAGATAGTCTTGCGGTCCCTCTAGGTAGGCGAGGAGGGCATTCAACATACTATTTAGCACTGCAATGGGTTCACGTGAAATATAAATAAAGCGCGCTTCGGGGTAGTAACTTAGAATTTTCTTGGCATTGCCCGTGTCCCAAGGATTCTTTAACAACACCGCCTGCTTATCGCTTTGAACGACCAGTAATTTCTGACAGATAGTGGCAAAGAATGCCGCGTTCTGGTCGCACAATTTAAACGTGGCGGTTTTCTTGCGCAGTAAAAAGCCATATTCTTCAACCGCATCGGCATCAATAGTGGTGCCGTCGATATTTCTGTCGCTAATACCACGCTCAGCGAAAAACTGATTAAGCTTGTCTTTGTCTTGCTGCTCTGTCGCTTGGTCTTTATTAGTGAGAAGACGATCAAAATACAATAAGTGGTAAAGACTTAAGTGCGCTAGGGGAAATGACTTTGCAACGCAGTCATAGAGAAATGTCGTCCCAGACCGATGTAGCCCCATTATAAACACAGGCCTTACCGGTACTTGGCTTAGACTATCCAATCTTGAGGCATCTTCATTGCTAGCCGGAAAATTTGGATCTATACGGTGCTTCATTATATGACTCAATCTAGAAGGCGAATTTAAAAATGATTAATTAAAGCATCGCGCAGTCTACGCAAATAAGAGCAGTAAAAACCTGACAGTGTTAACACTAACAAGCCCCAGCACTTAAATCGTCATCACTGTTCAACCGATTTTCTTGGCGCCAGCATCGATTCAGACAGTGATTAGAGTAATAAAAACATCGTCGATACCCAGCAAAAAGTCCTTTTAACATTAGCTTTAGCCAGCGGATAATACGCGACTTACTTCTTTACCGGAAAGCAGGCCTTTGGGCTTATTATTCGAAACCGCGAGCTCGGCGCGAAGGTAAACGAGCGGTCTCGGTTCTGCGCAGTGCTTTAGCTCTTGGAGCGGCCGAATTCCATCCTGAACAAATACTAAGACCGCAAATTCACCGTTGGAGGTGGGCCGTTTGAGATATTTGATGCTCACCACAGTGGAGGTTATACTCTTAGCGAAGTAGGCACATGGTTGGCACTACCGGACCGTGAGCGGGAATTCAAAGGATCACAAATCAAAGATCTAAACCCATTAACCTCTGACCTACTAGTTCAAAGCTCTGACTCCATTGACCTTCAATATCTAGCGTATCAAATGCATCTAAGAGTTATTACATGAAATACCAAGGCAACCCAGAATTCTCCCATAAGCAACACGACAAAATTGGTATTCTGATCACCAATTTGGGCACACCAGACGCCCCCAAAAAAGCCGATTTGAAACGCTATCTTCGGGAGTTTTTGTCCGACCCCCGAGTTATCGAGGTCCCACGCCTATTGTGGTGGATGATTCTGAATCTGGTCATTTTAAACATTCGTCCGAGGCGCTCCGCCAAAGCATACGGCACAGTCTGGACAGACCGTGGCTCACCGCTTTTATTCCATACTCAAGATCAGGCAGACGCCCTGCGACAAAAAATTCAGCAAACTCGCGGCGATACGGTATTGATTGAGTTTGCCATGCGGTATGGCTCACCATCAGTTGATTCCGTTATCGAAAAAATGCTCCAACAAGGCGTTCGCAAGCTATTAGTTTTACCGCTATACCCACAATATTGCGCCTCTACGACAGCCTCTACTTTTGATGCTGTGGCCGCCAGCTTCTTGAAACAAAGGCTGATACCGGAATTACGCTTCATTAATCACTACCATGATTTTCCAGCCTATATTCAAGCGGTGGCGGACAAAATCCGGCGGCACTGGGAAGAACATGGCCGAGCAGATAAGTTGATATTCACCTATCACGGCATTCCGAAACGCTACCTGCTTAACGGCGACCCCTATCATTGTGAATGCCATAAAACCGCGCGCCTGTTAGCTCAAAACCTTGGTTTAACTAAAGATGAGTATCTGGTCAGCTTTCAATCTCGTTTTGGCAGGGAAGAGTGGCTACAACCCTATACCGATAAAACGCTAATGGCGCTTCCGCAGGAAGGCGTAAAATCAGTTCAGTTAGTCTGCCCTGGTTTTTCAGCGGATTGCTTGGAAACCATTGAAGAAATCGGCATTGAAAACCGCGACTATTTTCTAGAAGCCGGTGGCGAACGCTATGAATATATACCTGCGCTTAACGCTGAAGCCGGTCATATCGATATGATGGCTGAGTTAATCGAGCAGCACTTGCATGGCTGGTCTGCTTGCGATGACACAGCGCAACGTGCTCACTTAGCAACACAGCTAGGCGCCCAACAGTAATAATTTACTAGCGGAATCCTCCCGCTCAGCCTTCGTAGTGAAGCGATTGGCGAAGGCTGAGAAGGGCGGAGGTCAGCTGCAGAATTAGCTCAATCTACTTTGCGCAGCTTACCACTTAGCGCCCTAACCCGGTTTTCGGTTTGCACATACACGGTATCAGTGGTCGCCATACTTGAGTGGCCCAAATCTTCAGACAAATCTTTAAGGGCCCGTCCGCGCTCTATTTCCATGCTGGCACCGGTGTGCCTTAGCCAGTGAGTGGACGCCTCCTTTAGTTTCCTCGCCTTATCATCACCCTCCGCGCGGCGCATTTTTTCGTAGGCCAAATCGAATATATCTTGGACGATGCGAGTTAACTGGCGTGACGTCATCCCGCCTTGACCACGTATTTTCTCGACTATGGGATGATTTTCACCAGCAGAAGGGAGGGGGCTTAAACCTCGGAACTCACGATAGCGCTTGAGATAAGCAATAAAGCTATTGGGCACTGTTGTGTCCCTTAGCTTACGACCTTTGCCGTAGACTTTTAGCCACCAGTTACCGTCGGAATCCTCCCAAAAGTGACTCATAACCGGCGACCAGTTCGCGCGCTCCGAAAGCTCAGATACCCTCAAAAAAAGCGTTTTTAGCGCGCAAATCACAAATAAACTGCGCTCATAGAGATAATCTTCCTCGGCCTGAGCAAGCGCCACGTTAACTACATATTGCCATTGGGCCTCCGTTAAACGTCGAACTTCCTTAACCTGAGAATCCTTAATAAAATGCCGACAATCGATCTTCGCGATTTGCGCCGGATTGCCGTATAGATACTCTTCATTCATCAAGTACTTATAGAACGAAATAATAGCCGTAAAGCTTGCGGTTAATGTCTGCTGCGACGGACGATATTTTTTCTTATCGGGCTGCTGACCACTCGCGGCATTATTTTTCGGAACTTTCAGCTTGAAGGGGGCCCATTCGCTATTCTGAACGAAGCTGCCGTTCCGGAGCTGAAATTTTTCATAATTAGCAAGACAGATCCAAGATACCGGGGGCTGCCAGCAGAAGTCGGCGTATTGCAAAATATCAGCTTTTCTCAGCTGATCCATAGGCTGAGCTTTAAACAAAAAGATCCAAAGTAGAAAGCGCTCCGTTTCATTTCGGAAACGGGTGAATGTGTGCTCTGATTTATTTCGACCAATGTAGTCAAGAAATTCTCGGCCCCAGGACCAGTGACTTAACCACCAAGGTTCACCAGATTTTAGGAATGCTTCCAGCTCCGAATAATCACTGAAATTGAATTCCCTAAGTTCCGTATACGTCGGGTATAGCGGTGTTGGTGTTGGAATTGCCATCTATATTCTCGCTGTATTTACATAGCTGCGGGTGCTTATGCCTAATACTACAGATATTCCATTGTTATTTCTAATACTGTTTAGTATTCGACATAGGCTGTGTATGAGAGGATGTTACAGCTATACAGGCTTTCCGTGTAACCGCGCCATACTCTAAACCCTAACTATGTTGACAGGCATCTGCGAGGTTTCACTTTAATCTATCTCACTCCCGATAGTTAATCGAGAATCTCAGGAGTACAAAACGCTACCTGATTGAAATAAACCAAGATGCAAGAGACCACCGTAACCGCTACCTCCGACGCCGTTCCCGGGCAACTCTTAAGACTTCCTTAATTATATCTCCCTAGTATATGCATGCACTTTAGATTCATCTGCATCCTGACTAAGAGATACGATTAAAACCGATGAAATACCAAAGTAATCGAGCACCCGGTTTTCGCTTAAAGCCTTATCAACTGTTAATAGTCGTCGCGTTGTTTTTAACAGCAACCGCCAATCTGACGTTCTTCACGCGTGTCCTAGAAATATACCCTTGGGCAGAAAATACGGCCTTTCTCAGCTTCTTAGGCCTTGCCACTTTTGCTAGCTTGCTATTTCTAGCGGCTCTATTCAGTTTGGTATTGCCTGCAAGAATCACAGCCATTGTATTTTTGATCGCGGGCGCTATGAGTTCTTATTTTGCCGATAGCTTTGGGACGGTCATCGACGCCGATATGCTACGCAATGTTATTGAGACTAACCCATCGGAGTCTGCTGATCTGATGACAGGCTCGCTGGCAACAAGGCTTCTTCTAGTGGGAATACTGCCGGCGATTATGGCATGGCGATTTGGTCCACGCTCTAGAGGCTTGACTCATGCGCTGCTAAGTAACTCCGCGACTGCCGTGGCTGCTTTGATCATGGTTGCCGCCAGTATCTCTATGTTCAGTAGCCAATACGCTAGCTTTTTCAGAGAGCACAAACAGGTTCGCTACTATATAAGCCCCGCCTACCCGCTGTATTCTGCATTGCAACTTGCCGCTAGCTCCCTACCAAAGAGCGCGCCGCTACCCTTTCAGTCGTTAGGAGCAATGGCCAATATCTTAGAGACCCCGAGCGCACATTCAGAGCTGGTTATTCTGGTGGTGGGAGAAACCGCAAGGGCGGATCATTTCTCACTGAATGGATATTCGCGAAATACTAATCCTGCGCTTGCCAAAATCGATCGTTTAATCAGTTATAGCCAAATTCAATCCTGCGGCACGTCTACAGCTATTTCGGTGCCCTGCATGTTCTCCTATTCAAGTCACGACAGCTTCGATGTCCAAAGTGCACACAACACCGAAAATGGTCTGGACTTACTACAATCAGCAGGTGTTAACGTACTTTGGCGCGATAATAACTCCGACTCAAAGGGTGTTGCTGATCGCGTTCCATTTGAAGATTTTCGCTCGCCAGAGCGCAATCCGGTATGCGATCCCGAGTGCCGTGACGTTGGTATGCTGGATGGATTGCAATCTTATGTCGACGGCCAAACGGGAGATATTTTAATTGTGCTCCACCAAATGGGCAGTCATGGGCCTGCCTATGCACAGCGTTATCCTGCCGAATTTGAAACGTTTACACCCGCCTGCCAATCTGGCGAGCTGTCGGAGTGCAGCCAGCAAGAGATAATTAACGCCTACGATAATACCATCCTGTATACCGACTTCTTTCTATCGAAAGTGATTGCCTTCTTACAATCAAACGCTAATCGCTACGAGACATCGATGTTTTATGTAAGTGATCACGGTGAGTCACTGGGGGAGTCTGGCGTATATTTACACGGCATGCCCTACAGTTTTGCACCCCGCGCCCAAACGCATGTGCCGGTGCTCGCCTGGATTGGCGAAACATCGGACATCGACTACGGGCAAAGCAAACTATTGAAAGACGCGCCAAATACTCATGATGCGGTTTTCGATACGCTGCTTGAGGTTTTTGAGCTAACAAGCGACTTGCTTCCGTCAGCTGAGGCTAAGCTGCTTATGCTCAAGGCAGAAGAGGATGAGGAAACTGCAAATGTCTCCCGTTAAACATATTGCCACATCACTTATTGCCTTAGCCGCGGTGATGCTCATTTTTGAGTTTACAAATCTCGATCTCTGGGTACAGGCGCTCTTTTACAATAGTCAGACCCAAAGCTGGGTGCTTGATACCTCGCACGCTATTCTTCATTTCATGCTCTATGATGGCCCTAAGAAACTCTTGGTGATTTTTGAGATAGGCTTACTTATTGCCGCAGTTTTTTTTCATAAGCGGCCGCTTATTAAGTCTTATCAACAGGGGATTTTAATCGTCTTAATCGCCCTGCCGTTGGGACCGTCTTTAGTGTCATCCCTAAAAAGTACCACCAATGTATCCTGTCCCTATGCGCTTACTCAATACGGTGGCGATCTGCCATATATTGGTGTCTTTGAGCATTACCCTCGCGACCAACAACCCGATAAGCGGCAGCGATGTTTTCCTGCCGGGCATGCGAGCGGCGGCTTTGCTTTACTTGCGCTGGTTTACCTTATGAAAACGCCGCGTAGAAAACGCCAAATGCTAGTCTTTGCCATCGCTGCGGGTTCCTTGATGGGAGGGTATAAAATGGCAGTAGGTCATCACTTTTTAAGCCACACCCTGGTGTCTATGATCCTGTGCTGGTTTGTCGTTAATCTAGTTGCCCTTCTGGCTCTGCCATGGCCAGACAAACACCGGCATGCGGCTGATGACTTTTTGCAAGAGGCCGCCTGTGCGAAACCGGAGTGAGATCAAAATTAAGCGTACCCTTGTGCAGCTCTTATGTTGCAGCGCTGGCCGCAAGCAATCGTTCAATCAACAGAGTCCGCGGCCGCCATCAAAAGCGGTTACCACTAATTCCCACCCGCTTCGGAATGTATTACGAGTACCCCCAATTCTTAGCTTGGCTGACGTCACGTCATCTGCGCCCGTATGATAAATAGATAGGATTATAATTATGGATCAAAGCTTGGTGCGTGCCTTTGCGAGCAATTTTCTGGGAAATGCGCCACAGTGGTATAAAAAGGTCATCCTTGGCTTCCTTATTATTAACCCGCTTCTGTTTTTCACAGCGGGGCCATTTGTCGCCGGCTGGGCACTAATTGCTGAGTTTATCTTTACCCTAGCCATGGCGCTAAAGTGTTATCCACTGCAACCGGGCGGCTTATTAGCACTTGAAGCGATTGTTATCGGCATGGCAAGCCCCGAAAGCGTGTACATGGAAGCCAGAAATAATTTTGAAGTCATTCTGTTGCTGGTGTTTATGGTGGCGGGAATCTACTTCATGAAGGATTTGCTGTTATTTGTGTTCACAAAGTTATTGCTGCGCATCCGCTCTAAGGTTGCATTGTCGCTGGTCTTTTCTGGTATGGCGGCATTTCTTAGCGCCTTCTTAGATGCATTAACTGTTACTGCGGTGCTTATTGCGGTCGGTATTGGTTTTTATTCCGTCTACCACCGTGTCGCTTCTGGTGGGCATCATTCACACAGCGATCACGATCACGGGGACGACAACAAAGTCACCGAACATTCGCGCTCCGACCTAGAACAATTTCGCGCGTTCTTGCGAAGCCTGCTAATGCACGGCGCTGTGGGTACCGCACTTGGTGGTGTTTGTACCTTGGTGGGTGAGCCACAAAACCTCTTAATAGCGGAAAAAATGGGTTGGAGCTTTGTGCATTTCTTCAAGGTTATGGCGCCCGTTTCCATGCCGGTTTTATTTGCTGGTTTACTAACCTGTGCCCTATTAGAGGTTTTTGGATGGTTTGGCTATGGTGCAAAACTGCCCCAGCCTGTGCGCAGTGTTTTACTTGAATATGATCAAGCGCAAGATGAAAAACGCAGCCCTAGAGATGTCGCAGGGCTTATTATACAGGGCATAGTCGCAGTGTTTTTGGTGGCCGGCCTTGCATTGCACTTAGCGCCAGTTGGGCTGATTGGTCTAACCGTGATTGTGTTACAAACGGCATTTAATGGCGTTGTCGACGAACATCGCATTGGCCATGCTTTCCAGGAGGCCCTGCCCTTCACTGCTTTACTGGTTGTGTTCTTCGCCATTGTTGGCGTTATTCACGAGCAGCATTTATTCACGCCCATTATTGATGCGGTACTGGCGCTAGAAGGCCAGACTCGTACAGTGATGTTCTTCGTTGCGAATGGTTTACTCAGCGTCATAAGTGACAATGTATTTGTGGCGACGGTCTATATCAATGAAGTCAAAGCCGCATTTGATGCAGGTAATATCAGCCGTGAAGAATTAGAGCATCTGGCGGTGGCGATTAATACCGGCACCAATATTCCAAGTGTGGGAACACCCAATGGCCAAGCGGCGTTCTTGTTTTTATTAACATCCGCGTTGGCTCCACTGATTCGCTTGTCTTACGGCAAGATGGTCATTATGGCTCTGCCCTATACCATAGTGATGAGCAGCGTCGCCTTACTGTCAGTGTGGTTTTTTAATTAAGACCTTCGCCGCCAAGTGAAAAAAAAGGGCCTTTAGGCCCTTTTTTATTAAGTAAAATATTCAAATGAATATCTAATATCTAAAAACGCAGCTTAATCAAAATAATTTTCATCACTCTGAAACCTAAGAATCTTATCTTCGTTCAGCTCTTCACCACCTGATACACCGTCGGCACCGAAGGTGCTAACAATAAAACCTGGCGGCGCTGCGGAGCTTTCATAGAGATATGTATTATTCCAAGGATCGTATATAAGCGTTTGGCGGTTTATATACGGCCCTCTCCAAAGGGGAGTAAGCGGCGCCGTTGTTGGCTTTTCAAATAGCGCAATCAAACCTTGTTCAGTGCTTGGGTAACGATTGTTATCCAGTTTATACTGATGCAGGGCAATCGATATCCGCCGGAAATCATTGTCTACCTGCTCATTCATAGCTGACCCGATGCGCTTATTGACCATCACTCCAACGACCAGTGCGATAGCGGCAGAAATCGCTAAGGCCAACAACACCTCCCAACGTTTTATTCCCTGCTGTCTATGTCTCGACATTCTGCTATTGTGCTTAGCGACTTCGGTATAATGTAGGTCAGTCAAAATTATCCGCTCTTAAAACATAAGACTATATTGTCGCCAGAATCCTGGATCTAAAATAAATTGGCCGACAGCGATGATTTGCTATCGCTTTCCTCCACTTATCCCCAGTAACGATTTTGGCTTAATTTACCTAGCATAGTATTTAAAGTTCGGTTAAAAGCACTTTCTGCGGCAAAACCAAGGCGCTCAGGCAAGCTGCGCTTTTGGCGATACTTCACTGAAAACAAATCAGTGTCCTTGCGCTTACTCAGCAGATAATCGTCGCTGGTAGACAGTTCATCGATCAACTTTTCATCTAAAGCGCGCTTACCATACCAAACCTCACCGGTGGCGATATGATCGATGTCTAGCTGTGGGCGATTTTCACTGACAAATTCTTTGAAAAGAACATGGGTGTCTTCAAGTTCTTCTTTAAATTTTTGACGACCTTCATCGGTATTCTCACCAATCATGGTCAAAGTGCGCTTATGGGCGCCGGCTGTGTGAAGCTCAATATCCACGTCGTGTTTCTTTAGCAAGCGGTTAAAGTTAGGGAGCTGGGCAACCACGCCGATAGACCCAATAACGGCAAAGGGCGCCGCTAAGATTTTATTGCCAATACAGGCCATCATATAGCCACCACTCGCAGCAACTCTGTCAATTGAGATAGTCAGCGGAATGCCCTGGCTTCTAATACGCTGCAATTGTGAGGAGGCTAGACCATAGCTATGCACCATACCGCCGGGGCTTTCTAAACGTAGTAAAATTTCATCTTCAGGCTTGGCAACGGTTAACACTGCAGATATTTCATGGCGTAAAAACTCCACTTCTGAAGCGCTCATATCACCGTCGAAATCCAGCACGAATAAACGTTTTCGTGGCGCTTCGGTTTTATGCTTACGCTCTTTCTTTTCGTGCTTTTTCTTGGCTTTATGCTCTTTCTTAAAAGTGTCTTCGTCAAGAATTTCAAACTTGAGCATGTCTTCCCAGTCCTCAAACTTATGGTTTAAGGTGGTGACTTCTATATGTCCATCGCTGCTCTCACGCTTATTGCGCTGACTCGCTACGGCGATCGCACTGACCACAACGATAACGGCAATAAGGATGGTGACCGACTTGGCCAAAAATAAGCCGTATTCCAGTAAAAATTCCAACTACGTACTCCAGAGATTTTAAAAGTGCCACATATTGGTATGTCAGTGAGGTGCAAGTCAAGCCGGCCAGTTCCCTAAGGCCTTGACCGCAATTGGGTTTTCAGCCTGAATAAACAGACCACTGCGTCCCAGATAGACATTGTATTGGGCGCCATCGACCATAGGCGCAAACACCGCATTTCCGTAGTCTGCATCAACCCACTTGTGTAAATATTCATTGCTGCGCAGCCAATCCCAAATATCAACGGGCTCGGAAAGATTGATAAGATAGATAGTCCGCGCCAAATTGCGCTCTTCTTCAATACTTTGATAGCGGCCTGACAAGCGCTCTAGACGGTAAAGGTTATTGAAGCCCAGCCGTGCCACAGCAAGCTTCCAGCGGACAACTCTACTGTCAAGCTGCCATTGGTCGCCCATCACTAAGAAGGTCTGTAGCGGCTCATCGTTAACGGTGTCGACACTAACCATAAACTGTTGCGCAGTTTTACCCGACACAAAAACTCTTGCGACAAGCTGCTCGTCAGCTAAATGACGGTAGCTATAGACATCCTTGGTAACAACAACCGCCATGCCAGTAAAACTGACGGACAACAATACCGCCACTAAACCGCTAAAAACGTGACGACGCAGGCGGATAAAGGCCAGAAAACACAGTATCAGGCCGACGCCCGTGATTATCAGTAATAGTTGGTCCAGCCCTATCATCGTATCCATACTCTTACTACATTGCCCTTAGTGTTGCGATACTGTCTTCTGCAACCAGAAGAATGCTCTCATCGGCAATATGCCGTCGACCTAACTCATTCAAATAATATTCAATGCTGATCATGGCATCGGCGAGGGTTTCTAGTGCTTGTACATCTGAGGCCGGATTGACGGTTTCTCGGCCGACAAACCTAGCGATAAACTCAGTTGCACCCTGGGTCAGTTCGGGTAGTTTATGCGCGTTTATCATCACAAAAGCGCCCCGCACGGAGTCAAGTAAATGAGGGAGATTAGCGATATGCTGATTGTCAAAACCCGAATCGATATACGCCGAGATCGCTCGTTTCACTAAACTTATCGCCGCCTTCGACTCTTCAATGACAATGCTGCGTGCTTCGCTGACCTGATTATCAGCACTGATCTCGTCACGACGCTCCAAGGATATTTCGCCCAGGTCTTCATAGTTTAATTTGCGGCGATCAATTTGTGCCAGGCTGCCATCTATAAACAGTAGGGTTTCGGCAAGGTCTTCAAGCCTGCTGCGCTCTTTACTTAAATCACAGCCCACCAAGGCATTTAAGGCCTCGACATGGTCGCTTAAGGTGCCTGCAAGGGCGGGTAAATTAAGTACGGCGAGAATATCAGCGCTCTGTTTTAATACTGAGGTAAGTGGCAATAACTCTTCACTTTCACTGCGCTGGTGTTGTGCCAATAATTCCAAAACATCCTTGGCGTGTCGCAATTCAGTTCGCAATTCATGAATAACCGACGACACTGTGTCGTAGCTCAGTCCTAACATAATGCCGCGATAAGTCTTTAGCTGCTCATCATTGACCTCAGCCACATGAATTTTTGCCGCCTTGAGCACCTTGTCCATAAGGCCTTCTCGGTATGAACTCACACTAAGAAGAAACACTATTTCCCGTTCTAACACTTCGTTAAGGGCTGGTCGGTTTTTTAAGCGCCCGCGCATCAGCCCTTCTAAACCCGCCAATACGCGTTTGCGATGTGGGTTCAGCTCCAGACCGTGATTAACAAATGCGTCTAGCACCGCATCGGCCAACAGCCAAAACCGCTGCTGTGGGCCTGGGGCTATCGCTCCGCGTAAACGCCTGACGGCGCGGGACATAATAAGCAGCTGCATT
>TARA_R110001592_G_scaffold148476_4_pt1 | contig 13075 bp, 3 predicted proteins | sample TARA_R110001592 | Tara Oceans TARA_R110001592 (sample SAMEA4398387) | marine metagenome | biome: Polar Biome; feature: [SRF] surface water layer (ENVO:00010504); material: water (ENVO:00002006), including particulate matter (ENVO:01000060) such as... | depth 5 m
TATTTCTCCACGTGTAGGTTCTACACAAGGTGTATACAATGCTGATGAATATCCAGGTGCAATTATGTTAAGACCTGAATATTCTGCTAGTACTTCTGATTATATATTTGAACCTGGTAATTATTTAGGTGGTTATGGCACTACACCATTACATGAGTGGAGTCATGCAGCTGATGATGGTGGTAATAGGATTCCTCAATCTACAACTAATTTTATGCTTTCTAGAATGAAAGAAAATACTTTAGATATACCTAAAGATAAATATTACTATACAATGCCTACAGAGTATTTAGGAAGAATGCAACCACTCAGATATCTGATGGAGCAAGAAGGCTTATATGATGCAGGTATTAAAGATTTTACAATAGAAGATTTAGAAAAAGCAAGAAAAAATAAAAGAATAAAGAACAACGTTCATTTTGAAAACTTAATGGATAATGTTAAATCTGATGAAGATTTTATTGAACTGATGAATAATGTAGCTTCTGCAGATAATATGGAATCTTCTGCTAACATAGGATATGCTCAAGATGGTGGTTCAACAAGTTGGAATTGGAAAGGTAAATCATATTCTGGCACACTTATACCTAGCATGGAAACTAAAAAAAACAGATATGCTAGAACTAAGAACGGTAAAATTAAAACGTTACCTAAAGCACAATACGGTCTTAATGGAAAATTCTCACTACCTACTAGGGATGGCGTTAGATTAAACTATGATAATCAGGGTAATGTAATTGGTGAGTCTTCTCATATAATGAAAGCTGAAATATTTGAAGGTAAATGGTATGCATTTCCTACTTTATTTCAAAATGAAGATAAATCCTGGAATAGTACTTTTGAAAAAATGTTACAGGTAGATGAAAAAAATTGGATGCCTGCCTTTGAAGAAGCAAAAAGAAGAGGTGAACTTATAGAGTTTGGTGATGATAAAGAAGGAGCAATAAAGTTTGGTGAAGGTTCTTGGAAGCCGGCAAACCTACCTGAATATCAAATAAAAGGTGAAGTAATGAAGCCAACATTTCCTTTTGCAACTGCACCTACAGGTGATGAACAAATACAATTCTTGTTAGATTGGACTAACTCTCCAAGGGGTCAGGCACTAATGAGTAAAAGTTTAGATGGTGATCAAAAAGATATAGAAAAACTAACTTTTAAAAGAACAGATAATTTAGATACTGTTAGGATAGGTATGAACGATGCTGAAGGAGCATTAGGTAGATATAAACCTAAAGGACACACTATTGCAATTAACCAAAATCTTAGAGATGGGAAAGCTAAATTAATAGGTAATACTGAAGAGGATGTTTTATTACATGAGTTATCACATTCTCAAGATTATAGTCCTAATGCAGAATTTAATAGAAACACTATGCCATTCTCTGATCAGAAATTAATTAATAGACTTACAAAGCTAGGTATTAATCAAGCTGACTATGAAGGAATGAGCAAGTCTGAGAGAAAAAAACTAAAAAGAAAATTAAAATATATAGGTGATCCTACAGAGACTAGAGCAAGATTAAATTCTATTAGATATTTTTATGAAAATAATCCAATTGGAAAAGAAAAAGGAATGCCTAGTATTTTTGATTCAGAAGTTACTCCTGAAATGATGGAGATTATGAAAGACAATACTCAGTTTAGAGAACTAAAAGAAGTATATGATAATGAAGAAATATTAGATTTATTAAATACTATTTCCTATCAAGATAGTGATATAGATAGCAGTGTCTATGCTAAATTTGGTATAGAATTAAGCCAAAAAGCAGCTGGAGGACCTGGACCAGGACTAATACAATTACTTAAACAATTAAAAAAACTTAAAAACAAAGGAACAAAGTATTTTGAAAATCTTTTTGGTAGTACAGATAACGTAGCAAAAGCTGTTGTACCAGCTACTAAGCAAAAAGGTTTATATCATATGTTACCTATTAATAAATTAGATTCCCCTACACATTATGGTACTGTAAATATAAATGATGGTACTGTCCAAAATGCTTTAGATATAATGAAAGCACAAGGAAAGTATACTGATGATATAGGATATAGCATAGAAGATTTAGTAGGTGAGAATGTACAGTATTTAGGTAATCAAGTTGGTAGAACTATTGTTAATGTTCCATTACCAAATGGTAAGAGTCAAATGTTTTACAAATCTACTGACTTAGCAGGTAAAGGAACAGAAGGTTTTTGGCAACCCTATGCAGGTCATGCAAAGGTATTAGATTTCCCCTCAAAGAGTGGAACTATAAAAAATGACAACTGGTTTATTAAAGATGTTGGATATAAAAATTTTTATGATAGTCAATCATTTAGAGATATAGCTGGTAACTTAGATAGAATAGCAGCAGAACAAGGATGGGATATGTCTCAGCAAATACTAAAAAGTCAATTAAAATTTGGTGGGGATTTACCACAAGCTCAAAAAGGTCTGAAAAACATGTTTACACAAGCTAGGAAGTATTTAGATGATGCACTTAAACAAGGTGTTAAACAAGTTAATGAAGTTAAACCTTTTACTACAAACGAACTAATTCAAGATGGTTGGTTACCTGCTAGAAATATTGATTTTAAAAGCAGTATTGACTGGGGTAAATGGAATAAAGAAATACTTGAGAATAAGATATTAATGCAAGAATATAATCTTATAGAAGAAACAACAAAAGCAAATAAGACTTGGATGAAGAATGCAGATGGAAGTCCATTTGCTGGAAGACCTGAACAATTTATACAAATAAGAAGTGGAAACTTTCAAAAGGCATTTCCTAATGCTGTTTTAGATGATGCTGGTAATCCTTTAATAAATTATCATGGTAGTGGTAGTAAGTTTAATGCTTTTGATGAAAGTAAATTCTATAGTGGTCAATATGGAAAGGGTATTTATACAAGTCCTGACAGAGAAACTATACTTAAATCTTATGCTGATCCAAGCAAAAACAGAACTAAAAGGATAGCTGGCAAAAGTGGAACTGATAGTCCTACACAAAACTTATATGAGCTTTATATTAATTCTAAAAACCCTCTTACTACTGATGACATTATTGATTTTAGAAACTTTGGTAAAAAAATTGATGACTTACCTTCATTAGCTGATTGGAAGGCTAGTGATTTTGGAAAAAAGATTTTAAATTCAGAAAAGTATTTAAAAACAGATGATGACATTATTTCTTTTATAAGAATGCACACACCTGGTAAACCTGTAAAAGAAAGTTTTATTGATCAAGGTGGAGATTTTTTAAGAGCTATAGATTCTTCTCTTAAAGAAGGAGTAACTCCTTTCTGGAATCAAATGAAATCAGTAATAGGAAATAATGGTATGTTTGATATGACTAACCCTAATATCTATAAAAAAGATGGTGGAGAAAGTAAACCTTATAAAATATATAAAAATTATGTGATGGGTAATACGTCAGATAAGAACAGTGAAAAAATATATGACAAATTAAATAGAATGCATTATAGGGAAGCTAAACAAGCTGGTATGGATGTTCCTAATTATATTATGACTTACCTATCTGGTAATTCTTAAACCTTAAATATTAGCGAATCTCCCTAATTATTTGTATATTAATAATATAATATTATCAACGTGGATTTAAACAAAATAAGTGTAAAACAAGAAGGTGGACAGATGATTCCTCAACAACCAGGTATGTCTAATCAACCACAAGTTGACCCAATGGTTCAACAAATTACTGAAATGATATCATCATCAGTTAATGAGGGTAGAGATTTAATTGATGTTGTCACTGAACTATCTCAACAAGAAGTAGATCAACAACTTATTAGTCAAGCACTTATGATGGGTGGCATGAAAGAAGAAGATATATTTGTTGTATTTGAACAAGTACAAGAAAGAATGCAACCCCCTGGCCCATCAAGTTCAGATGAAGTAAATCAAAATCCACAACTCCTAGCTAGAAATGAATCTATGGAAGAACCTTCCCCAGATAATTTTTTACAAGGTGCACAAGTTGATGTAATGGGTAAATCAGGAATAGAAATAAAAAAAGCTAATAGAGGTAAGTTTACTGCATGGGCAAAAGCCCGTGGTATGGGTGTACAAGAAGCTGCTATAAAGGTCATGGCAAATAAAGATCAATATCCACCTTCAGTAGTAAAGATGGCTAATTTTGCAAAGAATGCTGCTAAGTTTAAAAAACAAGAAGGTGGTGAATCTTTTCCAGATCTTACTGGTGATGGTAAAGTAACACAAGCAGATATATTAAAAGGCAGAGGTGTAGAAATGCCTAAATATCAAATGGCTGGTGAAACAATATATAAATATGATGATTATTACCAACAAGAAGATGGTAGTGTTGTTAATGAGGATTTACCTGAAGTAGATCTTGGGACAATAGATAATAGATCAACTTTAAAGAAGTTTACAGATGGAATAGGAAATATTATTTTTAATCAAGAAGGTGATACCGGATACCAAAAATATATAAAGCAAACTCATAATCCTCTTTATCAACTTGATAATACATTACAACTTCTACAAATTCCTTCAAATTTAGTTAGAGAAAGTTTAGAAGGTTTGGGTGCTACTTATGAAGGTGATGGTGAATTTAACGCGGGTAACATACTTCCAGATTTTTTTGGAACAACTCTTTTTGATGATGATGCTGCACAAGTTCCTATCTCTAGAACTATGGGTGTAGACGGTTTTCTACCTAGTCTCTTTGTTGATATGGTTTTTGATCCTACAACATATATAGGTGCTGGGGTTCTAAAAAATATTGTACAAAAGTTTGGTAAAAAAACAGCAGAAAAAGTATTACCAAAACTTGTTAATAAGGCAACTACAAATATTAATAAACTAGAAAATGTTGTTCCAAGAGCAAATCTAAGTGATATTGAATTTAATAACAAAACATTTAAGGACTTGCAACAAGATTTTGATACCAATACACTTTCTAATAAAGATAATAATTTAAATTTAGTTCCAGAAACTGATGATTATTTTAAAGCTGTAGATGAATTTGAAGATTCTGATTTACAGAATTATATAGATAGAGTAGACTTTGATTTTTATAAAAACCAGTCTGCTAGGCCTACTGACAAAGATTTACCTATAGAGGTGGTAGATAGAATAATAGGGACTCGTGGAGGTAATACTACTAATGATTGGTTAGGAAATAAACAAACTAGAGTACAATTGATTGATGAACTTTTAGGAAGGTCTGATATACCTGTAGATATGAAATCAAATTTAATAGATTTAGATTACATGAATGATCCAACTAAGCGTAGGGAAATGATGGATTACCTTCAATCAATTGGTATAGATAATACAGTTATGCAAACAGGTGGACAAACACCACAAATGTATACAGGTGGTAATGTTCCAATTGGTTTTAATCCAGATCCAAATGTACAAGCTGAATTAGAAAAGGGTTTTGGTTTTATGGCAGGGATGGATCTTGAAAATCCCAAAGCAACACCATATATAAATAGTGGAAGAACAACAGCAGGAGGTGGTTTTAATGTAAGTGGTTATGATAAACGTGCTTTATTAACAGCACCATTTTCAAACCCAATAGGTGAACTACTAGGTGCTGGATTAAAAGTATATGATGACTTATTTGATAGCAATGGTGTATTTACCAATAGAGATGAGAAAAGAGAGATGGAAAGAAATCCATTAAATGTAGCAAGTTATTATGATTTTGAATATAACCTTGATGACTCAGAAGAAAATGTAAATGCTTTAACTAATTACTATAGACAGCGTAAAAGAGAAGCTGATGAAAGAAAATATGGATTTGATCAAAATGATGCATACGATGCAATAAATAATTCTTCTACTTACAATCCAGATAATGATCCTAACATTGCTAAGAGAGGTGGACCAACAAGTTTACCTAAAGCTCAATTTGGTACTCCACAATTTAATCCACGCACGGATGATTTTGGGCAGTATATAAAAGATCTATCTACAATGAATAATGATGGGAATAACACTGTGCCAGGTGGTTCTGAAGCTCAAAGAGATGAACGTGCTGCATTTAAAGCAATGATGGATCAGTACAGTGGAATGGATCCTGAAGTAGAACTTAATCCAAATGACATAGACTTGTATAGTGAAAGTGATCTAGAGGCAGATGAGTTGATTCTTGGTCCTGATTCTAATGAGCTAAAAGATTTAGTTGATTTTGGTTCATTTGATATTACTAACAAATTAGAAGGAACACTTAATAGAATTGAAGATAGTCAGTTTATGAAAGAATATGCTGGTATATCTGGAGGAATCTATGATCTTGCTAATGCTGGAAATAATGTTTTTGATTTTTATAATAAGAAGAAAGTAGAAGATGATAGAGACTTTAACTTAATGGCTGATAATCTTTTTTCAACAGTTACAAGTGATGCTGGAAACAAAGGAAACTATAAAGAACTCTCTGGAATGTTTAGAAGCAATAAAGATAGAGTAGTTGGTTATGATGAATTTTTACAACAACCAGGTATGACATTTGGTAGAGAAGGTGGAGAACAGATGCCTAATAATCCTGGTTTTAATGCATTACCAAATAGTGTTCAAAGAAAGATTGTAGATAATATGAAGTATGGTGGACCTAAAGGTGAAGACATATATTTATCTAGAAAAGATGCTGCTATCAAAGCTTCTATGGCACAAGCTCAAGATGGAACAGAGATGAACTATACAGAAGGTATGAGACAAAGGGAGGGTTCTTATAATCCCCCTAATAGAAAGTACACTTTAGATCCTAGATTTAGACAAGGTGGAGGTGAAGTTGTAGACTTATCTGCAGATATGATTACAGAATTAATAGCAGCTGGTGCTGACATTGAAATATTATAATTATGGCAAAAGTAAAAATAAATAAATTACCTGAAGGTTTTGAATTAGTTGATGGTAAGTTAAATAAAGTTTCTAAGAAACAATATGGTGGTAGCCAAACTGGTGATCAATCTGATTATGGTTTAGTTACAACTCCACAAGAGTATTACGGTCAGACTAATTTCAACAATAGTGATGATAGTGATGTTAGATTTAGTTTAGGTAGAGTACCTAGAGAAGAAGCTAATGTAGAAGCTGAAGGTGGAGAAACTGTTTTAACTGATTTAAATGGTAATAATCAATTTGGACTATATAATATAACAGGCCCAAGACATTCAAGTGGTGGTGTACCTATGTTCTTACCAGAACAATCTTTTATATATTCAGATACAAATGCTTTAAAATTTAATAAAGAAGAAATGGCTGAGTTTGGTATGGAGTCAGGTAAGAGAAAAACTCCAGCGCAAATTTCTAAAAAATACCAATTGAACCAATTTTTTGGTGCTATTAATGATCAGTACGCAGATGATATTTCTACACTAAGTGCAGAACTCATGTTAAAGAAAAACATGAATGGTTTATCTAAATTGGCTTATGGACAAGAACTCAAAAAGAAATTTGAGGACGGAGTTCCATTAGCTGCATATCCATACTTAAATAGTAAAGGTATAGACCCTATTGAATTTACTGCTAAAGTAGAAGAGATATCACAAAAACAAGCACAGATGAATGCAATAGCTAGTTTGCCACCTGAGCAGCAACAACAGATTATGATGTTGCAACAAATGTTATCTCAAGTAGATCAACAACAAATGGGTAGTAATATGCCTGCCGGACCTCAACAAGCTGGACAAGGACAACAACAATTGGCTATGGCTAATCAACAGATGGGTCAAGATATGATGGCAACAATGCAAAAAGGTGGAGAAAAAGCTTCAGAGTACTTTAATAAAGCAGGTGTATCTGAGGTAACTAACGATCCTAACGCAGGAGGTCCGTCATGGCCTACTGATATAGAAGATCCTATTTATAATGCAGATACTAAATTATGGGAATTTACTGGTGGCGGCAAAGCTGTAAGTACTAATAATCTTATAATATTAGGTGACAATTATAATCGAGGGAGAATACCAGAAAACAGCCCTTATAGGATTACAGAAACAGTATCAGAATCACAAGGTAATACTCCTGTTGTTGAAGAAACCTCAGAAACTTCAGAAGAAACTATTAAAAATCCTTTACCAAAACTTCATAAAGACTACAAAAAGTTTCAAGCAGCTGTTGACAGACATAATGCAGGAGATGCTAGAGTTAGTATTACATCAAGTTATGACAAACAAACAAGAAGAACAAATTATTCACTCAAATCAGTTAATTTTAATCCATTAGCTAAAAGAGCTGTTTCATACATAAATACAGATAAAACTGTTACAAAAGGTGATGGTATAAGTATTACTACGGATGAGCAATTAGAAGAACGCGAAAGAATTAACAAACTCAATAATGCTATGTCAGTTCAAGGTTCTCTTGCAAAAAACAAAAGGGATAAACTTCAATCTAAAGCAGGTCCAAACAGTTATGGTTATGATTTATCAACACCAGAACTTGAAGAAGACTTTACATTTAGATGGGGTGATTCTTGGAAAGGTGGCCAGTTTGAAGGTGCTAATGGAGAAATAATAACTATTGAACCAATTCAAGGTTTTGACTATAATTTAAAGAGAGGTGATAAAAATTATAGAAACCAATGGAAACAAGTTCAAAGAAATATGCAAGCTATTGATAATGCTCATAGTGATAGAATAGACCCAACTGGTGGTAGCCGAAGAGATTTATTTTCGGGTAAAAGACAAGGAGAAAAAATTGATGGAAAGTTAGGTTTACATACATTTAACTTAGACAGAAGGTTTGTTAATCAAGGTACAGAAGAAATTTTAAGCTCGTCAGTAGATGATCCTGTAATTCCACCTCCACCAGGTACAGTACCAGGACCAGGACCAATACCAGAACCAGAACCATGGTTACAAGATAGATTAAATATTTATACACAGAATTCATTAGAGAATCCTTTAATCCTTCCTGTAAATCCATCTTTACCAAGACAAAAAATAGATTATGCTTTATATGATTGGAAAGGTAAAGTGAATAATATTAATGCCGCTTTAAATTCTAAGTTACAAAACTTGGGTGCGTTTGCTGGTAAGTCTGGTGTAGCTGGTGCAAATCTTGGTGAAGCTGTAGCATTAGCTGAAAATGCAATTAATCAAACTGATCAAGCTAATGTTTCCACTGTAAATCAAATAGCTCCTATGCAGGCTAGAATGGATATGGAAAACAATATTCAAAATTTAAAGTTAAGAATGGATCAAGATGAAGGTACTAATTTAGCTTTACAAAGATTTACTGATTTTCAGAATTGGGATAAACAAAAAAGTGGAGAGCTGTTAAATAATTTAATTACTAATTCAGCTAATACATATAACTTGAATATGACCAAGAAACCTCAGTTCAGAATAGATCCCGATAGTGGTGGTTATGGATTCTTTACTGGTGTTAATACACCTTTACAAGAACAGGATCAAACAACTTTGGAAGAAAGAAGAGACGCTAGAAGAACAGAACTATGGAATCAATCAGGAGAAATGGGTATGGAAGATGATGATGCAAGAATGAAATGGGTGTTAAATGGTATGGGAGAGAATGATAAAGATAAGAATGACAATGAAGGTTTTGAAAGATATCCAGGTGCTGCACCTTCAGTAATTCCTAATAACCCTCCAGGATCATCTATGGTAGGAGCATCAAGAGGAAAGGAAGTTAAAAAATTAAGAAGATCATTCCCATTTTACACAGGGACTATGGGACGTTAAACAACAAAGGTTTACTTTAATATATAGGTAAACTTAATAAATTACATTAATTTTGAATTATGGCTACATATATAAAAGGACACAAAAACTATTATCCTGACATAAAACCATTTACACCAGACTATAAATTTTTGTCTGCTACAATAGATGGACGTCAAGCTATATATGATTCTAATTGGCAAGCAACAAACAATTTATATAATAGAGTTGTATATTCTGACCTTACTAATCCTAATAGTATAGAATACCAAAGACAATTTGCTGATAAACTAGCACCTGAATTAGAAAAAATATCAGGTTTAGATCTGTCTTTAGAACAAAATGCGCAATCTGCAAGGTCAGTATTTGCACCATTTTTTGAGGATGATACAGTTGTATATGATATGGTGTGGACCAATAGGTATAAGGATGCTATGAAAAAATACAATCAAATTGCTGATAGTCCAGACCTAGATGTAAGGGGTCAAGTAGATCCAAATGTGACGTTACAAAAACTAGCTATAGATAGAAGAAAATTCATGGAGGCTGATAGAGACAGTATGCTTAATCAACCTTTACCTGAATTAATTATGGATGCTGATCTAGTAAAAAATGCACAAAAGTATTTAAGTGAATTAGATCCAAGTTTAACTATAAGTCAACAGGTACCAAATTTAATTGATACAGGTAAAAAAGATAAACAAGGTAATCCTATTTTAAAAGAAGATAATAGATTTATTATAACACAAACAAATGGATCATTAGTTGAGGGAGCTGCATATGAAAATATAATGGAGGCTTTATATAATGATCCTAGAGTTGTAAAGTATTATAATGCCAAATCATACATACAAGCAGATACAACCGCTAACAATTTTGTAGAGACTGGTATGGCTCAAAGTTATGATCAAGGATTAGGTATGTGGGCAGAAGAACAAATTGGCAGGCTAAATGATTTAAATACTGAAATGATTGGTGAAGCTGAATATCAAGCCAGACTTGCAAGGCAAGTTAATGTTAACTGGACAAATTATGCTTCTTCTAAAGGTATAGTGCCTGGAAGTTATGATGAAGAATTAGCAAGTAATTCAGTGGGTAATGCAGATCAAACACTAGCTATTTATGAAAGATTTATAAATCAAAAAAAATTATCTGAAACACCTGATCAAGATATATCAGGTTTATATAATAAAGCAGCTTCTATGTTGGCTCAGTATAACATGAGCGCTGACATGCGTAAGGCAGCTTTTCTTTATTCTAAAAGAGGTTTTAAAACAGAGGTAAAAAATAATGATTATACCTTGTCAAAATATAAAGATGATCTGAATGCAAACTCTCAACGTAGAGCTCATAGGCTTAAAATGATACAGCAACAAGATAAATTTAATAAAGAAAAGGCATTAAAAGAAATTGAAAATCCTGTAGGTTCTTTAGCTAATATTTTAAGTAATGTAAAAACTGAAGATAATGCAAATAATTTTTTTATTGATAAAGATGGTAGGTTAGTAAATAAATTAACTACTGATCTTGAAGATGAATTAGTTTCTCAAGGTTTGAATGTATTAGAAAAAGATGCATTAGAAATATTTCCTTCTTTATTTTCTGCAGACCAAATTGTAGATTTTCCTTTTAAAACAGATAAAGAAGGTATATACAAAGTTCCTCTGGTGGCTAACCCTGATGCAGATAATCCTGATCATTGGGTAGTTGGTAACCAAGATAAAATTATGAGAAAGTTAAGTTCAACTAAGAAAGATGACGATGGTCAATCAACTGGAAAATATGAATTTGCAGATGGTATAGAAAATGTATTTGGACAATTTGCTGCTTTTTACAAAGAGACAGATAAAATCTACGCAAATGATCCTGATGAAATAGATGGTGATTTATTTTCAACCAATTATCTCAAGTTATTTTCAGCAAATAAAAAAGGTGTACCTGGTGGTTTAGCGGTAAGATGGAATCAACATAATAATAGTGTTGAAAAGATGGAACTGGATAGAACTGATAAGGTAAACATTGTTGGACAAGGTTTAGATAATGCTAAATCTTCATTTACTGAAACTACGAACTATAATATTGCTGCATTAAAAGAAGCGGGTTACGCTGATCCATTAGGTTCAGATGGAAATTTTCTAACTAGAGATGACTATTATGAAAAAATATTAGCTTTGGTTCAAAATGGAACTATAGACGCTGCAGAGAGAGTAGAACTAAGAGGTCTTTTTAATAACAATAACCTTATTAAAGCAATTGATAGTCGTGTAAAATCAACGGTTGGAAGTTCAATGGTTGGAGGTGGCTATGGGGCGATAACAGTTAACATGACTGACTCTTCTGATGCAAAAAGAGATAATAAAGGAAGAGAGTTAGATCTAGCTGCAATTAGAAAACGAGCAAATAAAATTTATACAGCATATCAAGACGGTGTTAATGAACTAATTAGTAATAGTCCATCTGATACATACTACAACAATTCTGCAGGCTTATCAGGTCAACCAGGTAGAAATTTAGAAACTATACCTGTGTATAATATGAATACTAATTTTGTTGCTGATACTAAACAAGAAGATAGATTTGTGGGTTTAGCAATAACGCAAACAAGTAACCCTGGTAAAAATGCAGGGTTTATAGGAACTACAATAGGAAGAATGGACAACGATGAAGTTCAAGATATAATAAATGGTGAGTTGGATATAACATCTGATAAAAGTAGAGCTGCAAAATTTGTTTATGATCTTATGTTAACACAAAGAGAATCAGATGGAGATAAAAATAAAGTAACATCAAATATAGCATTTTTTCCTACATGGGGAGCTACTCAGATTGGAGATGATGCAAAAGAACCTTATGCAGCTTATCAATATAGTAAGTTCAATTTATCATTTAGTAACGCAGTTAAAAAAGCAGCAGCCACTAATACTGATATTTCAAGTAGTGATGTAATTGATGTATTAGATAAAGGTTTTACATTTGTATTTCCTAGAGATCAAACAATAAGTACTAATGAAATGTCTTATAATAATAGTGTTGAGAGTAGTATAGTGAAATCTTTAATAAATAATTCATCAACTAACAATGGTATATATCAAGTACCAATTCAATACCCTAGTAGTTTTAGGCCTTATGATGATGGTAGTCCAAGGGGAACAGGTGAATTTTACTTATACAAAGATGCTAATAATAAATATTATTATCAGGGAGAACTTTATAAATATGAGTCTGATACAGAAAGATTCCCTCAAGGTTTTTCTATTACACCCTTCCCAAAAGCATCAATAGACAGTGATCCTGATTTATTTTACGATAAATTGATGATGACATTAAAGCAACAACATAAAATAAATGTTCAGCTAAAAAGGAATGCTCAAAACATATCTAAAAATAACCAATAAGAATGGAGAATATAGATACAAATAAT
>TARA_R110001592_G_scaffold339277_2_pt1 | contig 13071 bp, 9 predicted proteins | sample TARA_R110001592 | Tara Oceans TARA_R110001592 (sample SAMEA4398387) | marine metagenome | biome: Polar Biome; feature: [SRF] surface water layer (ENVO:00010504); material: water (ENVO:00002006), including particulate matter (ENVO:01000060) such as... | depth 5 m
CTAAACTGGGGAAACTGCTCTTGGATTGTAAACGAAAGCAAAGAAAAAGGCTTAGTTAAAGAAATTATGGAAAGATCTAGACCTCTAAGCCCGCCTTATGACGTAACATTTCAAATTCAGTTACCTGATGAGTGGGATCCCAAATTAGGTAAGTTTAATGTCGGCATAACAGCTGCAGTAGAGTCTGATAAATGTAACCCTAAGTGGTTGGATTGCTGCAATAAAATGGATCAAATAGTTGTACCTTCTACTTTTACAAAAAATGTCTTAAAGCGATCAGGAATATTACTTAAAAAAATAAATGTTATACCTGAATGGTTTCACGAAACCATTGAAAATAAAGATATTGAAGATGTTGAGTTGAATTTAAGTACTTCTTTTAATTTTTTAACTGTCGGGATGTTAACCCACACAGATCCCAAACAAGATAGAAAAAATTTATTTAATACGATATCACAGTTATGCGAAAAGTTTAAAAATAACAAAGAAGTCGGTATTGTTGTCAAAACAAGTCTAGGTAAAAATTCGGCATTTGATAGAAAGAAAACAAAACAATATTTTTCTCAAATAGCAAAAGCTTCAAAAGGAAATGCAGAATATCCTAAGATATATCTTTTGCACGGAGACATGACAAAAGAAGAAATAGCTGCTTTGTATAAAAACAAAAGTATAAAATGTTATGTATCTTTAACTAGAGCAGAAGGGTATGGGTTGCCGCTGATAGAGGCAGCTGCTTCGGGTCTACCTGTAATAACAACAAACTATTCAGGTCATTTAGAATTTCTAAAAGGACAAAAATTTCTCCCCGTAGATTATTCAATGATCGAGATACCAAATGAAAAAGTAGATGATAGAATATTCATAAAAAATACAAAGTGGGCAGAACCATTAAAAGATTCTTATTTTACAAAATTAAATGAAGTGTATTATAATTACGAATACCACAAAAGTAATGCTTTGGAAATTTCAGCGTATATAAGCGAGAATTATTCAAAAAATGCAATTATTCAAAAATATAACAAGTTGTTTGCGGAAGTGATATAGTGTTTTTATCAGAATATTTTTATATTTCTATTATACTTTTTCTATTCGTGCTTTTATGCATTAGTGCAAAAAAACTTTACACATTTTCAATGATTATTCTTAACTTAGAAGAATCAATCGAAGACAGTTTAGACTTGTTAAACCATCATTATAGCAAAATGAATGAAGTCATTCAAAAACCGGTTTTTTTTGATTCTATTGAAGTAAGACAGGTATTAAATGACATCAAACAATGTCACTTTGCTATTTTAAAAATCGCTAATAAGCTAACTTCTGATTCTGGGATGCAAGGTGAAATTAAAGAAGAAAACACTAAAGACGAAAAATAAATTAACAAAAAATAAAAAGACTAAAAAAAGACCTTATTTTGGAAAAGATGCGCATAATGCTGTCGTTCGATACCAAGACGCTGAATGTAGAAAAATTAAAAATAAAATTTATACAGTAGACATTAAACCTTCATTTGAAAAGCTGTCAGAAAATTTAATATTTATTCATGGTTTTTCATACAGTCAGGATCATTTTTTTCAATTGAAAAATGATTGTGTTAGCTTTTTGTTTGAAATACTGGAAAAATTTGATCCTTCCAAAGGATCAAAAGCTTTTTCTTATTTTAATGTTTGCGCAAAAAACTTTTTAATAATTCAGAGTAAAAAAAGGGCTAAAAATAGAAATCGCCACGTAAGCATACATGACGAAAATTTAAGCTTTAGAGATAAGTCTTATATAGAATCACATCAAATTTCACCTTCGCCTGAAGACAGCTGTATTTTGAAGGAGGAGATTGCAACAATTCATATAGTCAATGAAAAATTAAAAGATAAAATTACAAATTCAAATGAAAAATTGTGTATTAATGCAATTATTACATTATTTAATAGCATTGAAGATCTAGACTTCTTAAACAAAAGAGCAGTTTTTGTGTATTTAAGAGAAATTTCAGGACTAAATCCCAAGCAACTATCTGTTGCGATGTCAGGAATTAGAAAACAGTATAGGGAACTGGCCAAAAACAATGAAGAATATGTACTTTTCAAGAGATAAAAATGCCAGAACAAAATAAAGTCATAAAAGACTCAAACAATAAAAAAGAAAATAAAATAAAAGAGTTCTCAGAACTTTTAGATTCGCTAGAAAATACAGAAGATAAAAAAAAGCTTTTGTGGAAAGAGTCGTATCAAAATGCTGTAAATGATAGAGAAACAGCTGGGCTATTATTAACTGATTTAGTACTCCAAACCCACGGCAATACAACAAATCATCTTCAGTTTGGAACATTAATGACAAAATACTTAGAAAGAATGAGTAAATCAAATGATCAAATACTTAAGTTAGCTGAGTTGATAGCTAAAGAACAGGAAAATACAAGCACAATATCTGATGATGACATATTTAACAAAATATCGGATTAAATATGGCAAAATTTTTAGGAAAAAGCCTTAAAAAGCTAACAGCAGACAAGGACCCGACTAGGAAAACAGCAAAAGGGCGGAGTATTTCTGCGTCAGGTAGCGGATATTTTTATTTAACCGGGATTGTTAGGGAGTTTATTGGAGAACCTGATGTCTACTTAAACTTAAACAAAGGCAAAGTTCCTAAAGTTTTAAATTTTGATGACTATGAGCTAATGACAAAAAACTGTCTAATTGCATATATTATTGACATGTCAGAATCCCAGAAAGGTAAACTACCGGTTATATGCTATCCGTTTTTTCCTCATATGTCTTTGCCTATAAAGGTTGGGGAGCACGTATGGATACTGAAAGAAGAAGATAGGGAAAGAGACGTATACTATTGGCTTTCTAGAAAATCAGGTATCAAACAAACGGAAGACCCAAACTATACACATGCTGAAAGATTTAGTCTAATAGACGAAAAACTTAACGAAAATAATCCAAAAATTAAAAATAATCTGGGAAAAGGTAATTTATTCAACACAGCAATTGCATTACCTGATGCTGCGTATACAAGTTTTGATATATCTTCGCAAGATAATCTGCCTGAAGGGCTCAATACTAGCCTATTGTCAGATAGTTCTTTTTCTTTTAGAAGTGAATTTACAGCAGAACCTGTTCCGCCTGTTAGGAAGAAGTGCGGCGATACACTTTTACTAGGCTCAAACAACTCCTTGATTCACCTGACAACTGAAAAGTTTAAAACAAGCACACTAAATAAAAAAGACTTTACTGGACAATTGTCTGAGCCTGATTTGCCTGGGAGGTACCCGCTTTCACCTGCAATTGACTTGTGTATCGGCAGAAAAAAATTAGAACTCGAGGAACTAAAAAATACGACCACAGATAAAGCAGAAATCGACGAGGTAAGAATAGTAAAGGCAGAAAGAGGCTCATTATATTCTAAACTAGAAAGTTATGAAATAGATAAACTAGGAAATCTTTTAGATAAAAATAGAGAGTTTTTCTCGGGTTTGTCAACAGATTTTGAGGCAACAAATTGCGGAGCTCGTCTTTATTTAAGCAATAATTGCGCAGTTGATGAAACATTTGGCTCTTCGTTTAATGTTTTAGGCACACTAGGCGGATCCAGTATTGTGACGTATGCTGATCATAACAGGATAATTGCAGACAACTCTTTAAGACTAACCAATAGAGTAGGACAGTCTTTTATTGATATGGACTCAGAAGGAAACGTCGTCATTAAATCATCTACTGATAACGGGCAGCAATTTTTAAGTTTGTCAGCTAATGGAATAACGAGAATCCAGGCAAAAAAAGGTGGAAAGATTCTTCTAGGTGTAAGAAACAATGACACACCTGACAATCCGGCTGAAGGTCAAATGGAGCCGTATGTATTAGTTTCCCAACTAGAAGCATTTATAACTGATCTTGTGGTAAACGTACTAACACCGGCCTTAGGTGCAATAACAACTGCAGGTACGAGTACAGCTGGAACTGTTTTAACTGTTGGTACTACTTTAGGCGGTATTGTTCCAAATGCATTGACTGCAACAACAGCACTAACCACAAATTACACCGGCCCGTTATCAAAACTAAGATCAACTAAAATCTACGGAGAGAAAGAATAATATGGCAAAAAGTGCACTAGCAGAAAAATTAGATTCGTATTGTCTGGTGAAGGATTTTCTTCCGATGTTGAACCGGCTTAAATGACCACAATGATTTCAGTAATGATTACAAATGCAATTGCTCCAACAAAGATCTTTGGCGAATAAAATAAACAAACCTTTTGAAATTAACATGACAATAAATTTAAACAAAAGAATATATATCTAATGTATAACAAGGATTGTCATGGCCAGAAAGAAATTTAGTTTTAAAAGTTCAGGAAAGTTAGTAACTGCTAGGGAACTAACAGAAAACATTGTTGTCATCAATCCACCGATCGGAATAAAGACACCCTTAGAGTTTGGAAAGGGGCGAAATGGCGAAGGCATGTACAGGATGCACTTTGATGCAGCAGCTCAAATTAAAGATAATTTTAGAAATCTTATACTGACTAACTTTGGAGAACGTCTAGGTAATGCTGGTTTAGGTGCAAATCTAAAATCACTTTTATACGATGCATCAAGCTTAGAATCAATTGAGTCAGAAATAATACGAAGAATAACAATTACAGCAAACAAATATATCGCTGCTATAGAAATAACAAATATAGAAGTTAGATCACTAGGTTTGGATACAAACAGTAAAAATATTCAGGAAACAAATATTTATAATGATTACCAGCATGCCGGCAACTCCTCCGGATTATTTGGAATTGTGGTATTTGTTAAATATAACATACCAAGGCTGCAAGCATCAAATCAAGCCATAGAAGTAACACTGACTGTTGCAGCATAAAACTAAAGAGGCACTAGATGGCAAGAAATATCAAAAAAGAAGTAAAAAAACACAAAGATGTCTCATATCTTCAAAAAGATTTTCAATCTTTTAGAAAACAACTTGAATCTTTTTCTAGACAACATTATGGTGATAAAATTGTTGATCTTTCTGAAGGTTCATTGGCAGGCATGCTGATAGATGTTGCAGCGTATGTAGGTGATAGCATGTCTTTTTACATGGATCATCAGTTTAATGAACTTTCTTTAGAGACAGCAATTGAAGAAGAAAATATTGAATCGCATATAAGACAAACTGGCATTGAGATATCCGGCCCATCCCCTGCAATAGTGGAAGTTTCAGTAAGAATAAAAGTTCCTGCAAAATTAGTTGGCGGAGATTATGTACCTGATCCGATATACATACCTCAAGTTTTAAATGAAACAATATTTCAGAGCCAGTCAGGGATAGCTTTTACTCTTTTAGACACAATAGACTTTGCAAAAAAAGATGAGCTAGGAAACTATATTGCTAATGTTGAAGTATTTTCTACAAACAGTAATAATGAAGTCACAGAATTGATAATGACAGGAACGGGGGTATGTTCTAGTGCTAGAACATTTGTCCAGCAAATATCCATACCCGATACGTTTGTACCGTTTAGAAAAATAAACTTATCAAAAACAAATGTAATAGAAATTATTTCTGTAATAGATTCATCTGAAGATCACTATTATGAAGTTGAATCACTGACACAAGATACAGTATACGAAAGAATGGAAAATAATAGGCTGGATCCGGAATTGGTTCAGCAAAGAATAAGAGTTATTCCTGCACCAAAAAGATTTATTAAGTTTAGATCAAGAAGATCAGGTATAACAACTTTAAGATTCGGCTCTGGAAATGAAGAAAGATTTGATGAAGATATAATTCCAGATCCCTCAGCACATGCAATAAAATTATTTGGCGACCGAAAGACATTTTCAAAAATATCAATTGATCCTAACGCGTTATTAGATACAAAAACGTTAGGTGTAAGTCCTAAAAGTACTGTCTTGACAATAACGTATAGGCACGGCGGAGGTCTAGATAACAATGTTCCCGCCGGCGAAATACAAGGTGTGAAAACATTAATAACGAAGTTTAATTCAAGTATACCTAGTAGTCAACTTTCAGAGATTAGGAGTACGCTATCAGTTACAAATAGGCTTCCTGCTGCCGGCGGTGAAAATGAGCCAACATTAGATGAGTTAAGAACCACTGCAATATTTGCAAAAACTTCGCAAGGTAGAGTTGTAACAAGAGAAGACTTGATTGCAAGGGTTTATAGTATGCCTTCTAACTTTGGCAGAGTATTTCGCGTGTCTGTCCGGGACAACCCATCAAACCCATTATCAGCACAATTACATATTGTTTCAAGAGATAGTTTAGGAAAACTAATACTGTCGCCTGATGTGTTGAAAGAAAATTTACGTTTATATTTAAGCCAGTATAGACTCATATCAGATGCAGTAGATGTTTTAGATACACAAATAATCAACCTTGCATTAAAATATTCGGTCAATATAGACATTATGTCAAACCCTGAGGTTGTAATTCAATCAATAAACGCTAGTCTTATCAGCTATTTTAAAGTTGAAAATTTTCAAATTGATCAACCTATCATGATTGGAGACATAGAAAATATCATACTAAATACTCGAGGGGTACTTTCCATTGGTAGTATAAGATTCCTAAACAGATCGGGAACTTATGAAAATAGGCAGTATTCACCTGAATCATATAGCCCAGTACGTAATTTAGATAGAGGTATGCTTTTTCCTCCTAGAGGCGGCATATTTGAATTTAGACATCCCAATGATGACATAATTGGAAGGATTAACTAATGCAAAGAGTTTTATCAGCTAGTAAAGACGGCTACATAACAAATAAAATTATAAATAACAGATATCGAGCAACAGACGCAAATGTAGGTCATGCAGGAACACTTGATTTGTTTAAGCTGTATAATGAGTCTACACTAAGCACTGAAGCAAAGCCTGTTGAAAATTCAAGATTACTTTTAAAATTTAACTTATCAGAAGTAAAGAAAATGCACGACGCTGGTGCAATAAATGTAGGTGACGCAAGCTTTAAATCCAGATTAGTTCTTCATGATGTATACGGCGGCCAAACAACACCTTCAAACTTTAATGCAATAGTTTTCCCTCTGGCTAAAGACTTTGATGAAGGTTCAGGTTTTGATATATCTGAATATAAAGACTTGGGATCAGCAAATTGGATAACTGCGTCATATAAGAACGGTACCTTGACAACCTGGACACTTCCAGGGGCAAATAAATCCGGCAGTTTAGGCGTTTCAGGAATAGATGTAATAACTAGTGGCACGTTAGCCGGCCAATCATCAGCAATACCACTTTGCTCGGAGCAGTTTTTTACAACCGGCGAGGAAGATTTAAATATTGATATAACTAGCTTTGTATCTGCTTCTGTAAAAAACTTAATCACAAATCATGGCCTGCTTGTAGCTTTGTCCGGATCATATGAAAAAGATACTAACTCTTACTTTGTTAAAAGGTTTGCATCGAGAAATACTGCAAATACTGCACTAAGACCTAAGTTAGTCATTCAGTATAACGATAGCATCATTGACAACCATGGAAATTTTGTTTTCGACTATTCAGGATCTTTATACTTGAATAATTTTTCTAGATCAGCACAAAGTAATATTAAAAATGCAGATAACACAGACATTTCACCAACTGGTGCAATGATACTAAAAATTAGATCTGGGTCTTTTTCTAAAGATTTTAGTGTATCACAAGCTGTTAGCAGTGAGAATAGAATCATAGGATTATATTCTGCTTCTTTTGCTTTATCAAGCTACGATACCGGATTAACAGTAGCATTAAAATCAAAAAATGAATTAGAATTTGATGCAATTTGGTCTTCAGCAAACGAGTCAATTACGTATTTGTCTTCTTCGTTAAAAGTAAAAAAGAATCTAAGAACTAGTCTTAAGTATAAAGAAAGAAGACTCTTAGCCACAACACTAAACTTAAACGACAGATACAAGGAGACAGACTTTGTAAGAATAAGGCTGTTTATTGAAAATGCAGATCGCGAAGTTGCTTTTACAAAAGGGCCTATAGACAAGCCAAGCGAAATATTTGAAAATGTACACTATTCAGTAAAAGATGCAATTAGTGGAAAATTATTAATACCTTACGATACATCTAATAATTCAACAAAATTATCGACAGATTCTGACGGAATGTATTATGATTTTTATATGTCTAGTCTGCCACGTGGCAGGTCATATGTTTTTGAATACCTTGTCAAGCAAGGGAATATTAATACTTACATAACAGATGCAGCTTCAAAATTTATAGTTGAATAGGTATAGAAAATGTCAAAAAGAAAAACGCTATCAAGTCAAAGGCAACCTAATAAGTTATTTAAGCCAAAACGTAGAACAACCGCGAGGAGGGAGTCGTCAGATTATCTAAGCAGAACAAAAGATAAAAATATATCATTTAAAGATTTTAAAGATACAAATATTTTTAGTACAGCTTCACACAGATATAATGATAAAGAAGCAATAGTTTCTACGCAGGAAATAAATACAGACTATAGTAACTTTATCAACCACACTTTTTTTCATTCTGCAGTCGCAAAAGTTAATGAATCTTTTGATTTGATATTGAATAAATTTCCATATGATGGTACAAATAAAGAAATTGAATCTTTTGAAGACAACTTAACAGGATACGAAAAGCATGTTTATGACATATATCCAAAGAATATTGGATATTTAATACTGTCAGGTACAAAAAAGATAGAAAGTCAAACAAATGGAACATATATCAATGTAAAAGATATAGCCGGCGCTGAGTATAAATCAATAGCAACTAACAAAAAAGGCAATAGTGTTATCAACCCGGGAAATCTACCTCTAAATATACAATTTTTTATAAATTTTCCAAAACAACCAAATGATAATCAAACTGTCATGCAGAAGTATCAATCTTTAGCTTACAACTTTGGAATATATTTAAGCGAATCAAACAGCTCAGAAAATTGTGAAATTAATTTTTTAATAAACTCAGGATCTAGATCGATTAAAGCATCAGCAACACTTCCGAAAGGAGAGTTTGTTCACGTTACTGCTGAGTATCAAGATTGCAATCAATTTAATTCATTAATGTTAATGTCTGACAGTATAGTGGATCACACATATGCAACTTCTAGCAATAAAGTGTTTTTTGAAAAATTATCGCCTATAGGCGCTTTATCAATTGGTCGTGGCTCAAATATAAGAGATAATAAAAACATTTTTACACTACAAGAAAGCTTAACAGGATCTTTAGACGAGTTTAGAATATTTCACAAAGCAATATCTAAAAAAGATATCAAAAAACATATGTATAGATCAGTTTCTGGTCATGAAAATCTTGCGCTATATTTTAAATTTAATGAACCTTTCGGGACGTACGCAGGTAATAACATTGTTTTGGATGCCTCCGGCAAAAGTCTAAATTCAACAATAAGTAATTATCTTGATTCGTATACAAGAAATACTGGGAGTCATGCTGCACAACCAGTTAAAATGGAAAAGATATCAGATTCCCCTATACTATTTCCGGAGTATACAGCAGTAAAAACTTTAAATACTAGCCTTTTAGCAAATGCAACTGATTATGATGATGTCAATCCTAACTTAATTACTAAGCTAATACCACCCCACTACTTAGAATTAGGTAATGAGCAGGATAACTTTCAAAAAACATTGGGTGGAATAGCAGAATCATTTGATGAAAAATCATCAATTCAATCGAATCAAAATACAAAAACATCAGTTCAACTTTTAGTCAAACTTCTTTTAAGTTGGGCAAAAATATTTGATGAAATTAAAATTTATATAGATCATTTTTCAAAAATTAATTTTGTAGAATACGATGAGTATGAAACAGTTTCAAATAAGTTTCTATCAAGGCTAGGCGGACATCTCGGCATCAATCTTCCCAAGCTTTTTTCAAATGCTAGTGTGGATCAATTAATATCTGGTTATGAATTGAATAACAATCCTGAGCTAGCAATAAGAAGCTTGCAAGACCTTCAAAATATAATCTGGCGAAGAATACTTTCTGACGTTGCAAACATTAAACAAACAAAAGGTCATCTAGATGCCATCAGATCAGTATTTCGCTCCTCCGGAATTGAAGCAGAAAATATATTTAATTTTCGTGAATATGGTGGTTCACAAGCCAAAGATTTGAAAACCTCTGTAGAGATAAAAAAAGATATTATTAACTTTTTAAATTTTTCTGGAAGTATTTCTAATTTAAATATTGCTACTTTAAACAATGAAGGTAGGAGTTCTAGTTCACCATTTTTAAAGTCTGGATATCTTTCCAGTTCTAGAAAAGAAAAAGGCAAGCCTGAAATACGCGGTGTGTATACAAACGGAGAAAGTAATAATAGCTCAGATGGGCTTTTTACGACTTCATCTTTTACCATTCAAGGGTATTATACATTTGATAAAAGGTTACGCCATCCATTATCCCAAAGTTTATTTAGAATCAATGCAACCGGTTCTGATGCTAGCGCAAACAAAGAAGCAACAATAATAAATATTGTTGCAAATGAATCATCTATTAATGCACATATTAGCGACGGTGTTTCTAATAATTCAATCAGTACAATTAAGCTTGAAAATGTTAATATTTTAGATGGTGATATATGGGCAATAAACTTTTCTAAAAATAATGGTATTAACTCTAAAAATGTTTATAGTGATGAATATTTTTTAAGAGCAGCAAAATATATCGCAGGAAATCAACAAGAGTATATCTATACGTCATCTTTTATAGCTAAAAAAAGCGATTCTGTATTTTCTAATTGGACAACCCAGTATAACGTCTCTGGTACTTTTTTAACGATAGGCTCACAAAGCTTGGGAGCTTCAGGAAAATTTATTAATAGTACTAGTGATAAAAAGTATAAGGCAACAATATTTTCTGGAGAAACATCTTATTTAAATTTTTGGTCTTCCTTTAAAGAAGAAAACGAGTTTTTGTCATACGCAAAAAATCCAAATTCGGTAGGCACCAATCAACCATCTGTTAACTATAATTTTGCATTAAACGAACCGGGCAGTTTTGAAAGGTTGAGGTTACAAACTTTCGGAAAACAGGCAACAACTAGCTCAAAAGCAGATGGCACGATTAGATTTTTTGATTTTTCACAAAATAATTTACATTTAGAAGCAGAAAACTTCGAGCCTTCAAAAGTTGTTATGACCCCAAATTATCATATATACGAAATACTTTCTGAAAATTTTGATATAAACAGCTCAAAAGATAAGATTAGAATTAGATCAATCCAAAATTCAGAGCTTTTAAAAGATAATAATTTTGCTTTGATTGCACCTGCATATGAAACGCCACTGCTAGAAGAATCAGTAGACGACACAAGATTTTCAATTGACATGTCTGCAATGAAAGGTCTTAATGAAAATATTCTGACAATATTTCCTGATTTTCAGCCTATGGAGAATTCTCTAGGGCAGGCAAATGCATTATTTGCAAATGAATATCGCGACTTACGTGTGTATAGTGACATATACTTTAATAACGTAATAGAAGATCTAGATTTGGGCAGATATAGAAGTATATTTAAGTGGATTGATTCAGCATACTCTGACTTAGTATACTCATTGATACCTAGAACGACAACATTTATGGGTATAAATTTTATATATGAATCACATGTTTTAGAAAGAAATAAATTTAAATATCTTTTTGACGAAATATATCTTAAGTCTCTTAAACGAGATCCAAATAGAGGTATAATTCTTTTATCACAGCTGACAACAAAAATTTGCAAATTTTAAGAGAACGATAATGACAACTATTACAACTAATACTGTTAAAACTAGACTGGATAATAGCAAGAGAAGGTTTAATACAACAGCTTTTTCTGATAATACATCTGGACTTGCATCTGATTCATTAATAAATGTCGACATAACTAAAAACAATATAGTTGTTACATCTGCAACTACAAGAATCGGTCAAGAAACTGTTAAGCGAAAGCAAATAGAAGTAAAAACAATAGTAGAAGACGAATCTGTTGGCGTAAAAAGAATAGGTCGCGTAACAATATTGGGTGATGCAACATCAATGCACAGTCTTTCTGACTTTAAACAAGGTCATAATGTAAAAATAATGAATGAAACTGTTTGTTCAATGCTTCCACATATAACAATTAATTCACCAGAGGTTGCTGACGAATTTGGAAATATCGTCAATTTATACGAAGAGACTACTTTTGGCCAGTTATATTCTTACAATTTTAATGTTATTAGTGATGGAATAAACAAAAAATTTAATTCATTTTTTGACTATCCTGGCCGACTAGACCCTGTCGAATATGTAAAAAGAGGAAAATATTATAGAGCGTATATGATTATTAATAATAATATTGAAGATTATTTGCACTATACAGAGCCAGAAGCAGCAATATACGACGGCGCAATAGATATTTTAGAAACAAGAAGCAAAAAAGCAAATTTAAGTGCAGCTGACATTCAAGTAAGGGGAATCAGGGGTTCATTTTGCTCCGGCCCGTGGGACTTACCAGCCGGAAGTACAACAGAATTAAGAAAAGGTACATCCCAAATACAGGATAAGGCAGACTTTGAAGATTATGAATATGATTTTTTTGAAGACTGTCAAGACTTGGTATTTTCAGATAGCAAGTTTACACATTCAAAATCAGGTGAAACAATTGTCTCAGGCTATCAATATAGTTTGGACGGATATATATCCACGGGAAAATACATGAGCCCACCGTTTATTGATAAAATAGCAAAAGATAGGGCTTATGAAACAAGATACACCAGCACGAAAAACGAAAAATTGCAAAATGCAATACTGAGTAGCGAATCAACAAGAGACATCTCAGATATAGGCACAAGGTTTAAGAGCAGCGGAAATGGTTGTATACTAAGACCCAAGTATGAAAATGTAATACAGACAATTCTGGGTACAGACTCAATTGCTTTTGCCGGCCTTTTAAGGGAATAAAAAATGCCAAGAATAAATAACAAAACTAGAACAACAAAAGTAATTGCAGCATCGTATTACGATCATAATCAAAATTACACATCGCAGAACTCAGAAAAAGTATATACTGCAAAAGATAGCTTAGTTTTTTGGTCTGA
>TARA_R110001592_G_scaffold1874_50_pt1 | contig 13070 bp, 12 predicted proteins | sample TARA_R110001592 | Tara Oceans TARA_R110001592 (sample SAMEA4398387) | marine metagenome | biome: Polar Biome; feature: [SRF] surface water layer (ENVO:00010504); material: water (ENVO:00002006), including particulate matter (ENVO:01000060) such as... | depth 5 m
GCGATTATGGATAAGCTACCGCCTTCTTCGACGTTACGTGCAGCACCGAAGAAGCGTTTTGGACGCTCTAGAGCGTGGGCGTCAACACCGCCGGTTAGCACCTTGCCAGAGCTGGGAACGATGGTGTTGTAGGCTCGAGCGAGACGAGTGATCGAATCTAGCAGAATTACCACGTCGCGTTTGTGTTCTACCAGGCGCTTAGCTTTTTCTATAACCATTTCGGCTACTTGGACGTGACGGGCTGGTGGCTCGTCAAAGGTAGACGCGACAACTTCGGCGCCGCGAACACCGACCGAGCGTTGCATCTCGGTAACTTCTTCTGGGCGTTCGTCGATCAGCAAAACGATGACATAACACTCTGGGTTGTTGCGGATGATACTCGCTGCAATGTTCTGCAACATCAATGTCTTACCCGCTTTTGGCGGCGCAACGATCAAACCGCGTTGTCCCTTACCGATGGGGGCAGCCAAGTCGATGATGCGACCGGTTAAATCCTCGGTTGAGCCAGTACCTAATTCTAATGTCAGGCGCTCATTCGGGAATAACGGAGTAAGGTTTTCGAATAGAATTTTGTTCTTGGATTGTTCTGGACGGGTGAAGTTAACTTCGTCGACTTTCAATAATGCAAAGTAGCGTTCGCCTTCTTTGGGCGGGCGGATCTTGCCGGCAATGCTGTCGCCAGTGCGCAGATTAAAGCGTCTGATCTGGCTAGGAGATACGTAAATATCGTCTGGCCCTGCTAAGTAGGAGCAGTCCGCAGATCGCAAGAAGCCGAAGCCGTCCTGCAAGATTTCCAAGACGCCATCGCCATGGATATCTTCACCACTTTTGGCGTGGCGCTTGAGGATGGAGAAGATAATGTCTTGTTTGCGAGAGCGGGCAATATTGTCTAGGCCGCTTTCTTTGGCAATATCGAGTAATTCTTGGGCTGATTTTGTTTTTAGATCGGTCAGATTCATAAGTATATGGGTTTAGTGGTATCAATGAGATAGGGTATGAGCGAGACGTGGGAACGGCAAAAAATGAAAAGCCGGGACGAACTCGACGAGTTGTGCTGAAGCGAATATAAGGTTATTTATTGGGTGTTGTTTGAAGAATCTTGCGCACTCTAGCACTGAAAAGGCAGGTCGTCCAGCTTTTAGAGTAAGCCCGTACAGTTAAATTTGTACGGGCTGCGATAGCATTACAGTGCTGAGTTTACGAAATCTAGCAGCTGTGTTTTAGACAGAGCGCCAACTTTAGTCGCCTCTGCATTGCCACCTTTAAAAATCATCAGTGTTGGGATGCCGCGAACGCTGAACTTAGCTGGCGTATCACTGTTTGCATCAACATCAATTTTGCAGATTTTCAATTTCCCAGCAAACTCGCCGGAAATCTCATCAAGAATGGGGGCTATCATTTTACATGGGCCACACCACTCAGCCCAGAAATCGACCAGTACAGGCAAATCAGACTTAAGCACGTCTTCGTCAAAGCTGCTGTCGGTGACGTGAACGATGTTGTCGCTCATGTTAGTTCTCCGAATAGAAAATTATAAGATTTAGGATGTGCGATGATAGCACAGGAATTAACGGTATGTGAAAAGGGGTAGCAATGTGAATTTGGCCGTTGGCTCGTATTTAGCGGCTATCGACATGGGCTCGAATAGCTTTCATTTGTTGATCGCACAGCTCGAGCTTGATGGTTGGCGAGCTATTTATACCGAAGAACGCCGGGTGCAGCTGGCGGCAGGTAGTGAGACCGGCCACCTGCAATCTGAGGCTCAGCACCGCGCACTGCAGTGCTTGCGGGATTATAGAGAAATCATCGCGCGCTACGCTATTTCTGAAATACACGCGGTGGCTACGGCGTCTTTGCGCGACGTCAGTAATGCGGAGCCTTTTTTATCATTAGTTGAAGGTGAGTTGGGAGTGCGGCCCACTATTATTAGTGGTGAGCGAGAGGCTGAGCTGGTTTTCCGCGGTGTGACGGCGGGCTTGCTGTCACCCAATGATGGCCAATACTTGGTTGTGGATATCGGTGGTGGTAGCACCGAACTTGCCTGGGGTTCTGCGACGCGGATGCATGGAGGAGTCAGTGTTGACGTTGGTTGCCTGCGTTATTTACGCTATTTTCCCGGTGGTGAATTGCAGCGACGGTATTTTGCTGCGGCCCGCGACGCTGCTGCAAAAAGCTTCCGGCATGCGCTTACTGATTTCCCAGTGTCATTTGCCGCGTCGCCACCGCAGGTGATTGCCTGTTCCGGCACGGCATTGGCGGTGGGGCAGGTGCTGATGGCGCGGCCTGGGTATCCGCAAAGCGCGGGTATCCGCTCAATGGAGTTACGGGGGCTGGCGGCCGACTTATGGTTTTTTAACTCAGTAGAAGAAGTGCATTATCCCGGCTTAGCAGAAGATCGGCGGTCTATTTTTGCCTCGGGAGTCGCTATTGTTTTGGCGCTGTTCGAGGTTTTAAATATTGATACCATGCAACTCTCACAGCGCGGACTGCGTGAGGGTATTATCGAAAATCGGCTCGCTTAAAGCGGGCTAAAATGTCAGCAAGGGGAGCAGCAATAATGAAAAAAGTCGCACTGATATTATCTGGTTGTGGAGTTTACGATGGCTCTGAGATCTATGAGTCGGTACTTACTATGTTGTCTCTAGAGAATCATGGCGCCAGCTACCAGTGCTTTGCGCCGAATGTGGAGCAACTTCACGTTATAAACCACCTAGTGGGTGAGGTGGCCGAGGGTGAGAGTCGCAATGTGCTGGTTGAAGCGGCGCGTTTGGCAAGGGGCGAGGTAAAAGATTTGGCGGACGCGCAGGCAGCGGATTTTGATGCAGTGATTGTTCCCGGTGGTTTTGGCGCGGCTAAGAACTTGTCAGATTTTGCAGTTAATGGCGCGGCTATGAGCGTGCAAGAAGATGTATTGCAGTTTGTTCGGGCCATGCACAAAGCCGGTAAGCCTACCGGTTTGATATGCATTGCACCCACCATGGCGGCGCGAATTTTTGGTGATGGCGTCAAATGCACAGTGGGTAATGACGCTGATGTCGCCGCGGCCATTAACAGTATGGGTGGCTTTCATCAGGCCTGCGCAGTCGATGAGGTATGTATTGACGACAAAATGAAGTTGGTGACAACCCCTGCATACATGTTGGCGACTAGTATTGGCGAAGCCGCTAAAGGTATTAATCGCTGTGTGCGTGAAGTGCTAAATATGGCCTAGAGCAGCTTTTGCCTGCGGGTTTGTAGTTTGCGGCTGGTCTGTTGATGCGCTGGCCGTTATGCTTGCCGCATTTGCTTGAGCATGGGAATGCATCTTCGATATGCCCCGATTTTTATACAGCGTGTTTTTTTATCTGATCTTACCCTTGGTGCTGCTGCGCCTGCTTTGGCGCGGCCGGCAGGCGCCGGCTTATCGAAGCCGTATTGCTGAGCGCTTCGGTTTTTTTAAGGCCCCTGCGCAAAAAAATGGTCTTTGGGTGCACGCGGTTTCCGTAGGAGAGAGTATCGCTGCCGCGCCAGTCATCGAGCATTTTTTGGCGACATATCCGAATTTATCTGTGGTGGTAACCACCATGACGCCAACCGGCTCTGAGCGTGTGAGGGCGATGTTTGGCGACAGGGTCTTCCATGTTTATGCGCCCTATGATTTACCTGATGCGGTCGAGCGATTTCTCAAGCGCGTGCAGCCTAGCGTGGCCGTTATTATGGAAACCGAGATTTGGCCTAATATGGTCTGCCAGACGGCGGCCAAAGGTATTCCGGTGATATTGGCGAATGCGCGCCTATCGGCCCGCTCAGCTCGCGGTTATTCGCGATTATCAGCATTAACGCAGTCGGTCTTTTCGCAGTTTTCTCAGGTGGTGGCGCAGTCAGCGGATGATGGTGCGCGATTTGTGAGTCTGGGGGTGGCGGCTGAAAAAATGACGGTGTCTGGCAGCATTAAGTTTGATTTGGCGATTTCTCCATCACTTCGTGCCCAAGCTCGCGCATTGCGTGAGCGATGGCTTGGATCTCGGCCGGTGTGGATAGCAGCGAGTACCCATGCAGGTGAGGATGAAATATTACTGGCGGCGCACCGCAGTTTATTGCTGCAGGAACCAAGTGCGCTACTCTTATTAGTGCCAAGGCATCCTGAACGCTTCGCCAAGGTTGCTGAGCTAATAGCCGTTAATGATTTCAATTTCCAACGTCGCAGTGACTATCAAAATGGCATTTGCGCTGGCAATACCCAGGTGATTTTGGGCGATACCATGGGCGAGCTATTACTCTTGCTCGGTTGTGCGGATATTGCCTTTGTTGGCGGTAGTCTTATCGAGCATGGCGGTCACAATACCTTAGAGCCAGCGGCGTGGGGCTTGCCAGTGCTAAGCGGTCCTAGTGATTTTAACTTTGCGGAGATTAGCGCCTTGTTAGAGGCTGCGGGCGGCTTGAGCAAGGTTGCCGACCGCGAGGCGCTGGCAGTTGAGTTGCAGCGGCTGTTTGCCAGTCAAGACTGCGCTCAACAGCAAGGGGCAGCGGCAAAGCAGGTGGTGGATAATAACCGGGGAGCTTTGCAGCGCTTGCTTGCTGTTATTAAGCAAGCGCTGCAGGAGCGCAAGGCCGTTTAATGCCTGCGCTGGGACGTTTAGCTTTTATTGCTTAATGACACTGGTTTAGGCAGTTGTAGCGACTTATTCAGACCGATAATGTCGCTGGGGCTGAGCGTGCCGGCATTCAATTTCAACTTCAATACATCAATAACGTAGTCATAGCGCGCGTTAGTGTAGTCGCGCATCGCCCCATATAGACGACGTTGGGCTTCCAGGACGTCCACTATATTTCGTGTTCCTACTTCATAGCCAGCCTCGGTGGCATCCAGTGCGCTTCTGGTCGAGATAATGTTTTGACGGCGTGCATTGACGATTTGAACATCTGTGTAGACGGCGATGTGCTGCGCCCGAGTGCCGGTAATGACTTGGCGCTGGGTGGCCTGGGCATTGTAGGTGGCCGCATTGTATTGCTCATAAGCCTGGCGACGGCCTGCGCTGATACCACCACCGGCAAATAGAGGCATTGTTAAGGTGATGCGAAGCGCCTCGGATTCATTGTTGGCATCAGGCGGTAAAGCAAAGGTGCTGCTGGGGTTGAAGCGGGTCGTGCCGTCTAGATTATCTTTGTTCGCGGTAAAGCTACCGACTACTTTAGGTAGGTGCTCCATTTTTTTGGATTGTGCTGACTGATAGGCGGAGCTTGCACCGGCGTTTGAAACCTGCAGCAACTTGTTGTTGGCTAGAGCAAAATCAACCCATTTAGCCCGGTCCGCCGGTTCGGGCATCACAATCGGGAAATCGGATTTTAAGGACCACAAATTATTGTGCACTTGGCCGGTTAAGTTGCTTAGATCTTCCCTTGCGATTGCCAGCGTTCCTTCAAAACCTAGGCGCTGAGCCACCGTGCTGTCGAAGACGGCGCGGGCTTCATGAACGTCGGTAATGGCAATTAGCCCCACATCAAAGCGCTGCTGGGTCTGTTCAAGTTGGCGTTTTGCAGCGCGCTCTTCCGCTTTGGAGGCGTCTAGGTTTTCGCGGCCGCGCAAGACATTGAAATAGGCTTCTGCGGTGCGCACGATCAGTTGCTGTTGGTCATAGGCTAATTGGGCTTCGGCTTGCTCCGAGATTTTTTTGCCAGCCTGAAAAGTAAACCATGCGGGCAAATCGAAAATTGCCTGACTTAGTGACACAGAGTAGGACTCGGTTTCGCTGTCAGTCGATGATTGTTGATCGATGATCGTAGCGGCGCCAAAGTTTGAGGTGGTGATGCCTTTTCGCTGTGATTCGCTTTCAGTGTCTTGGTAAGACGCTTGCGCTGTAACTTGGGGCAGCAGTGCGGCGCGGCTTAAATTCTTGGCTTCGATATTGGCGCGGTAACTCGCTTTAGCGGCTTGAAGCTGCGGATCATTTTTAACCGCGAGTTCGTATACATCGAGTAAAGTGTCAGCGCGGACAAGTTGGCTGCTAAATATTACAGCAATTGAGATGCTGAGAAGATGACGTTTGGCAATCATAAAGGTAACCTGTCCCCAAAGAGCGAAGGTGTAAAGCGCAAAGTGTATCAAACTAACGCGCATTGAGAATGAAAATTAACTAAAGTTATGGATTGGCTGTACATTCCAGTGGGAGGGATGTGGATAAACATAAGTACCGCATAGACCTCAACGGTCACCTTGCCGACTGTGAAATGAATTTCCGCCGTTTGCAGAAATTGCTGCCGGCCGACGTGGCGGCTGGTGATTGCTTGCGCTTTGCCGTAGCGGCAAATGCCGTTGAGTTGCGCATTAAAGAGCGCGCGCCGTATACGACGATGATCGAGTTGTGCCTAGAAAAACCCTTGTTTGCCGAGCTTCCCGTCCCGTCTTTGCAGGTGCGAATATACCACGACGCCAGTCTTGCCGAAGTTATGGGTGCCCGGGGTTTACGGCCGGTGAAACCACGTTATACCTACCCCAATGTCGCCATGTATCACCGCGATGAAAAGGCCCAGCAAAATCGCTACCTCGGCGAATGGCTTAGCTTGTGTCTTAGTCATGGTCGATCTTTAGATAATCCCCTGAATATTCTCGAAATATGACGTCGTTCGCGTAATTTCTCTGGCGGATGGCGAAGGCATCCCGTATAAAATAAACATGTAATCATGGGGTATCCAGTGACTTTTCCTGCTCAAACAAATACAGCGCCGCTAACGGTGGTGCAAATTACCGATTGTCATCTCGGCAGAGAGCTGGGCGACGATTTGCTGGGCATGGACACTGACAATAGCCTAGAAGCTGTGTTGGCAACCATGGTTGAGGAATGCCCGCAAATTGATTTATTGGTGGTGTCGGGGGATATTGCCGCCCACGGCGACGCAGAATCTTATCGACGTCTGCATGCGCGCTTAGACGGCGTTGCGCAGCAGGTGGTGTGGCTGCCAGGTAATCACGATGACGCCAATTTAATGCGCAGCGTGGTTGGTGATCAGATGATGCCTTCGGCTGTCGACTTGGGTGCCTGGCGTTTGGGGTTTTTAAATTCTGCGGTGAAGGACGAAGTAGGCGGCTTTTTGGCGGACGACCAGTTGGCGGCGCTGGCCGGTATTGCCGAAAGTGGGCGGCCTAGCCTGGTGTTCTTACATCATCATTTGCGCCCGCTAGGTTGCGCATGGCTGGATGAACAGCGGGTAAAAAATGCGGATAAGGCGTTTGCCACCATCGCTGACATGCCCCAAATCAAGGCCTTTGTTTCCGGGCATGTCCATCAGCAGTCAGAAGCGCTGTTTGAGGGTGTGGGTTTGCTGACCACGCCGTCGACCTGTATTCAGTTTGCTCCCTGCAGTGACACCTTTGCACTAGATGACTGTAATCCTGGATACCGCCTATTTTACTTGGCTCAAAACGGGCAATTTCAGACAAGAGTGTCACGGGTAAAAGGTGTAACATTCGCGGTCGACAATCTGGCAAGTGGTTACGAATGACAGCAGGACTTATTTATATACACGGGTTTATTTCTTCCCCTCAATCGCTTAAAGCACAGCAGTTGGGGGCTTACGTCGCTGAACATCATCCTGACCTCCATTATATGGTGCCCTCGTTGGCGAACACGCCGGCCGAGGCATTTCGTCAATTAGATCAATTAGTGCAAGATTTTTTGCAAAAGAAGACCGGGCCACTGGGCTTGGTGGGGAGCTCAATGGGTGGTTTTTTTGCCACCGCCTTAGCTGAGCGCTACCGCTTGCCTGCGGTACTTGTGAATCCGGCAGTCAAGCCCCATACCTTTGGTGAGCATTTCACCGGCGCTCACCACAATCCATACACCGGTGTAGATTTCACCTTGGGCCAGGCAGATATTGATGTTCTGCAATCATTGGTGGTAAAACCGGTGACTGGGCGCTATTGGGTCATGGTTCAAGAGCAAGACGAAACCTTGGACTATCGCGATGCGGTGCAATTTTATCGCGGCGTAGAAATGACCGTGGAGGCGGGTGGCGATCACAGCTTTCAGCATTTTGATCATCATTTAGAGGCTATAGTGGCGTTTCTGGATTTACAGCCCTTAGTGAATTAGCTGCTAACAACACATAATATTGTATCCACCCCCTGTCTTGGTGTGGATTTTTAGTTTAATTAGTCGATGCGGCGCAGCCGCTAACAATGGTTTTAGATGTCACAATATAACGCGCAATCAATTGAAGTACTTACGGGTTTAGAGCCGGTGCGCAAGCGCCCGGGTATGTATACCGATACCACTAAACCTAATCATCTCGCCCAGGAAGTGATCGACAATAGTGTTGATGAAGCGCTAGCTGGGCACGCGAGTGAAATTGTCGTCACGCTGTTTGCTGACGGATCGCTTGCCTGTTCTGATAACGGTCGCGGTATGCCAGTAGATATTCATGCTGAGCAGGGCCTACCGGGTGTTGAGGTTATTTTGTCGACTCTGCACGCGGGCGGTAAATTCTCTAACGACAATTATCAGTTTTCAGGTGGCTTGCACGGTGTCGGCGTGTCGGTGGTCAACGCGCTGTCAGAAGCGCTGGAAATCATCATTAAACGCGATGGTGAAGTTCACCAGATGTTTTTTGCAAACGGCGACAAAACCTCTGAGCTTGCGGTGATTGATAGCTGTGGCAAGCGCAATACCGGCACCTATATTCGGTTTACCCCCAATCCAAAATATTTCGATACGGCAAAGTTTTCGGTGCGGCGCTTAAAGCATGTGCTGCGCGCCAAGGCGGTATTGTGTCCAGGTCTGCATGTTCGCTTTGTTGATGAAACTGGTACTGAGAGCGAGGAGTGGTATTACGAAGATGGCTTGCGCGATTATCTTGCTAACCATACTCGCGAATACGAGACCCTACCAGCGGAGCCATTTATCGGTCATTTCAGCGGCCGCAGCGAGGCCGTTGATTGGGCTGTGCAGTGGTTGCCAGAAGGTGGTGAGCCATTAGCAGAGTCCTATGTAAACCTGATACCCACCGCGCAGGGTGGTACTCACGTCAACGGCTTGCGCAGTGGTTTACTCGATGCCATGCGCGAGTTCTGTGAGTTTCGTAGTTTAATTCCCCGCGGTGTGAAGTTGGCACCAGATGATATCTGGGAAAAATGTAGTTACGTGCTGTCGTCCAAATTGGCTGACCCCCAATTTTCTGGGCAAACCAAGGAGCGTCTTAGCTCGCGGGAAGCAGCCGCCTTTGTCGCCGGTGTTGCCAAAGATGCCTTTAGCTTGTGGTTGAATCAGCACACTGAAGATGCCGAAAAGCTCGCGGAACTGTGTATAAATAATGCCCAAACTCGGCTTCGCAAAGCCAAGAAAGTAGTGCGTAAAAAAATCTCTGCTGGGCCGGCACTGCCCGGTAAATTAGCGGATTGCTCCGGTGTTGATACCGAGCGCTCGGAACTGTTCTTGGTAGAGGGAGATTCGGCGGGTGGTTCTGCCAAGCAGGCCCGCGACCGGCAGTTTCAAGCGATATTACCGCTGCGCGGTAAAATCTTAAATACCTGGGAAGTCGACTCCCAGCAGATTTTGGCTTCCCAAGAAGTGCATGATATTTCGGTCGCCATGGGGATAGACCCAGAGTCCGAGGATTTAAGTGGTTTGCGCTACGGTAAAATTTGCGTGCTCGCCGATGCGGACTCCGATGGGCTCCATATTGCCACCTTGCTATGTGCTTTATTCTTGCGTCATTTTCGACCCTTAGTGCAGCAGGGGCATGTGTATATTGCGATGCCACCGCTATACCGTATCGATATTGGTAAAGAAGTATATTACGCCCTAGATGACGCTGAAAGGCAGGGCATTATGGATAGACTGGAGGCGGAGAATAAGCGGGGCAAAGTTTCCGTTACTCGCTTCAAAGGTTTGGGTGAAATGAATCCGCTTCAACTCCGCGAAACCGTTATGGATCCCAATACTCGTCGTCTGGTGCGTCTCTCTATTGAAGATGGTGATGAAACCGATGGATTGATGGATATGTTGCTATCCAAAAAGCGGGCGCCAGATCGTAAAACTTGGCTGGAAGCCAGCGGCGACGAAGCCGAGGTTTTGCTGTAGAGTCACTCTGAAATAGCTTGGAAGCCTTGCTACAAAAGCTCTTTAATAGGGCTTTTTTTATCTTCGAATCAACATAATGCTCGTCTTTACGTAGTAAAAGTTTTGATAAGTGTTCCTTTGAATTACATAAGTGGAGAATAAAAAATGTTTAGTCATATGATGGTTGGTGCCAACGACGTCCAGGAATCTAAGGTATTTTACGATGCCATATTAGGCGCTATGGGCCACAAACCCGGTGTTATCGATGAGAAAGGCCGTTGCTTTTATTTCACTGAAACCGGTATTTTCGCGGTTACGCCGCCGATCGATGGTAAACCGGCTACCCACGGCAACGGTTGTACCGTAGGTTTTGCAGCGAAAGATCCTGCGCAGGCTGATGCGTGGCATGCTGCAGGTGTGGCGAATGGTGGCGTAAGTTGTGAAGATGCTCCGGGCGTGCGCGAAGGTGGTTTGGGTAAACTGTACCTAGCGTATTTGCGTGACCCTTCAGGCAATAAGGTTTGCGCTCTGCACATGATGGGGTAATAACAGGTAATAGAAAGGGCTGGTTATTGGTGCGGAAGCGTATTGGTAGCTGGCCTTTTTTTATTCTGGGATCAGTCATCTATTCTTATAGACTGGACAAATAATAAAAACAGGATCAGTCGAGATGAAAATCACCTTGTTTGGTGCGACCGGCGCGGTGGGTGGCGAATGCCTTCGCCAAGCCCTTGATGCGGGGCATGATGTAACAGTGTTGGTGCGTTCGGCGGCGAAGTTGCCGGCAGACTTGCGCGATCGTATTTGTGTTGTAGAGGGTGATGCGCTGTGCGCTGATGATGTGTGGCGAGTGATCAGTGCGGATACCGACGCGGTATTGTTTGCGATTGGCGTCGATAAGCGGTCTATGCCAGATCTGTGTACGGATGTTAGTCGCCATATTCTAGATGCTCTGCGTGATGAACCAGCAGTTCGTTTTATTTGGTGCGGTGGTGGCAGCACCTTTGTCGAAGACGATCACATTACCTTAGGAGGCCGTTTTGTCAGGAAGTTTGCTGCGGTCTTTATGAGTTTGCGGCATGAGGACAAAGAGCATCAGTATGCCTTGATGAAGCAGTATTCCGATGTGGCGTGGTTTGGTGTGCGTCCCTTGCAAATGCGCAATGGTGAGCTAACTGGCCAATATCGCATGGGTTTCCATGCCTTCAATGGTTTTTCGGCGATAAGCTTTGCGGATTGCGCCCATGCCATGTTGAGTATGCTAAAGGGTGATAGTTGGCTGCATAAAGCCCCTATTATTCAGTATTGATGGGGCTGTAGTCTGGTGGAGCACCGAGCTTGTGCCTCTGTGAGCTAATGCCGGAAATTTCTGGGGACGATAGGCTTTGTTATTCTAAAAGTGGAACTAGGGCCTTTATGAGTTGGAATGGCATCTTTGGCTACCATCCTATTGGAGTAATCGCGGTCATGCCGTTATAATGCCCACCAGATTATTATGCGGGGTCGCTAGGCCTTGTAAGCAATGAGGACGTTAACGGTGAATAGTGCAGTATTAAAGAAATTGGCCGCCACCCTTGGCTTGGTGATGGTATGTGCGTCCGCTTGGGCGTTAACGGACAAGCAACTTGCTGATGTGGAAAGTCGTATTCAGCCTGCGGGTAAAGTATGTTTGCAAGGTGACAATGCTTGCGGTGCAGCGGTTGCCTCAGTGGGTGGAGCGGCCAAGTCTGGTGAAGAAGTTTATAAAAGCAGCTGTCAGGGCTGTCATGCTTCTGGTGCGGGTAACGCGCCGAAGTTTGGCGACGTAGCTGACTGGGGCAAGCGTGCTGAACAGGGCCTAGAGACTGTGTATAAGCACGCAATAGAAGGCTTTAGTAATATTGGTATGATGCCGGCCAAAGGTTTGTGCATGAGCTGTTCTGATGAGGAAGTGATGGCAGCGGTGGATTACATACTGGAAAACAGCAAGTAATAGACAGTGATTTCGATAAGCCGCGCATTGCGCGGCTTTTTTTTGCCTATATAAATCTACCGCAAGTATATTGGCGTAGTAGATCTGTCGGTCGATTTGCATTGTAGGCTGATAAGTACTGCGTTTCTGCGCTACTCTGTAAGCAATAATAATTATATGGATGCTGCTCTTATGGATCGTTGGCTAGCTTTTATTTTTGTGGCGTCGTTGTCCGCGTGTGGCGGCTCATCCAATTCGAGTTCGTTAAACGCGGCGAACGATAGCGATACTAATGGCGAAATGACTTCCTCGCCCGGCGGTGGTGGCAACGCTGCCGTTCCAGGCAGTCCGACCTCTTTTGGTGTGCCGGTGGCGAATCAAATACGGCCTGGCGTTGAAATCAGCGCAGATGGCAGTGGCTGCACAGGCAATTTTTTGTTTTCACCCAATGCCCAAACCGTCTATATCGGTGTGGCGGCGCATTGTTTCAGTGAAGATACCAACGATGGGATTGATGCCTGCGAAACGAATAATTTGCCGATAGGATTTAATCAAGTCGTTATTGAAAATGCGACCCAAGCCGGCGAAATAGTCTACTCCAGTTGGCGTGCAATGCAGGAGAGCGGTGAAACCCCTGGCTCTAATGCCTGTGTTTACAACGACTTTGCGCTGGTGAAAATTCACCCAGACGATTTGGCTAATATTCATCCTGCGGGTTTTGCCTTTGGTGGACCGGTGTCATTGCGCACCGGTTTAGCGGCAGTGGGTGATGATGTGTTCGCCTATGGGCGCTCGCCCTTCCACTTTGGCCAGCGTAACTTAGAGGCAAAAAGCGGCAGTATTACTGGGGTGTCAGGGGATGGCTGGGCCTATCAAATCCAAACGGATAATCCCGGTGTTCCGGGTGACAGCGGCGGTCCCATCTATGGTCCTAATGGTGAGGCCTTGGCGGTACTCAGCGTGTTGTCGGCAGGGGTCGGTGGGCTTAGTGTGATTAATGTCAGTAATGGTGTGACCAATCTGGATCGTGCATTGCGGTACGCGATTGACGGCGGATTCATTAATGCCAACACCAAAGTACTGCT
>TARA_R110001592_G_scaffold123554_1_pt1 | contig 13068 bp, 8 predicted proteins | sample TARA_R110001592 | Tara Oceans TARA_R110001592 (sample SAMEA4398387) | marine metagenome | biome: Polar Biome; feature: [SRF] surface water layer (ENVO:00010504); material: water (ENVO:00002006), including particulate matter (ENVO:01000060) such as... | depth 5 m
GGTGAAATCGTAGCTAAAGACCTCGTGTCTGTTCAGCCTATGAACTTACCTTCAGGTCTTATCTTCTACTTGGATTTCCAATATGGACAAGCACAACCTGGATTCACTTCTGGTGGTAGCTTATATGCAGCTTCTGATGACCAAAAGAAAACTGAATTACCTTCATTGTCTAAGACTAAGCAAGGTTTATACGGTGCAGGTAGATTCGGTTACTCTATTAACGAGCAAACAGTAAATTTAGCAACTACACCTGTTTCAGGTGCTGCTTCATTTTCAGGCCTCCTACAATATGATGGTGAATTCTCAGCTTCTGTTTCTACAGCTGGAGAATCATTTGGTGATGCCGTTATTGCATCCGGTGAATATTATTCCATTAAAGTAGCAGTTTCTGACCTAACCGGTTCAGGTGCAGGTGCTACTGCTGACTTAGATGGAATCAGAGCGTTCACATTAACATCAGGTATAGCTGGTGAAATTGCAGGTGTTTACCCTGAATTTACTAGACTTGTTAATTCCGATACTCAAATCGAATTCTTAGTATCAGGTGCTGCTAAAGCGGCTCCACAAGCTACTTGCTCATTCCAATTAGGCCCAGATAACCTCGACGATAGAGGCGATTTCGAAGACACATCCGCTAATGGTGGAGGTGAAGGAGCTGATGGAACAGTTAGTGCTTTAGATATTCCAGCAATCGATGTACAGTTAAGAAGTGACACAGTTACTGCGAAAACTCGTAAATTGAAAGCTCAATGGACGCCAGAGTTCGCTCAGGATTTGAATGCTTACCATAGCATCGATGCTGAAGCAGAATTGACGTCTATCCTTTCTGAGTACATCTCAATGGAAATCGATTTAGAGATCCTAGACATGCTAATCAGAAATGCTGACACTACTAATCACTGGAGTGCTGTTGTAGGTACTGAAACATCTACTACAGGTGTTGAAACTACTTCTTCAGGAAATGAGTATTACACAAGAATGTCTTGGTTCCAAACACTTGGAATTAAATTACAATCTGTAAGTAATGAAATCCACCAGAAGACACTTCGTGGTGGTGCTAATTTCATGGTAGTTTCTCCAAAAGTAAGTACAATCCTTGAGTCAATTCCTGGATTCGCTGCTGACTCACCTGGTGATTCTAACAAGTATGCAATGGGAGTTCAAAAAGTCGGTGCGATTAATGCTCGTTACACGGTTTATAAGAACCCTTATATGACTGAAAACGTGATTTTAATGGGTTACAAAGGAAATCAGTTCCTAGAAACAGGTGCTGTATTTGCTCCATATATTCCGTTAATCATGACACCACTAGTGTATGATCCACAATCCTTCACACCACGTAAAGGAATTATGACTCGTTACGCTAAGAAGATGGTCCGTCCAGACTTCTATGGTAAGATATTAGTACACGGTCTTCAGACTGTCTAATAAAGTCATTAATATAAATTAGGAAAGGGCCGCGAAAGCGGCCCTTTTTTTATATGTATGGGTAACAAACGTTTTTTAATCAAGGTATAATGACTAAACAAAATATTGAAAAATCCCCACCCAAGGGTGCGGTTCGATTTTCCCTCTCACTTTCAGAAGAGCAGAAAGCAGCAAAAGAATTAATCCTCCGAAAACCCTTTAATTTTATTATAGGTAAAGCAGGTAGTGGTAAAACCTTATTAGCGGTGCAAATAGCATTAGATATGTTTTTTAAACGCACGGTAAATAAAATTGTTATTACCCGACCAACAGTATCAAATGAAGACAATGGTTTCTTACCGGGATCATTAGAAGAAAAATTAGAGCCATGGTTAGTCCCCATTCGCTCAAATATGCGTAAGGTATATAATAAACCTGCTATCTTATCTAAAATGGAAAGCGATGAAAGTATGGAGTTAGTTTCCCTAACACACTTTCGAGGCAGAACTTTTGAAAACGCAGTCTGTATAATTGATGAATTTCAAAACTTAACCAAACAGCAATTAAGTATGTGCTTATCTCGCCTTGGAAAAGGCTCAACAATGATATTCACTGGGGATATTCAACAAGTTGATTTAAAATACAAAAATGACTCTGCTATACATGAAGTCGCGAAACTTCAAGGCTCCCACTTTGTAAATAAAATAATCCTTAAGGAAAACCACAGACATGAGGCATTAGATGAAATATTTGAGTTGTTAAAGGACTATAGTTAATATGTATAACAAAAATAACCTATGGCCGCCGGAAAATATTCTTTTACAATTGAGCAAGGAGCAACAACGGACTTTGAATTAGCATACAAAGATTCTTCTAATGTTCCTGTAGACTTAACACATTATACAGCTAGAATGCAAATCAAACCCACTGCGGGTTCTGACATCACTTATTTAACTTTATCCTCTAGTCTAGGCACTTGTGGAACAGGTTTAAACCTAAGTGGATCTAGTGGATTAAACCCACCCACCTCAGGAACCATAGGAGTATTTATATCTGCCAAATCCTCCTCCCTACTATCATTTGATAATGCTTCTTATGATTTAGAAATTGCAAGTGGAAGTGGAGCATGTGCTGTAGTAACCAGATTAATTGAAGGTAAGATCAAATTAGTCCAAGAAGTCACCACAGGAACTTATTAAGGTGGCAAATACTGTTAACGTATCCACCACGGGTAACACAGTTACTATAACCCCACAAAATACTAATGTTAGTATAGGGACTAGTAATAATCCAATAACTGTAACCCAAAATCCCTCTACCACAGTTACAATCTCCACTCAAGGTTCTAGTGGAAATATATCTCCTACTACGGGCAATACTGTTACTATAACCCCACAAAATACCAGTATTAATGTAGGGACTAATAATAACCCAGTAACTATAAGTCAAGAATCTACTAGTGTAGTATCTGTGGTGTCCTTAGGCCCCCAAGGAAATGTAGGTCCCCAAGGAAATAAAGGAGACCCCGGAGAACTTACATTTTTCTCAAACCTAACAATTACAGGCTCTTTATTTGCAAGCGGAACCTTAGGAGCACCTAGTAATATTACATTATCAGGTGATTTAAGTTCAAGCACATTATCAACATCCTCTTTTGGAACATATTTAGGAGACGGCTCCCACTTAACAGGTGTAAGATCTTCTATAAGGGGGGATGATGTATTATTTACAGATATTTCAGCCTCGGGTAATATAAGCGCAAGTGGAAATATAATAGGTCCTAATTTAATTGCCGATAGTGCTTCATTTAGTACAAGAACAACTACTCTAGAGGGTAACGGTGTATTTACACCCACAATGATTTCTGGATCATTCACAGCCCCAAGTGCCTCATTTAGCACAAGAGTAACAGCAAACGATGCAAAAGTAGGCTATACAGACGCTGCAGTAACAAGTGTAATCCATACTGCTAATATTATATCGTCATCTAACCAAATTGAAGCTTCAATTTCCGGGTCATTTACAGCCCCAAGCGCTTCATTTAGCACAAGAACAACTACTTTGGAGAGCAATGATGTATTCACACCTGCAATGATCACCGGCTCATTCTTTGCTCCAAGTGCCTCATTTAGCACAAGAACAACGGCATTAGAAGGAATTAACTACACCGGTGTATATTCAAGTTCATTACAAACACTAGGTAATATCACATCCTCAGGCGATATAAGTGCAAGTGGAAATATTTCGGCTAACAATTTATCAGGCACAAACACTGGAGACCAAGACCTAAGTTCGTTTGTTGTAAATTCCCAAACAAGTTCGTTTGTTGCAAATTCTCAAACGGGATCCTTTGTTGTAAATTCCCAAACGGGATCCTTTGTTGTAAACTCCCAAACAAGTTCGTTTGTTGCAAATACTCAAACTGCTTCATTTGCTATCACAGGTAGTGATATATTATTTACAAACATCACAGCCTCAGGTAATATAAGTGCAAGTGGAACTATATTTACTCCAGAGGTTCATACTAATTTTCTAAAAGATATAGATAACTTAACAACAGGTATAGATTTTACATACGGTAACCAAGTACATCATCGTGTTAATGCTGTTTCATATATAAGATTATATGATGCTACTCAAGATGTTGTAAGAATTAATGATGGTGGTATTGATATAGATTTTCAAGTAAATGGAAATAATTATAATAATTTATTTGTAGTAGATGCAAATGATAATTTTGTAGAAGTATCTGGAAGTTTAAGAATAACAGGCACAGGTGACATAACAGCCTCAGGTAATATAAGTGCAAGTGGAAATATTTCAGCTAGTAATTTATCAGGCACAAATACCGGAGACCAAGACCTAAGTTCGTTTGTTGTAAATTCCCAAACGGGTTCGTTTGTTGTAAGTACTCAAACGGGATCCTTTGTTGTAAATTCTCAAACTGCTTCATTTGCTATCACAGGTAGTAATGTATTATTCGCAAACTTAACATCATCAGGCAACATAAGCGCAAGCACAACATCAACTGCTTCCTTCGGATTATACTTAGGAGACGGTTCACAACTAACAGGAGTAGCATCTACCGTCGATTCCAGCAGCTTTGCCATCACGGGTAGCGATGTATTATTTGCAAATATCACAGCATCTGGCAATATAAGTGCAAGTGGAACTATAACAGGTGATACCTTTACTATAGGTGATAAAACATATGCAAAATACCATGCAGGTACTAATAGTCTAAGAATGGGAACCTCTGCGGTAGGTATGACCTTTATGTCACAAAAGTTTATAGACATATCTACCAATATCACATCCTCAGGCAATGTAAGCTCAAGCTTAACATCAACTGCTTCTTTTGGATTATATCTAGGAGACGGCTCACAACTAACGGGGGTAGCATCTACAGTTGATTCCAGTAGCTTTGCCATCACGGGTAGCGATGTATTATTTGCAAATATCACATCCTCGGGCAACGTAAGCTCAAGTGGAGGGTTTTATAGTAGTAATTATTTTATAAATGGGGTGTCAGCTATAGATGGTGAGTCTTCCATAGAACAAGGAATCTATTTTGGGTATCAAGATGATGTATCAATCCGGATAGGTAGAAATAATAACCCAACAACATTTTTTAGTAATATCACATCCTCAGGCAATGTAAGTTCAAGTACTACATCAACTGCCTCCTTTGGATCATACCTAGGGGACGGCTCACAACTAACAGGAGTAAACTCAACACCATCAAGTGGAACATATTCAAGTTCACTACAGGTACTAGGCAATATTACATCCTCAGGCAATATAAGTGCAAGTGGCACAATAGAGGGCGGAGGGATATATTTAGGGGGGGTTCTGAGAAATACATGGCCTGCCGCATCAGCAGGTGAATGGGCGCTTGTTGGCTCTGCTCAAACTTCATCATTAGATGTTATAGTTGATGGGTTCATAAGTGCAAGTAATATTGATTTTAATACACCCGAGGGAAGAATTAAATTTGAAGGTGTGGGAGATTATAAATTACAAATTTTAGACATTTTAGGAAATGAAGCTGCTTCTTGGGAGAATCTAGATGACGTTAGTGGAGGCGGTGCACAAATGAATGTTGGTGGTAATATAAGTGCAAGCGGCTATATAAGCGCTAGTAGAGTTAGTGCCCCGGAAGGCTTTTTCGATCTTTTAGAATTTGATACTATATTGATGACATCTAGCCTTATGGTTGATGATTTAAGTATCAATGGAGATTTAAATCTTTCGGGATCAGGAGTACCTACAATAGAATCTGATAGTAACTTAATTTTAAGTGCCTCTAATGGAGCCGTAGTAATAAAAGACAAACTTAACCTTAATCCAACAGGTACAGGTTCAGTAGCATCTCCAATAAATGGAGATATAGTATATGATACAGCGGATCACAAATTCTATGGTTATGCTAATGGTAGTTGGGTAGCATTCCATTAATAATATTAAAATAAAATGAGTTACAAATTATATAGTATAATACCATCAACTTCTAAGGGGGAAACCATAGAAGTAGTTACTAAGATGATGAAAACCCCCTTTTCTAAATACCCCAAAGACCTACCCCTAAAAAACGAAAAAAGAGCCGATAAATACTACCCATCAAGAATAGTAACATCAAGCTTCGCAACATCATCCTTTACGGGTTTTGGATTATATAAACTAACAGATGCTGAGGCAGCTTCTATAAAAAATGACCCCTTAATATCTAATGTACTACTAATTAGTACCAGATCTTATGATGATAATAATAGTGGTTACTTTCCTGAAACAGGATCCGAGTATCCAGAGAGTGGCTCATTACTCAGTTCTATTCCAGATAGAAATTTTAGACCCTTCCCATGGCCTGAATACACAGATGATATAGACACAGCAAACCTATCTAATATAGCTACCTATTACCATTCATTACCCTTAGATAAAATGTATTCAGGGTCATTTGGAAAAGAAACCTCTCGGGCGTTAGGAAATAATCCAGATGTCGGGCAAATCTACACCGGTAACACATTCCAACCACAGGGAATTCAGGCTTTTACAAATAACCATGATTATAATTATTCAGTAGATGGTAAAGATGTAGATTTTATTCACTGGGAAAATAATGGTGGTCAGGAATGGAACCACGCTGAATATCACGGGGTAGATGGTAATAGTAGAGTTAATTTTGTAAATTGGGAGAAGTATGGGGCCCCACCATATGGTCCTTCCTCATATGAAACACAGATCCCGGGGTCCACCCATAAACAACAGTGTATAATGAATGCCGTGGGTTTAACTAGTGGATTTGCAAAGGGAGCAAATATATTTTATATAGGAGTTCCCACCCCATATTCCTATTCCAAAATCCTAGAACAACTTAATATAATCAAGTTGTGGGATGCAACTAAACCTATTAACCCTAAAACTGGTAGAAGAAATCGTACGGTATTAAATACTAGTCATTACTTTTCGGATGGAATGGTCCCCCCTTACTCAAAACTCACCCCCTCATTCCAAAGAATATCAGGCTCAGTTGATATTGGATCTCCATTACTTTATTCAAGTATAAGGTTTGAAGGTTTAAAATTATCCCCTCTAGAACCACGCAGAGATTACGTATTCGCGATAGGCACAACCAGCACTACCCGTCTAGCCTATGAAATAAATAAAACTAGAGGGGCAGCAAATATCTATTTAACCGGTTCTTACATCCCATCCGGATGGGGGTATCCAGGATATGGAGTGGAAAACTCTATAAACACCATACTTAACCCCACTTCTGATGCTTTGGGATGGACAGCTTCCATTGATGGAAATACTTTACATTTCACCTCCTCGGGGGGTACGAATGATATATTTGGCACTCCCATGGGAAGATATAACCCCCTAAGAATATACACAGGTAGTATATATGATTTTATGCACTCCAACGACATCCTCGCCACTAACCAAACTTCCCCTCCATATAGTATTAACTCCCCCCGGGGGGGAGCATTAGTGTTTGAAGAATCCTCATCTACATCCCCCAAAACGGGTATATCCAAAATTGTAGTAAAAGGCAACCTAATATACACGGGCAGCACAGACCCTGTAGGGAGTAATGGTTATTTAAATAGTAACCATGGATTCTATCAAAACCCTGTTGTGGATTGGTATGGAATAGATAGAGGAGTCAATATAAACACTAACAATATAGCCTATAGTCTAAAGGGACTTCATAGAGGAATAGGATCAGAACATACTCCATCATTATCACAAGCCCTTAAAGAATGTGCTGAACAAGGAATAATCATCTTACAAGCTGCGGGAAATAGCCCAATCCCTTACACCATGGAAAGTTCTTCCTTAGAAGAAAACCCACTATATGATCCTGATTTATATTCTGATGACTTATATAATACCTATGTAGAATATGATACAGAATGGGCTGGATATGACACTTCTAACACCTTTCCAAATGGCGAATTCAGATATTTACCAGAAGGCCCAGTCCCCCCTAATACCCCTATACGTTTGGGAAATCCTCAATGGACAAGTAATTATTCAACAATCCAAATAGGTATGATGGATCACCAATCGTACGCATCCTTTTGGAATTCCCCAGAAAACCAAAAAACAATGTCAGGTAGTGTATATGGGGGTTCATTCCCACAAAATATTACAAAAGATAGAATACATCCACAAACTAGAAAAGCCCATGGTAAAGCAATATCAGCGTATGCTATAGGGGGATCTACAGTAATAGGTGGAACTAGTGGTTCCTTCACTCTTTCCAGTGGGGATCATGGATATATTGCTCATTCAAGTTCATTTTACAATACAATTAAATTTAATACCTCATCTATTCTTTCTGCATACAAATACCAATCCCAAGCCCGTGCAAATAGTATAACCGGAAGCTATGGGATCCCTATATTTACCCAAGGCCTTTATACAATTGGAAGGGGTGGCGGTACTTCATTTTCCAGCCCCTTGGTAGCGGGAATGATTTGCTGTTATTTAGAAGTTAATCCTGATGCTAGTTTTGTGGATGTAAGGAATTGGCTACATAACACAGGAATGAAAGAAGTTCCTGGAACCCTATCTGATCCTAACAAATATTATCATTTGGGAAGATATGAAACCTCCTCAATTCACCCCGCGTATTATAATGATTTATATATGGATAGTGGGGGAATAGATTTTGGGGGGAGAAATCCTGTTATAGCACACTTCCCCTATAACTCCCCTATGAGAGGAAAATTGAGTAATATTACTATGTCTAGAAGTTAGACAATATCTTCCTTTATTAATTTGTTTATATTTATAATCAAATATTGTATTTATGGCATCAATCCCTATATGGCCCGGCTCTAGTTCATTCTTCCCAGGCGAAACCCCTTTTGGATTCTATGATTCAGACTCAGAATTCCAAACCAGTGCAGACCAAGTGTCAACGTGGTGTGCACAACGCTTAGGATATCCTATAGTTGATATAGAATTACAAGCTGTAAATTTCTTTACAGCATTTGAAGAAGCAGTAACTACATACTCTCAGTATGTTTATCAATATAAGATAAAAGAAAATATTGGTTCTCTTGAGGGAGCCACTACGAGTAGCAATCTAAATTCCCAATATGTTCAACCCAATATGGGTAATACAATTGCAATTGCTGAACAATATGGAACTGAAGCGGGTAGTGGGGGTAATGTTGAATTAAAGCAAGGTGATATTCAAATTGAAGCAAACACACAAGTATATTCTTTAAAAGACCTATATGGTGATATTAGTGAATCTGGAAAAAATCTCCAAATTCAACGAATTTATCACTATGCACCCCCCGCTATTGTAAGATATTTTGACCCATACGCAGGAACAGGAACCGGTATTCAATCCCTAATGGAAACCTTTGGAATGGGTAATTATTCCCCAGGTGTTAACTTTATGTTAATGCCTATGTATTTTGATATATTAAAAGTTCAAGCAATTGAATTAAATGATCAAATTAGAAAATCGGCATATTCATTTGAATTAATTGACAATGACAGATTAAAGCTATTCCCAATTCCTACACGCAACCAAAAAATGTATTTTGATTACATAATTGAGGAAGATAGAAATAACCCAATAAGAAATACCAGCAAAGGCCTAATTACAGATGTATCTAATGTCCCCTATACTAATATAGTATACAACACCATTAACGCACCTAGTAAGCAATGGATCTATCGTTATACCTTAGCATTAACTAAAGAAATGTTAGCTAATGTAAGGGGCAAATACACAACAATTCCAATTCCAGGAGACACAGTAACCACAAATGCAACAGAATTAAGGGGCGAAGCAACTGCTGAGAAGGCTTCCCTTATAGAAGAATTAAAATTAATACTCGAAGAATCTTCAAGAAGTAAATATCTTGAAAGACAAGCTAACGAGGCCCAACATATCCAAGATACCCTTGGAAAAGTCCCATACCCAATATATATTTACTAATGATTAAACTAAAAGACATATTATCTGAAGCTCTTAACGTATATTCTGTAAATATTATAATTGTATCTGATAAAGATTCTAATTTTACAGATGTTTTAGATGGAATTAGAGCTGTTAGACGTGTTACTATTGTAAACGCTAACACTAATCCGGATATTGAGGAAAAAAACCGTCGAAGAACTGATGGTAAAGAAATTCACACAGCAACTATTAAATTTGTAGCAGGACAGGACGCAAAGCAAGATTTAGATTTTTTTAAAATCACTATGTTACAAAGTGATAAAGGAGACCCCAACAAAAGAATCCCAGGCTTACGACATATTATTTTCAAACCTGAATCTTTAACTAAACTATAATGCCATTATTTGGAGGATCACGAGATATATCACTATTTAAATCAATGAATAGGGAATTGGTTAATGACATTATCCAAACGGAAATAGCCTACTATAAACTAACATTAAACCAAACAGTTTCTAATATGTACGGTGAATCTAATAAGAAATCTTATTATGAGCCTATACGAATATCTTGCTTAATCACTAAAGAGGAACAATCTTGGAGTAGTGATGATTTTGGGCCTAATATTAGCCAAACATACAAATATTCATTTTTTAAACCGGATTTAATAGACTTAAATTTAATTCCTGAAGTAGGCGATTTAATATTGAATAATAATGATTTTTGGGAAGTAGACACCTTTGTTGAAAATCAATTTTTTGTTGGTAAAAAACCTGAATACGCTATATCGGGTGACAATTTAGATTTTGGGGAATCTATATCTATTGTATTAAATACCCACCTATCAAGAATTGAAAAATTAAACTTAATCCCCTTAAGAGGAGGGAAATACCCCTCCACAACAGTAGATATAAGCACACCATCGGCAAACAATTTATAATATGGAAGATAATAGAATAAAACCGAGCATATTAAATAATAATACTCTTTTAAGGAGAAATATATCGGCAAGTGCTGATCCTAATTTCTTTCAAGGACTTCCTATGGATACTGAAAGGGATGAAAGGGGCAAAAATCGCCATTTAGAAATTAGAAGAGATGAGGATAAAATCTCAGATCCTGTAATCTCCCTCAAAGATATTGACGAAGCAGTATTTTATTACTTAAGTGAAGGATTAAATCTCACTGTAGAAAACAACGATGAAACCATCAAGGTACCCGTAATTTATGGCTCCGGTGAGAGGTGGAAAACAGTGCAATCAGACGGGTATTACCGCGATAAAAACGGACGTATACAAACTCCACTCATAATGTTTAAACGCACTTCCATAGAAAAAAGAAGGGATTTAGGTAATAAGCTAGATGGCAATAAACCAAACCTTTATGTTGTAGAGCAAAATCGTTATAGCCAACGAAATGCCTATGATAATTTTAATATCTTAAATGGAAGTAGAGAACCACAAAGAGAATTATACCAAACCCCCGTGCCAGATTATATTTTTGCCAATTATGAAGCATTAATATGGACAGACTTTATGTCCCAAAATAATAAATTAGTAGAAGCCATAGAATATGTTTCAGACTCATATTGGGGGGATAAAAATAAACATCTGTTTCAAACAAATGTTGATACTATCCAAAACGTAAATGAATTACAAGTAGGCGACGATAGATTAGTTAGAGCATCTTTTAATTTTAAACTTGCTGGTTATTTAATTCCTGATACCTTTAAAAAGGACACCCAATCTCAGACTAAACAATTCTCACCTTCTGAAATAGTTATCACCTCGGAAACTGTTAAGAATCATAATGAACTTTTTCGCTAATCTAAATGCCAAATAATAAATTAATATATGGCGTAGGTAGAATTCCTAAAGCTAGTGAATTTACATTAGGAGAGATTGTTATCAATGTAGATGATTCTAAAGCGTATTCAAAGAGCAAATCTAATGTTGTATTTGAACTGGTAGGAGGGGGTTCTAGTGGGGATAGTGATTGGTTTATTGATGCTGGTGTTAAATTAACTTCCTCATTAAAAATACAAGTTGATGGTGATGTAAGTGCAAGTGGCCATTTATTTGCATCATTATCATCAGATAGTAGCAACTTTAATACAGTAATGTATAACTCTACTACTGGCCAATTCTTCTACACAGGAAGTTATGGTGGTGGTACTCCAGAAAGTGATGTAGTTGATTTACATTTCAGCGCGTCAGAAGGTAATGGATTCTCCTTTGCAAATGAAGCAACAGCCTCATTCACTTCAGGCTCAGGCACAGGCTTAACAGTCACAGCAGGTTCAACTAACAACATAGAATTTGAACTTGTCGGCGTCCTCAGCTCCTCTGCTCAAATCGCACCAGATATCTCGGGCGCAATAGACGCAGCAACTGGTTCGGTACTTTCGGATTATAACCTACTAAGCAGTTCTTATCAAATCGCATCAGATATCTCAGGCGCAATAGATGCCGCAACTGGATCAGTGCTCCTAGATTATAACCTACTAAGCAGTTCTTATCAAATCGCATCAGACATTTCGGGCGCAATTGATGCCGCAACAGGATCGGTTCTTTTAGATTATGGGCTTCTCAGCTCTTCATATCAAATAGAATCAGACATTTCAGGAGCAATAGGAGCAGCAACAGCTTCATTAAGTGCCTCTATTGTTGGAACATTAAAAGAAGTCGAAGTAGAAGGGACCTTAGGGGGCAATATCACAATTGGTTTACCAAATGATGTTTTAATAGCTACTAGTTTAACATCCAGTAACCTTTTAATTACTAATACAGCTTCCATAACATATTTGGAAACAGTATATGAAACCGCATCAGTTATATACACTAGTGGTTCAACCAAATTTGGTAACTCAATGGACGATGATCATTGGTTTACAGGTAGTATGCTCATTACAGGTTCTACTTTCCAATTTGTTGGATTAGGGGGAAGTGCAACACAAACCCCCCTCGTAATAGATTCTAGTGGTAATATAACCACAGGCAGCCAATATGCATTATCGAGTGATACCGTAGATTTACATTTTAGTGCTTCTGAAGGTAATGGATTCTCCTTTACAAATGACGCAACGGCTTCCTTCACATCAGGATCAGGCGGAGGCTTAACAGTCACAGCAGGCACAACCAATAATATAGAATTTGAATTAGTAGGTGTTCTCAGCTCCTCTGCTCAAATCGCATCAGACATTTCAGGCGCAATTGATGCCGCCACAGGTT
>TARA_R110001592_G_scaffold99133_2_pt1 | contig 13068 bp, 1 predicted proteins | sample TARA_R110001592 | Tara Oceans TARA_R110001592 (sample SAMEA4398387) | marine metagenome | biome: Polar Biome; feature: [SRF] surface water layer (ENVO:00010504); material: water (ENVO:00002006), including particulate matter (ENVO:01000060) such as... | depth 5 m
TATAGCATCTACACTATCTTTTAAAGTTACTGCTTGATCACCTAATAATATTTCATTTAATGATTTTGTATTAACCCAATCATTAAAAAAGATTTGTTTTAAGTTATGATCAGCATTATTAATTAAGTTTAACATATCAGCACTTTCTTCAAAGTTAACTGATACATCTAAACCATTTTTTATACTATTACTAAGTTCTTGATTAATATTTAAAGTTGCTAATTCAGATTTAAATTCAGCAAATTGATTTTCTAATATAAGATTAAGCTCTGCCTTAAACGCTTCTCTTGTTGTATTAATTTCATCAAGAGCTTGATCTAAAGTTATATCTTCTCCTCTATTAGCTATACCTTCTAGTTCTGTTTTATTTTGAGGTGATAATAATAACTGAGAATTATGTAATTTAAAAGCTCTTCCATTATTATCTTGATTATAACCTACTATACTTCTTTGACTTTTTTCTTCAGAATTTTCTCTTTTAATACGGTTAAACTCAGTCTCAATAAAATCCATATAGATTTCTAATGTCTCATCTGTTATATTAGTAATACCATTAGATGTTTCCACTGCTTTTAAAACAGGCATGTAAGCCATATCACCTGTGTTAGATGACTCTAATACTCTTAATAGTATAGGTGCTAACGCAGTTTTTATTTCTTGATTTTCTGCATTATTAAAGTATTCTACAAAATCAACTCTCCCAGATTTTGTATTAAGTAATGACGTGTATGAGTTTATTAAAGTTAAAGCAAATTCTTGAGGAGTAAAGTTACCATAAGTTGATCTTGAACTTACACTTGATATGCCCGCATTAATTTCTTCTTCTGTTTTATTTATTTGACCTATTGCTGAACCTGCAAATCTTAAAATCTTTTGTCTTTGATCTGCACTTAATTGTATAAATGCATCATTATTTAAAAGGTAATTGTTTTCTAAATATGGAAACTGTGCCTTTAATCCTTCAAGTTGATCAAGATCATTTAATTTTTGAATAGATTTTAAATGATATGTAGGTTTTTGATGTGCATAAACTAAATTACCTTCAGCATTTTTAAATACAGATAAACCAATTGTTTCATCAAAAGGTGCATTTCTGATTGCTATACTTCTAAGCCTAGAATTCATACCTTCTTCGCTGTATAAATCAACACCCGTTTGAATTAACTTTAACATTTCTACAATCTCTTCTGATAAAAGAGGAGACTCATTAGAGTTAGCATTAATAAGTGCTTTCTGTTTTACAGTTAAAACACCAATCGGTTTAACAGAGATTATACTAAATGCAATAAATTGTCTACCTAGTTTAATACCTACTAATTCTGATAAGGCTTCTTGATATTTTTTAGATTCTTCTGTTAAAGTTTTATTAGTAATTTTTTTACTTGAACTAAGTAAACTTTGTAAATCATCTAATGTATTTTCAGTTTTTGTTTTAACTGCATTATTAGATTTAATAATTTTATCTTTTTGCGTCCATGCTTGTGACCATCTAGTTACCTGTGAATTTACATCATCTCTTTGTGCAGCAGAATACATTAATACATTACCCGCATTATCACGTTGAGTAAATAAATAATCTATTCTAAAGTTTTCAAAAGCTTTTGTAAATGCTTGAAACAGTTGTGGATTTTTAATCTTTAAAGGTAATGGACTATCTGATAATAATGTTTCAACACTTACCCCAATAGAAGTAAGTAATTTATCTACAACAGCGCCTGTCTCTAAATTATCTTGACCAAAGAAATACATGTTTTGCAACATAGCCTTTGGATTTTCTATATTTTTAACTGACTTTAATAAACCATTATATACATCTACAAAATCTACAGGTACTATAATAGGTTCTCCAGCTGTTAATTCAACGTTACCAAAGTAATCTGTTTCTTGTTTAGTTGTAGTTGCTATAAAAGCTCTAATATCTTTAGGTGTAGATTGAATACCTCCTACCATAGAAGCATCTTTACCCCATTCATCTATACCCCTTAATCCAATGGAATCCTCCATTGTTTCTTGGTTATACTCTTCTTCTCCAACTTGACTGTCTATTACATTTAATAAACCATAAACTTGATCTTTAATTATATCAGCTGATTCATCAAGAGCTATACTTACTTGATCTAATAGTTCTATTTCTCTTTCTGATTTATTTGCATATCTTTCATCATACGAATTATATAAAACATAAAAGTCTTGAAGTACTTCATCTAATATTTGAGATTTTTTAAGTAAAGGATCTGTATTTTTAGATGCTCTTGTTAAATACATTGCAGCTATACTTCTAATTAAAGTATCAGCAACATCATTATCTACATATAAAAATCCTTTTCTAGTAATTTGTTTTGTACTACCATCAGATTGTACTACTGGAGTTGTTTCTTCCTTCTCCTCATAAGGCAATAAAGCATTTGCTTCTAATGTAATACCTGCTTGACTAGTAAATTGATTTAAAACTACTGTAGAAGAATAGTATTTACCAGAATCTATATTTTCAAATAAAGTATTTAAATCATTTTTATTATAAGATTTAAAAACAGACTCTATCCATTCTAAAATTCTAGTAAATAATGATTTTACTTCTGAAGATGTATTAGTATTTTTAGGACCAGTTTTAAATAATTCAAATTGATCTGCTAAATATTCTTCATAATATTCTTGTTCTAGTCTAGCATCGCTCATATTTGTATATGTGTCAGCTGAACGTCTAAACATTTCTAATTCTTTCTTCAGGCTTTTACCTTCTACTCTTAGTTTTGCTCTAACTTCTTTTCTAGCAATACCTAGATATTTCTTTATTTCTACATCTGATAATAACATTCTAAATACACCATGAAAAGCCTCATGATATCTAAATGGTGAATTAGCTCCAGTATAAAGAGTTCCGTTAATTGTTTTTCCTCCTGCAATTCCATTTAAGTTTAATACAAAAGCACCAACTCTTACTCCTCCAGCCTTTAAGTTATCACCTAACGTAGCAATATCTTCAATACTTATATAGTCAGGTAAATTTTTATTAGCCCAAGATAAAAAAGTATTAATATCTTCTACATCTGTTATAGACATAGGACCTAATATTTTATTAGCCGAACTCATTATTGCTACTTTTTTAGCTAACAACTTCTGATACTCTTCACTTTCTTGTAATACTTTTAGTCTGTCTCTTCCTGTTTTTCCTTTTTGTAATTTTGTTTTTAAATTTTTAATTTGAGCTTTTACATTAACTAAAGGAGATGAAACTACTTCCATAGCTTTATTAACTGTATCTACGCCACCTTCTATTGTTACTAATTGTGATATTAAACTACCTAACTCTTTATTAACTAATACTTCTCTTGGAGTTAAAGAATCTGTGTTACCATCTTTAATTATTTTATTAGCTATATGAGCAAGATATTCTTTAGGAATACCTACAAACTTATTTTCTAACATATAATCAAACTCATCTTGTGTTAAATCTAATATACTATCTAAAGAATTTTCAGCTGTTTCTATTAACTTACCTGTATTTTCTTCTTCTTCAATAGTAGTAGGATTAGGAGAAAATCCACTTTGATTAAAGTTGTAAAGAGATTGTACTGCTCCAGGACTTGCAAATAGTTGAAGTTTACCAGGACTAGTAACAGATTTCATTACATTGGTAGTAGTTAGCTCTAATAGCTGACCTATAGATGCATTTCTAGGAAATGATTTTGTAAAGTTGCTTGGACTTAAAGTTATTTTCTCAGCACTAATTAAATTATTATCATTAAATTCTTTTATAAAATCATTTATTTTTTTAGGATTGAGTAATTCCTCACCCATTATAGTATCCTTACTCATTCTAACTGTTTCTAAACGAGTTCCATTTACATCTACTTGTAATTCTATCTTACCCCATGGGCTAACTTGCAAAGATATTCTAACGCCACTAATACTTGTAATAAATAATTCTTCATTTATTTCTTTATTCCAAGCTCGTAAATCTCTTAATTCTTTAGATCCTTTTTTAAGTTGTGTGCCTGTACCTTTAGGTAGTTGACCTATAACCTTTTGAGCTTCAGAAATTGTCTTAAGCATTAAATCATCAAAATTTAATGGTTCAGCTGATAAGTTAACTAAGCTATATGTTCCATTAGGCATTAGTACAACAGCCATATAACCATCAGTACCATTTAGCATCTCTTCATATTGGTATCCTAAAGAGCTTTTTACTTTATCTAATAACTCACGTCTTGGAGTACCTTCTAAGTTTGTAACTCCAGTAACTGTTCTTGGTTGACCTACTGCCCCTTTCTCAAGTTTATATATTAAATAGTTACCTGTTTCATCAACACGGTTATAATCTAATTGATTTAAACTTCTGGTAGAACTATTATCATAATCTGTTTTTCCTAACTGTAAGTTTAAAGATATTTCATTAGGTAGATCTTTTATTTTTAATATAACTTCTTCTCCTAAAGGTACACCGTCCATTAATATGTTTAACTCATTAGTTAAAACTTGACTTGTAGCAAAATTCTTTTTAATTAATTCTAATGCTTGTTGAGGACTAAGTTCCTTTTGTAAATACTCTGGTAATCTAATTAAATTACTTACTTGATCAATAGTAAAGTTTTGAGGTTTTAACTCTACACCATTTGATTCAAACAAAAAGTTTTCTGTATTTATAAAGCCAAATATTCCAGTAGCCTCTGTACTAGGATTAATTCCTGCTATTTCTAATGCCGTATTTATTTTACTTTGTATATCTGAATTAGATGTTCTAATTCCAATCACATACTTTGATTGTATTTTTTGTATATATTTATTAGGTTTTAATTCTGGAAATGAATAAGGTCCTTTTTGTTGACCGGCTTGTGGATCTAGTGTAACAACAAGTTCAAGTTCTTGAATTTCCTCTTGTGTTAATGCAGATATAATAGTTTTGTATCTATTTTCTTTCTGCTGATTTGTTTCTATAAACTGACCTTGATCATTTTTATTTCTATATCCATAAGGAGTGACTGGTTCAAATACATCTAACCTAGACACATCATCTGCAAGAATTTCCATATCTATTTTTTGTAGATCATAAAAATCTTTAAATGCTCCAGGAGGTACATAAACTAAAAACTCTTTCTTTTCATTAAATGACAAATTACTTTTATCATTTGGAATTAAGGTTAAATGTTTACCTTCTAAAATTTTATTAGGCTTACTTAATATTTTATATTCAATAAGATTACCCTCATTGTCTTTCTTATATACAAGACCTCCGGTATTTAATATTTCACCATCATATACAAACTCACCTACATTACCATAATCTCTTTCTAACTTTTCTAATATCTTTCCAGCAGCGTCTGGGTCTGTAAAGAATCCTATACTTTCACCATACTCTTCTAGTAATTCTAAACTTACGTCTTCTTTAGTTTTTGAATCTATAATGGTATATGTTTCTATTTTACCACCATCTGCATCATACTGTGTTTCTGCTATAATAGAAAAATTTACACCTGGTGGTCCAAATACTTCTCTATTAATATCCCCTTTAAAGGCTTCACCTTCTGCTTCCATTCTTTCTGTTTGTCCAGTAATGTCAGATAGTTTTACATTTAACTTCCTTAGTACATCAGAAACAAGATTATTTTGTAATCCTTCATCAGATAATAACCAATTAATAAATAAAACATCATCTAATTTTTGTTCTTCTGTAAGAGGTCTATTTTCATTTATTAAGTTATCATTGGCTACCCAAACATTTTTTAATGCAGCAAAGGCATTTCTAAAATTTTTAGCGGGATCAGTATTAATCCATTCTGTATAAGGCAGTGTTTTTTTATTAAGCTGTACAGCCTGGTACTTTTTATATTGTGCTAAAAGTAAAGATTTATATTTTTCAGAAGTAGAAAATGCTATCTCTTCTGTAACACCTAACTCTTCTAAAGAAGCATTTACCTCTTCTCTGTTGGCTGCTTCTATTTCTGCTTCTGCTTTACTAATATTAGCATCTTCAGTCTCTTTAGCTTCCTTTTTACTAGTAGCATCATAGACTTCTATTAAACCTTGAATTTCAGCAAATAATAAAGGATTAATCTCTTTTGTTATTTGTCCATTTTTATTATAAAAACTTTTTAAAAATAGAGAAGAACCTGTAGCTAAAAATGCTTTTGCTTGTTCAGGATCTAAAATTACATTTCCATTATCTAATGAAGCAAATTGATTTAATAACTCATTCTTTTTAGTTACTTCACCATATTCTTTTATTACTTCTAGAAAATCTTCTTGCATAGTATTAAATGCATTTGTAAATACTTGATTTTGTCTTTCAAAAATCTCATTAAATCTTTCTGGATTATTTAAATACTCAATAGTTTTATCATATACTTTTGCTCTTCCTTTCAAGGCTTTATAATCAACTATATCTTTTAGTGCTTGTTTGATTGCTTCTCTATTTGCAAAAGTTCCTTTACTACTTGCTAAATATTTTACATACTTTTCAAACTCAGGTAATAACTTATTAGATACTTTTGATTTATTAAATGAACCATCTTTATTTAAATTTTTTGGATCACTTAGAATAATTTCTAAAGCTGCTAATCTTTCTCTTTTTTCTTTCTTTTCTTTTATTATTTTTTTGTTTGCATCTGTATCAGCTGTTAAGACAGATAACTCTGCTTCTAAATTTGATAACTCTTGATCTATACTATCCTTATCCATTAAGACAGTAATGTCACTTGCTGCCATATCTTTAAATAATGGGTCTGAAGCTAATGCTTCATAAATACTATTTGATCTTTCTACTGCTCTATCAAATCCGTCTTTGGTAAACATATACAAATAATTTGCATGAGCCCAAGATGCTTCTTTGATTGCTTCTTGTTGATATTCTTTTGTCCCTTTTATAAATGACTCTTTATCATAAGGATTAGGAAAGTCATCTTTTCTTTCATTGTATGTATTTTCAGTTGCACCAATCTGATCTATCATACTTTGAAAACGCTCTCTTAACTTTCCACTTTTAATATCTTTCTTATCTGATGGGAAAGCATCTGCTAGTTCCTCATCACTAAGTTTCATGTAATCTTTTAATTGATTCTCAAATATTTGTGCTCCACCTGTATTTAAAATTGTATAGATCTGTTGAAACTTACCAAAATCTTTTGCATCAATAAATCCAAATTTATCAGATTTAAAAGCAGATTCAGTCATTTCTCCAGCAACTTGTTTTTGAATTAAAAAATTAAGTTTTTTTGGATCCCATAACTGAGATGGATCTTCAGCTTGTTGATTCCACGCTTGGTTATAAGATTTTACAACAGCCTTAATCCAGTTTTCCTGAGCTTCGTTTTGTTGATCATAAGCAGCTTTTGCTTCAGCACTTCCATATTTACCTTTAGCTGCTCTATATACAGCAGGTACACCTTGAAAAAATAATTTTTGAGGACCTTGTACAATACCTCCCATTAAAAATCCTGACATAAAGACTTTAAATCCTTCTGCACTAAACTGACTACTTATTCCAGAGTTTACAGCTTCTCTGTATAAGTCATAACCCCCTGACATTGGATCTTTAAATACATTTCTATAATACATATTAGCTCCTTCAGAAATAGCTTCTTGTCCTATTTCTTGAAGGCCTTCAGCAAAGTTAGCAGAAAAAAATCTTAAACTTGCTTGACCTAATTTTTTAGTATTACCTTTTATTCCAGCTGAACTTAATCTATTAATTAAACCTGTAAGACCTGTACCCGCATCTTCAAAAACACCTTCAATTAAATTACCAGCACCATCAAATTTAGCTAAAGTTTTTTTACCGGCCTTATCAACAATCCCAGATTTCTGAATAATTCTTCTACCTAGTCCACTTATTTTACTGTTAGCATATCTTGCAAATGATTTATTAAAACCACCAAATGCATTACCTAATACAATTTGATTACTTAAAAAAATCAAAGGTGCATTTCTTATAAATGTAGCAAAAGATGCTCTATTAGCATTATCTGCTATACTTTTCATCTGATCTGGTGTAACTGCTGCACCAAAGTTTTCTCGTGATTGCATCGCAAGATTTTCACTAATCCTTTGGTTATAAACCATACCTGATTCTAGACTTGATTCAGCTAATGCAAGATTTAAAGATCTTGCGTCTCTATAAAACCCACCAAAAGTTTTACTCATTTTGGCCATGTTCCCTAAATTTTGGGCACCGTTTTTAGTAGTTTTAAAAGATCTTATTGCAGCAACTGTTTCAGGAGCAAGTATTTTACCAACAAAGTTTCTAGTAGACTTAAACCCACTATATAACTCTCTTGCAGTATCAAGAGTATTTGTTGATTTTAATAAATTTCTAGTAGCACCAGCAAATCTTGTTATTCCAAAACTGTTTGCAATAGTCTTAGCAATTTTTGCAGCATTAAATGCTGTTTTTGCACCAGCTGCTGGAGCCAATGTTCCACCACTTAATGCAGTAGCACCTGCTAATACTACTTCTTCTACTGCTATACTACCTATAATACCAAAAGTATAACCTGAGTTTAATAATAAATCGTTTGCAAAACCTGTAAAACCACCTCTTGTTGAACTACCAATTGACATTGCTTCTTCAAATTCTCTTGCTGATTTTAAATCAGGACCAAAAGGATCTGAAAGACCTCTATAAACACTTTTAAAACCAGTACCTACTAGACTAGAAAATGAGCCAAGTGTTCTACCCAAATCATCCCATGCTGTACTATTAGCATTATAATATTCATCATTGTTTGCGTATGGAGAAAACCCTAAATTTTTAAATTCAGGATGCTCATAAAAACGCATAAAATTAGATTGCTTAATACCAGCAACTTGAGGTGTATTAAAGCTTACTGAATCAGCAGGTTTACCAGCATTTTCCGTAGCTTGATTAGCATCAAGAGTAAATTTTATCATTCGTTCTATTCCACCTGGTTCATTAATATTAGGAGGAGTTTGTTGTAAAACTGGATCATAAGTTCCTGTAGCAAGAGTTGGTCTAAAAACTCCAAAATTAGCTAAAGCAGATATACCATAATCATCTAGACCTTTAGATCCTTCTTCAAGCTGTTGTAGTCCCGACATGTCAGAAGAATCAATATACTCATCATATTCTGGTGTGTTAAAAAGTTCTTCAACAGGTACATATGATTTATCAGTAGGAATTACTGAAGAAGAATCTTGAGTAACTTCAATTGCTTGATCTAAACTACTATTATTCAATTGATCTTCCATTTATGATAAAAATTTATTGATTTTACTATTTAAGATTTGACTTGTAAGTTGCAACATCTTTCCTTTTCTTTTCTAAATTTCTGTTTCCTTGAGCTACTAGTAACTTTCTTATATCTTCTTGTTGTTTTTCAAGTATGCTCATTGTTCCTCCATAAATAGATCCCTCTGGATTTATATTAACCCGTTGTGATACAATTCCATTTGGTACATAGCCTCCACCCTTTCCATTTTGAGAAGGTATATAGGTTTGTAGTTCATAGTTTAAAACATAATTATTTTTATTTATTTTTTTCCATGAAAATTCACCACCTTTAACACCATCTTCTACTACAACTGGCTGGTTCCAATAACCCCCTTTAGATTCTATAGTAGCAGCAACAATAGAATTACCACCCCTATTAAACCTGAGTGCCCCTTCACTAATATCTTGATCTTGTTCAAAGATCATAGTTATACCATTCTCTACAATATTTTTTCTCTGTTGCGTATTTAAACCAGAATATTGACTATCACCTCCACCACCTTTTACACTAGATGTTAACCAAGCTTCACTAGGATAAAAAGTATAACCGGCAGTAGTTTTATTTCCATCTTCTGGATCTCCATAAACAGCACCATATACAAACTTACCTATAGGAGTCTTTTCTACACTAGCTGAAGTTCTACTATCACTTCTAAAACTTTGAAAATTAGAATTAAAAGCATCAAACACGGCTTCTGCTAATGGTCCATCTTCTTTTGCATCATCTATATCATCTATATAAAAAGTAGGAGAGATACCTTTTTCTTCTAAAACTCTCCTTTGTTTAAGCATGGTTGCATATATAATATCAGTTTTTGTATTTCTTATTTCAGGATTTACATTAGCTACTTGAACTCCATAATTTGATAATGCTGCTGTTGTATTACTTGCTCTCTGACTTACACTATTAAATGTAGAAGTTTTTATTTCTGGATTACCACCTTTCATTGCTTCATTATGCTCTTCTTGTAACTTATCCCAGATATATCTAGCATCATCCATTACTGCACTTTTATTTACTGTTTGTCTTCTATTTCCCTGTTCATCATATCTTGCAGAGTTTCTTTCTTTATATGAATTTGCATATTGAAGAGGTTCTCCAGATTCTTTAAATGTAGCATATAATTCCTCTACATCTTCCATATAATCTTTTGCAGCAGTTTTACCTACGTCAACACCCTTTCTATCAAAATTTATAAGTTTCCCTTCTATTGCTAATTCTATTGCAAGATCTTCATATTCTTTTCTTGTATACATTTTCCAGGCACCTATTGGTAACCCCGTTTTATCATCTTTATCTTGGTACCATAACGATGGCATTCCTGATTCTAATAACCCTTTAACATTATATCCTCTTTTAGAATCTTCTGCTACTACAAGTGCTTCTACTTGATTATATGCATTATACTGATCTAATCTAGTAGTTCTTTGATTCATATTAGTAATACCAACTTGAGTTTCTATATCAGTAAATATTCTTAATAAGTCACTATAGCCATTCCCAATATTTACAAAAGTGGGATTCTTTTTTGATATTTCATCTTTATTTTTTATTGATTTAAGATATTCATTAAAAAGAGAATTTATAGCACCAACGTTTTCATAACCTAAATCTTCACCCTCTTTATTAGTAGCCCTTCTAGTTAAAAAACTTTCTAACTGTTCTGAAGTTAAATTTTGTACTATTTCTTCTCCCTCTCTACTGGTTGTTGTTATAGCTGTTGTAGACTGTTTGTCACCAACACTTGAATTTAATTCATTTGTATACTCAATGATAGCGGCTATTTGTTTATCTCTATCAATATTTTGTTTAACAAAGAATTGATCATCACTTGCAAGAGTTATAAAGTCTTCATCTTCTAAATTAAATGAAGTAGCACCTGGATCTGTATAATCTTTTCTAAGCTTGTTTAGTTCTTTAAGTGTTGGATCATCTGGATTCGCTATTTCACCTTTTAATATTGCCATTTGAAGAGCATTATCAAAGTCATCTGACTTTTTCTGGCTTTGTAATAAAGATCTATTTATAGCTCTAGTTTCCTCAAGAGCAGAATCATATATAAATTTTCTTTTATCTTTAGCTGCTTGTGTTTCTCTCATGGTAGATTTCATGTCACGCATACTAAATGCTTGAGCAGCTTTTAACATATCACCTTGTATATTTGTCATCATCAATAATTGATATGCTCTATTTAAATTGCTTTCTAAATCTGGAGATTCATTGTTTATTACATCTCTAATTTTTAGTTTGTTTTGAAGAGTATTACTAACAGATTCAAAATCACTAGTAACTTCTTGCATTAATTTGTCATCCTGTGAACCTGGAATTACACCTGTTATTTTTTTATAGTTAGACCATCTTACAGTAGAATCTTGTTTTTCTGCTAGGCTTTTAGTGCCATCTGTAATATCTTTATTATTATTTTCTTCTATTCTTCTAATAGTTTCTGTAGCCCAAGCATTTTGACCTTCTTGCACACTACCATATGCTCCTTCTGCCATACCTTCTGCAGCAAAATCCCTACCAGCTACATATGCTTGTGTACGATATGCATTTTGTACTCTTGGATCATCACTAAGTCTTTCATTAATTAAAGCTAATGCAGGACCTGTTACAATTTCTCCATTGGTTGTAGTAATTATCCAATCACCATTAATTTTTCCTTTAGTAATAGTACCATCATCATTTATAACATCTGGGTTTGTACCAAAGTGATCGTATGTCATTTTTAATGGAGGTTTCAGTTCACCTAATATTTTTTCTGCCATTTTACCTAAATCAGCATCAGGTGTGTACTTATATATTGGTGCATTTAATGCTTCATCAGGACTCATATTAAGGAAGTCTTGCATTCTATAGTCTAATTCTTTTACACCATCTAACCACCATAGATCTCTTTGGTTCTCATCAACAGAGCCTTGTAAACGTTGAGCATAAGCCTTTTGCTTTCTATAGTTAGCAGTTTTAACCATATCCTTAACAATTAACTTGTCTTCAAAAAATGGTGCAAAAACAGCTTTAGCTGATTGAGCATTTTGTGCTAATGATAAATCCATACCTGAAATCTTTTCTAAAGAAGGCCCAAGATTGTTTACATATTGTTCACGTCTTTCTCCTGTATCTGTTCTAGATAAATCTGCATAAACAACTTTGTTATATACATCATTTGTTGCTTGCCAATTAACATTATATCTATCTTGTCGTACATCTAGGACTTGAGACAAAAATTTGTAGTCTGGTGTAAACGGCTTGATGTCCGGTAAATATTGTTCTGATCCTGGTACGTATGTTGCCATATTATAAAATTACTAAAATTTGTTAAGTTTACAAAGGTAAATAGTAAAACCTTTAAGGTTTATCCACCCATTTTACCCGTATAGAATGGTACTGCCATTCTCTTTATTTTTTTTGTTTCTGTTCCATTCTTTCCACTAGCTGTTCCACCATAGCCACCAAAACCTTTATTCCGTGCTTCATTTTGATAGTTAGTACTTCGATCATTTGGTGGTGTGTTACCAATTCTGGATAAGTAACCGTTAATTTCTGCTTCAGAAGGTGTTCTACCTAATCCTCGGGACAACTCTTCAATATCGTCAAAGTATTGTTTTTTTCTAGATTCTCTATCTGCTACTGTACCTGTTCTTTCTAATGCATTCGGATTAGTAAAACCAACCATACCACCAGTCCTAGGATCAATAGCATAGTTATCATAAGTAGTATTTAAGTTAAATGTATTTGCTCTATTAGTTAAAGCAGTATTTTGCAATTTAGCATTTTGACCTATTCTCCAATTTCTAAAATTGTCTGCAGATTGTAAAACCTTTTGGGTATCATCATATTGCTT
>TARA_R110001592_G_scaffold24414_1_pt1 | contig 13062 bp, 20 predicted proteins | sample TARA_R110001592 | Tara Oceans TARA_R110001592 (sample SAMEA4398387) | marine metagenome | biome: Polar Biome; feature: [SRF] surface water layer (ENVO:00010504); material: water (ENVO:00002006), including particulate matter (ENVO:01000060) such as... | depth 5 m
GAAGATCAATCTGTAAATCTATATTATCAACTTTCATATTTTCTCCTTGAATTTTTATACATTTAATGCACTACCCTTTCTCTACAACCATTTTTCATAAATTCAGATAAATCTGCCCAATCTTCCTGCGATAACATTTTAACAACATCATCCATACTCATACTCATAAAGTCAGCTTGGTACTTTATAGAAAGTTTTGCTACCTTTCGCTCTAATGGCGTTAGGTCTTTAAATTCATCATTGTTAATAGTCATCTTGCCACCTCTCGTAATTTGTAACTACCAGTATGACCATTAGACCATATTTGATCTACTCGTCTTACGGCATCTGATTTGTTGTTATAAGTTGCAATTTTTTTGTGTTCACCATATTTACCTAGGTGATAAAAGAATTGGTAAACATCGTAGATTGTATTCATGATTGCATCTCCTGTTCTTTGAGAGATATATATTCTTGAAATACAATATCAACATTACTTGTATCAGCTTGTCCTTCAGATATAAGTAATTTTTTAATATCATTTTTACAAGATATATATTCCCAAACTAATCTCTCATCAGCTACTTGATCAAGTTCTTGCATTTGCTCTTTGTTAAATATATTCATTACTGCTCCTATTAATTAATGGGTATAAATTTCATAAATGGTTCTTCAACATGACCTTCAGGCAACCAATCAAGCTCTTCTAAGACCTCTTGTATGTTTAACGCACAGTCGGTTGTTCCCCCATCTTCTGTTTCGTTTGCAAGAATTGATCTACCTGCAAATTTTGCACCGCCTAAAGAGAAATACATATTGTCTTTAAGTAAGCCTTCATCATCTACATACATAATGACACCACCGCCAAGACTTACAATATCAAAACAACTGCATTGCATAGCTGAGTAATAATTTTGTAAATTAGATTCTTCAATATCTATATAAGATAAACTTTGATCAAATGGGTCAATTAAAATAGTTTGTATTTTTTTCATTTTTTTCTCCAAAAAAAAGCAGCTGTTAAGCTGCTTCCTTGATTAATTTATTTTCTTCAATAACTCTTTCAACATCTTTGACATTGAACACAGTAAAGTATCTTCTGACTTTTTCTTTTTCGCCAGTCTCTTTGTTGATTTCTTCTTTGTAAAAGAACAATGAAGTGCCTAAACCTTTCAGACCTTTTAGCATATCGCCAGTTACTTTGAATACATTCATAGCTTGTTTAAAAGTTATAACGTAATCACCTTCTGTGTAACCTGCTTCTGCAAGTATGTCTAGGTTTCCACCACTATATTCGTTTTTGGTTTGGAAGTTTATCATTTTTATTCTCCTCGCTTTTTAGGGCGTTTATCATTTAATATGAGTTTATTATCGTTTATTTTTTCGCATCTGTAAACCCCTTAATGGAATATATTTATAAATAGTTTTAGAATGGTAAACCGTTATCTTCTTGCTTATCTAAAGATGTTTTTTCTTCCCATAATTTTTTTGCCCAATCTTTTCCAAAACTAGTTGGTAAGCCATAACTTGCAAAAAATTGATACTCGTCACCAAACTTAGTATGAAGCTGTGAATGGTGGTGTAGGCATAATGGTATAACATTCCTATCATTAGCTTTTAAAGACATCCCACGCACTCCGTCATAAGGTTTTAATAAATGATGAGCTTGAACTTCTCTAGAATGTGAATAGTAACCTGCTTTGCATAACAGACAGGGCAATGTCCTAACCCACGCTAGGTGCTTACTATCTTTAAAAGTCTTTTGTGGCAATTTAAAAAGGTATCTTCTTTGCTAAATCTGAACCTACATTATGCGAGTTTTGATCTTCTTCAACTTCACGGAAACCAAGACTGGTGAATGGACTGCCATTACTTGTTTCTTTTGCCCAACACCCTTGTTTGTAAACAACTCCATCAATAGTTACCTTGCCACCCATGTCAGGAGTTCTGTCATTAGTTTTGTCTGTGTTTAAATGCAACAAACCTATAGACATCATCATTTCGTATTTAGCTTCTCCTTGTTTGCCAAAACTTTTAACTATGGCACCATATCTTTTCTCACCATTAATTACAAAAGAGCCTTTCCTTTCTATCACCGAATCATTTTCGTGCCATAGATACCCTTTCTTCTCATCATCATATTGCTTATCACCATTCATTTTTTTCTCCTATTATTAATTTATATTCAAAACCTTTGCTGTTGAACATATTTCTTTTTTCTACCACTTCCCCAAAATTAGCAAGGTCATATTTCTTTCTTTGGGGTTCTTTTCTCAACTCTCTTATTGCTGCACTTATAGAAGGTTCTCCATAGAACGTTCCAGTCTTAGATTTTATTTTTTGCTGTAGCTTCCAAAACGTCCACCAATCTTCATTTTTCATACATAAGTATACGCAATCAGTTAATGTTAATTTAGGCATACAAGTCCACCATTATTTCATACGCTTTCTTTGTGATTGCATCTCTGTCTTCTACTGCAAGATATGCCTTTTCAATTTCATCAGAGTTTAAGGTAAACAATTCTTTTCTTTTTACCTCGTCAAGTAAGGACATTTCATCTCTTATAGATTGTATATACTGAACTGGTTTTTCATCTACAGTAACAGAGTCATCCTTAAGGCTCTTTAAAACAAAACCACTTTGTTTTTGCTTATTGGTAGCTGTAGGTTTTATTTTTTTTGGAACAGATGGTTTGCTATTGATTGCATTATCTACTTCAAATGCACTAGCATATTCTCCACCACCAAGACCACATGCAGCTAAAGCACGACCAATAGCACTAGTGCAACAGTTTTCTAAGGCAGATGTTTTGTTAATATAACCTTCTGATCTAAATTCTTCCGCAAAATCTTTACCTATTGTGTACCAACCAGTTTCTTCTGCATTACAAATCTCTATCTGTGCTTCTACTACAACACGCTCTAGGTCATGATGTATTATATTGGTAGTAACACCTACCTTTGATCCTAGATGCTTTCTAAGGACTTGTAAGCGTTTATCAACAGTAGTGTAAAACTTACCTTTTATCTGTACCTTATCTTCATTTGATAAGTTTGCCATTTCATTTATTGCGTCAATTAATTTATCACTCATTCTATTCTCCATAGTTTTTTTGCAGCATCTTGATCTATTGCATTTGACCAACGCCAATCGTCAAAATCAGGGTAGAACAAACTTGCTACTTGGTTTATATCATCTGAATATGAAAGTACATTCATCATTGATAATGCAGCTTTCTTTAATTCATTCACTCTTTTTTCCACATCTGTTATTTCCATTGTTACAACTTCAGCTTTAGACTTAGTTACATGTATGAAATCAGCATACGGAATACTATCCTCTGCATAAGCGTATAGGCTTAGCTGACGACAGATTGTTGAAGGTATCTTAGACATAAGCCGACCAGTGGTCTTTATATCTCTAGTAACACCCTCGTATTGAAGATCAATATACCCAATGATTGGAACAGGTATATCTTCAAATTCAACTTCAATTCGTTTTTGACACTCTTGTGGTTTTCCTAGCTTGGAATAAAAAGGCATTGCAACTTCAAGGTATCTTTCTATATTTCCTCTTTCTAACTTAACTTTTTCATAGTCATAATCATTAGATTTCTTGTGCTGTATCCATTGTTCATCAAATATGTTTAGAGCCTTATTTATAGGTGCTGCAATATCAGAACCTTCATAATCAAAAGACCAACTAATAGCATCGTCTACAGCCGTACCTCTCCACATAGCAGGATTTGATATTCCTCTATGACCGCTTACTTTTAATATCCAAGAAGCAGGGTTAGTTATAAATTGATTGATGGCACTTGCTGATAAGTGTTTTATGCCGTGAACTTCAAATGGATTATTTTTCATTTTTATCTAAATAATTTTCAAGCCATTCTCTAGCTTCTTTAAAAGTAAAACCAAAACCATTTGAGTCGCTGATTTGAGTCTCGCCATCGTAGACTTCCCAACCCATATAAATATCTCTTGTTTTAATTCTGTATTGCTTGTAGCCATAAAGTGATCTACTTGAATCATGATAATGACCTATGCCACTCCAAACATGGGTTAGTTCTTCGTGCATTCTTTTTAATTTAATCTTCATTTTATTACCTCATTTTATTATGTAGAATAATTATAAACCCTTTTCGGAATAAATAAAGTATTAATTTTAGCTGTTCAAAATATTAATAAACACATATAATACAATTTGGAATATATATTATGAAACTACAAGAATACCTAAAAGAAAATAATCATACGCAAATGTCATTCATTGATCAGATAGAAATGGCTAAAGGGGTACGAATACCCCAAGGAACATTAGCGAAATGGATACTAGGAACTAGAATACCTAGAAAAGAAGAAATGATCACAATTTTTCAAACCACAGAAGGGCGAGTTCAACCCAATGATTTTTATGGAATAACTTCAAAAAAAAGGAGCAAAGGTGAAATACAAAGTTGACTTAATCAATGTAGATAAACTTCAATCATACGAAAATAATCCAAGGATAAATACAAAAGCTATTGAGAAAGTAGCAGAAAGTATAAGAAATTATGGTTGGAAAGTGCCTATCGTAGTTGATGAAAATAATATTATATTGGCAGGTCATACAAGACTGAGTGCTGCAATATTATTAAACATAAAAGAAGTTCCTGTGCATGTGGCAACAGGTTTGTCGGAAGAACAAAAGACTGCATATAGAATTATGGATAATAAATCTCAGGATTTTTCGGCTTGGGATAAAAACCTCCTCAGTTTTGAATTTCAAAAATTATCTGATAATTCTTTTGATTTAGATCTCACTGGATTTGATATGAGTGAAATAAACAAAATTACCGATGATGTTTTTTTAGAGTTTGAATCTCCAGATTTAGAAATGTCAGAGAATGATTGGGGTGCAGAAGATGTTCATATACCCGAGACTAACGTAAAACAATTTATGCTATTATTTAGTATTGAAGATATAGAAAAATTTAAAGAAATGATAGAAGTTCTTCGTGATAAATACAAAATACAAAGTCCTTCTGATATTGTTTTTAAGGCAGTAAAAAATGAGTTCAAAAATACCAGTCTATAACCTGAAACCAGTTTGTACTTTTGAAGAATCACAAAAATATGCTGGAAATTACGCAACTGATAAAGACTACTCTTTAGTTATTTCAGATGACTGTGATGCCTATAAAGAGAACGGTGAACCTTTATTTTTTTATCGTAAAAACCGCATACCTGCAGAGGTATGTAAAACCGCTTATCAAAATCTAAGGGCAGCAGCCACAATTACTGAAAATAGAGGTATGGCAGCAGGTCCTCTAGATACAGATGAACATTTATCGCATCAAAGAGAAAGTAAAACTAGATTTCGTAGAATAAAACCTGACGGCACGTTGAGTCGCGTCACGAGGTCTAAAAAAGTGCAATCAGGAATAGCGGGTTATTTTGGAAGAACAGCTAGATTCCCTTATTGCAGGCAAACTTCTTTCACAGAAAAAAACAGAGAGCAGTTTTTAAAAGCTATGCCTTACCTGCAAGGTATTAGTTCTCTTTTTAAAGAAGCATGTCCTGAACGCTACAACAATCAACTTGAGTATGCAAAAAAAACTAATAAAGATTTCTTGATAACTAATACGGTTTTTAGCACTATTACCGTCAATAAAAACTTCCAAACCGCCTATCATACTGATGCAGGGGACTTAAAATCTGGACTAGGAAATATAGCAGTCTTGAAAGCAGGTAAATATGATGGGGGTTATACGGTGATTCCTCGTTATGATTGTGCGTTTGATTTGGGTAGCGGTGATGTCTGTTTTTTTGACGTACACGAATATCATGGAAACACTAAGCTTGTTTCTAAAACCCCATACGAACGCATTTCTTTAGTTTGTTATTACAGAGAAGATGTCGCTGATTGTGGAAGTATGCAAGAAGAATTAGAAAAAGCAAAAAATAGAAAAGCAGGAGATAGTCTTGGAAGAAGATCGTCAACTACTTAATGAAGATACAAACGACAGCGTAATACCTAAAGGTGCGAAGAACTGGGCAGAATATCTTTACACTCCAACCCCTGTAGAGCAAAAATCAGACGGAGTTTATTACAAGCGAGAAGATAAATTTTCTTTATTTGGCATAAACACTCTTAACGGTGCTAAATGTAGACAGTTGCTTTACTTGTTTGAATCTAGACCCAAGGGCGTAGACACCGTAGTACATGGAACCAATGTCAACGCTTCTCCACAGACCCCTATGGCAGCAGCTATGGCTAAGCATTATGGTCTCAGGTGTATTCAAGTTGCAGGTGGAACTAATTTTGAATCTATTTCGCAAAAAAACTTACCCTTGTTTGCTACTATGTTTGACACAGAATATGATTTATCATGTCGTAGTGGTTTCAATGTAGGCGTACAAAAACGCGTCCAAACCGTTATGAAAGACTTTGATAATTGTTTCTCTATAGAAAGAGATATAACTTTAGATCACAGGCTCCCAAAAAATAACATCGCAAGTATAAAATCTTTTCATGAAGTAGGTGCTTGTCAAGTGAAGAATATACCTGATCATATAGAAGATATAGTTATACCTTTCGGATCAGCAAACTCAGCCACTTCTATCTTGTTAGGTTTATCTATGCACAAACCTAAAAATGTAAAAAACATTTATTTGATCAATGTTGGGGTTGATAAAAGGAATTATATGTTTCAACGTCTGAAGTTGATGAAAGCAGATATTTCTAGCTATAAATTTTTTTGGCATGACACTAAAGTTCCTTACGGAAAACTTTTTAAAGGCGTACAACAAGATGACATAACATTTCATCCACGTTATGAAGCTAAAACGATTAAATACATGAGAAGCAACTTACCCGAACTTATTAAAGACACTACTTTATTTTGGAATATAGGCTCTTACCCTGACATCAACACTACGGCTAAAAATTTGAATCTTGTTATCCCAAAAAAAGTTAAAGAGTATTCAGTTTCATCAATCGCAAAAGTAGGGGATTATTGCAAAATAAACAATATACCTGCAATTAAAAAACTTGAGTATGGAATGGATTTCCGTGAGCCTATATATCGCAGAGAAGTTTTTTTAAGGCTTTATGAGTTTCATCTAAAACACAAGAGCCACCCTGGAGGAGTCTACTTTGCTTTCCAATGGTTGGCAGACAAGTATTCATTAAACACTGAGCAAAAACTTTGGTTAGCATTTATCAACGGATGTTCTCAAAACATCGTAACCTCGTGGCATATATACAATAAATTTCCAGAGCCGTATTCTCTAGACGTACAGTTGGTAGATGATTGGTGGAATAAAACGCAACACAAATTTAAAGCAGGGTCAGGATGGGATGCAGATAGAAGATATTTTAAAGCAGGGAAAACTGGTTTGCCGAACTGCATGCGTTCTTATATCGCACAAGTAAAAAAATATGGTTCACAAGAAGAAATGTATAAGTCTCTTTGTGTACACAACGATCCACATAAAAATTTTGAAAAGGTTTGGGATTTCGTCAAAGAGAATTTTTTATCTTTTGGAAGGCTCTCAACCTTTTCCTATTTAGAATATTTGCGTATTCAAGGATTGAACATAGAATGCAATAGTTTATTTCTTGATGATATAAACGGCTCTCGTTCACACCGAAACGGACTTTGCAAAGTTCTTGGAAGAGATGATTTAGATTGGTATAAAACTAAGGTTACATATACAAAAGAAATGGTTGATTGGTTGAGTGAAGAAGCTGAATTATTGTTAACCGAAGCAAAAGAACGTTTTCCGCATGAAGATTGCGGGTATTTTACGTTGGAGTCAACGCTTTGTAATTATAAATCTTGGCATCGCCCCAACCGAAGATATCCAAATGTTTATATGGACATGTTTCACGACAGAATAAAATATGCTGAGCGAGAATGGGGTTTAGAAGAAGGAAAAATATTTTGGCAAATGAGAAAAGACTGTCTACCCAAAGCATTAAGACTAGAAGATAACAAAAAAGATATGGGTCTTTGTCCTGAAAAACAAAACCATTATTTGAACACTGGGGAGCCAGTTATGATGGATAGTGAGTGGAGTTGTTTCAAGAATGATTACAATCGCTTAGTAAATTCATGAAATGTATAGCTATAGGCGGTGTTCCTGCCACTGGTAAAACTACTTTGATGGAAAATATTATGTATAAGCTCAACCCAAAAAAAACATTTAAATTCGGTCTGCTGAGGGGTTATGTAGTTGGTGATGTGTATATTTTAGGGGTATACAAAAAAAATGATACTTTTGGTGGAACAGACAAACTTTCTATGGCTGTGCAAAAAGATTATGAAAAATTTATTAAAAAGAAAATAGGGCATTGTATATTTGAAGGAGACAGACTGTTTACTTCAAGAAATTTATGTAATTTGTTAGAGAATTATGATACAAAAATTATTATATTAAAAAACGATGAAGAAACTTTAAGATCAAGACATGAACAAAGGGGGGATAATCAAAGTAAAGTTTTCATAAAAGGCAGAATAACTAAAATAAATAACATATCACTTGAAGAAGATTTGAAACCTTATATAACTGAATATAAATTAAATACTATTGATGAAAGCGTTGATTTAGCAAATAAAATAGTTGACTTTATCTCTGATGGCATTTATTAGCTTTATCTTTGATCAGACTTATCCTGTTTATATTTGATCAAACTTATTACCTCTATCTATTATCAGACTTATTAGCTCTATCTTTGATCACACTTATACACCCTATCTTTGATCACAGTTATAAACTCTATCTTTGATCAGACTTATCCTGTTTACTTAACCCCTAAACCTTCCAACGTAATCTGTCCAATCATCATCTTCGTTTTCATATTTACTATATTTATGAGTTTTTATGTCATATAGAAATTTAGCTTCACCTATCTTACCGTAGAGACCTTGTTCTCTTATTTTTCTTGTTATTACTCTAGTGCTGTTATTGTCAAAATCTCTATGGACTGTTAAGACCGCATCAGCTTGATTGTGCCAGTGTGCAGCACCGCTAATATCGTATGCAGTAGGCGGTGTATAAGAACCGTCCTGACTTTTTGGTAATTTAGTAGGGTGAGCAATAACCCAACAACATATCTCGTAAATCCTAGTGAATCTTTTGCATAGTGAAATAAAATCTCTTATATGTTCGTCTTCTCTTTGGTTTCCGCTTCTAATAGCTGAAACTTCGTTGAAAGGGTCAATAACTAAACCTTTGATACCGTGTTTATAAATCGCACTTTTAGCAATATTTAGTATTAAATCTATAGAGGGTATTGCTTCTTTAGTTTCAATAAAATAGAAATGTTTATGTATAAATTCTAGAGCATCCACCATTTCAGTTTTTGACATTCTGTTACCCAAACCCTCGTCAAAAGATTTGCCAGTATACATTTGCAACAATCTTCTTATATGCATAGAGGTTGAGTGTTCAGGTGAAAACAGTGCGAATGACCATTTATGGTTTTCAGCTAGTTTAATCAAACACTGATCTAAGAAAGCAGACTTACCGTGGTTGGGTATACCAGTAATTACACAAAACGTTCCAGTCATTGGTTTATATATGTCATCTAAACCCTCTAAACCAATCTCAGTAGGTTTTTCGTAGTTACCCTCATATAAGTCATTGATTTGATCAAAGTAGTCTCTAGCGGTGTGTAAGCCTTCTATAGGATATGGTTTGGCTTTTTCAATTATCTCGCGTAAACGCATAGCACCATGTTTGATTAGAACATCGTTTGCATCTTTACAATTATCAGGAATCTCAACAAACCAACATATATCTTTTCCAAACCTATGAAGCAATTCTTTGTGCAAGGCTTTGCCGCTATCATCATTATCAGTGAAAAGGATTATTTTTTTTGCAATGAGCTTACAGTTTTCAAGCGCTTTATACCTAGCATCATTTTTATCACCTTTGAATTCTTTAGGCGCACCGTTAGGGAGAGTCGTTCCATAATCCAAGCCACATTCGGCTAATGCCAAGACATCCATTTCACCTTCTGCAAAAATAACGCAGTCTGTATTACAAACCCTGTCATAATTGTACAAAGTAGATTTAGTGTTAGGGGTTTGGCGGAACTCTTTGTTTATTGTTCTATATTTAATGTTAGCTAATTTCCCATTTTCGTCAAAATACTGGAAGCCAATCCACTTCTCATCATTAAATATTTTAAATGATTCAACGACACCTTTGCTTATACCTCTAGTCTTAAAGTAGTCAAACATAAAGTCAGCTTTTTTTATACTTGGCTCTTTCGGTGTTGTGTAAGTAGGTTTCTTATAAGGCTCATGCAAACTTCCAGTCTTGCGACCACCTTTAAATTCACAATGATGACAATTCCAAACAACACCGTCTGAATTAATCGTTACAGACAAGGGAGTGTCTCTTGGGTTATGTGGCGGTTGACATTGAGGACATTTAACCTTTTGATTTCCTTCTTGTTGATGTTGTAGTTCTATTCTGTTTTCTAAAAGCGTATTTCTAATATCCATAATTTATCCTGCAAGGTTGTTAAGGTTCTTATTTTTTATAGGCTTCCCTAAGTAATCAAGATACCTTTGTTGATTTAAAAATGTTGTAGCGTGAGGAATAAACTTTTCTTCAGTATTTATGTTCTCTTGTGCAAATACTTTAGTTGCATAAATAATCTTGGAATAATGTTTCTCGTCATATTTTCCAAAAGATTTACTAGCTTGAAACTTTCCTAGTTTCCTTGGATAGTATTTCCAAAATATTTCAAACTCTTGTATGTAGTCGTTATCCTTTAATAAAGTATTAGTTTTTGTATCATCTTTAGTATTGTAGGGTTCTTGAACCCCCTGCGTAAGGGTTTCTTCACCCCTAGGGGTCTCTAAGCCTATACTTAAATTTAAATAATATCTGTTAGACGTATACGCACCTTTATCATTAACCCTGTGCTGTATTGTAAGATACCCTTTTTCTTCAAACTCTTTAATAGCTCTCTGCACACCCTTAGTATCTTTCAAACCAATCATATCGGCTAGGTGGCGATAAGACGGATAACAAGTACCCTTCTCATCAGCGTAATTACCCAGTATGACTAATATAAATTTTTTAGTAGGGGTGAGACCTTTTATTTTCAACGCTTGATTCAAACACTCTATAGACATATTAGTTTTATATTTAGATTATCAATTGAACCTAGAAGTATTCATTGTTTTTTAATAATTGTAAACCCTAATTGGAATATTAATATTATTATTAGTACATTTCTTTGTTTTTAAAGCGTTTTTGGAATACTATACTGGTAATATTATAGAAATTATGAACACTAAAACTAAGAAATCTAAACTTACCGATACTTTAAAGCTAAAAATTCGCAATGAATTTGTACAAGGTATTAATGAAAGCAATGAACATAAAGTTTACACATTAGATGAGCTGATCAAAAAATATAATGTGGCACAAAGTACTATTTATAGAATAGCAAGAAATGAACAATGGAAAATACAAAGAGATCAGTTTCAACAAGAGTACACAGAAAAGTTAGATAGAGACAGGATTAAAAACAGAGCCAAAGAATCTATAAGGTTAGATGATAATTCTATTACTCTCGCCAAAGCTCTATACACTACAGTGGGTATAGTCATGCAAAATAATAATCTTGACATGCAACAAGGAAAAAAAGGACTACCGCCCTCGCAACTCAACTCACTTGCCAATGCAGCAATAACTGCACAAAGATTGGCAAAACTTGCTTTAGGAGAAGCCACACTAAATATAGATGCCACAGTTAATGAAAACACAGACGCGTTCAGAAGAGCTATGGAGCTGCTTGACACAGTTGAAGATCAACGCAGAAGCCAAGGCGATGGAGCTACGCACTGATTGGTTAGAAACGGCTAGAGTTAAACAACTGCAACCAAAAGAAAAGCCACATTATATATGGCTCATTCTTGCAGGTCGTGGTTGGGGTAAAACTAGAACAGGTGCACAGGACATTGCTCTATATGCACTAAGAAACCCTAATACAATCTGCGCAGTGGTTGCACCTACGTCTGGAGACCTTAGAAGGGTATGTTTCGGTGGTCCTAGTGGTTTGGTTTCTATTATCCCAAAAGAGTGTCTCTCTGATATAAAAAACATCAAAGGCTACTCATCAAGCATGAATGAAATAAGGTTGCACAACGGCAGCAAAATTATAGGTTATGCAGCATCAGAGCCTGACCGATTAAGGGGACCTCAGTTTCATAGGGCATGGTGTGACGAAGTTGCAGCTTGGAGATACCCTGAAGCATTTGATCAACTTATGTTTGGTCTAAGGCTAGGTAAAAATCCGCAGTGTTTAATCACCACGACCCCCAAACCTACTAAAATAATTAGAGATTTAATAGCTAGAGATGATGTGGTTGTTACAACTGGCAACACTTTTGAGAACGAAGCTAATCTTGCTGATAGTGCATTAGCAATGTTAAAAGATAAATATGAAGGAACAACCTTAGGTAGACAAGAACTTTACGCAGAAATAATAGAAAATCTAGAAGGAGCTTTGTGGACTAATTCTTTAATTGATGAGTGCAGATTACCTGATGATACTGAAAAAGATTTAAAACAAATTATTGTAGCGGTTGACCCTGCAGTAACCAACAATGAAGATTCGGACGAAACTGGTATTGTAGTAGTTGGAAAAGACTTAAATAATGAGTATTATGTATTAGAGGACGTGTCAGGAAAGTATTCACCTGATACGTGGGCAAAAAAAGCCATCAACTGTTATTATGAATGGGATGCAGATAGAATAGTGGCAGAGGTCAATAATGGTGGTGATTTGGTGGAAAGACTATTAAGAGGAATAGATGAAAATATTCCTTATAGGTCTGTAAGAGCAACTAGAGGTAAGATGGTAAGAGCCGAACCTATAGCAGCACTTTATGAGCAAAGGCGAGTTCATCACATAGGATATTTTCCTGAATTAGAATCACAAATGTGTAGCTATATCGGAGAAACGAAACCTAGTCCTGATAGATTAGATGCTTTAGTTTGGGCAATGACCGAAATAAGCAAATCAAAAGGCAATGTAAACTGGAGAATAAGCTAATGGCACAACAAACA
>TARA_R110001592_G_C13189271_1_pt1 | contig 13061 bp, 11 predicted proteins | sample TARA_R110001592 | Tara Oceans TARA_R110001592 (sample SAMEA4398387) | marine metagenome | biome: Polar Biome; feature: [SRF] surface water layer (ENVO:00010504); material: water (ENVO:00002006), including particulate matter (ENVO:01000060) such as... | depth 5 m
TGTTGAGGGTCACACCTCCGGGGGTTCGAATCCCTCTTTCTCCGCTTTTAAGCCCCGAAACACTAGTGTTTACGGGGCTTTGATTTTATAGGTGTTGAATTAGGTGTTGTTTGTGGAGATTTTAATCATTAACAATTTTTTAATTTTAACCAAAAATTATTAAATTATTTAGTCTATTCATTTCTGGCATGTTTAAACTCATTAATATTTAATTTCAACTTACAGACTTTGTTCTTCTTTTATCTCATTATTAAACTTTTCTAAAAACCATTCCAGAGTTTTACCTTTTCTCCCAAGTTCCCTTGTTAAAAATCTCACGTGCCCTTCTATAGTATTGTTCTTCGCTATGAGCAATTTTGTAATCGCGTCCCACTCGCTGTGCTTCCAATACAAACTTAAGTCTTTTGGGTAATTCGTTGGTGGTGTGTTTGAGTTCTCTAATAAGTTCTTCACGTATTGATTCTTCAAATCCACTTTCTTCATTATCAAGGATTTCTTTCTCTTCTCTAAATCTTTCTTGTTCTTGCTTTTCAAGCTCTCTAAACTCTTTAGATAAGGTTCGCTCTTTATCTCGTAACTCTTCAACATTTCTTTCTTCTTTTCTAATATTTGCTGATAAACTATCTCCTTCGGTTCTAGAGTGTATTTCCACCCATTCTTCAAGTTTATTTCTTCTTTCTGTAAAGCTATCTCGTTCTTGGCTTTCAAGTTCTCTAAATTGTTCTGAAAGCTCTTCTGATTCTCCTGATAACTGGTGATTAGACTCGACTCTTCGTTCGATAATTTGGTCAAAGTTTCCTGCCCTTTTTTCAAAATCTTCTCGTAATTTTTGGCTTGCTCCTCTAAATCGTTCTCTAATTGACTTCTCAGTTCCTCCGTTTTCGAGTTCTGATTCTTTATCTCGATTAACTCCTTCTTGCTTTTTTCTAAGTTCTTCTTTTTTTGATTGATATCTATCGTCCAAGTCGTTAAATTCTTCTCTAAATTTTCCTTCTCTAACACTAAGATTTCCTCTCTGTGATTCAACATTGAGAGCTCTGTCTCTAAATTGTCCTCGTACCTCGTTATCAATTCTTCCTTCCATTTCTTCCAGTCCCTGCCTCTCTGATTCTGTAGCTCTCTCAACTCTATATATTTCCGATTCAAAGAGCTGTTCAGCTCTTTTGTAAGATTGCGATTCCAAAGCTCTTTTAACTGTTCGTATAAGATATTTAATTTGGTTTGCTCTGCACTTGTAATTTTCTTCGAAAATGTTTCTTTGGTCGTCATCAATAGACCATACTCCGTTATTAGTTGCTTCGGAAACGAATATATATTTGGTGTTGGCTTCGATTTCATTGTAAACCCATTTTACTTTTGTTCTTGATTTTAGTGCTTTCTCTATTTCATCCCCAGGCTTTTTGGGAATGATTATTTGTACAGTATTTAAGCCTAAACGTTTAAGCTTTAACTTCTTTTCAGTATCTATTTTATGTGAAACGACAAATTCTACAAGTAAAATAGGCTCATCTTTTTCGTTGAAAAATGTAATATCTGGTCTTATTAATAAAAACCTCTCATCTATATCTGGATTTTGCCCGAATTGAATTTGGCAATTCTCATCTTCATAAAAAGTTAATTCAGACTTTACCTTATAAGCTTTTATAGTTTCAGAATGTTTCAATAACATAGGTAAACCATCTTGACCTATCGGTGGAAGTTTTAACACCTCTGGAACTTTTAATTCTTTAAGTCTTTGAAGTATGTCTCTGGCTATTCTCTCTCTATACTTTCTACTTGCTACAACACATTCTATGTTATTATTATCTACATTCTTTGCATGATGTCTATAATAATGAATCCTTTTCGTGCCCTTGGCTGCTTGCATTTCTCTTTTACAGCCTAAACAATAATAACCATTGAGTCCACTTTTAGCCTCTGAAATATGTAATTCCTTGGTAAAATCATCGTTGTATGCCCAATCATTTTGATAGTCGCTATCCTTTGGTTTATATTTCATTTCTATATGCTTTAACCTCTTTAAAAGTTAATCATTTATACCACTCATCTTTAAGTGCATCGAAATTCAAATCTTTCCACTCGTCTTTCCAAAGTTCCCAATACGGTATATCATTCGATGATGGTGGAAGTTTACATTCTTCCATTTGAATGATTGATGGTAAAACAATAGACTCTCCTATTAGTAATCCTTCTCCAGCTCTCAAAGTCGGTAGCTTATTGATTAAACTGCCTAAAGTATCTGGCAATAATCGCTTCACGTAGTTTTGGTCATTAGGATTTGTAAGTCGCATTGCAATGAAGTTATTGCATTGTGAAAAAATAGTTTCAGAAATTTCAGAGGGTCTCTGGCTTGCCAAAAGTAAAGAAACTCCATACTTCCTACCTTCTTTCGCAATTCTCTCTATTGAGGTTTTGGAAGCTCTATATTTTGCAAGGTCGCTTGTTGGTACATATTTGTGAGCTTCTTCATAAACAAGTAAAATTGGGATATCATTATTAACTTTTTCCATTGGATTTTTCTCTGTGCGAAGTCTTTTATAGATATAGCCGTACTCAAACAATATCCTCGAAATTAAAGAAACCGTAATACTCAACACTTCAAATGGAACACCGCTTAAATCTATAACCGTAACATTTGATGGATTTGATTTCTGATATCCTAAAATATTTGAGATAGCATCTTGGAAACTTATTCTTTTTGCTGCTTCTCCAAGTAGAAAATTAAGTCTTTTATCATTTAGTTTATTTTCTAAACGATTAACGAAATTCGTGAGTTTCCCATAAAGACTACCCTGTGTTGTTTTTTCTTGTCCTTTTTTTGCTCCAGAAGCGTAGGTTTCCCCAGTTTCAACCAATTCTGTATTTTTATCAATGGCAAACTTTAATACTTCATTAATGTCAAAGTATAAAGGCGAATCAAAATGAATTTTAGCTTTTTCATCATCACTACCCGAAAAATTTGATTTCCGATTGTTTACAATGGCTTCTTTGAAAATAAATCTTTGATTATGGTCATTAGCATCTGTATCTAAAAAAAGCTCTTGTAATTCATCACTATTTAGCGTCCAATAAGGAAGTATCAAATTGCTTATGTCAATTAAATTTGAATTCGGAAAAGCAGATTTATATTCAGAATGAATATCAAAAATTATGACGTGCGTATTATTTAGAGCGAAATCTCCAGATTTTGTTGCTACTGCTTTTTGTAAAATAGTAGTTAAGGTATGTGATTTTCCTGAACCAGTTGAGCCTACAATTGCAATGTGTTTATTAAAGAACTTATTTCCATTAACTGGTACTTTAATATTGTGATTAGAAGATAACATACAAAAGGTAAAACTATCTTCTGTTGTGATAGATTGCTCATAAATTTTTTTTATTTCCTCTTCTCTCGCAGGTTCGACTTTTTTCGGTGGTATTGCTATGGAATCTCCACCACGAGTAAATTTATCTCCGCTAATTACCCCTAACGGATTAGCTTCAATTATATATTTTCGAGAGCCAGCATCGGTAACTTCTATTGAAAAGTTTTCAATAATTGCAATTAAAACTGAATTTTCATTATCAGAGATACGGACATACGAACCAACTTTTAATGATTCGCCAGCAATCTTAAAATCTTCTAATTTCTCAACTGATATTCTTACTTTGTCAGGATATACAGAAATGACTTCTGCATTTAGTTTTTCTCCTTCACTTTTGCTTTTATTATCGCTCATATTATTTTAGTGATTTCGTTAATATTGTGGATTTGAATCTTTAAGTGTTTTAAATCTTTATCAGTATTCAAATAAAATGGTTCCTCACGATAAAATTGGAATATTTGCTTTGTTGCATTTGACCAGTAAAGTAATGAATCCAACTGGTTTACTTCATTTATAATTTTGATTTTGATTTTATTTTGATGATTAGCTTGCTCTAACATTCTTTCTACAGAGAAGTCTGAACCTAAAAAAGAATGACCATCTACAAAAACAAACTTTTCTCTAAACAACTCTTTTTTTATTTCTATCAATTCAATTTCAGATATTCCAGATACTAAAATAAAAGGGCAGAATGGAGTTTGTTCTTTTGGGGATAGTTTACTCCATTTTTTAGAAATAATATGTAGTATTTCTTTTAGTTCATTACGGACGTAATCCGAAGGATTAATTCCAACAAGAAAAAAGCGGTCAAAAGCAGATACATTTAAGCTTGTGAAATGGTCTTTTTTTACTTTTTTGAAAAATTTTTCCCTACCTAAATAACCAGCATACCAACTGTTAAATAAATCCTCTTTTTTATTTATTTGTTTGATAAAATCTTTTCGAGAAATCGTTCTATTTGAGGCTTTTGGTTGAATTGATAAATCTTTAATAACTCTTAAAGAATTATTGTAATAATAATCGTGAACATCATTATCACAACAATTAAATTCTTTTTTTAGAAGATTTATAATTGCATCAACTTGTTGCTCATAAGAAGGTGCATTAATATCAATACTTAATAATGATAGGAATTTATCAATTTCTACATCCTTGATTTTTAAATCTTTATGATGTTCAATTTCAATACCTGATGATTTGTAGGTCAAAAAGTGCTTCTTGAAAAACTCACGGTTTAATGGTAGTTTCAACTTATCTTGACCAGTCTTGTAATGACCGTACAAATGATATTTTATAGATGTTGTATTGGCTTTTTTTACTTCACAAAAATGAGAAATCATCTGTCTAATAGGATGCGCTATTACTGAATGGATATACTCCGTTTTAGCGTAATATTTACATTGAACGGCTGTTGATTCGGTAGCAGTATGGATATCAACATCTTCAATATTTTCAATAACTACATTATCGTCAGGATTCTTTGAATCTAATAATTTCAAAACTGTTAAATCAAATTGATAATAATATCCCTTTATAGTATCTACAGCGCTTCTTGTCATATCATCAATTTCTAATTTATCAATTGCCCCACCTTATTAACCACCTTATACTCCAAAGCCTCAAACTCATTAAAGTGCGCTTTCCCACACTTTATTTTCAATTGTTCGTCTGCGCTTAATTTATGTAAATCTACTTCTGGTGTGCCTGTGTCTTTTGTTTCTGCTACAAAGTAAATTTTCTTATCATCTTGAAATACGACTGCCCAATCGGGATTGTACGTTCCAATAGGTGTTGGGATTTTGAACCAAGTTGGTAATTTGAAATAGAACTGGATTTGGTCGCTCGTTTCGCAGTCTTCTGCAAATTTGCTTTCTACGCCTGAATCGAGTGGAATGAACTCTTCGTAAATTGTTTTTGATGGGTCGGTTACGTTAAAAGTGAAATCATTAAGATAAACCTCCAGTTCTTGGGCTTCAAACAATGCCATCTCATATTCTTTGCCGCCTATTTTTTCATATTTGATACCGTCAATCATTAAATCGTAAAGTGTTCGTTTTATGGCTTGTGAAGCGAGGTCTAAAAACAATTGTGGATTTATGAGAATTTCAGGAATTCTGGTCGATTCACTTAATATGGCTTGTAATGTAGAACGTGTCAATTCCGTTTTATTTTGGATATAACCCAAAATGTCAGGTATTGGCCAGATGTATGTGTCGTAAGTTTCTACTTTGTCTCCTGCATAACTCGTTACAAGTCCTTCGTCAGTAAAATTTAATTTAACTTTTGTGGAACGGATTGATGGCGCTTTGATTTCGGGCAAATCTTTAATCGCTTTTGCCGCAAGTGTAATTAAATCAGACGTTTTATAATCGACGCGATAAGTCGTTTTCTTTTTGAGGTTTTCCCATATTTCTAAAAATTTAGGGTCAACATCAAATCCTTTTCGGTATTTTATTGGCGTTCGTGCGCGCTTGTTTTTGATTCTATCTTTAAAAGTGACGCCACATTCATCCTCAATTTCTTTTTGTAATGTTTTGGCGAAATCATCATAAGATTCATTCGCAATAACCGTCAATCGGTTAATGTTTTGGTCATAGGTGCGCTTTCCGTTCTGGTCAACTGCCAATCGCAAGCCTCTACCAATTTCTTGACGTTTCTTAATATCCGATTTCGTTTCGTTTAGCGTACAGATTTGAAACACATTCGGGTTATCCCAACCCTCACGAAGCGCAGAATGTGAAAAAATAAATTGCAACGGATTTTCGAGATTCAAAAGTTTTTCCTTATCCTTCATAATCAAGCTATACGTATCATCATCGGCTTTCGTTTCTCCAGAAGTATCTTTTAGCTTGCCTTTTTTATCCTGTGAAAAATAGCCATTATGGACATCAGAAACTGGAAATGGATTTAAACCTTTAAAAGCCGATTTCGCTATATATTCATTATAAATTTCTTCAAACCATCTGGCGAATTTCCCCTGTACTGCGTTACCATCTGCATCATAGCTTCTGTAATTGGCAACTTTATCAATAAAAAACAAAGACAACACTTTGATGCCTAATTTATTGAGACGATTCTGCTTCTTTAAATGTTCTTCAATGGTTTTACGGATTTGAAATTTCATCAATTCATCCGTTAAGCCACCTTGGCTATCGCCTTTGTATAAAATACTGCCGTTCGATAGGGAAATGCAACCATTGGCTGCATCAATTTCTTCCACTAAATAGCCGTCCGAATAAATTTCACGTTCATTGGAAAGGTCGTATAAATCTTTCCCGACCGCTATGGTCACTTTTTTCTTTTTGACACCACCTTTTTCATTCACATTGATAAGCACTTTGGCTGTTACCTTGCTTTTGGTTGCTGTAATGGAATCTACCAACACATAAGCGTCATTAAAGGCATTTTCCTCAATGATGCTATCTACTTCAATTTGCTTTACCAGACCTAAATCATAGGCTTTAACTGGGTTTAAGCTATATGTTAGGTTATATTGATTGCGATGGGTCGCAGAATACCGAAGCGTACAGATGGCATTCAAATTTTTGATGGCAGCTTTTCGCTTGTCAGTTTCCATATTTTGGGGTTCATCAATAATCACGAAAGGATTTGTGGATTGAATAAACTCAATGGGTTTACGACCATTCGCCTTGTAATGTGGTTGGTTGATAATATTTTGATCCTTAGCAAAAGAATCAATATTTATTACCAGTATTTCAATGTTGTTATTGGTGGCAAAACTCCGCAATGCCGAAACTTTAGAACTATCATACACTTGAAAATTTACCGGCACATTATCATAAAGATTTTGAAAATGCTCGGTCGTGATTTCCAAATTTTTTAAAACGCCTTCCCTGATGGCTACGGACGGCACGACGATTACAAATTTTTTGAAATTGTAAAGTGTGTTAAGCTCGTAGATCGTTCTTAAATAAACATAGGTTTTTCCTGTTCCTGTTTCCATTTCTACAGAAAAATTCATCCCATCTAATTCCGTTGATTTTTTAATTTCGTTGGTTTCCTGAATGTCTTGTAGATTGGATAGAATTTGCTCTTCGGAAATAACAAGGTTATTCCCCACGCCATTGATAAGGCTTAGGGTGCCACTTTCTGTTAGGTCAAATTCCTGTACCGCATCTTCTAACGGTTGTCCTTCAAAGAGGTCTGTAATGGATTTAATGGCATCTTGCTGAAATTGCAGATCGGATTCAAAAGTCAGTTTCATTATTCCTGCAGATTATTAGGTTTGCCTTTATCTAAATACACATCGTCCGTAGTTTTTTTGATGGACTTTAAGAAGTCCTGTTTATCTAAAATTTCCTTTTGGTACTGTGCAATTTTATATAGTTTTTTAAACCGTTCATTTTTATCTTCTCCTTCCCGAATCATATCGGCATTGGCAGATTCCAAATTGGACAAAATCGCCAATTCATTGATACTGGCAATATCTCTTAAATTTTTACCTTCTAAAGCAAGTTGCGGATTTGCCTCTCGCCATTGCTTAGCCGTAAAAGTAAATAATGCTACATTTAAAATATCTGCTTCTTCTGCATACGCCAACCATTCCGTTTCTTTTGTGTAATTGGATTGCGGAATAATGTAATCTTTGACTGCATCAGTTTGAATGTGATAATTAACCTTGCTCAATATCCGTTTTACATTCCACTCTAAATTGTACTGATTGGTTTCAACTTCCTTTAAACGTTGGTATTCCTTAACTATGTAGAGCTGGAACACGGGACTAATCCACATACCAAAGTTAAAGGCAATGTCTTTATGAGCATACGTACCTCCATAACGTCCAGCCTTTGCTACTACACAAGAAGCATTGGTTTTTTCAATAAGTTCCTTCACACTTATTTTAAAGGCATTTGAACCTGCTGATTGTCTAATTGTGGCGAATTCGCCATAATTAAAACTGGGGTTGTGCATAGATTCCCAAGCCGAGATATAATCAAGCGTATTTGCGTTTCTCAACCAATCACTAATATAAAACGAGCCGTCTTTAGCCTTTATCATATCAGTAAGGCTAATAAAATCATCCGAATTATGATTTACTATGGTAATGATATGCCCTTCAACCTCTATTTTTTTAATTTTTGCGCTCATTGTTCCTGTCGATATATCGTTTTTAAATGGTCTTAAATTCAATTCCTGCATCTTTCATCTGCAAAACGGTGTTGGTTTTCAATTGATCATTGCCTTTGAACAATTTATCCAATGCCACAACTTTTTTAGGTTTGGCAGCAATGATGCTATCTATAATTTTTTGTTCTGCTTTTTCTAAAAGTAAAATGAGTTCATCATCATTTATAGCATAAAATCCATTTTTGTGGTCGATTTTACTGTTCAAGTCTTTACCGCTTTTTAGCATCAGTTCATAGACCATATTTTCTATGGTGGCACTCTCCGCAACTGGGTCAACAAATAATTTCATTTGTTCTTCCAAGGCTTTGGCATCTTTGTTTTTAATTTGTTGCCATTGTTTAAAATTGCTGTCTGCAAGTTTTAGGACTTTGAAGCCTAAATCAAGTTTTGTTTCAAGTTTAGTTTCTTCGAATTGGATTTCAGATTTTTTTGATTTTTCTTCGTCTATAATTTCATTCTCCATTTTCAATAATGTTAGCCGTATTCGTTCTTTGGCTATGTCTGCTATTGTTTCATAACCTGAAAGAAAAGCGTCGCTTTTCACATCTAATTTTTCAGGTAATTGAACACAAATATATTTTCTGTTTTCTCCATCAATTTTATTTTGCTCCAATACTGCTTGAGCCACAGTTGCTGAACCAGAAAAGAAATCTAAAATAATATCTTTTTCATTTGAGCCAATTTTAATCATTTGGCTTATTAATCTTACTGGTTTTGGAGTACTAAAAAATTGTTTGCCATCAAACAGTTTTCTAACTTCTTGAAAAGCTTCTTGATTATGACCAACATCCTTATATTTCCATATAGTCATTGGGGTAACTCCATCTTTTACTTCATCCAAAAATCTTTTTAACCTTGGAACATTGTTTCCATCAGCACCAAACCAAACTCTATTATCAGAAATTAAATCTTGGAATTTTTCCTTTGAAAATCGCCAACAAATACCTTCGGGTGGATTAACTTTTCTTCCAGACGGTGTAGCGATTTCAAAATCATATTTTGCATTATATGTCTTTACCGTCATATCCCCAGAAACCCATAAACCTCTATGGTCATTATCGGGATTTTTATACCTTTTTAATGCTCGTTCATCTCGATTTAACAAATTTGGTCGCCACTCCATTTTGTTTTTTGAATAAACCAATACGTAATCATGATTATCAGAAAACCATTTAGCATCGTTTGAAGGGGCAAATTTCTTTTCCCAAATTATACTTGCTACAAAATTCTCCTCTCCAAAAACTTCATTCATCATCATCCGAAGATTATGAACTTCATTATCATCAATAGAGATAAAAATAACGCCATCTTGTTTTAAGAGATTCTTTGCCAAAAACAAACGTGGGTACATCATATTCATCCAATTGCTATGATATTGCCCATTTTCTTTACTGTTCTTTTTAAACATGCCGTCTTTGGTCATATAGCCTTCTTCGTCCTTATCGCCTACACGCTTTTCGTAGTCTTCTTTGGTTTCAGAAAATTTATCAGGGTATATAAAATGGTCGTTACCTGTGTTGTACGGTGGGTCTATGTAAATCATCTTTACTTTCCCGAAGTAACTTTTCTGCAATACTTTTAGCACTTCAAGGTTTTCGCCTTCAATGAAAATGTTTTCGGTGTCATCAAAGTTGACGGATTCATCCTTGGCAGGAATCAAGGTTTTTGTAGTTGGTGATTGCAATACTTTAAAGGCATCACTTTTTCCTGCCCAATTCAATACGTAGCGCTCATTGCTAAAATTGATGTCTTCTCCTAAAGTGGCTTTGAGTTTTTCCCAATCTACTTTGCCTTCGGCAAAGACTTCTGGGAAAATAGTTTTTAATTCTTGTAATTTTATTTCTTGTGGGGTTAGGCTTTTACCGTCCATATATTTTAATTTTCTTTAATCGTAATCAATAAATCCTTTGGCTCAACATTTAAAATCATCGCAATTTTAAACAAGACCTCTAAGCTGGGCTGAGCTCTATTCTGCACATAACCATTAACCGTATTAAAGCTTTTGCCCAACTGCTCTGCAAGCCAAACCTGCTTAATGCCTTTTTTTTCCAAAACTACTTTAATACGGTTCATTTTTTATATTTTTTATGGGTTATAAATATATGTTATTCCTTTTAAGAATACACCGTATTACGATATGTATTTACAAAGTAAAAAGACTTGATAAGAAAAAAAACGCTTTGAAGAATGGCTTAACCTACCCTAATCCCCAAATAGGATACTTTTCAGGGATTATAATCCCCAAATTTTACATTTTTGATTACCAAAAAATCAAGATTGCTCTAAAACAGCCATCAGCTTATGGTTGAGATATAGTTTTTCCTTACCTACTTTTTCAGAAATTAAAAAACCTGCTTCTTCAAGTTCCATTAAATAATTACCAACGGTTTTTGGCGTACCCAATCCAGCATCTATAAAAAATTGTCGTTTGGTGTATGGCAGTCTGAACAAAATTTCTACAAGCTCTTTGGTATATACTTTAGGTAAGGTCGCTTTTATTTCTTCTGCCATAGTTTGCATTAAATGGGTAACATCTTTTAAACGTTGCAATCCTTTGTTTGCAGTATATTCTACCATTTCAAGCATATAGAGTATCCAACCTTCCCAATCATTATTTTCGGTTACTTCACGCAATTTGTTGTAATAATCTGCTTTATTTTTTATGATGTACTCACTCAAATAAATGGCAGGTGTATCTAATAATTTTTCGAGCTTCAAATAAAGCAACAATAAAATACGCCCTGTTCTTCCATTACCATCACTAAAAGGGTGTATAGCTTCAAATTGATAGTGCATTAAAGCCATTTTAATTAAGGGGTCAATTTTGGTTTCGCTGTTTATAAAGGTTTCCAGATTTGCCATTTTCTCTCTGATAACAGCTTCGCCTGTTGGTGGTGTATAGATAGTTTCGCCTTTGGCGTTTTTCAATGCAGTTCCAGGTGTTGTTCTAATGCTTGCCGTATTTTTTTTAATACTTTGAACAATTTCAATACACAGATTTGTACTTATAAATGGGCGTTTTTCAATGACATTTAATCCGTTCCATAGTGCTTCCTTATAGCTTATGACCTCTTTTGTGGCAGGATTATCAAACTTTTTATCCGCAACTATAGATTTATATAAATCGTCATTAGTGGTAATAATGTTTTCTATTTCAGAACTTGCCTTGGCTTCCTGCAAATGAATAGTGTCTAAAAATAGTGTTGGATTTGGTAAATTGGTAAGCATACCATTAAGTTGTGCTAACGCTCTACTGGCATCAATGGTTTTTCGCAACACTTTAGTGGTTTCTAAAGTTGTTTTTGGTGGCAATAGCGGTAGGCTATTGTATGGTGTGTTTTTATTAAAATCAGTCATTTTGAACAAGGGTAATAATTACTTGCGTTATCTTAACGAGGGTAAATATAGCAAAAAACTACCTTTGTTAAACATTCAAGTGTAACGTTTACGCTTGTTGATTAGCAAATCTAATCTACTTTAATATATTTGTGCTTTCCTGCGAGAATATCCTTATTCTCGGTAACAGTAAGATTGTTACCATTTTCAAAGTATAACTTACCTTCATTTAAAGTACCGGTTGTGCTTTTAGATACTTTCTTTCCTCTTTTCAAATATCGAGTTTCAATTTGAAATATATTGTCTTTGATGTGGGTTACATACAACGTATCTGGGTTTTTAGCAGGGATTTCCCTAACATAAGTGCCTTCGAGAGCAGAAGGCTGTTCAGAACAAGACAATGTAAAAATTAAAACAAAAATAGATACTGTAAATATTGATATATTGATTTTCATAGTTGTTTATATTAGTTGATTAATATTTTAAGAAGCAATATCTCCATCAAGTTTCAATGAAAAAACCTGTCCAACGCCATAATGAAAATCTTTACAACCTCGGCATAGTTTATAAGTTGCTTGAAGATAGCGGTTTAAATGCGCTCTGTCATTTATGCTCACTTCAAAAGGCTTAAAGCATATATCGCATTTTTTAATTCTATAAACTGCGTGGAAGTCTGCTTTTTTCATTTCGTGAAAAGCATAAGTTCCTTGATGGCGATTTATAAATTCTTCTTCGGAAACTATAAATCCTTCAATTTTTTTTACTCTTTTGACTGCAAAGTATTCTCTAATCAAATCCTCTGCGTCAAGGCTTAATTTGCCTGTAATTACTATATCTTTTTGTTTCATAATTGGGTATAAAAAAAGCGAGAGACCATTACTTATCAGTATAGAGGTCTCGCCAGAAACCCTTCCCCAAATAAGAACAGCCCTCGCCGTTGCGAGGGCGTCTTAACTTTGATTTTGGGGAAATTTTAAAACTGGCGAGTTTCTATGTCCGAATCAAAAGCTAAACGCTTAATATTATTTTATTGATTTATTTTACTCTTATATTATTTGTTTTATTCTCTACAAATTTAGGAATTTATATTTTTAATCTACGGCTTTTTCAAGCATCTTAATGCATTTGTTCTCAACGATAAAAAAAACCTTTTACTATAATAACGTAATAATGCGAATCAAGGGTTGAACCATAGTAAAAAACAAGCTTAAT
>TARA_R110001592_G_scaffold85153_1_pt1 | contig 13058 bp, 18 predicted proteins | sample TARA_R110001592 | Tara Oceans TARA_R110001592 (sample SAMEA4398387) | marine metagenome | biome: Polar Biome; feature: [SRF] surface water layer (ENVO:00010504); material: water (ENVO:00002006), including particulate matter (ENVO:01000060) such as... | depth 5 m
GACCTATTAGAAATACAACAATAAAAAACAAAAAAAATAATTAAATGCCAGATACACCACAAATAGGAGAAGGAACTAAAGTTACATTAGACCTTAAGACAATAGGAATGATTGTTGGTTTTGCTGTATCATTAAGTAGTATGTACTTTGTACTCAAATCTGATATAGCATTAGCTATGGAAATGCCTAAGCCTCCAATTGATAGAATAGAGTATGATTTAAAGGACGAGCTCATTAGACAAACAATAATGGATACGCAAGAAGATGTGGAATCTTTATTAGAAAAGTTTGAAAAAATGGAAGAACGTATATATGAGTTAACTAAAAAGCAGTAAAATGAAATATATACTCACATTACTACTGCTACTAGTATCTTTTGCATTAGGAGCACAGGAATGGGTGTCAGATATTGATTTTGAAGAAAAGGTAACTAGTGGTTCCGCGTTTGATGATGATGAAGCTGATGTTATAGTAATAGAATTTTGGGCTGATTTTAACAAAGAGAATGCATTTCCTGATTGGAAAAAGATAGATGATCTTGAAGGTGTTAAGTATTACAGATGTGATATAGCTACTTCACCTAATTTAAAAAAAGAACTTAGAATAAGAATGGCCCCTACCTTATTAGTTTATATAAAGGGAGAGGCCTATATTAAATTCAAAGCCAAAGCAGGTCTAGACCTTTTGTGTCCTGTTGACTACCCAAAGATGCTAAAAGCTATAGAAGTAGTAAAAAGGGAAGCACAATACTAACCTTCACAACTTGCACAATCTAAAATATTTCTTGCAAAATCTTGTGCAGAACTAATACTAAATTGGTAGTATAAAGTTTTAACTCCTTCTTCATGTGCATATAAGTAAAGCTTATTAATATCCTTAGCCGATACTGACGGATCAATCATTAGATTTAATGACTGAGACTGGTCAATATACTTCTGCCTTTGTGCTGCTTGAAGTACAAGTTCTTTAGGTGTAATTTCTATAAAAGATTTAAACACAGCTTTTGTAGGAAAACTTAGATGCTGCACTGACCCATCTTTCTTTAGTATACTATCCCAAGTCTTCTTTGTATTTAATCCATACTTTTCTAACTCCTCTTCTAAAAATGGGTTCTTATATACAGTCTTAGACTTTGCAAGATCCTTGATAAAGTAGTTAGATTTTATTGGCTCAATACCCATAGACACAGCACCGTGTATAAAACTACTTGATTTGGTAGGAGCTATAGCCATAAGTGTTGTGTTTGCATAACCTTCACGCAAGGATCTATATCCAAATTCTAAATGTAATTTTCTTGATGCAATCTCACTTCTATCTTTTAAAGTTCTAAAGATCTCTGAGTTAAGTTGTTTTGCTTCAAGTGACTCAAACTCTATCAGCTTAGATTGAAACAAAGAATGATACCCTAATACACCTAATCCAATTGCTCTGTGTTTTTCAGCAAAATTAAAAGCTCTTTTCATTCCAGGCATTGTCTCTGCTTTAATAATGAATTCATCCATTACCGCATTTAAAAAGTATACGTAAGTTTGTATAGCATCTGTTTCTTTAATTTCATCCCAGTGTAAAAGATTAATAGAACCTAAACAACAAACAAAAGAATTGTAACTGTCTGTTGGCAATTGTATTTCTGAGCATAGATTAGAAGCTGTAATTTCTAACCCCATCTCTTTATAAGGTGAGTTATTGTTAGAATTATCTTTAAACATTATATATGGATAACCAAATTCTGATCTACGTTGTATAATTTTAGCCCACACCTTACGTTTCTTTCTATCACCCTCTTTCATTTCTTCCATCCATTTATCAGTAACGGTAATACCATACTGTAAGTTTTGTATAGGGTTACCTTCTGTTCCTATATCTAGAAAGTCTAAGATGTCTTGATGTTCAACAGGTAAGTATACTGCGCATGCACCCCGTCTTGCTTCAGATTGTTTGCACACGTCAACTGTTGTATCATAAAGTCTAGCATAATGAACAGGACCGTCTGCTAAGCCACCTGTAGATATTTCTGATCCCCTTGCTCTAATGTTACCTAGATAAGCGCTTGTACCACCACCATACTTAGACATCATTCCAATCTCACGCCCTGCATTAAGAATACTATTTAAGTTATCATCTACATTAGATCCATAACAACTAATAGGTAAACCTTTTTGTTTACCAAAATTAATCCAGACTGGTGTTGATAGAGAATAATACCCTTTGGCCATATAGTCCTCAAATTTTTCTGCAAAGCCTTTAATATTTAAGTACTTTTCTGCTTTGATTGCTATATCTTTTATTCTTTGCTCTGGTGTTTCTGTTATATATCCTCTTGATAAGAAGGTTCTACTATTTTCATTAAGCCAATAATATTTTTTGTATTCCATGTTGGTTATTTATATTGTTCTGTTTCTTCTCATGCTATCCCACTGGACCTTTTTAGATTTACCTAGTATTAAAAATTTAGATACCCTATTATTAAGGTTAGATCTTTCTGAATTTAATTGTGTGTTACCGTTTGTTTGTTTAATTTCTGCCATTATGTTAATTTTAAAATAAATCATCTTCTGTTATACTCTTACTCTTTTTATTATAGTCAACACTCTTCTTATAAAAGAAGTCTCCTTCTTTGGTTGATGTTACTTCAATGTTAAACCATTCTGTTGATTCTAAAAGACTTAAATCTACTGTAAAAAGTGTAGGCATCCCAATTTTTTCTAAGGAATTATTAAATCTGTTTTTAATAAAGTTTTTTATAGTGTCTTTAGGTAAGAATTCAAGCTCACCTTTTTCAAATATCCAATCAAGTATACCACACTCAGCTTCATATGCTTTTTTACAAGCTGAATGAATTAAATTTTCAAACTCTTGATCAAACCATTCTGGGTTCTCTTCTTTAATAATGTTAATTAGCTCTGCTCCAAAGTTACCATGTATCTCTTCTTCTTTACTGGTAGCTTCAACAACGTTTGATATACCTTTGAGAACATTCTTTTCTTTATTAAAGCTCATCATTATAAGAAACTGACTAAACAAACTTACATGTTCTATAAATAAAGAGAACAGCAATACTGACTTAGTATACATTTTGTTGTCTTTAGATCTTGTGCCATCTAAGTATTTCTTTAAATATTTAATCCTACCAGCTATAGCAGGTTGATCTACAACAGTTTGAAACTCTTCTTCTAAACCTAATATTCTTAAAAGTCTAGCGTATGCATCTTTATGTCTTACTTCAGATTCAGCAAAAGTAAAACCAACATCACCTACTTCAGTTATAGGCATGCGTTTGTATAGGTCACCCCAAAATGTTTTTACATTAACTTCTATTTGTGCAATAGCTAACATAGTCTTTTTAATTACATCACGCTCTTGATCTGTAATTGTTACCTTAAAATCTTGTATATCTTCAGTAAAGTTAAATTCTGTATCAATCCAATAAGAGTGTCTAATTGCATCTTTATATGCTAGTAGTTGTGGGTATTCATATGGTAAAATGTTAATTCTTGGCTCAAAGATGTTGTTCATGTTATATGTATTGAAAAGTTAAGATAAAAATGGCCACACCTCTAAATTAGAAATGCGGCTCTTATATAATTATAATGTAATAAAATTAGACAAGACTAAAAAGATAAAACTATTATATTTTTATATTAGTAATTTCCGTGTGTATTGGTTTCTTTATTGTAATTAATTTTGTATATTATTAGTATATGTTGCATACGAATAAATAACAAATATACCATTAAACTTGATTGAATGATGTAAAATTTGTATATTATTAGTATGATATAATAAAACTAGATGTTATGTTCAAAAAATTTATAAATATATTATGGACTTATGGTCCTCAAGACTATTGGAAAGCCATATGGTCTAGAACTTCTTTGGATGAAAAAGCAATAGCTACGCTAAAAGAAATTAAGAAAAGATATAAGTTGACTGCTGAAGAGTTGCAAGATGTTGCTAAAGCAATAAAAGAAGTTGGTAATCAGCTTGAAGATGTTGATGACGCTGTTAAAGGTAAAAGAAGAAAAGGTAGGAAACCAAAGATAAATATGCCTAAGCCTACTAACATGGGAAAGCAAAAAAAAGATGATATAAAATGAGAAATATTTGTGTTTTCATTCAATGGATTACTTCAGGTAAAATCTGTTTAGGTTTATGCCGGGAGAATATTTGTAATAAAAAAGATATGTGCTATGGGCAAAAGAAGTAACAAATGTATGTTACCTAAACAAAAAATAACTAAGCAGAAAACAAAACTTTTAGTTAGGTTAAATGGTGGAGAGTTGGATAATATGATGTTTGGATCACCTAGAAAAGTTATGTCAAAAGGTGGAAAAAAGAAACTTGGGGGAGGAACTCATAATACATACAGTGGATAATGAATATTTTAACTGACGTACTAAGCTTAATAAGAAGGTCTGTTTATGCAAAGACAGCTGGGCTTGATGATGTATTAATATTAGGTGTCAATGAACAACCAGAAATGACTGGTGTTGCATCACCAATCCCTTATAAGAGCGTTAAAGTAATTAAGGTAAGAGATTTTAAGGTTGCTGCTGAACACTGTGACTATACAAATTCCCCGGCTATACCAGCTGCAGGCACAGGTCAAGTATATCAAAAAACTGTATCTGATGAAGCTACAGAAAAATGTACTGTTTATTTTAGGTCTCTTAAATCTTTGAGTAGCAACCTTACTCTTGCCAAATCAGCAGATGATGATTATTTAGAAATTACAACAACAGGAGAACCTAACACCGGTGCTAATTTAGGTAGTGGTTCACAATCATTTAAAGACAAAGTAGGTGAAACACTTAACTTTAGAAGTATAGTTCAAGGTAATAATATAACAGTAGCACAAAGTGCAAATGAAATATCTCTTAGTGTTCCTAATGGTGGAGGATTAAGTTTAACTACTACAGGTACATCAGGTGTAGCAACACTAACCAGTGGTGTATTAAATGTTCCTAATTACAATGCTGGAGCAGATACAAGGCCTTATACAAGTTATGTTGCTTTGTTAAATCAAACTGGAACTTCTGCGCCTACTGCCACAATATTAGAGAATACAACAGGTAATAGTATAGTGTGGTCATATATAACCACAGGACAATATAGAGCTGTTTGGGGTTCTGCTCTTGCTGATGTTAATAAAGTTTTTTTTTCACCAGCATTGGGTCAATTCAAGAATCAAACAGTAGTGGTTAATATATTTAGTGCATCAACTACACAATTTATATTATCAACACAAGAAGCTGGTGCTCTTGACGATGATGTTTTATTAAGAACAGGAGTAGAAATAAGAATATATTCATAAGTTATGAGTGATAGAAAGAAAAAATTTAAAGAAACAAGGGTTGGGAAATTTCTATTAGAAAAAGTTCCTGACTTATTAGGTATTGCTGGTGATATGTTACCAGATGCTGGTGTATTAGGTATGGTTAAGTCTCTTATACAAAAAGAAGACCCGGCTGTCTTACCAGCAGAAGATAAAGAAAAAGCATTAAAGCTCTTAGAAATGGACATGGTTGAAATGCAACAAGTAAGTCAACGCTGGTCCAGTGATATGAAATCAGATTCATGGCTTAGTAAGAATACTAGACCAATGGCTCTGATATTTTTAACTGTGTCTATGGTAATTATTATGTTACTAGACAGTTTTAAAATAGAGTTTATAGTTGATCCGGGTTGGGTTGATCTTTTAAAGTCACTTTTAATAACAGTCTATGTAGCATATTTCGGATCACGTGGTGCAGAAAAATTTAAAGCAATTAGTAATAACAAATAAAAATTAGAAATTATGGGAAATGTAAGAAAATACGGTAAGGGTGGAATGAATAAAACAATGAAAGCATACAATATGGGTGGAATGGCAAATAACATGACAAGCGGAGATGGTAATTCTTTTGTTAGTCCAGAAAGTATGAACAGAAATAGAATTGATTACTTTGCTAACCGAGGTATAGAAATGGTAGAAGATACTATGGAGTTTGATATGATGAAAAAAGGAGGAAGTACTAGAAAAGGTATGGTTAGAAAAACTGCACGTAGAGCATATAAAAAGTAATATGAAAAATAAACAACAATGTACATGTGGCTGTACTCAGAATCCTGAAGGATTGTGTGATGGGTCTCATCTACTTAATAAATAGAAATTATGGGCAAAAAGATATCATTCCCAATGGGAGACGGAGATATAAAGAATGGATATTATAATCCTACAACTATCCCGGCTAAAATTCAAGCTAAGAAAAATGCAACAGCTACAGCAACAAGAATGAGGATGGCTGAAGCTGGTTTTCAAGCAAAACAAGTTTCAACTAGAGCTAATGAACCTGTTCAGTCTGAAGCTTTTAAAAAAGGATATAGAAATAGTTAAAAAATAAATAATGGCAGTATTAACAGCACAACAGATTACACAAGCTGGAATTAAACCAACAACGGTTACTCCAGCAGTGAGTGGTGATACACTAAAAAACACAGCAATACAGTTTTTTCATGTACAAAATGCAAGTGGTTCAACTATAACAGCAACAGTAGTTCCTGTTGTTACTACAGTTGTAGATCCTTTATTAGGTACATTGAAGAAAGAAAATGCAGTACTCAGCTTAGCAGCTGGAGAAGAAGGGTTCTTAGGACCTTTTGAGGTTGATGCTTTTAATGATGTCAATGGAAATATAACAATAACCTGTTCAGCACAGACAAGCGTGAAGCTATCTGCTCTGTACTTATAAAAAACAAATCATGAGCGTTTATATACAAGAAGTCTTAGGGCTATTAAATAGAGGTAAAAAGAAATTAAAGTTAGATAGACAAAAAGATCATTTTGAGTTTGGTAGATTATATTCTTCCGGGACTCTTAATACTGGAACAAGCTATGCACCTAAGATGGAACCTTTTGTTATCAAATTTGGTGACCTAAAGTGTGATATACTTACAGATGTAGTTTTACAAAATGGGACAGCTACAGTAAAAACTCTGCCAATGTATGCCCCGGTCTCTGGATCATGTGTAACGCAGAATACATCTATAGAGGATAGTATTGCAAGCCAATCTACTGTTGGTGGTCTTACTTCAATTAATATTAACGGTGGACTCATTGTTGAAAAAGCTGCTATACTAAAAGAAAAAATTGAATTAGGTACAGCAGGAGATGCTGTAAATGGGACATCACTATTTAACAGAGTTCTTGATTCTGCTGGTGCCCAAGCAGGTGCTGCCAATAGAGTGTTAAGATCTTTAGCCGATGGTAGAGTTGTATGGTCTGATGATGACCCGGTTGTATCTCTTAATGAAGGCTGTATTTGGATAGGTAATGTTTCAAACGTGCAATCACAACTTTGTATAGGTGCAGCAGGCACTATACTAGTAAGCGATGGAACAACCCTGGCATATCAAACACTGGCCTCACAAAATATAGTAACCGGAACTGGTGATGTCAATAATATAACTATGTGGACAAGTGCCACAACAATAGGTAATTCTGCACCAGTACCAATGATACAAACTGGAACAGGCGCTTCTGCAACTTTAACTATAGGAGATGGTAATGATCAAACAATAGTAGCAGATGGTATATTATATATCAATGGTCCTGTAAAAGATAGAACAGGGACTCTTGGAACAAACGGGCAGGTTTTAATATCTGGTAGTAATGGTGAAGTTACTTGGGGAGCTGGTGGTGGAACAATGTCTGATTGGAGAATTAATGACGGCAGTATAACAGGCACAGTAACTAACAATGAAGCAGTTCAGTTTCTAGGTGGTAATAAAATAGCTACAACACTTTCATTAGCAGGAGGTAATCCAGAAAAATTAACTATTACTCACCTTAATACAACTAGATCAGATACAACATCAACTGCATCACCTGCAGCAGGTGCAAGCTTTACAGTTATAGATTCTGTAACACAAGATGCAACAGGTCACCCTACAGCAGTAAACGTTAAAACAGTTACTTTACCTGCAGGTGGAGGAGGAAGCATGTCATCCTTTAATATTCAAGGAGATGCGGATACAGCCGTTAATATAAGTAATGGGGAAACAATAAACTTTGTTGGTGGTGCTGGATTAGATGCATCTTCAGTAAATGCAAATCCTAATACATTAACTTTTAATTTAGATACTGTAGGTACAGATAACTTTGTACAAGTTTGGAACTCTGGAACACCAGTAGCAAATGATATTATTGTTTTCTCTGATATAAGTGATAGTAATACTGTAAAAAAGGCAGCAATATCTACACTACCGTTTAATAACTATCAATGGACAGCAGATTCAGATGAAGGTACAGATATAGCAATAACTTCAGGTACAACATTAAAGTTTACAGGAGCAGTTACAGCCGGTGGCGCTGGTATTGCTACTGATTCAGCAGTTAGTGCTGGCGAAATGACAATAGGTCTTATAAATGCTGGTGGTACTCCAAGTGCTACTACATTTTATAGAGGAGATGGTCAATGGATTGTGCCTACTGATACTGATACTGGATTTGATGCTATTACTTTAGCGCTTGTATCAGGACAAACAGTTCCTTTAACAAGTAGTATTGCTGGGAGAACTCTTACAATAAACTCTAATATATTTGGTGGTGCAGCTTTAGTAGGATATGTTCCTTCTTCTAATGGATCAGCTCAAACTACAACATTCTTAAGGGCTGATGGTTCTTGGCAAGTTCCTGCAGGCGGTGGCGGATCTACTGTAGTTTCAGAAGGTGCTGGTATTACCGTATCAGGTACTTCAGCAAACCCTATTGTGGCAATAGACTACTTAGGTTCTGATAATGCTATATTAGAAGCACCAGATGCTGTTATATCTGATGCCGATTATATATGGTTTAGTGATACAAGTGATAGTGGAAACATAAAAAAAGACACTTTAACTGATTTATTAAATAAAGGAAGCTTTATTCTTAGTGATGGGGCAGTACAACAAACTATTAATTTAGGTGATACATTAAGTGTATTGTCAGGAACTGGAGCAGTATTGGGAGGACTTTCTACTGTAGTAAGCCCAACAGATACAGTCACTATCTCTATAGATACGGTAGGTGTTGATAATATTATAAACGTTAGAACAACTGAAACAAACTTAAGCCCAACTGATTATATTATGTTTAGTGATATTTCAGATAATACGGTAAAGAAAGCACTAATTTCTAATTTACCAGGTTATTATCAGCAATGGACATTAAACGGTGACGGTGGTACTCCTCAGAATATTATAAATGGAAATACAGCTCTTTTTGCTGGTGGTACAGGTTTAACAACTGCTGTAACAGCAACAGATACTTTAACAATAAATCATACAGACGCAATTTCAGCAGGTACTGCAGCTTTTCCGCAATCTATAACATACAATGGTTCAGGACATATCACTGCTATAACCGCAGGTTCAGCACCTACAGCAGGAACAGTTACATCAGTAACTCCAGGAGAAGGCTTAGAACTTGAATCTGGATCATCTACAGTAGATCCTACAATAGGAGTAAACTATACGGGAGCATCTAACATAATGTTAGTTCCAGGAATAGCAGCTGCAGATGCATCAGACTTTATGTGGTTTAATGATGCCAGTGATGGTAATTCAGTTAAAAGATCAGCTATCAGCAATTTACCTTTAGTAATAAGTCTTACAGCAGGAACAGGATGCTCATCAACAGGTGGAACAACTGGAGCAATAACTTTAAATGTTACAGGTGGACCGGGGTTACTAACAAGTGCAGATGAAATTTCAGTTGATTATATAGGAACAGATTCTGTTATTAATTCTGCAACTAATGGTTCAGGTTCAATTCCAGATGGAAGTGATCTTATTATTTACCAAGATATAAGTGATTCTAATACAGTTAAATATACAGAAGTTAAAAACTTAGTAATATCTGATCCAGGACCAAGTGATTATTTTTCTTTTGATTCTAATGGTATAGTTAACCAAGGACAATCTGTTTTTACAGGAAACAATACAGTATCATTTGGAAGTAATCTATATACAATAACCTTTAATCAAACAAGACCAAATGCTAATTATTTAATTCAAGCAACTATTTTTGATAATGCTGGTTTAAAAATGATTCAATGTAGAACAAGAAATGCTACCACAACAGGATTCTTATTAGATGTGATTGATAAAGATTCAACTATTGTTGGTGCTCTTGGTTTCACAGTTGCTGTAACTATATATTCATAATAAATTAATAAATAAATAAATAAAATGGGAGTAGTTTTTAATACATCAGAATCATCTAGTTTAAACTCAGATTATCCTAAATCTATGTCTATGCCAAATCAATATGGGTTTGGTGGTATAGAGAATTACATGGTTATATCAGCGGCAACAACTAACGAAGCTTTTCTAAAAAAAGGAAAAGGTTCTTTTTATGGAATATCATTAACCAATACTGGGGCATCAGATGCTTATATAAGAATATTTGATAAAGCAAGTGCACCTGTTTCTGCTAGTGACACACCTATAGCAATTTTTGCTATGCAAGCAGATAGTGTAAACAATTTCTTTTTACCTATTCCAGTAGGATTAAAAAACGGTTTAGCTATTAACATTACAGGATTGGCTACTACAGGAGATGCTACAGCAGTTGCAACTAACCAAGTTGTTGGTTCAGTTTTCTGGAAATAAAGAGTCAATATATTTGCGCCTTTCATACTCATCTTTTATAGAGTCTTGTTTGGTATAGATAATTGTATCACCATCTATATACCAGTCTAATACATTAGGATCATTATCCGGGTTATAGGTGGGTGACTTACAAGATACAATTAACAAAAAGATTAATATACCTTTTGCGAAGAGTGATACAAACTCATAAGTTTCATATCCGAACTTAGGTTTTTTACATACAGTACAATAATACTTATGAGGGTTCTTCCCTTCATTAACCCCCATGTTACAGGATTTACATTTTATTGTTTTCTTCATTTTTTATTTACTTTTTTTCTTATACCAGTAGTGGGTTTATATAGTGCCCCAGTTACTTTTAATTTATGATCTTGTGACGATTTTTTTGTTGTTCTTTGCCAGTTATATGTCTGTGCATTTTCACTGCAAGGAATAAATTTTACTTTTTTATCCATTTTACTGTATTTTTAAAGGGTTATATAGGAGTGGGGCAGGAATGCAAAAACCTACCCCAGTTGGTTTCTCCTATTTATCTAATGTATTATTCCAAACTATATACATTAAAGATAACATTAATAATAATAAAAGTGTATTCTTTATCATACGTCTAGGTCCATTTGTAACTGTTGTTCATCTACTTCTATAATCATATCAGAGTTTTCATCTACTATTATTTGTGATGTATCTCCTAATTCTTCATACTCTTTTGGTTTCTCAAACATAATCTTTGATGCAGGCGATCCTTTAAGCTCTACAGTTATAAAATCATGAAAGTTTTGTTGCGTTCGGATCCATTGTCTTGGGTGTTCATTCTTCAAAGCATGAGTAACATGATTATAGAACGCCCAAGCAGTATCTGTTGAAGCAGAGTAATTATATGTAGGTTTAATCATCTCCTTTTTTACACGGGTTAGCTGATGACTATCTAATATTTCTTCTTCTACATATAATCTACCAAGTAACTCTGAACATTCAGTCATACTTAAAGATACTGTTTTCAGAAAGTTTTTATCTTGTATTAATCTTTTATAGTATTTATAAGCACTTTTAATCTGGTCCATCATTTGTATATAGATATCTCTGGATGCTGACCATCTGTGTTTTCTTTTAAAATTCATCATGTCTCCTGATATCATACCATTAGAACATACATCAACATATGCACCTACAGCACAAGCAAAGCTTTTAGACTTATCATAGGAGTTTGTCCATGCAAACATCATTCCTAATTCTCTTTCTTGTTCAATTTCAATATCAGTTGTATTAACAGGGTATATATGATATACTCCTTGAGCTACGTTACAGTTTTTGCTAGCTCTATATAGTTCTCTAGACACCATAAAACCATTATCTTGTAATAGTTTATAAGTGTTGTTTATTACTTCACCATGTGATACTACAGTATATGACTCTGCATGGTTAGGTAATGCCGCATTTTCTAAATGCCATCTGGTGGTTTCTTTTGGTTTTGTGTATCCCATTTTGTTTAAACTTTTGAAGTGTAAATATAGTAAATAAATGCTGAAGCACCAATTTTTTAGCTAATAAAGGATGAAATAATATCACCCTTTATGCCTTGTTATATGTTAAAATAATTTAAGTTGACTAGAAGAAACAGTTAAGATATTATTGATTTCTGTTTCTATTGCTTGAAGATAATATGTCTTATTAATATCATAGTTTTCCCATTTAGGTTTCACTTGCATATCATTAAACAAAGTCTGTACCCATCTTCCGGCTTCTAATTGTATTTCTCGGTTATCTTTCTTGTTAACCTTTACAATCTTTACTCCATTATTAGAGATATAGTATCTATTAATTTTTTGCAGCTTTGTCTCTTCATATTCCCCCTGCGTAATTGTTTTAGATACTTGTTGCCAGTCACCTTTGGATTTACCACCAATACAATAATCTAATATATTTTTATTTTCTTCCAGGTAATCTTCTGGTAATATATTATTCACAAAGTAGTGGTATATAGCCTTGGGTATCACCAACTTAGACTTATTCTTATGTAGCTGTAAGTTATGGAAATCAAACCGTCCCTTAAGTTTAACAGGAGCAAAGCTAAACTTGTCTTTGTCTACCTTGAATAAGTAGTGCGGCTGACTTTGTTTAACTTCTCTCCATTTAGTAATGTCAACATCTATGTAGTTATTCACACCAATATAGTTATTGACATCACCTAAAACAAGCTTTTGGTATTCATCATGTTCTAGGTTAAGATTAGTTTTATCTTCCCATTGCTTACATATACCTAAGTAATCTTCTATAAATTCTCTAGGTATTAATGTTTCTACACCATCGGTATTGTGTAATAAAGCAATTGCACCGGGTATTCTTTCCATAATCTGCTCATACAGCATCATTAAGGATAGTTGACCGTTAATTGTAATCTTACAAAACAACTCAGGATCATAAAAGAA
>TARA_R110001592_G_scaffold59831_2_pt1 | contig 13056 bp, 9 predicted proteins | sample TARA_R110001592 | Tara Oceans TARA_R110001592 (sample SAMEA4398387) | marine metagenome | biome: Polar Biome; feature: [SRF] surface water layer (ENVO:00010504); material: water (ENVO:00002006), including particulate matter (ENVO:01000060) such as... | depth 5 m
GCACAGCACCCTATAATTACCTCTGGAGCAACGGTTCGGTACAAAGAGACTTGGTGAATGTTTTTGCCGGAGACTATCAAATTATAGTGACAGACCGAAATGGCTGTACCTTCTCCGCTTCTTATTCCATTGCCCAGCCAAACGCTATTATGGCTGATTTGGCGGTCACCAATACTACTTGTTTTGGAGATACCGATGGAAGCATCACTGTCACACCGAGTGGCGGAACAGCGCCTTACTCCTACATATGGAGCAATGGATCAACAAGCAAAGACTTAATCAATGTGGCGGGGGGAACCTATAACCTCACCATTACAGATGCCAATAATTGCTCAAGCACTTCATCAGTAGAAATTGGCGATTCAAGAAATTTGAATGTGAGCATTCAGAAAACGGATGTCTTATGTAAAGGAGAATCTAATGGAGCCATAGTGCTCAATGTTACAGGAGGTAGTGGTACGTACACCTATGTGTGGGACAACGGCTCGGAGGGAAAGGTGCTTACCAGCCTTTCCGCTGGTGTATATCGTGTGTTAATATCCGATGCCGCGGGTTGTGCGACCACTGCTTCTATTGTTATTTCTGAACCCGCCCTTGCACTAGGGCTAAGCATAGACAGAACTACTGAGTTTGCCTGTTTTGGTGAGAATACGGGCTTCGCCAATGCCATTCCTTCTGGCGGAGTTGCCCCATATACTTATTTATGGAGTAATGGTGCCCGTACAAGACAAATCAACAACCTAAGTGCTGGCAATTATACTGTCAGTGTTACCGATGCCAACGGCTGTTTGGTTCAACAGAGTTTCAGCATTCAGCAACCAGTAAAGCCCATCAGCATTAGCGTAAAAGGTGGTCTCCAATTGTCATGTGCTGGCGATGGAAACGGAGCCATTGAACTGAATGTAGAAGGTGGCACCGCTCCATATACTTACCTTTGGAGCACAGGAAGTACGGCCTCTAAAATTGAGAATTTAACTGCTGGAGATTACACCGTTCGCGTTTCAGATGCAAAAGGCTGTATCACCGAAAAAGTGATTTCTATTGAAGAACCAAGCCCTTTAATTATTGCCGAAGCCCTAGTAAACGAAAGTCAATGCTTTGACGACAGAAACGGCTCTATCAACCTGGATGTGAGTGGCGGAGCGTTCCCATACACTTACCAGTGGAGCAATGGCGCAACCACCAAAAACATAATTGGCGTATCGGCCGGAACCTTTACGGTTGACATCACCGATGCCAATGGCTGTTCTGTGCAAGGGGTATATACCCTCAGTACTCCAGAGCGCTTTATTGCCGCGCCTTTCGTTTCAGAAATTAGCTGCGTTGGGGCGAATGACGCTTCTATTTCGCTCAATATTGAAGGCGGCATTGATCCAGTTTCCATCCAATGGAACACAGGGGCCAATTCAGAAGTAATTACTGATTTGGCTCCCGGCCAATACAATGTGCTCATCACCGATAAGAAAGGCTGCACCATTCAAAAACTGTTCAACATTATAGCGCCTTTACCGCTCAGTTTAGATGCCTATATCGAAGATGCTGAGCGTTGCAACGACCCGAGAAGTGGAAGGGTGAATGTGATTGTTTCCGGAGGAAGAGAACCCTACACCTACCGCTGGAACAATGGGGAAACTGGGTCTGAATTGGTGGATGTTTTACCGGGAACTTACGTGGTGACTGTATCAGATCGATACGGTTGCGAAGTGCAGGGCACCTACATTGTGCAGCAACCCGAGCCTTTGCGCATAGGGCTTACCTCTGTGCGTGTGGTGGATTGTGAAAACCGAGTCGCAGGCGTGAAGGTAAAAGCCAATGTCACGGGAGGTTTCGGAAACTACACCTACAACTGGAGTTTGGGCAGCAGCGTCAACAATGAAATTTTCCTTACCCAACCGGGAAGACTCAATTTAGAAATCTTGGATGACCGCGGTTGCATTCAGTCCAAAGCCATTGACATTTCCATTCCTGAATTTGGCGAAGCTGAATTCTCCTACAATGCAGAATCACTGCGAGACCTTGGAGATTTGGCCGCCAACGATCCTGTCAATTTCTATGATGAATCTGTCGGAAATATTATTGATTGGGACTGGGAATTTGGTGACGGTTTCGACTCGGATGAAATTGATCCTATTCATACCTATGATGCCCCAGGTCAATACACAGTTACGCTAATTACCACAGACGATATTGGTTGTACTTCTTCTAAAACCACTGTTTTGGAAATTACAGAAGGCTACCGAATTATGACACCGAATGCCTTTAGCCCGAACGGTGATGGCAATAACGACTACTTCAGGCCAGAATTCTTAGGGCTTACCACAGTTCAGTTTTCAGTTTTCAATACTTGGGGCGAAGTGGTTTTCAGCACCTCAGATTTAGAAACCAAAGGTTGGGACGGCATTGTAAAAGGCCTGCCTGCGGAAAATGGAAATTACGTCTACAAGATTTTCGGTTTTACTCAAAACGGACTAAAGGTAGAACGCAATGGCGTTTTCGCACTGATTAAATAAACACTTTAAACAAACTCTTATGAAAAGACTTCTACCCCTCGTTTTGTGTTTAGTTTGTCTCTTATGGTCCGAAAAAGCACATGCTCAAGACCCACAGTTTTCGCAATTCTATGCCTCGCCCATGTACCTTAACCCTGCGCTGGTGGGTTCCGCAGACCGTGGCAGGGTAGGCGTGAATTACAGAAATCAATGGCCTTCGCTTGCCCATTCTTTCACCACCATTTCGGCCTATGCCGATTTCTTTTCCAAAGCCATCGAAAGTGGAGTGGGCATTATTGTAAATCAGCACAAGGAGAGTTTTTTAGATTATCAGTCCAATGAAATTGGAATGGCCTATTCCTACAAATTGAGAATTTCAGACGGCCTGATGATGCGTTCTGGCATTCAGCTTTCTTACTTCAACAAAGACCTCAATTTCGAAAATCTAGTATTCGGAAATCAGATTGACATTGACAATGGTCAGGTCATTGGGCCTTCGGGCGAAACTTTTGATCGTGGTGAAAAAGTAGATTTTCTAAGTGCCTCGGCTGGGGGCTTGTTTTATACCAACGCCCTCTGGATTGGCGCGGCAGTGCATCACATCAACGAGCCCAATCAATCCTTTTTGGATGGCGAAAGCAGGTTGGCCAGAAAATACTCGCTACATGCGGGCTATAAACTCAATTTAGGGGATGGAAGAAGACTCCGCACCATATCCTATGACTTTCAGGAAAGGTCGGTCACTTTTGCGCTCAACTATAAAAAGCAGGCGGGCTTTAACCAACTGGATGCTGGCATGCAGTTCTATTTTCAGCCTTTGGTGATTGGCGGTTGGTACCGAGGCATCCCCGTGCAAACGGTAGACAAAGTGGTTAAAAATGAATCCATCATTGCCCTTTTAGGTTTAGAAATCACCCCAGACATGTCCATCGGTTATAGCTATGACTTTACCGTCTCAAGCCTAGCCGGCTCCACCGGAGGTGCCCATGAATTTTCATTAACCCTCAACTTTGGCCAAATAGTAAAACGCACCCGTAGAGATACGATACTGCCTTGTTTTAAGTATTGATATACTCCTGCTCGTTTGCAACGAGCGGGAGTGGGGAAGACCAGTCCGAACTAGCAGGCGTCTGAGGTTTACATTGTCCACTGCGGTAACTGGTGCTCACTTGCAGTGAGTACCTATCTTGCTATGCGTTTTTTAGTGCATTATTCGTAAATAAGATAAAAGATTATTCTACTCCGCTTTGCGAAATAGAAAGCCCAGCATCAATAACAAATTTCAAAACGAACATACTATCGAAACTCAAATCACTTAAATTAGTGTAGTTCAAATTTTAATATGTCCAGAAAATACAAGGCCAATAATACAGAAGGAGTGTACTTTATAACCTGTACAGTCATAGGCTGGGTAGATCTTTTTTCAAGGCCAGAATACAAGGATATACTCATGAAATCACTTCAACATTGCATAGAAAACAAAGGCCTAAGTGTTCATTCCTTTGTGATTATGACAAGTCATATCCATCTAATTGTAAGTACCAATAATGAAATAAAACTGTCTGACATTATTCGTGACTTTAAAACCTTTACAGCAAAAGAATTGATCAAGGAAATACAAGCTATCAATGAAAGTAGAAGAGAATGGATGCTGAATAAATTCAGATTTGAAGCCGAGCGTAAAGTGAGAGGTAAGACTTACAAGCTATGGCAAGATGGTTTCCACCCAATAGAATTATTGACTGGTGAAATGGTATCTCAAAAGTTAGCCTACATTCATAATAACCCTGTTTATGAACACATTGTAGATGAGCCTGATCATTACTTGTATTCATCTGCTCGACAATATGCAGGAAAGGAGGGCATGCTAAATATTGAGTTTATAATTTGATTAAAAAAAAGACCAGTCCGCACTACAAGTGCGAACTAGCAAGCCTATGAGGTTTAATTATCTACTGCGGTAACTGGTGCTCACTTGCAGTGAGTACCTATCTTATTCTTTAGTAGCTAATCTTGCACTGTGATTAGCTTCACTCACTCCTTATCGTTTGCAACGATGAGGAACTACCAAAGCATTTCTAATGCGATTTACACCAACAAATGTCAGATCAGTTTATGCCAAGCATCGCTAAAGCGGCTACTAATTTATTTGAGTTTTTGGACAGTGCGGCATACTCGTTACAAACGAGTATGAGTGAAGAGTTGAGGATGAGTCGGGCTTCAACATAACTTCCAGCCTTTGGCAAGTACCTATCTTATTCTTTAGTAGCTAACTTGTACTGTGATTAGCTTCACTCACTCCTCATCGTTTGCAACGAGTAGGAACTACTAAAGCATTTCTAATGCGATTTACACCAACAAACGTTAGATCATTTTATGCCAAGCATCACTTAAGCGGCTGCTATTTTATTTGAGTTTTTGGGCTTGCGGCATACTCGTTACAAACAAGGATGAGTGAAGAGTTAAAAATGAGTCAGTCTTCATACATATCTTCCAGCCTTTAGCGACTAATCTTGTACCGTGATTAGCTTCACTTGATCATCCACTCCAGTCATTTGCCAATGGCCTAGCGCAATGGGAATAGAACCAATACTATTCAATTCGTCAAAGAAATTCTTGAGATGAAAGGTTTCTCCTTTGCCTTCAGTAACCCGTGCATAATCAGCCATCGCACTTTCTAAAAGATACTTACCCGTGATATAACTGGTGCCATAACCCGGCTGCCTTAAATAAAGATGCTGTTCAAAAAGAAGCAATTCCTTTTCGGTTTTCATCCAACCGCGAGGCGTAAACTCTGAATGTATTCCGCCAGCTTCTTCGCTGTTCATTTCGTTGGCCTGGGCATAGAGAGAGCCCAATCCGCGCGCTGCCCTTTGCGCAATCATAATGTATACTATTTCACGTACCCTCGGATCATCATCATACAATCCAGCATCCATAAACATTTCTTCCACAGCGGTGGCGGTGCCTTCATTGCGCGAATCGAAAATATTGTAAAGCAAAGCACCTCGTCTGATTTCACTTTCGTGTGGCTCAAAGTCCATTCTTGCCAATTCGAACCAATGGTAGAAATGAGAGTAAAGAGGGCGGGCATCAAAGTGCTGACCAATGGAGAAGAAGTTTCTTTTTTCACGAGGCACAAATTCACCCAAGTGGGCGTACAAAGCGGTGTCGAAGTAATCTTTTACAGTGACTATTTCCTGCTCATACAAAAAGGTGAGCAAGCCTTTGGCCGATCGATCTGCCATAGCATCGTATTCCTCTGGCGAATTGGCATCTTCGAGCTCCGATAAATAGCGGTTGCGATGTTCTTCCAATTTCAAGGCTGTCCAAGCACGGGCCAGTTCTCTTTTGAGAATCATTACTTCATCCTCCCAAGTAAGCGGTACCAAATGAACGTTTTGCTGATACCAAGTATAATTCTCTTTACCGATACCCGATGGACCCGTTTTACTTTTTCCCTGACTTTCTAGCCAAGTGACCAAGTCGTTCGTGGAGTTGACTGCCTTGTCAATCGCGCTGGTCATTTCGTTATCATTGGCTATGCTCTCCCATTTTTTGATGGCGTTTAAATCATTCGTTTGGTTTCGAATGTCTCTGATCCCCGCAATCCACAGGTCTTTTGCATTGCCTGTGAGGTTCTTTTTGGCTTGTTCGTTAAAGGCAGGTATGGATTCAAACCCACTTAAAAACTTTGCTCTAGCTTCAGTATTTAAAGGGAAATCGTATTTCCAGATATCGATGGCGCCATGGTTCGTTGGGCCTTCGTGTGCGGGAACATCACTGCGCTCCATCCAAATGGTTTTATAAAAAGCAGGGTCTCTTTGCCAAGGTTTTAGAATCCGGTCATTGAAATCATAGCCGTTCATTTCTGCCCAAACAATGTGATAATCTACCTGCTCTTCCACTGACCAACCAGCGGTATCCATCGCCAATAACTTTGCTTGAAGTTGCTTAAAGGCTGGAAACCGTTCTTTGAAAGTTGCTTGGCTGTAATCAGGCGCACCATCAAGGCGTGGAGGGTTTTCAAATGTTCTCCAATCTTTAAAAAGATCGACCAAATCGGAATATTCTCTGGTGACCGCAGCCGTTGGCTCGCTTGAAGGCGTTTTACAGCCTAACATTACGAAGAGTAGCAAAAAGGGAAGGTACTTGTGCATAAGGTTGAATTGTGGTTAGAGGCTTAATTTAGTCAATTTGAAAAAGATTAATACGGATTGCGCTGGTGAAATAAGTTGCTGCTGCTCTAACCACTCCTCCTCGTTTACAACGAGGAGGAGATGTACCAAAAATGGTCTTTAAAAAAATTGTCTCTCTAACTTAGGTATTTGTTTATTTTTTCAATAAATATTTGTATATTTAAACCCTAGCGGATTCTATCCGCTTTAATTTAGTGTTTGTTTAGAAGCCTTGACAGAACACTAATTTGATTGCAAAAATAATTACTAACTGTTAAGCAAATAGCTTAATCGAATCGGTTCCATGAATTACAGAGACGTAATGATTGGGATAGAACAAAGTCGTGAAAGACCACAACTTTGCTCTATCAAAAAGGCTTCATCCGGTATCGAAATTTAAGTTGTTACGCTAATGCAGTTTTCAAATTTCTATATCCATCCTTCTGTACTCATCTGTGTTTTATTGATGTTTTTGCCTGTTATTCACGCTTTTATACCAGAAAAAAAATTATCCCGCCTAGCTAAATTTTATTCTTCAATTCTATCCAAAATTCCATTAAAGTCCTTAATCCGTTTAATCAAAAAAGGGGGCGGTTAATTCTCTCCTCCTCATTTACAACAAGGAGGAACTACCAAAGCATTTTTTAATGTGATTTATACTTTGTAGCATCTTCGTTACAAACGAAGATGAGTGAAGCGTTGAGGATCAAAAAGTTTACAGCATTAATTTCACTTCAACCGCTCAACTGGTCTTCGCGTCTCGCTGAGACCACATCTGATCATGTTCACTTCAACCGCTCATGAATCAACCTTAAACCATCAAGGGTAAGGTGGCGGTTTACTTCATCAAAGCGTTCGTGGAGTGGGGTAAGCACGGAAGAAAGGCCTCCCGTGGCTACTACTTTAAAATTTCTTCCCATCTCTTTTTGAATTCTATCGAGCATTCCCTCCACCATACTCACATAGCCCCAAAGCACGCCTGCTTGTATGGCATGTACTGTGTTTTTTCCAATCACCGAAGTGGGTAATTCCAAAGGCACATCTGGCAGCTGTGCCGTATTTCCAACCAAAGCTTTAATGGCTGTTTTTAAGCCCGGAGCAATATTTACCCCGTGAATATTGCCCGAAGCCTCCACCACCGTAAAAGTGAGGGCTGTGCCAAAATCCACCACAATACAGTCGGTTTTATAAAGGCAATGGGCCGCCATGGCATTGGCCATTAAGTCTGTGCCAATGCTATGGGGGTTGCTGGTGATAATGGGCAATTGATCGTAATATTTCGGCCCAATAAACACATGCTCGCATTCAATTAAGTTCGACCAAAACTCAGCCAAAATGCCGTTCATTTGTGGCACCACAGAGGAAATAATGATGCCGTCAACATCACTCAATTTGAGATCGTTTTCCATAAAATTGAGGCGCAAAAACACCTCATATTCTATCTGGTTTTTTATCGGGAGCGTATTAAATCGCCATTCATGAATCCACGCGTTTCCATCATGAACTCCGAAAACAATATTGGTATTCCCTGCATCAATGGCTAAGAGCATTTTCTTAATTTTTAAGCACCAAATTATAAACCCAAAAGACCTTCTATTTTTTCACAAACAGAGGTGGGTTCTCTTCATCAAAACCCGTGGCTTCTTGATAAGCCCTGGCCACCGCTAAAATCGTAGCTTCGTCATACAAGTTACCAATAAACGAAATACTCGTTGGACTACCATTTTGGGTATAGCCATTTTTCATGACCACAGCCGGATGCCCCGTAAGGTTGGTTGTCGAAAGCTGGTTATTCCCTGTACTCGGGCTGATGATCACATCATAATCCTTCATCAGTTCATTCACTTTTTGCATCACTTCATAGCGCACTCGGTTGGCGTTAATGTAATCTACCGCAGTAATAAAACGCGCTTCACGGAAGGAGTTTGGCCAAGCGCCCGAATTCTGTCGTACCAAAAGACTGTCTCGGTTTGAGCGCGTCAGTTCGTCAAAAGCGGCAGCAGCCTCGGCCGAAAGAATGTTCAACATTCCTCCGAAAGGAAGATCAGAAACCCATTCTACGGGTTTTAAGTCTGCACCCAATTTCGTCAACTCGTCCAGCACCTGCTGATCGTTTTTCTTCTGGGTTTCGTTTCGGGTATTATCGAAATAAGACTTGAGGTAGCCCACTCGTAGTTTCGATAAATCCGCTTTTCCATTATAGTTGAAAGGGGCATCTTGTACCGAAAGGTCGATCCCGTCAGAACCTCGGATTACCTCAAACACCAAAGCGCAATCGAAGGCATTTCGGGCAATCGGACCAATCTTATCCATGCTCCAGCTGAGTGCCATCGCACCCGCCTTACTCACCCTACCAAAAGTAGGTCGAAGGCCAGTCACTCCATTTCGGGTAGAAGGAGAAACAATAGAACCCAAGGTTTCTGTGCCCAAAGCAAAAGGCACCAAACCAGCCGAAGTTGCAGAAGCCGAACCCGCTGAAGATCCACTTGCGCCTTGCTCTAAATTCCATGGATTTTTGGTGGTTCCGCCATACCAAACATCGCCCATGGCCAAAGCACCTAAAGTAAGTTTAGCGACCAATACGGCTCCTGCATCGTCTAATTTTTTAATTACGGTGGCCAATTCATCGCCACGGTCTTGGTCTTTATAAGGTCCAGCTCCCCAAGTGGTTTTATAACCCGGAACCGCAAGCAAATCTTTAGCACCGTAAGGAATACCGTGCAGCGGCCCCAAATAAGTGCCTTTCACCAATAAATCATCCGCCTTTTTGGCCTGCGCCAAAGCGCGTTCTTTGGTAATGGTAATAACGGCCTCTAGCGTTCCCCCGTGTTTTTCTAATCTATCGAGAAAGAATTGGGTAAGTTCAACCGAACTGATCTTCTTGTTTTTAATAAGGGAAGAAAGTTGCGCTACGGTATAAAAAGCCAAGTCGTTCTTATCCTTTGGCATTTCTACCTTATTCGGCAAAAGCCATTCAATTTTCTTTTGTGCCGGAAAATTCGTTTTCCCAATATTCGGGTTGAACAAAACGGCTGGTGGAGTGGCATTGTCTAAGTGATATTCGTGCAGTTCGCGGACATCTGCCAAACCCCTGTTCAGGTTAGGAAGTAGCTGTTCAATCTCATCATCAGTCAGTTGCAAGTCAATTATTTTTTGAGCCGATTGAACATCAGCTTTTTCGATCTTGATTTCTTGAGCTACTTTGTAGCCCATTACAAAACCAGAGGAAACCAATAGTACCACCAATAAAGCGGCAATCGGAATTCTGAACTTACGGGGATTTGGCTGTTTCATGGGTTTAATTTAAATGTTTTGCCGTCCTTTGCAGAACAATAACAAATCTAACAATCTGCTGAAGTTTTAAGTTATGAAAACGATAGAAACACAACAAGCTCTTTTTCCTAACTGGATGCGTGGATTTCTACTGATTGCCTGCGTTTACAATATGTTTTGGGGCATTTTCATCGCCTGGTTTCCGGAAAGCTTTTACCATTGGGTAACCGAAAGCCAAAATGCACAACCAGAAATTATTATTTGGCAAGGAAGAGCGGTGCTGATTATGGGCTTCGTCTATTTCGCTGCCGCACTTCATCCAGGTAGGCTTTGGTATTTCCTTTTGATTGGAGCGCTTTCCAAAATTACCGGTGCCATTTGGTTCTATGCCGTGATTTTAGAAGGAAAAGTTGGCGACCAAGGCTTGTTCCACCTGATTATGAATGATGGGATTTGGGTGCCTTTCCTTATCGCAATTGCCCTAAAAGGCAAGGCTTATAAGGCGGCTAAATAGCAAAACATAAATTGTTTCTATTGTGAATTTTTAAATTTAAAAAACATGAAAGAACGTTTTACCAGACTCTACGAATACAACATTTGGGCAAATAACCTGTTTGTCGATGTGCTCAAATCCAACGTTTATAAAAACGAGAAAATCACTACCCTTTTCCACCACATTGGGAATGCCCAACTTATTTGGCTCGATAGAATTACCCATTCTGAAGAAGATGTACCCGAGGTTTGGACTGAAGGGAGTTTACCAGATGCGATTGAGCTCGTAAACAGAAGTAGCCAACGATGGTTAGATTTCATCTATTCTCAAGAAGAATATGAAAATGTGATTGAGTATAAAAACTCAAAAGGAGAAACTTACGAAACCCGAATTTCCGATATTTTAACGCATGTGGCAAACCACAGCACACATCACCGTGGTCAGTTGGCCACTTTGCTTCGCGAAGAAGAAATTACGCCTCCCACAAGCGATTTTATTTTTTACGTTAGGGCTTAAAAGAAGATCCACTTCTTCCTTTTGTAGATTGGAGTGCGCTTCGTGTTGGTCATGGATGTTCCACGTGAAGTACCAAAACAATAGGGTTTTTTGGCGTTTGCTTTAAGCTGGCTGATGTTGATGCTGAAGAAGAAACTACCAGTATTGGGTTCACTGCTTAAAAGCGATCCCAAGCTTTGGGTACCAAGCGTAAAAACCCCATAGCGAGCGGCCAAACCCAAATGAAACGCCCCTTGTTGATTAATGTATAATGGAGTGTAAATAGCCTTCTTTTCATGTTCCCAACGGGGAGAAATGGTGAGGCTATGTTGGTAATTGAGTCGGTAATCTGCTTTGGAAAGGCTGGTTAAATCCACTCTGGCAAAAGCGCCTAAATAATAGTCGTTCCCGAAATTATAGTCATAGCCTAGATTTAGTGTCGTGGGTAAACTCACAGTGTATTCTCCATTTAAGGAAGATGTTTGGGCTACAGTTGCCAGACTATCGGAAGTGCCTCTGAAACTGGTAATTCCGCTAAACAGCGTGTCTAAATTCGCGGCATTCACATTGCCCAACAAACCCGTGCTTTGTGTTGAAGCCGTTCCATATTGAAACTTCATCATCCCAACATCAGTAATGCTTGCGCTGAGTTTAAATTCATAATCAATGTCCCTGTTTCGATTCGTTCCATTCTCATCTTTTGATGCCTCCCAGTAGGACACCCTTTCGTACACCACACCAAAGTCAAACCCAAAGTGGTTGCCAATTAAATCGGGCAAACGGTCCAGCTTTTCAGTACCGTCAAATTGCTCAAAGCTGTCGAGGTTAGCAGAATATCCAAAGGCCAATTCGGCATTGGTCAAATCAGTAATTCCAGCGTTATCGGTCGAATAACTAATGTCTTTAATGTCCAAAAAAGCACTTCCCCTTGGGTTGATCAGCTTAAAAGTGGCTCCTGCTTTCCAACGATTAAAACCATCATCCTTTAAAATTTTAGCATAAGTAAGCCCATATTCTCTCCAAAGAGCTGTCGCAAATTTGCCTGATTGATCAGTGGCTTGACTATTCAGAAACTGAGGTTGTGTGAACCTTCCTATTTGAGTAATAAATTTTGGGCTAAAGTCAATAGCGCTTCCGTGTGCTCGCATCCGGTAGGTAAACCCAATGGATTCGTTGCCGCGTAAAGTCGCCATCCCTGAGATTCCGCCTAAAGTAATATTTGAGTGCAAAAACCTTTGGCCGTCATTGAGGTATCGAACAAAACCACGGCTGGTTTCTGTGCTTTTTATATAGGCAATGTTATTGGTGAGGAAGTAATTCGCATTCACCAAACTGATGTCGTACTTGTAAGGAGAGCCCGCTAAGTTTGCTGGCTGAAGTTGTGCTCCAATGATCCCAGAAAAATCAGAATGTATGTACCCATTAAAGCTTTGACCCATAATAAGTTGGGGCAACAAAAGCGTCAGAAAAGCAAGTGTAAATCGCAAAATGGGACCTAAATATCTATGAAACACTGAAATTACGCCAATTTCTAAGAATTATTTTAACCATTCTGTGTTTTCCGTAAAAAGCACAAAATCAGCAACATACAGAGGTCAAGACTCATTATCGCCAAAGAATCTATTCACCAATATCATTTACACCAAATAATAATACGTGTTCATACATTGTAAGGGTTGGCGAAATTCAAAAAATTGTATTTGAACGACATCATTAATTGTATGAAAAGCATTTTTCTGTATATTTGTATTACTTTCAACAAGCACCTAGTGGCAATTCTCCACTTATAACACATTCCCCAGATTACTGAACCAAGCATCAATCGAACTAACGTAATACGTTTTTCAATCAATCGTATTGCTCATTTCTATCCCCTGCAACACAGGGTGTGTTAGGTGTTACACCTAGATTCTAGAGGTAATGCCGAAATATTGGAATTAGTAAATCGCTAACAGAGCCGCAAGGCCTTAAGCCGACCTTTCAATTCGTTAAGCATCAAGGTGCTAGAATTGATTTCCAATCATTCATCCTGATGACCAAAACAGGAAAGAATGATGAGAAATACGGCAATAAAGGCATTTAAAAGTACGCTCGCGATCATCGCCATGATGGTTTTGAGTCTGTCTGC
>TARA_R110001592_G_scaffold363360_1_pt1 | contig 13054 bp, 16 predicted proteins | sample TARA_R110001592 | Tara Oceans TARA_R110001592 (sample SAMEA4398387) | marine metagenome | biome: Polar Biome; feature: [SRF] surface water layer (ENVO:00010504); material: water (ENVO:00002006), including particulate matter (ENVO:01000060) such as... | depth 5 m
ATTGATTTAACTAATGTCATTCAAGGTGAAAACTAGAATCTAAAAAGTGATAAAACAAAGTATGGAAAATGGGAATATTGAAATTTAAAAGCTACTTTACGTTATTTGTGGTCTTGTTTAGCTTTGTTTTTCCAAACTTGGCCTTGGCTTGCTTGGACGTTTGGAAAGTTGAAATTTCTTTAGAAAAAGCAAAAAAACAAACCCCAAAGTGTATAAAATTTAATCTTATATACCCAAATAAAGTAGGGATTTATAATGATGTTACGGTTACGCTTAGAAGTAAATTTGATAACAATTATACTACCGTTATTGATCTCAATTCTTCAAGACACAAAGATAACCCTGAAAAACTAGTTACAAGGGTTTGCATGTCTGAAGCTGCTCTCAAAGGCAGTTCTATTGCCTTGAAGTATAATCTTTTTGGCCAAGAGAAAGGTACTCGGGTTCCATGTGGTCCGATAAAAGTAGTCGATAATTTATATGAATTATTGCTATCCGTAGGGAAAGATAACATAGGGACGATAAAGGAGTAATAACCCTATATTTTCCGTAAGATACATTATCACACATTTTTTGACACCACTCTATCTCGAATAATTCTAGACAATTGCAGGTTTTTTCAATCTCGGTTAAACTTTGCGACACTACCGGCGTAGAGCCCTCCTGCGAGTAAAACACCTCCGGCTATAAAACTGACAGGTTCGGACAGGCACATGGTTTACGTCTCCTGAGTGTGAGTTCTCTATATTTGCGAGGAGCTAGAGGCAGCTTGGGGCAAATTTAAATGCAGCCAAAGATATCCCGCAGCACCTGAAATAAGAGAGCCAGCAAGGATAGCAATTCTGCCAATCTCAGGATTACTGTTATCGGGAAAGGCCAATGTGTTTAAAAACAATGCCATGGTGAATCCGATGCCACCAAGCAGTGCTACGCCAAAGATCTGCCTCCAGTTCACATGTTCTGCTAAACTAGCGATACCAAAAAAATGTGCCAACCATGCAAAAGTAAAAATACCTATAGGCTTACCTAGAACCAGTCCTACAATAATGCCAAGTGACATTGGAGATGCCAAGTGATCTAGAGAAATATCACTTAGAATGATGCCGGCATTAAAAAATGCGAAAAGCGGAACAATAAAAAACGCTACCCATAAATGGAGGCCATCTTCAACAAAGCGCAGCGGAATGTAAGAGCAGGATTTTTTAAGTCTTAAGGGTAAGGCCATTCCTACGGCTACGCCGGCCATGGTTGGATGGATGCCAGACTCTTGAAAGGTTGTCCATAAGAAGATACCTATTACGATATAGAGCGAGGAATGGCTTACACCAAAGCGGTTTAAACAAAAAAGCGTGACTATGCCGAGTAGTGAAAAAATGAGAACACTCAGAGTCATATGGCTACCGTAGAATAGTGCAATAATTAAGATGCCTCCCAGATCGTCGAATATAGCTAGAGCCGCTAGAAACAGCTTCAACTCAACAGGAACTCGTTTACCTAACAAAGATAGAATGCCTAGGCTGAGAGCAATATCTGTAGCGGTTGGAATAGCCCAACCCTGCATCAAATCAGGATTATTCTGGTTGATAAAAAGGTAGAATGCTGCAGGCACCACCATGCCCCCTAAGGCAGCAAAAGCAGGCAGGAGCATTTGTCGGGTATCGGACAAATGCCCTTCCAAAATTTCACGCTTGATTTCAAGGGTTACAGCGAGAAAGAAAAATGCCATGAGCCCTTCATTGATCCAGAAAACCAGTGGTTTCTGCAAAATTAAATTTCCAAAACTGATCATAACTGGTGTGTGGTGAAATAAATCGTAAGCAAGCTTCAGAGGCGAGTTCACACAAAGCAGAGCAAACAGCAAAGCAGCGACCATCATGATGCTGGCCCATTGGTCTGCACTGGCGATTTTTCCGGCTATGGCGAAATGGCGTTTACGTTTTTGCATTATTTTAGCTTATTCAGGAAAGATGTGATGATTAGTATCATCAGCGTTATGTTGCATCACATGAATGGTTTTATTTACAGGACTATCAAACACGCCAGCCTTGTAATACTTGAACCACCAAAATCCTGTACAAACTAGCCCTAAAGTTCCGCCAATAATCATTATATAGCCAGCAGCTTTCATCAGCTTTGAGTCCTCTTTCAATGCGAAATATAGTACCACTAATCCAGTGCTGATTAGAGCTAGTTCTAGCATGGCGGCAATATCGCCTGTAAATTGATCCATGATATATAATTATCCTCATTATTTGTGAATTGTTAAACTGAGTCAATGTCGTCGAGGGTTCCTAAACCAAGTCTATTTGTTTAAACGCGAGGTGTGTACAAGAAACTCTTTAATAGTAATTTGTCCGTCTTTATTTTTATCCATTTGCTCATAGTGCAAGTTGAAATAGAAAAAATACTCTTCTTGGGAAATCATCCCGTCTTTATCCAAATCAACAGCTTTAATTTTTTTGCCTAAATGCTGACCGTGATGGTCAACCCATTTGCCGAAGTGGTCTCCCTTTTCTTCGAATTCAGAAACTGTCTTGTTAGTTTCATCATAAGATATAGCGCCATCTTTATTGCTGTCAGCGTCTTCAAACTTTTTCATTATAACAGACTGTCGTTCTTCAAATTGTAAGACGTCATCTTCATTTAGATCATACTTTCTGATCTCTTCTTCTTTTCTCTCATCTTTTAGGTTTAAAGGACGCATTTCTATATCCCCTCCTTTCAGAACACTCCAAGATAGGAATAATGAAAAAACTAGAGCTAGAATTATAAGTAAACGAAACATAAGCCTCTCCTTTTTTAATTTACGATTACCCGTAAATGGCTTTGAATAAGGCTATTTGCCATTTTTTGTGGTTATCAGACATGGTTTCAATTGATTTTTCTATTCGAGCGGCGGCTTGTCGTTCTATTTCAATAAAAGGATTGTTGTCTTCTGCCTCAATGCGATTATCTTTGATAGTTTGAGCTACGAGAGGCAATGCGAGCATAGCTGGATTGAGCATTTCAGAAAATATCTTGCGATTGGCGCGCATTGGATGAGCTGTTTTTAAAATCTCGGCTGTCATCGGACTGGCAAAAGCCTGCACAAAGGGACGCAAAAATTGTTTGTAAATAGAATCATTGTGTTCTGAAACGCTACGTACTCTTTCAAATAATTCTTGCGGCGTGCTATCGCAGATATCCTCTACCTGACGCTCTACAAATTGTACTTTATATTGATCATGACGACAATCAGGATCGCCTGTTGGATTATCAATAATCATCTGATATAGCCCCGGCTTGAGGGCGGCAATTTCTGGTGTGTTTTCAAGGATTGCACGGTGTTCCAGTTTTGCAACTTTAGCTGAGACGAAAATACCAAGATGCCCGACATGAGGATTGATAAGATATACAATTCGTTGTTTAGCTTCTTTAAGTGCTTTTGTGTCAGGGTAAACAGCGCGTATCCAGTGTAGTGCCTGTCGAGGCGGTGTGATTTCGTCTCCTTCTGAGGCAAAAATTACCAAAGGGTTATTGATCTGCTTGAGATCGATGGCACAATGCTCGTCAAGTATCATTTCTCCGCGCTCAAGCTTGTTTCCTATAAACAAATTCTCGATTGTGGCTGTAATTTCTTCTTCACTTAATGAATAAAATCCACTCCACCAACGCTCGAATGATAAAAACCGTTCGCGCTCACTGTCTATATTAGAAAATAGGTTGTAATATTTACCCCATATAGCCTTGGCAGGATTTAGCTGTTCAAAATTACGCACTAACCATGCCCCGTCAAAAGTGCCGTTGCTTATGTCGCTTAGCATTCGTGTCATCCAGACACCTCCAGATAAACCGCCTAGCGTCTGCATTGGGTTAATTTCTTCTCCAGATGCCCAATAGGATATGGGTGAGCCGTTCATCACGGTAGGGCCTACCATCCCAGAACAGTCTGCAGATAGTAAAGCTAGCATCCAGCCAGCCTGACAATTGCCGTATAGAACAGGCGCTTTACCCTCATGCCAAGCAGAAACGCTTTCAACAAAATGCCTCAAAGCCGCTAGGACATCTCCCATTGTTTGATTTGGTTCTGGATCGGGATGGAAAACAGTAAAATAAACTGGATGCCCTTCGTGTAAAGCAATACCTACTTCTGAATCCCTCTTGAATCCTCCAATGCCAGGCCCATGGCCTGCGCGAGGATCAACAATAATAACAGGCGCCTTATTGGGATCGAGACACTTATCTAGACAATCGTCCCCTGCCTCGGTTATTTTTAAAAGTGCGTAATTGGCAGGTCTTTCAAAACTCCGTGCATCCAGAACAGTTTCATATTTAAAATCGAGTAGCGGCGGCATATCAGCTTTTTCGTGTTCGATCATATTATTTGCGCGTTGTCGTAGCGCATCAAAAAATAATATGGAACGCTGCCATGCATCGACTTGGTAGTTAGAGAAGTCACTTTTTACACCAAACATTGAAGCATGTTGATTGTCTGCAGTGTCTGCCATGTTGCTCTTAAAAGACACATCAGGTGCGTTATCTTGTTTAATATTAACGGTCACTTTTTTATTCTTAACAACTTGAGCCATGATGAATTCCTTTTTCTGTATGTGTTGTCGGATACTTAAGCATAATGTCTTCACATTCTTTGGCGATCATCCATTGTTCACGTGTCTTTGTAACCATCACTTTTATTCGGGATTTTTCGGCATGAATTTGTGGTGCTTCATATGATTTAAGATCAACTTTTGCATTTCTATTTTCATCAAAGTGCAAATTTATGAAGCCTAGGTTGTTACATATCTTTTGACGTATAAAACTGGAATTTTCTCCTATACCTCCTGTAAAAGCTAAGATGTCTACGGTTCCTAAAACGGCGACATATGCTCCAATATATTTTCGAACCCTGTAGGTATAAATATCGATTGCTAGAGCAGCTTGTTTATCTCCATTTTCTGCTTTTTGTTGAATAACGCGCATATCGTTGCCCGCTCCAGATAAAGCTTTCATGCCGCTGTTTTTGTATAGATGTTCTTCAATTTGATCGGGCAAAAGCCCTTGTGTACGATAGAGAAAAGCAAATAGTCCAGGATCTACATCACCTGAGCGTGTTCCCATCACAAGCCCTTCTAGAGGTGTCATTCCCATTGATGTATCAACTGATTGACCACGGTTGATTGCACAAATTGAAGCGCCATTACCAAGATGACAACTGATTATACTTAGATCTTGAGGTCTTGATCCTAATTCTTCAGAAACACGCATCATGACATATTTATGAGAAGTGCCGTGAAACCCGTAGCGACGTAGACCTGAGTCCCGCCACTCCTGGGGTACGGCATAAGTCACGGCTTTTTGCGGCATGCTCTGGTGAAAAGCTGTATCAAATACGGCCACCTGTGGAACATCTGGCCATGCCTTCTGCGCTATGCGAATACCAACCAAGTTGGGTGGATTATGCAAGGGTGCTAAGGGAACGCAGCTTTCAATGGCGCTGATAACCTTGCTGTCAATGATACAGGCCTCCAGAAAAGCCTCACCACCATGCGCTATACGATGGCCGATGACATCAAAATCTTTACAACCGTTTTCTTTTAAAATACTAGGAACTTTTTCTAGCGCGTCTTCAATTTTCTCAAGATTGTCCAGTGTATGTTTAAAGACATGCTCACCATTATCGAACACACCAAACTTTATAGATGAACTTCCTGCATTGATGACTAGAATACGCATCGTACTATCCTTCTTGTACCACATGAGCCTTGATTTCGTCGTGACATTCTGTTTTTGCGAAACCAGAATTTCTCCCCCGCACTGTTAAGAGCGCTAGAGCACATGAGGCCTTGCGGGCAATAGCGCTACTAGCACGGCTTGTCAGAATAATTGGTACTTTTGCACCGAGGACAATCCCGGCCATATGCGCGCCTGAAAGCAATACCAGTTGTTTGAATAAAATATTGCCAGATTCTAGATCGGGCACGACCAGAATATCGGCCTTTCCTGCTACTTGAGAGCGGATACCCTTGATTTCAGCAGCTTCTTCAGACAAGGCATTATCAAAGGCTAGTGGGCCATCTAGCAACGCGCCAGTAATCTGTCCGCGTTCGGCCATTTTGCACAAAGCTGTTGCATCAAGCGTGGACGGAATGTCTTCATTGACGGTTTCTACTGCTGAAAGAATGGCCACGCGCGGCGCTTTCCCGTTGACGACCAGAAACAAGTCAATGGCGTTCTGGACGATATCTACTTTTGCCGAAAGGTTAGGATTGATATTGATCGCTGCATCGGTGACATATAAAGGCCGAGGGAATTTAGGGATATCTAACATAGCGATGTGGCTCATACGCCTACCGGTGCGTAATCCTTTTTGCTTGTCCATAACCGCCAGCATTAGCTCATCGGTATGAATTTTACCTTTCATCAGAGATTCAACCTTGCCTTCGCGTACCATCTGCACAGCCATCTCTGCCGCAGCGTGACTGTGTAGTGTTGAAACAATTGTGTAAGGGGTCAGGTCTATGCCTTCTTGCTTTGCTACTGCTTGAATTTTATCTTCTGGTCCGACTAGAATGGCTTCGATAATGCCCTCTTCTGCAGCCTCAATAGCGCCTTTCAAAGAAATGCCATCAACAGGATGCACTACTGCCGTCTTTAAGGGCTTCAAATCATGTACCATACAAATCGCTTGATGATGATGTAGGCATTCCTCATCCTTAAATTCTATTTCTGGCAACCTGATACGCTTGCGCTTTACTTTTTCATTCGGGGCAATCACTTCAGATTCGCCCGTGATAACCACTTTTCCATCCTGATTAAGACACACACATTTCAGTATCAGATGTTTATTCTTGATATTCTTCTCTTTGACCGTTACTCGTGCCGTGATCGTGTCGCCGAGAACTACAGGCTTTAAAAATTGAAAGGTTTGACTAAGATATATAGTTCCTGGCCCCGGTAGCTGCGTGCCCAGTACAGTAGAGATTAGTGAACCACCCCACATGCCATGAGCAATAATTTTATGAAACATATCACTGCAAGCATATTGTTCATCTAAATGTGCTGGGTTAACATCACCGGACATCACTGCAAAAAGCTGTATATCTTTTTGCGTGAGCATATGCTCGACAAAGGCTGTATCACCAATATCAATCTCGTCGAATGTTTTGTTCTCAATAAAACTGTTCATGTTAGTAATCCCTCTTAAGCTGCCATAATGTTAAAGCCTGCATCAATATAAACCGTGCTGCCAGTCACCAGTCGTGCTTCATCACTTACCAAAAATTTTGCATAGGCTCCGATACAATTTGTGCATATCAGCTCATGCTGCGGTGATTCCGCCTGCGCCTCTTCTAGTAATTCATCAAAATTGGAGATGCCACCTGCAGCTCGGGTTGCCACAGGGCCAGGAGAAAGTGCATTGACGCGGATTTTTTTTTCACCCAACTCAGCGGCCATATATTTGACCATGCTCTCAAGTGCGGCCTTAACTGGGCCCATCATGCCATAGTGCTTAACAACTTTTTCACCCCCGTAATAAGTGGTTGTCAGTAGGCAGCCGCCATCTTTCATTAATGGTTCAGCGTGCATTGCTATGCGAGTAAAAGAATGACAGGAAATATCCATAGCCGTCAAAAAACCTTCTTTTGAGCAATCTGTCACTCGCCCGCGTAAATCATCCTGTGGTGCAAAGGCAATTGCATGAAGAAGAAAGTCAAGTTTGCCCCAAGTGTTTTCGATTTGCTTAAATAAACCCTGCATTTCTGTTTCATTGGTTACATCCAGAGGCATAATAATCGAAGCATTAACTTCTTCAGCCAGCGGGCGCACATAAGGCTCTGCTTTTTTATTTAAGTAAGTAATTGCCAAATCTGCTCCAGCCTCGTGGAAAGCCTTGGCACATCCCCAAGCAATTGAATGCTCATTTGCTATACCTACAATCAATCCTTTTTTCCCTTTAAGGCTTTCCATCATCATTTCTTTCCTCTTAGATTTTTGCACGCCGTAAGCGCAGCGCATTCATTACAACCGAGAATGAAGAGGCACTCATGGCAAAGGCCGCAAACATAGGGCTGATCAGTATGCCGAAGAGTGGGAATAAAAGTCCTGCTGCAACTGGTACACCGGCGGCATTGTAGACAAGCGCAAAAAATAAATTCTGGCGAATATTACGCATCGTTGCTTGTACGAGACGGCGGGCACGAACAATACCATCAAGATTGCCCTTAATCAGCGTAAAGCCTGCGCTTTCGATCGCTACATCAGCGCCAGTACCCATAGCAATACCAACATCGGCCTGCGCTAGTGCCGGTGCATCATTAACCCCGTCCCCTGCCATGGCAACTTTAAAGCCTTGATCCTGAAGTTCCTTGATAATCCGAGCTTTATCTTCAGGTAGAACATCTGCGCGTATTTCATCAATGCCTAGCCGCCCCGCCACAGCCTTTGCTGTGCGTTCATTATCGCCAGTCGCCATAATAATGCGGAAACCTAGCTTATGTAGCTCTTTTAAAGCGGCTGGTGTTGTTTCTTTAACTGGATCAGCAACACTGACCAGTCCTGCAATTGCGCCGTCAAGTACGACGAACATCACGGTTTCACCTTCATCACGTCGTGCATTGGCCGTTTCAACCAGTTCGCCACCGTCCAGTCCCATGTCGGAGATAAGAGCTGCATTACCTAGTGCTACAGCATGGCCATCAACCATGCCCTTAACACCTTTGCCGGTCACTGCTTCAAAATCCTGCGTATCAGCCATGTCCACACCGCGCTCTTCAGCGCCGCGTACAATGGCTTCGGCCAGAGGATGCTCTGATCCACGCTCAAGAGAAGCGGCGAGACGAAGAACCTCTGCTTCGTCATGCCCCTCTTCTGGAAGAACAGCGACTAGTTTTGGTTTTCCTTCGGTTAGCGTGCCTGTTTTATCGACAATTAATATGTCTACTTTTTCAAAACGCTCCAGTGCCTCGGCGTTTTTGATTAGAACACCGGCTTGGGCACCACGTCCAGTTGCCGTCATGATCGACATTGGCGTGGCAAGTCCGAGGGCACACGGGCAAGCAATAATCAAAACAGCTACAGCGGCAACAAGACCATAAGATAATGCCGGATCCGGGCCCCAGATTGCCCAGCCAATAAATGCCAGAATGGCCACAACGATCACCACAGGCACAAAATATCCGGCTACCATATCGGCATATTTCTGGATTGGTGCGCGCGATCTTTGGGCGTTAGCAACCATTTCAACAATTTGAGACAACATCGTATCCGATCCCACTCTTGTCGCTTCCATGATCAAACTGCCTGTGCCGTTAATCGTGGCACCAGTCACAGAATCTCCACTAACTTTTTCAACTGGGACAGGCTCACCAGATATCATTGATTCATCAATTGAAGATCGACCCTCAAGCACCTTGCCGTCCACTGGTACTTTGTCTCCCGGGCGTACGCGCAGTTTATCGCCAACTTGAACATCCTCGAGCGGTATTTCTTCCTCTGTACCGTCTTCACGGACCACGCGTGCCGTTTTCGCCGCCATATCCAACAATGCTTTAATAGCTGAGCCAGTTCTCTCACGGGCACGCAGTTCCATAATCTGTCCTAATAGTACAAGCGTTACAATGACCGCTGCCGCTTCAAAATAAACACCAACATGACCTTCAGCATCCCGGAACCCGTCGGGGAAAATATCAGGCATTAATACTGCAACAATACTGAAGATATAGGCTGCGCCAGTACCCATAGAGATCAAACTAAACATATTTAAATTCATACTGCGAAAAGATTGAGCTCCGCGCACAAAAAATGGCCATCCTGACCAAAGAATGACTGGTGTGCCTAAGGCAAACTCCATCCAGAGGGTCGTGCTTTCGCCAAAAAAATCTCTGATTGCTGTATAGCCAACAAATGGTGACATCGATAAAATAAGGAGTGGAAATGTTAAGACTGCACCGACCCAAAAACGGCGAGTGAAATCTACAAGCTCTAGATTAGGTCCTTCATCATCACCTACTGACCCCGTCTCGGCTTCAAGGCCCATACCGCAGATTGGACATGACCCATGCCCTGGATTACGTACTTCAGGGTGCATTGGACACATATAAACTGTTCCAGCATATCCTTCTGGTACTTTATCATATTTTCCGCCTTTTATAGCTTCACCACTAGGCTTGTGATCGCCGTGATGGGCACAGTTTGAATGATCTTTTGCCTTTGTTGCACCGTGATTATGTGAGGTCATGTCTTTTCTCCGTTTTTATTTTGTTTTGCCGCCGCAACAGCCGCCACCTTTTGTATTAGCATTGTCCGTTTCTGGCTTTTTTTCTTTTTCACCATCGCAGCAATTGCTTTTTTCTTTTTCTAATTTACTAGGTTCGTTGTGTTTATCATTGCCGCAGCAATTGTCTTTTTTAAGATCATAATGGGTCATAATGACGCTCCTTTCCGAGGTGTTGAAGATGAAGAGAACTCAGGTATAAATGCTGGAACATGGGCAGCGTAATCATCCCATGCTTTACCAAACCTTGCCTTGGAATCTTTTTCTTCTTTTTTTGCTAATTTAAGATACATGTAGGTCAAGATAGGGAACAAAACGAGGGTCGGAATTGTAGGCCATTGCAATAGAAACCCAAACATAATGGCTATAAAGCCAATATATTGGGGGTGCCTAACTTTTTTATAAAGACCTGTCACCGCCATTTTTCCTTCACGCTGTGCTTTGTAGAGTACATCCCAAGCCCCTGATAAAATCCAAAAACCACCACCGATAAAGATAAAACTCAATACGTGGAAGGGACCTAAATGCGGATTGCCTTCCCAGCCAAGAGTCATCTCCAGCAGGTGCCCAGAATCATGAGCAAGCCAGTTGATGTCCGGGTACGCGCTTTGTAACCAGCCAGACAGTAAATAGATTGTCAGCGGAAAGCCGTACATCTCTGTAAACAGTGCTATCAGAAAAGCTGAAAACGCACCAAAACTACGCCAGTCTGTTTTCGTTTGCGGTTTAGCAAAGCTGAACGCAAAAATAATAAAGATCGCTGAGTTTAAAATCACTAAAGACCAAAGCCCGTAGGCACTATCCATTCCATGCATTTTTTATTTTTCCTCTTCATCGTCAGAATGTTTATGATCATTGTGGTCACCGTGACCCCCATGCCCACCATGATTTCCGTGCATAAAGATATGCATGAGCGGACAGGCCAGCAGGATCAACCATATCCAGTTATTGCCGATGTGCGCGGCATGTTCTGTGATCAGAAAATAAGCACCAACGCTAAAAAAGAAAATGCACGTCAAGCCAAATGGGGTCTTCCACCAAGGTTTCTTGCGTTCTGGTTTGTGATAGTGTTCGTGATTATGTTTCATTTCTAAAAATCTCCCTTTTATGTGTTAAATTAATTACATCCTTTACAGAATTTGGTTTCCATGCCATGTGCTTCCCACATCTTCTGAACGGAAAAATATGTGAAAGTTGCAGACCAAGTAATCAGTATCAGACCATTAATGGCCTCTACTCCAGTTAAAAACCGTAAACCCTCGGCGGGAAAAACATCGCCTACACCGAGGGAAGAATAGCTGGTGGCAGAAAAGTATAAATATGTTGGAAAATGATCTGGCACATTGCCGGATAAATCTGCAAATCCAGCATAATGTATTAAAGCCCAATACAAAGCGGCATAAACTAGTATAGAAACCGCATGAGCTATAAAAATCCCAGAAATCATTACAAACATAATGCGACGATGTCTCAACTTCATGCGAGACACTAACCGTGAAATCAGGCATAGGCATTCATAGAAAAGTGATGTAGCTATAAAAACTGCAGCAAATGAAGATAGTGATATCAGCCATACTTGATCCATTATGTTCCGCTCACTTTCCATTCACTTGCACTGGTTGTGCTGTATGAGACATTTTTCTGTACCTAGAAATTCCTTTATGCAGCTTGTTCGTTCTGCAGAGCTTTTTGTAATTTTTCTTCCACATCCTTTGAAAGAGATGTTTTTATGATGGTTCCACCAGCACCCTTTAATTCATCGATAACTTTATCTTCGGTCATCTGGCGGACCAATATAAACAAAGCAGAACAGCAAGGTTCGAGTTCATCGCTTAGCTCTTTTATAAACTCATCATCAATTCCGTAATCACTGGTGGAACCAGCCAAAGCGCCAAATCCCGCACCAATACTACCAGCAATCAGCCATCCAAGTGGCCCTGTGAATAGAAGCCCAATTAATGAACCCCATAAAGCTCCGCTCCAAGCACCCATACTTGTTAAGTCCACGGATTGCGTTAGCTTTATCTTTCCATCATCACGGCGATGAGCAATCACAGCATCTTCAAGATCAATCAGGTATTCGCTCTCGAGTGCACGAAGCTTATGTAACGCTTTTTCAGCGCCGAACTCTTCGTGTTTAAATATTATTGCAATTAACGTGTTCATTGTTTGTTACCTTTTCTAGTTTTAAAAATTAATATATATATTTTGACTTTAGCTCATGGCTGCACCACAGGCTTATCCTTCAAAATCCTTCTGTTTTAGGATACAGATGATCAAGGATAGGACATTCACTTAGAGGTTCATCGCCGCCAGGGCATTCATCAGCCAGTTTTTCAAGAGCATCGTGAATATTTTTTAACTGTCTAATATTCTCTTTTGCTTCTTTTAGTTTATGAGCCGTACTCTCCAGTATATCTTTACATGTTGCAGTTTGAGAGGCGCTCAGCGTAAGAAGCGTCTTAATTTCCGCGAGCTTAAATCCTAGATCCTTTGCTCTTCGAATAAACTGTACAAGTCGGATACTATTTTGTCCGTAAAGACGATACCCTGCTTTAGAACGCCCTTGAGGCTTAACAAGCCCCAATTGCTCATAGTAACGGATCGTGTCCGTGCGCACATTGGTCTCTTTTGCTAGTACTCCTATGGTTAAATCACTCATTAAATTCCCTTTCGGATTAGACCGTACACCTTTGAGTACACTCAAAGGTCAAGCGGATTATTGTGTGTTTTTTAAAACCAAAACCTTATTCCTGTTACAAACGCAGTATTGCTGGTATCTCCACCATCATTCTGAATCAG
>TARA_R110001592_G_scaffold363343_1_pt1 | contig 13019 bp, 24 predicted proteins | sample TARA_R110001592 | Tara Oceans TARA_R110001592 (sample SAMEA4398387) | marine metagenome | biome: Polar Biome; feature: [SRF] surface water layer (ENVO:00010504); material: water (ENVO:00002006), including particulate matter (ENVO:01000060) such as... | depth 5 m
ATCGCCATATGTCATTTCATAATTACATCAACACGGAATATCGTCTTAATCTTCTTCGACAAAGATTATTACCTTCTCGCCGGTCTTCGTGTCGTAGGCTATCAGCCATTCAACATTTACACCATCATAAAGTATCATGTAGTCACTCATTCTTCATCGCCCCATTTAGCCAAGACAGAACAGAAGAAAGTTTTTGACATTGTGTTAAGAATCTCGTTTATTTCATCATCGTAATACTCTTCCTTCATTGTTAGGACGGCTCTATGTTTACCTTGCATTCTAACCCTTCCTATATGCTCCCAACCGTTATCTTTCATGTATCTAAGTGTCAAAGCAATATCTCTTGAACACCGACCTTCTAATAGTACCTTTTCTTCCGAACTTCTTAATTGATTCATTTAACCAACCCCGCATATTTCGCTCCATGTGAGTTTGATTGCCCTTCGATACCTGTTTGATAACATGTGTATGACGGGCAACCGTTTAACAATGTTAAAGCGTAGTATAAGCCGTTCACCCTTTGCTTTAGTCTAAAGAACTCGTTTAAGTTGTGGTCATCAAATGCCTTATCGCAAAGGCTCACTACCGCCTCTATTTCTCTTAGCATTTCTTCTTTAATTTCAGCAATTGACATTCGCTTCATTGTGACACCCTCTTTAATTGATACATGGCGCTACCTTTACTCATGCCCTTATTGTCACGATGCTTTGTTACTTTATCATCGCCATCTACGAACCACGACACATGTCGCAATTTCTCCGCCGCCGACCATGCCGTAACCCTGTGTACTGACCCTTGATGAACAAATAATGATACAACGGTTCTATTGTTAGAATCTCGTATTTCTATTAAACCGCTTTCATCAGTATTTATTTGTATATCAGCCATTTGATAACACGACAATTCTTCAATCGGTGTTACGATGACCTCGCATCCTTTTCTTCTCATGGTTTCTTGTTCCATGATTAAGCCTAAGAGTACGGGGTACTTAAACTAAGCGGTTACGATTACATCAACACGAAATATGGCGTTGTAATCAAGAATAGGTCTATACCTACCACTAAACCTTTTTACGCTCATATAGAGCATAAAAAGCGAGTGATAAGCCTATTAGCGGAAACGCCCAATGTCTAACAAATTTTTTTAACATCATCTTCCCACCTTGAAAGCATAGAACCCCGCCATCGCTGAAATGGTATCACCAATAACATTCGCCATCGTATCGCCTTTGTATTCATGCCATCCCAAATTATTCCAAACACCTATGCCAACGGTATTTTCTATAAATTCCCACACCGTATGTAAGATTAGAAAGTTTTTTGCGTTCATTATACCCGTTAAGCCTACAAACGCCCCGCTTAAAAAATGCGCTAATGACCAATTATCGAACATCGAAATGTTCTCTTTGCCGTATAAGTTCACCCTCTCACCTTCAAAATAGCGCCCACAATTACAACGCCTACTACGCCAAAGATAGCCCATTTAACCCAATCTGTACCGCCCGACTCCTCTTGATTACCTTGCGCTCTCCTTTGTTCTACAAGACCCTCATAATAGGTATAAGCCCCACCTGTATTCCAACTCTCAAATGTTCTCATTAAGACACCATCCATAAACACACCCCATTGAGCATCATCGCTTGACTGTAACGATTCGTAATTACCGAGACTTCTTTGCTTTATTGAAACTTCCCATCTCGCCGAGTTATTATCAAACCCATACTCCATATCATAATCTCGCCAATCGCTTGTATCAATAAACTCGTCGGGGTCGCCTGTTGTAGTTACAATCATATCCAAGTCTCCCTCTATTCCACCTATTGATTCGTCTTGAGTTGTGGCGTTAATAATTGTAATTCTCATCCACTCGAAGCCGAAAGTTGTTGATGGTGTTTTAAGTAAAGTTAAATTTGACTCTCGGGATTGCCAATTACCGAAACGACCTGTCAAAGATAAAGCAAACCCCCAACCCACGCTTGGCGGGTCTAATTGGTCGGTGTCACTCATATTATGACTTACTATCATGTGTTGGTCGAAAAATGAACCTTCTTTATCCCATGAACCTTCATCCCCCGTCATCGTTATAGCGAGAGCGCTCTTACCTCGCAAAGTAATTTCAAGTGAAGAATCAATCTCACTAAAAGGACTAAGGATGGGGGCGTAAACTTCTGCGTCATACTGCGACCTCCATGAAGAATAATCACTTGAACTTAAAGGTCTAAAATAACCGTTAATATTAGTCTCAATTTTTAGGCGTACCGCCCAATTCGGTTTAACTATTAAATAGAGTCGCCCGCCATCCGTAGCAAATAACTTTGAATCGTCTTTAAGTTCTAACGACCTGTTAGAATTATGCCATTTATATTCGCCTTCAACTTTAACAAATTGAAAGGGTGTACTATCTTGTAATACCTTAGATTCATTTTCGACTATATCGAAAAATGGTGAAGCGTCACCGACCACTGTTACCCCAACCGCCGGTATTATTTGCCGAACTCAAATCAAATGAGTTCGTTAAATCTTGATAACCTGTAAGTCCATATTGGCTTTTAGTGCTTATATTCAAAGCGGGTCGTGGCTTTGGTGGCGCCATTGATGGGGGAAGTGTTTTACTAACTATACGGTCAATTTCAGCGTGACACTCTTCTTTTGAATTATAGGTGTATTCTTGAGAGGTAGCGTCATAACCACTTCTCGCCCCAAACAATGGTTCCCATACTCCTTCAAACTCCTTTACTACCCTATATTTATATCGGTAGCGATTTATACCGCTTTCGCCTGTACCCGAGCGAAGAGTTTCGCACCCAAAGTTAGCACTGTGATAGTTACTATATCTTATGTATGAAACACCCGTACTTGTTAGACCTGTCATTATTCTATCATCTTGGAGTTCAAAAACTTCATCGTCACCGTCGATTACATCGTCACCGTCGATTACATCAACACGATTTTTCGCCTTGAAAAGGATTGAGAGGGTAAATACACCACCGAGGGTAAGAAGTACGAGATTTAGAGTTTTTGACATGGTTATTTGCCTCCTAACTTTATGCCTATCAATTCACCGATACTCATATGATGAACGGGTAATTTAAATCCCTTATCCCACATGGCTCTATCAACTTTAATACCTCGCTTTCGCAGTTTACGCCTTGCGTTAGCATCGGCGACCTTTCTTTTACTATTCTTTCTACAAGCCATAATATCACGCTCCGTAATTTGTCGGCTCTATTGTTGAAGTGTCTCTTATAGAGTGCATAATAGGAGAGCCTTTACGGAATATAAAAAAGGCGACTACTGCGCCAATAATTAAAACGGGAGTGCTTACTTTGAATATCATTAGACAATCAACCCTTGTATGTCAATACCAATCATGGCACCAAGGCCAATGCCGACAACTTTTAAAATTCGCATTGTCTGTGAAAGTTCACCTATCAATCTATGCATTTGGTTTTCTAAATCGTTTATCCTACCTTCGACGGTTCGGATTCTTTCGTTCTGTTCCGTATCAAGTTCACTCATTTTAAACACTCCACGCTTCCAATGTAATATCATTATCCCCCATCATGGCTTGCTTAAATCCATAAATAATGAGATTCTCGGCCATGTGTGAAAGAACGATATAAGGAATAACGGCTCTATCGTCGCCGTCGTCTTGAGCGCCTTTCAATGCGTTAATCCATACTTCTTCGTTTATTTCCCACCCTCTTAAGTCGGTAAAAAGTAGCCATCTTTCTTCATCTTCAAAAGGCACGAAATCGCCCCCTTTATTGTAAGCCAAATCATACATAACACTTTCAATTTCCGCCTTACTCATAAAAGACAAGGATTCCTGCTCTACTTGAAATTTATAAAATTCGCTTTGACCGTATCTATAAACAGTTGAAAGGAAATCTTCTGTCTCTTGAAAATAATACTTATTGTTAGCGAGAATCCCTATGTTCGGGTTTGCTTGCGTAGCAAGCGCCGATACCGACGCTTTCTCAAGCACACTCCCACCCTCAATTATCGAATTATACCACGCCATCAGCGAATCACCCACACTTGAACCCATAAATTAGTACCATCACTTGTAATATAGAGGTACTCGTCGTTTGTGTGGACTGTTAGTGGGTTTTGGTTTAACTGTAAATCGGGTAAAAAGAAATAGTTGGGCGCTATTATATCACCTGCGGGACTCCATATATTATTAGTATCGGTTAAAATACCAACCGAGCCGGCTCTTGTAACATCTTTCACGGCTATGACAACCTCTCGAGCGCCCCCGCAGTTAATCGGGAGAACTTCGGTGTTCTGTATTATTTGAGAGTAAAACTCGCTTTTATTTGACAAGGGTTAAACCCCCCATCAAATAGCGCTTTGGCGTTCAACATCTTTTGAGGTGCTTGAAACAGTCGAGTTCAATTGTCTAACAGGTGTACTTGTATTTTGACCGATAGGCGCAACCCATACAGGGAAGAACGACATGGTAGTGTTAGCCGTAGCCGATACAGTCATAGTAATATCAGCGCCCGCAGTAAGTCTCTTTAAATCGAGAAATACATAACCGGCTCTTGATAATACCCACAAAGGCACATTGTCGGCGGGGTCGTTTGCTCTAATACCTTTAAGGTAAGTAGAATCTAAAACCCGCCATTGAGCAATATTCAACGCTCTAAAAGCGCCGTTATTTGTTCTTATTGAAGTTACTTGGTCTACATCCGACGAGTCAATCATAGATACTCCCAACATGTTGAAGCCTGTCTTTCCAAAAACTGTAACCGCCCTCTCGGAACCGCTTGTTAATGTGAAATCCTGTCTACTTCCAAAAACGGTAATATCGGAACTCACGCCGTAATACATAACCATATTGAATTCGGTTTCCGCTACTGTCCAATTTTGACCCGACCAACCGCTTTCATCTCCGAGAGTAATTGATACATTGATTCTATGTGAGCGTGAAGCGTCTATACCGAAAGGTAGGGTTAGTTCTGCGACTATACCGTTGGTAGTACCATTTGGTGCGCTTGCTACCCAACCACCTGTTTTATCCGCTATACAAGCAAGATTTGAGGGGGCGTTAGTATCAACCGCAGGGTTAGGGTCGTCAAAGTCAATGAGAGTATTCGCTCCGACCTTTAAACGGTAATTTGAAATTAATCTTCCCAAGTTACCGCCGGAATAAGTAGCCGCCCCGCCAAGTACACCGTCAATTTGAAAACCTATATGGGTTAAATTCGGGCTACCATCTTGGGCGATAGGGGTGTCAAAAGCAAAATTATAAGTTGCACCACCTTGAACGGGTGTAACCTGTGTAGAAACTAAATCAACATAAGCCATATTATTGACCTCCTTTACCTAATCCACCGATAAAGGTTTCAACTTTACGCATCGGTTGTTTTACAACGGATGAAACCGCTATGTAACCGACAGACCATAAAAAGCCGTATGCAATCATCTTTGGTATATTCATTATTGAACACCGCCTATTGAGGGCATTCTTTTATCTATTGCCTGTTCAAGTGTCTCGCCCATAAAACGGGAATAAACACCGTTTGTAAGGGTAAGCATAACCGAAACATAAAGTGCAAGTTTTGCACCATTAACTAAACTATTCATGTAAGCCATGTACTCCCCTACTACCTATTACCCTATTATACCCTATGAATACATCAACACGGAATTTGGCGTTACTTTGTCTAAAAGGTCAATACATACCACCGACCCCTTACAAGGCCGTACAGGGCAATTAGAAGGGCATTTTAAATAATCTCGTCAAAACTTGCTTTCGCTTATTTTGAATAATGGGTGTTTTTATTCTTGGTATTTTTATGGGATTGTAATATGCTATCTTAAGAGTCTCTAAGTCGAAATGAAAAAACGAAAATTTATGTTCGGCCACTTTTGAATCTACTTCTTCGGCTCTAATCCCCCATCTATCCAATAATAATTTTCTGTCGGGGATAGCAAGACGAAAGCCGATGATAGAGGAACTTTGCGTGTCAGTCCACTTTGAAGATAGGCTCCTTTGATTTACTAAAAGTAAAGATAGACCCTTACTTCTTCCTTGTGTAGCAAATCGTTTAATCGTTCTCGGTATGCCATGAACTGATGAAGTAATAAAAGTTGAAGACTCCTCTAAAACAAAGGTGGCGCTAAATTCGGGGTCAAAATTCGCCAACTCAAAAAGATAATTAATCATCTCGTCTAATTCTTCATCGGCAGTCTCCATTGAAGGATGGATAATTACAATCTTATCTTTATCCATCTTCCTCATGGCGTGGGCTACTGTATAGACCGGCGGAGCCAAAGTTTCGTACCCTTCGTGCTTAATGTCAAAAATTATGAATCTGTGCTTTTCGCCAAACTCTTTTGATTTACATGCTTTTCTCAAAGATTCGCAAAGAAAAACAGATTTACCCGTACCCGATACGCCGTATACTTGTGTCACACACGGCTTAGTTCTATCACTACCAAACAGTGAAGCGGGCGTTAGCGCAGATTCCATTGAGATTTCTCCTCTTTTTCTTGTTTAATCTGTTTCCTCATTTTACGGCGTAGAATTAGTCTTTTGAAGAATGAAGGTTTTGAAGGGTCACGCTTGCGATTTATTTTCATAACAACGGGAGCATAAAACGAGCCTATTGTGCCGGCCATTATAATATCGGGAGTGATAGGCATATTCCACTCATGGTATTCAAGCCAAGAAGCCGAAACCTCCTCAAATAAATCCCAATCTTTTTTGGTTCTTTTAATCTCAAATTTTGTGTCGCTTGTTATTGAACGGCCGTACCAAGTAAATAGTGGGTCTACAACACCGGCAAATACCCAACCCATCATTTTGCCTTGTTGTTGGTAGTATTCACGCATGGCCTTCCCCGACTTGGGGGGTTCGTTACCTTTCGCCATACCTTTAAGAATTGTAGAAGCGGTAGGAGATATTGATATGGTGGGTTGTTCTTCGTCTTGGCTTGACATGTCAAAGTTCAACCAATCGGGAGTGTCGGGCGTTTCGTCATCTATTATATCCTCGATTACATCAACACTAATATTTGGCTCTAAATCGTCTTGAGGTATAATCGGGGCATCGGCTACTATATCACTTTGTAGAGCATTATAATGCTTAGAAACCGCCTGTCTCGATTTGCCGTTTCCTTTACCATGTCCATAATCGCTTATAGTACATTGATACTTTCCCTCGTCCGTTGAATGCTTTTCATATTTCGCCATCTTGCTCATCCTCCTTGTCTACTCGTCTTTGTTGATACTCGGTATATTTTACCGAATCCCTATAATCCTGTTCTCTTTCATCTTTTGACTCGTTCTCTTCAAGATATTTTAGAACTCGTTCCTTATGCGGGTTTGTTCTAATCTTACGCCTTTCTTTAGCATCATAATTTGATAGACTGTCGCCTCTTGGGTAAAAGTCCATATCTTTAACACAAGGCTCGTTAATAGGAGCATCACACTTTGGACATGACACGGACTTTTTGGCTATACCTCTAAATCCGCCCCAATCACGACCATATTGAAAACCGCCACCGCTACTTATTTCTGTAACTAATTTACCGTCTTGGCGCTTTTTCTTTGTCCTTCTCGCCTTTCTTGGAGCGTCTTTATCTCCTTCTCGAACTTGCTTGACCCAAACCGTCCAACGGTGTTCTTCTAAATCTCGACAATAGACCCGACGGACTCTAACAAATAACTCCCCTTCGAAATCGTATCTTTGTTTATCAGCAAATCGCTCGGCCGATTCTTTACCTTTATCTGTATCGGGGTACGCTCTAACTCTAATAAAACCGTACAATCGGCTCTTTCCCTTTTCTTTACTAACTAAAGAGGGCGAAACATTGTCACTTTGGCAAGCGTCACCTTTTACGAAGTCTTTACCTCCCACAGTCTTTCCCGTTGTACCTTGCCTTTGCTCGCTCCTAATTCTTGGACTTTCATCTTCGGGGAATACATCGTCTAAAAGAGCAAGCCACATATTGAAAGCGTTTTGACCGACGGTTTCTATGGTGGGTTGTCGAGTGTAAGAGTCGGGTCGCACCATTAATTAACCACCTTTTCAACACCCGATAGAACCATATTCTCCATCAATCCTTGGGCAATCTGCGCTATTCTATCATCTTTTGTTAAACTCATAAAAGCGTGGTTATGTGACTGTTCAAGACTTTGTGTATCTTGGTACGCACTACCGAAGTGATGCATATATCCTCCACATACATTGAAAAGTAGGGTGTGAGTCATTTCATCTTGAATAACTCCAAAGGCGAATAATTTTGAAAGTAACTCTTCAAAATGCGGTAAACCAAAATTAACCCAATCATCTATGGCTTGAATAAGGGCGGGGTCGGTAGATGAATTGAGAGCAAGAGAACCGCCCTTTGTTTGTTCGGGTTGCGAAGTTTCACTTTCCGTTAAAGGGGGCGAAGAATGTTCACCGCCCGACCCCATATTTACAGGTTTACAACTACCCCCCTTTTCTACCCTTCGATGGCTTAATATGTAAAGACTTGGTGGACTATATGGGGCGCAGTACATGGGTTTTACAAGACAACAAAGAACACAATATAACAGATTGAAAAGGACAGGATTGACAGATAAGGCGATTGCGGAGTCGTGGGGGTTGTCACCTTCTACAATATCGAGAGTAAAGAATTCTAAAAGTAGACTGTCAAATAAGTCAATCAATAAAATAGAGACAAGAAACGAAAGAGCCGCTATTGAAGAGGTAGAAGGTTTTTGGCGAGGTGAGAGCGAATATGATTCAAGTGACATAACGAAAATATCTTTTCAAGAATTGGAAAGGTTAGCCGAGAGTGACAGGCCGAGAACGGCTAAGATAGCACAAAACGCTTTACAAAATATAGAACGAGATAATCCCGATATGCAAATTTCCGAACTAAGAAATACGGTCTTTGATAGACCCACCTTCAAAAGGACTATTACAGGGGCTGACGGTAAGCGGGGAACTATTAATTTATACCTCGGAGCGACAAAAAGAGATGAGGCTATAAGGGGCGCTCAAGCGCAGTTAAGGCGAAAGGGTGTGAGAGTCAATAAGACTTATACAGACTTTGGCGGATATACGGGGGCGAGAGCAAGATGAAATATATTAAGCCCGTTATCGAACCCTGTCCTTCTTTACCCGAACCAAAAAATACGAGAGGGTCGAAACCTAATTACAAAGCACATGAGTTATTTGGCTTCGACACTGAAACGACAAGGTGCGGGAAGAAAGAACTTCGCTCATGTCAATTTGCATACTATAAAAACGCCGATAAGACCCGCTTACAGGCCGTTGTTTATTCGGTGGTAGGTTGGTTCACCGAAGGGGAAGAAGAGGCCAAAAACCGTGTTGATGTAACCGTTGGTGAAGATGTAGATTTAGAATGGGATTATCAAGAATTTGATAGTGTCAAAGATTTAAGAAAGGCGTGTCAAAAGAAATATGTTCAATTGATGTATAAGAAAAATAAAATCGTGAGGTGTGGAGTCGCCTTTAACGCCAATTTTGATTTGGGAGTATTAGCAAATTCGACAACGCTTGACCCCGAAATGTCGGTTGGAGGTATGGAAGGCGCAGGTTGCATATATCATTTTAAAGATGTAAAGAAGAATATTAAGGCTCTATTTTTGGGCGCTTTTAATGTGCCGTTTGTGACTAAGCGAGGCCAAGTGTGGGATATATCGCCCTTGACTAAAAATCTATGGGGTTGTAATAATTTAGCAAGTACCGCCCGTTACATGGGTATGAATAAATTGGTGGATGAGGGAGAGCGTAGCGTAACTTATGCTATTATGGATTCGATTATTACTCTTGACGCTTCTATTCAATTAACCGAAGATTTGAAAGAGATGGGGTTTACAGGCAATCCCGATAGATTCGTATCGGGTGCCACAGTAGCCAAAGACTTGATGAAACGGCATTATGAACCGTTTTATTTAGACCAAGAACAACACGCATTTACATGGAAGGCGTATTTTGGGGGTATGACCGGTTCGCTTGATATTCTTTCGATGCGTGAACCATTATACGATATGGTGTATGGAGATTTGGACGGTGCTTATAATGCGAGTGGGCAACGGTTACAGGTCTTTAAGTGGGATTCGGTAAAGTGGATAGATGCGGATAAGGTATTAAAAATTGTAGAGATGGTAAAAAAAGACCCCTCTCTATTTTGGAAATATGGCTCGCTTCACATTGAAGTAGCGGGAGACTTCGATAATGTACCCGTTAGGGTAGGTTCAACATCAAAGAACGGCACACCATCAAAGAGCGAGGGGCTTGTTTGGGCTAAGGTGACAAATCTAAAGACGACTCTAACATTGGGGGATTATCTACATAGTAAACCAAAGGCTCATATCGTCGTGCGTGGCTTGATAATAGATACAAGGAATAATGAAAGTCCTTGTATATTCAAAATGGCCGACGATGAAAGGAAAAAATACCCAAAATACGATAAGAAAGGTGACGCTATAAAAGAAAATTTTGTACCTAATACATGGTGGAAATTATGCGGGAATACGGCTTACGGCTCATTTGCTAATCGAAACGGAAAGCATAGAGAGTCTTCGGGGAAGTGGTTTAATGCTCTTATCGCTTCATCTATTACCGGCGCTATTAGGCATTGTATGTGGACAGTTAATCATTCAAGCGAGGCGGTGTATAACGATACAGACAGTGCCTTAACAACCGTCGAAGGTTTTGAAAAAGCCGTCGAAGCATTGAAACCTTTGAAAATAGGATTCTCAAATAAGACTAACGACGAACTCCCTAATTGTGATGTGGCAAAGGTAGCAGTAGTTCAAGGTTCTAAGCGTTACGCCATGCTTTCACATGACGGTAAGTTTGGGGCGAAATGTCATGGCTTGGGTTCTTGGCATATATGCTTAAATGGTCGTAGGGTTTCAGTCGCACATAATGAAGAAGTATTACACAATGTATGGAAATTTAATTACCCCGATATTTTTGGCGAGCCGAATAAAGATATTATGAGTATGCCCGTATTCCATACTTTCAGCGTAAGAACTCAAAAGGTAAGTGATATGGTGAAAGAATATGCTCGCCGTCAATGGGAAATCCCATTAGCGGAGATATCCGCTTACGGTAAGGCGGGCAACTTCGGTTTCTTGTCGCCTACAATAAAAAAGAATCAAATTATTGTGAAGGTAAGTTACGAGCCGAAAGATGCGAGCGACATAAGTGATTTAACCTTACAAGATGTCGCTTGTATGTGGGGGTCATCTTACGATAAAAAGTTTGACTATGACAATTTGGAGAGATGGAAATTTGACGGTGAAGGGTTTACTTTAGGTAAATCGGCAACACCAAGAACGGCCGACATAGACGATGGTGACATATCGGTACATGTCATGGAGTGATGTAAAATGAATTGTAAAGCATACAGATATAACAGAAAGAAAAAAAGTACGATGCATGAATGTTCAAGTGAAGCCGTTTATGGTGGACTTTGTAAAGTTCACGCTCGACAAGTAGCGGGTACGCCCGAAGGTTTCCAATACAACCGAATTAAAAGAAACCATTTACAGAATTTAAGTCATAAGGATATTGCCCAATCAATAGAACTCTATCTTTTAGATAACGGTAAGCCTATAACAAAACCGGCAAATCCTTTTAGTTACAAGTCGGAAGTTATCCAATACATACGGAATAATAAAGAAGTCACCGCTTCACAAATAGTAGAATTCATCAATGAGAAATCTAATAAAAAATTAGCCTCTTCCTCTATTGGACAATTGACAAGAAGTTTAATGGCTAAACAGATAATTGTAAGGCGTAAGACATCAATAAACGGCCGTAGCGTGACCTTATACGCCCTTTACGATGAAGTAGAACTAATTAGCCCCGAAGAGATTTAACGCCTTATTTTGGTGTTGATGTAATCGTTGCCGGTTAGTTAATATACCCCCGACTATTAGGATGTAACATGGAGCAAGAAACCATTACAGAAAAAGGAGGCGAGCCGGTCTTAACATGTTCAAGATGTCAAGGAGACATAGAACATAAGACCGACGATAAAGGAATAGTATATTGGACACAAGGACATAACGGGTTGCCGTTAGTCGATGGTCGAGTATGCGATGAATGTAACCATGTAGTAATTAGTATGCGATTAATACAAGCGGTAAGATATAACAGGTTTCAAGGGAAGTGGAAAGTATGACTTTAACTTTAGAAGATTTTAGCGACGGCGAAGGCGGATATTGTGTCACGACCTTTCTTGACGGTAAAGAATTTATTCTTAGCCATTGCTTTCAACTTGGAACTTTTGAAGTAGGGGTAGCGGTGGATAAATTAGTTTACGAAATGGAAACTATACCTACAATAGCGATGAGACATAGAATGATATTGAACGGTATTCAAATTGAGATGAAAGGTATGCGCTTAACAAGTAAAGCACCTGCTTGTAGTGCCATAGTTAAGAGAGAGTACGGAGTAAAGAAAGGACTCTCTAAGAAGAAAACACTTGAAGCGTTTTCATGCTTATTGCATTTGGCCGGTATGAAATATGAGAGAGATAACATAGTCCTTTGAGACAAAAATAAAAACGAGGTGAAAAAGTTTGACAAAAGATAACCAAGAAAAAACAAGACAAGTCTCCCTTTTCGGGGGGTTCGTAGAAGAACAGACAGAAAGCAAGCCGTTAGAGTTTGTAACCATTAGAGAGGAAGTGCCACAAGACGGCGACCATTTTATGATGGATATGGATAATGCGACATATAACGAAGAAAAAGATTGTGTAACAATAATTGACTTCGATAAGTCACAAGCATTGACCGTATATTTTACAAATTATGACCCAAAGTGGACAACAGTTCCCGATGGTGTAAGGCTATACAACGCCGCCGAGAGAGCAATAAGTGACGGTATACCAAGTCACACCGCTTTTGAAGATGTAGTAAAGCAAGGCAATTTTACCCTATGCGTGGAGCATATGGGGGAGAAGGGTCGCCTTTGGTCTGTAACTACTACCGAGGATAATTGAAGCGCTTAACCGTGTTGATGTAATTATAAAT
>TARA_R110001592_G_scaffold55303_7_pt1 | contig 12998 bp, 15 predicted proteins | sample TARA_R110001592 | Tara Oceans TARA_R110001592 (sample SAMEA4398387) | marine metagenome | biome: Polar Biome; feature: [SRF] surface water layer (ENVO:00010504); material: water (ENVO:00002006), including particulate matter (ENVO:01000060) such as... | depth 5 m
TGCCCAGTGCGGGGCCTGCCCTCTTGGACCCGAGGGACCACTACGTAAAGATGACTGGCGACCTGTGGGCGGCGAGTTTCATCGAGGCGCTGAAGTCATTGCAATAGCTGAATCGCCTGGGCCTGATGAGGCTCAGCGCGGTCGGCCCTTGGTTGGTCGCTCTGGTGGTGAGTGGAACAATGCGCTGACCACCGCAGGAAGAAAACGTATCGACGTAGACTTGGATCATGTGATCTCTTGTAAGCTTCCGGGTCAGTCGTCTGGTGCGTTGAGACGGATGGAGAAGTCGCTCGACAAGCTGAACAAGACGCGCGTTAAACAAGGTGAGGAGCCTTACCCACACCCGGCAACCTGCTGCAGGCCGCGACTCATAAACGTGGTCGCGAAGTATAAGAAGATAATTACCTTAGGTAAGACTGCAACCTCGGCATTGACGGGTCAAACGAGCAGCATCCACTCGACCCGAGGCGGACCTATGCAGATCGACAGTGACTGGAACTGGGTAACTGAGCGCGGATCTCGTAAGCTCCTATCAACTCTGCACCCTGAATTTATCCTACGCTCTCCCAATTGGCGTCATGTCCTTCAATCAGACTTGGCGAAAGCGTTTCGATGGTTCAACGGAACACTTCGCTGGACTAAACCAGACTCCCTCATCAACCCTACTCCAGATGAACTGGACGAGTGGTTGTCTCAGCCTGCCCCTTTTTGGGCCTACGACGTTGAGACTGATGGCATTGAACCTTTAGAGTGCAAGCTGCGTACAATCGCAATTGCCATCCCTGACTTGGATCATTCGGGTCACGCTTCCAGGGGGCCGGTCTCCCAAAACTCACGTGCCGTCGGCATTGGATTGTTGTCGACTGATGGGATTACGAGGCTCTACCCACCGGATCAAGAGCAACGGATCTTGGACACACTGCGTCGGGTTCTTACCGATGGTCGTGTCTGGGTTGGTCACAACGCCGGGTACTACGACCGCATGGTTGTCGAGTCTCGGATTGGTGTCACTCCCGCACCATTGGTCGATACCCTCTTTCATGCCCGGTTCAGAGCGCCTGACTTACCCAAGGGGCTGAAGACTGTTGGCTCGATTCTAACTGACGTTGAGCGATGGGAGACAACGGAGAAAGGAACCAAGATCTCAACGGGTAGTCAAGATGACGTTGAACTGTTGAGCTACAACATCATTGACGCTGTTGTGAACGCGCGGATCGTTGTCCCATTGATAGACGCCGCGAGTGAGGTCGGTGCGTTTCGTCCCTTAGACGAGAAGCTCAAGCCGTCTGGTTGGCCTATTGAGCGACCATGGAACTTGAACGAGGTTGATCATGCCACACAAGAAATGTGTGTAGGGATGCATAAGTCTGGTGTATGGGTTGACCAAAAGCTTCGTAGCGAGCTTGAGCTTGAGTACCAGTTGTCCGTGAAGAAGCGGTATAAGAACTTGCAATCGTTAGCTCAAGATGTCGGGTTGAAGAAACTCGACAAGGACTCGGTCAACGAGTTGAATCCCGGTAGTGTAGATCAGATAAGAAACCTCCTATACGAGCGTTGGCAGCTTGGAATCCCAGCGAGCATGGACGCACGTGAGTTTTACACCGAGACCGGAGCGCCAGGTACAGGTGACGCGGTCTTACGCGGACACCTTGCCAGCGGTCGACTTAGTGAAGACCAAGAAGCGTTTGTCAAAGAGCTTCGGTTGTATCGTAGGGAGAAGAACAAAATACTGGGAACAGTACTCATACCATTAAGAAGAAGAGACGTGGACTTAGATAAGGGACTCGTACATGAAGATGGAAGAGTTCGGTCAACATGGAATGCTCATGTCACAAGTGTGGGGCGTCTATCAAGTAGTGGTCCCAACCTACAGAACATCGGCAACCGAAAAGGGCAGGGAAGACTGAAGAAGGTTTTCTCCGCACCGCCAGGACGTATCCTCGTGGGCGCTGACTTGGACCAAGCCCACCTTCGAATCACAGCATGCTACTGGAAGATACCACGATTGCTTGAGTGTTTTGCCACAGGACAAGACCCGCACAACCTGTTGGCACATGACGTGTTTGGTGCTGACTTCAAGAATGCTTCGGGCTGGGGACCAGAGGGGTTCAGCCTCAACCGGAAGCCGGGTGGTGGTGAAGCGAAAGCTATGCGCGATGTCATGAAGACATTTCGGTACGCCTCAATCTATTGGGCTGACCCTTCGACCGTATGGCAAGTACTGACAAGTACCGAGACCGACGATGGTCGCATGCCATATTTGAAGTTCGAAACCAGAGAGGTGCGTCACTTCCACAACAAGTGGTTGGAGGCTGAGCCTGAATGGGAGAATGCATGGAAGCAGATGCTGCAGCGATACGAGCATCAACGCTTCATGGAAGAGCCAGTGTTGGGTCGAAGGTCGGGTCAATTGTCTGACGGAAAGAAGAACGAGGTCGTGAACTTTCCTATCCTTGCTGCTGAATCTTCAATCATGCGAATGGCCGAGCAGGCCGTCATCGATGCCTTCCCGTTTGATTACGCGGGCAAAGGGACTGGGATGATTCATCAGTGCCACGATTCTATTGCGGTGGAGATCCCGTTACCCGATGGGCTTCCTCCTGACTGGGAACCAATCGATGGCGAACCTTTACCACCAGAGCTGGAAGAAGCTCGACGAAAGGTTGAAGACTGTATGACGGTGACGATCCCTGGATGGGAAGTAACGATGACCGCTGAGGCTGAAGTCGGTCGCAGCCTGAAAGATATTTAGAGGTGATGAATGAATCAGTCAAAGTGGTTCCTTGCCCACTCAAAGCAAGATGACAACGAAGACATAGACTACTGGTGTAGCCAACTGGGTGAGGCATTGAGCCAGTCAGGTTGGCAAGCCAAGGTTGTTCCTGGTCGAGATGACTACAGTACTCGGTCATCCGCTCTTGGTGGTTGGAAAGCTTGGTGTCGTGATGTACCCCACGGCAGAGACTATACCGGCGCACCAATGTTCCACGGTGTCATCGTTCCTGCAGACGCAGTTGATGATGAGCCTACCGTAGGTAAAGCTACTGCCCAGATACTACAGGGATTTTTACAGGAATCGAAGCACGTCTACGCATGGTGTCCTGCATCCGACACGTTTAGGCGTGTGATTGAAGTGACCCAATTGCCCGACGATAGCTGGACTGCATGGGCGCGATTGGACTTCAGCCCTTGACAGTGTGGTAACGACCTAATACTCTTGACACTCAACCCAAAGCAACGAACCGGAGGACCTATGCGCCCTTATGTAAAGACCGTCTACAGTAATCTGAAGTCACCGAAACCCGGTGGACTCCCTTGGGATATCGAACTTGACCGGCATACTTTGTTGGTAGGTACGAATACCAGTCACAAAAGCAGCGTCGTTCAATCAGTAGAGTTGTCCGTAGCTGGGTCAGCCGACGACATCTTTGGTCGTAACGCTGTATCAGACGCAGCTTTATTGTTGACCCTTGCGCCAGGTGACGAGCTTGGTGTGACGGGTACTCTCTCTGATGGCTCATCTACTAGCTTCAACATTAAGCGAGAGGATGGAAAGGTTAGAAGACCGCAGCATAACGGTCCAGGTTCGGGCGCGTTGGTTCATCGTGCTGTATCAAGCGCACTTGCAAGCTCACCTGCAAAGGCACGTAAGGCTTTCTTGGCGTGGTCTGGTGGTCGAGTCTCACTTGATGATGTGCTTGCTCATCTACCTGTGGCCCTTCATGCCAAGTACCGTGAGATATCAGAACACAAGGGACGTAACAACTCGGTTGTTGAAACCCTCTTAGAGATTGTTTCCTACGCGGGTCAGCGGCAACGCGAAGCTGCCAAAGAAACGAAGGGGGCAAAGATTATCCTCGACAGTATCGGTGAGACAATCGAAGAGCGTCCCGATGATGACAACCTAACCAAGATGCAAATCGCTGTTGCTGAAGCTCGTAAGGTCTTCGACGTGTCAGTAAAGGCTTCCGGCGAAGGAATGACTTTGGCTGATAGAGATGCAGGGTTGGCTGAACAGGCTCGCTTGATTGAACATCTCACGAACATTGTTCTCTCATCGGAACGTTCGATTGCAGAGATTGAAGCCTCGCTTCCCACGAAAGACGCGAACGTTGACCACGCTATTGGAATCGTGGATGTCGCGATTAAACACAGTTTGGATGTGTGTCCTGTGTGTAGTAGTCAAGTAGGCTTGGCTCACTTGACGAACTGCCAGTCGTTTTACAAGCAGAAAGATAACGAGTGGAGATCTCAGTCAGAGACAAAGCTAAGTCATATCAAGAAGTTAGAATCTGATATTGACGCAGCGCAACGTGACATAGTTGTAAGAGAAACAAAAGTTCAACGGCTACAGAGAGTAGCACTGCTCAATGTTGATGGTCGTGTGCTACCCATAGCTGATGCTCAATCGAGATTGGAAGCAGCGACAGCCGCGTTGACTTCGATGGAGATTGCTCAATCACAGTGGCAGAACTTTGCTCGCGCCCGTGACAACATGGCTGCGATGGAAGCTGACGTAGCTGCCTACCGTGAGTTGAAGAAGGCTTGTGAGATCGCAGTAGGTAAACTACTCAGCGAACAAGCCAAGACGTTTAACACGCGGGTGAACTCCTACCTTCCAACTCATTGGGAGTTCAGCATTGAACTACTCGATGGTGACCGAGAAGTATTCCGTATGGGGATTATGCGTGACGGTAAGCTTCATGCTGCTCTGTCAGGTGCTGAGTGGGCTTCTGTTGTTTGCGCCATCTCAATGGCAGTATCCGAGCAGGTCCCAGAGACTGAGCCGTGTGTGTTGATACCTGAGGATAGAGCGTGGGACGGTAAGACACTGGCTGCTGTGATGCGTGGGTTTACCCAGTTCAAAGGTCAAGTTCTCATGGCCAGCACCATTCGTCCTACGGGCCGTACACCAAAGGGGTGGACGATTATAGACATGGATGACATGAGTGCCTCTTGGTGTAAGCCTCAAGTTGTTGAGCTTGTTGAGTCTGAGCCAGAGCAAGAGCGGGAACCAACGGAGTTGAATCATGCTTCAGGTGGTCTCAAGGTTACCAACCGCAGCACGATCATGTTGTCTGAATTGGGGTACAAGATTCCAGTGATAGACATGATGTCGAGAGAGACGGTGGCTTCAATCATTAAAGACGGACTCTCACCTGACAACGTTCGTGTACAGCCTGATGGTTCCTTTGAGATTGTCGAAGGATGGAACATGGTTTTGATTGACCAAGTGATTCCTGAAACACCATGAGGTGTTCTACCTGCGGCAACAAAACGAAAGTCGTAGACTCACGTACGGCTGATGCTACATCTTCATTCAAAGCTCAAGCCAGAGTCAGAGAGCTTGTGTCTTGGTACACACCTGATTGGGTTTGTCGCAGGCGTGTATGCAAGACGTGTGCAATTGATATCGTCACAATTGAACTACAACTAGACGACTTGGAAGCTGGCTGGAAGAGACGGTGGTAGCTTTATACTTCCGTCACTTTGCAGCTATGCACGAGCGCGAAGTCGTACTCTTTGCCTTGGCATGTGATCCACTTCTTGGCTGGTGGTGTTCGTCCGCCACCGCTACTTGAGGGGGTCGAGTTGATAACTGCCATTGCCGCTTCGAACTCTTTGTCTCCTACGAACTCCATTGAGTACTCGCATGCATTTGTACGTAGCTCAACGCGCCGCCGTGTTGGTTTGACTACTGGGACAGGCGCTGGTGCTGGAGCAATTTTTTTCGGTGCAGCTTTCTTGGCGGGCGCGTGTTTTGCTGGCGCCTTTTTAAGTGCAGTCTTCTTTCTTGTCGTCGGTTTTTTTGCGGTCGGCATGAGATCTCCTATGTACTTGCTCAATAGTATAACAAGATGTGGTGAATTCTGGTTTGACACATCATGGGCATGCCCGATAGGGTTGTTTTGTCTGACTCATTTTCTCCCAGAAAACGGTCAAGGCTTTGGGTTTCATCACCTGTGTTTTGTTTTTTGCGAAGCGCGGGTGGTGTCTTCTTGTGGATAGGTGTTTTGGACTGACGCCTTTACGTGGACTTTTAATTTATAGGTGGTGATCATGGAAGCTGACGACTCAGCGACGGTAGAAGGACCTCGCAGCACAGCAGAGGCTGAGTCTAATCAAACAGAAAGTGATACAGCGACAGACATTCTGGCGCGTTTATTAGTTTCTGTTCAAGATGGAAACAGAGATGAGCAACGTGCAGCCTGGGCATCGATTCAAGATCCCGACATCATGGCTGCATTGGCTGATGGTTGGCGGCACAATGAGCCTGTTGTCAGCGCATCGTTGTCAACTCTTGAGTTGATACCCGGTCAAGTTCAGCGGTCAAGAAATCTGAGATCCACCACACGTAGGTTGGCTGAAGAGCGCAGCAGGCGTGACGCGGAAAGCCTCGTGGATGATATCGAGGAGCAGTTAGGGCAACCACGCACGTTGGCTCAGCTTTTTGATGCGGGTGCGCCACCGACGTCTGTGATTGAAACGCAGGTGCTGCAGCAATTGTGCGCCCCGCGCGGATATGACATCGACGTGTTTGGTGTCTACCGGCTTTCGGCTTCGGTGGATGGCACATTGACTAGGGCGCGTATTGCATCGGCCCCCATTTTTATTGCAGGCAGGACCATGGATGTCGTGACTGGCGAAGCGAAACGACAGATCATATGGCGTGGTCCGAGCGGGTGGTGTTCGCGTGTTGTTGAACGGCGCACGATTATGGATGCGTCAAGGATTGTATCGCTTGCTAACTTGGAAGCTCCGGTTACATCGAATACATCTGGTCAGATCGTGGCTTACCTTTCTGACTTTGAGGCAGACAACAACCATCGGTTTCCATCTGTGCGATCAGCTTCGCGGATGGGGTGGCAGCCTGATGGTGGGTTTCTTTTGCCCGATGTTTTTTACGCTACGAATGATGAGGCAAGTTCTAACTTTGCGCTGACCCCGCCGAGCGGCCTGGAGACGATGTCGTCTGGCTGGATTCCGGCAGGAACCTGGGAAGAATGGGTTGGTGCTATGGAGCTTGTCTCATCATTCCCTTACATGTACATCGCAATGTACGCAGGTGCTGCAGCTCCTCTGCTACAGATCCTGAGATTACCTGGGTTCGTCGTGGACTTTTCGGGTGAGACCTCCGGTGGAAAGACGACTGCGTTGAGGTTTGCGGCATCAGTATGGGGTCGTCCGAGTGAGAGCTACCCTACAGCAATGTACTCGTGGGATGCGACCAAGGTTTGGATTGAACGCACGAGTGGGTTTCTCCAAAACCTTCCGCTGGTGCTGGATGAGACTAAGCGTGCGCGGCATCCTCGGATTGTGCGCGATGTCATTTACGACTTTTGCCAGGGGCAAGGCCGTGGTCGTGGTTCGGTTGAGGGTACGAGACATACGGAATCGTGGCGTTCTATATTGATCAGTAGCGGTGAGGGTGCAGCCACTTCGTTTTCACAGGATGCCGGGACGCGCGCGCGGGTGCTGTCGCTAAAAGGTAAGCCTCTTGGAAATGATGTGGTGGTTGGATCCCGTGCGAGCGAAGAGTCGCAGGTCACGTTGGCGGATAACTATGGGCATCTTGGTCGTCGTTTGATTGAGTACCTTGTCAGCAACGCTGACAGACATGATGATATTCGTGCTGTGTTTCAGAGGGCGCGTGAGAAATATGCAGGCATTGCGCAGACGGCTGTTGGGCGTAGGCATGCTGGTCATCTTGCTGTGCTTGAGGTGACTGCGTCGATTGTGCATCTGCTTGGTGTGCCGCAACCTGATGTCGATCCGTTTGGGTATCTGATTGAATCGCAAGAGATGGCTGGGCTTGATGCTGATCGTCCGTTGGCTGCGTTGCAGGACATGTTGTCTTGGTGTGCTACACATCAAACACGGTTCTGGGGTAGGTCTGAGTTTGACTACGACGGTGCGCCTAAGACTCCGACCCGTGGTTGGGCTGGTAGTTGGGGGAGTGGCGACGATTGGGATTACATCGCAATCGCGACGATGCCCTTTCGTGAAATAATAAAAGAGATTGGTCATGACCCGGATGAGATTCTTACGCGGTGGACGGAACGTGGTTGGTTGAATCGAGGTGCGGGCAGGAACCGGAGTCGCGTTGTGCGAATCGATGGCGCTCCTACCCGCTGTTATTGTCTCGACAGGGAAGCCTCAGACTTTGCTCTCGCGGACTGATTTGACGTGAGCGTGGTACGCTTTGGTACCGAAGCATTCCCAGCAACATCCATTCTTGCCGCGTGTGAGGATGGATTTAGCTTCGGGCCATACGGGTCCGACTTGCTTGTGGCATATGTGGCATTGCAGGTAGGCGATCAATGTATATGGGTTGCCTATCTGGGTGAGTAGTTGGTAGCTCTTCCACTGGTCGAGATGATACTCGGCGGCAATGTCCGGTGGGCGGCAGATCATTCCATACATGCTGCTGCCTCCTTCTGTGCTTTGACGATGAGGTAGTTGGCTTGTCGGTCAGCGGTGCATGCTTTGCATGAGCATGGTGGGTGTAGCCGGTCCCAATCAGGTAGGACTTGGTACACCTTTTCCCCACCTTCGATGCGGTCCAGTTGCTCTGGCGTGACTGCAACTGGTGTCGGTTCACTGATGGTCCAAGTCTCGCCGTCGTCTAATACATAGATAATCATGACTGTACCTCTATGAATCGATTGGCCTTGATACCGTGTACTATGATGGCGTAGTTGGGTCGTTTGGCTCCGCGTGTGAGGCCGTCACATCCACCGCACTTACCGCAGTCCATGGTCTCGTAGACTGGTGACTCTTCGGATGCGGGACACATGCGTTCGTTGGATAGCAGTTGTTCGTCAGGGCTGCGTACACGGAAGGTGCGCCAGCCTTTGGAACGTGCGCGTAGGTAGTCGGGTGCGCTGTCTGCTGATGCCATGCACCAGTCACGGAGGTGATCCATTGCTGGGTCTTTCCATTGGTGCGTGTATCCCATGTGACGTTTGCTTGCTTTGCGTATGGATAGCAATGTGTCTTTGGGTACGGCTGCGGGGTCGCCGTATGCACCGAAGCGTACTCGACGGTTGAGGAATGGCATGCGGCTGCCGTCCCACTGTGCGTAGCTACCACGCTTGTATGCTTTCCATATGGCTAACGGTGCCTGGAATGTGATGACGTAACAGGCGCCTCCAGTTGATGGTCGGTGTATGCAGTCGCCGCAGACTGCTTTGTCCTGGCCTTCGCGGCTTGCTACGTTGGGTGGTATGTCGCGGTGTAGGTACCAGATCTGTATGGTTTCTTTACCTATCTTGTCGTTCTTGGTGCTGCGTTGGAAGCCTGTGGCTATTACGACAATGGGTTCGCCGTTGAGTACTGATGGTCCTTCCCATAGTACGAGTCCGTTCTTGTTCATTCTAAGGTACCTCTGTTTACTGCTTGGTTGATTAGGAAAAGGAGTCCGTCTTTGCGTCGTTGCGCGACACCGGCAAGGTCGTTGCGTTCATCCCAGTCCTGTTCTTTTGGTGGTCGCTTTGCGTTGATAATGCTGAACTTTTCATACTCGACGTACGCGCGTACGTATGCTTCAAGGTTGTCTTCGATTAGTGTTGGCATGTGTCTCCTTACAATGCTGCGATGCGTGGACCGTAGTAGTTGTCTGTTGCGTGGTAGGTTGTGTTGAACATGGCGTAGTCGGATGTATGTACTGGCGTTTTGGTTCCTCGTGTGACGAAGGTTGTGTATTCGTACGGGTCGTAGATGATACGTTTGAAGTCGCTTTGGTCCAGGTTGTTCCAGAATGTTCGGTCGTCTACCAGTGTGCCTCGTGCGAATGCGTGTACGTTTTTACGTCGGTACTTTCGGACCCTTGCGTTGCCGCCAGGTTGCACTACCCATTTGACGTCGCGTAGGCGTAGGTGGTGGTAATGTCTGATGACTTTGCCTTTGTGTCGGACGCTGAAACATTTTTTGCGTAGGTTCCAGTAGACTTCAACTTGCATTGGGTACTCTCTTCGCACTGAGTGCAGTGGCTTTGGTTGATTACTTTGGCGTCACATTGTTCTGATTCGCACACACGGCATGCGCATTCGATGGTCCCGCTTTGGTGGTAGCGTTCACCGCAGTCTTGGCAGGTTGCGTATCCGAGGTTCCAGTCAGGAGATAGGTTACTCATTCCTCACTGTTCCTTTTTCCACTTGGCATCTGGAGTCCATGTACGCACTATGCGTTTAGAACGGAATGGCTTTTGGTCGTTGTTCAATAAGGCAACGTATGCGTCTTTGGCTGGGCGGTTGCGCAGTTCGCATTCTTCGATATTGACGTAGGCCCATCCGACCTCGGCGATTGTTTTGATTCCATGGTTGGTGCGCCATTGCTGTATCTTTTGTTTGAGTAAGTGTTGGGCGACTTTGTATGCTTCGGTTTGGCTGCGATGGTAGAGCGGGTAAAGCTCGCCTTCGTTCATGATGTTGGTTTTGACTCGATAGACTTTCATTGCTTCTCTCCGATGATTAGACGCATGCCGTCTTGTTCGATTGCTTCAGTGCTTGGGTTGATGTCAACGTCTTCGACTATGCAGAATCCATTGAAGCTGGTGGCGCCTGATCGGATTGCTGTTGTCTTCGGCATGATTAGATCGATGCGTCTTGCGTAGTTCTCTTGACCGTATTTGACGTCGAACTTGCCCTTACGTATTTGCTCGATGTCTCGTTCCAGGCGGGAGAAGGTGACGTCGTTGATTCGGTCGAGTAGGTAGCGCACGATGTTTGCACTGCCTGTGGTTGTTCGTTGGTTGGATTGGGTTGGTTCCTTCTTGGTGACGGTGCCTTCGATGGTGACTGTTACGGCGGTGTTGTATGTGCCTGGTTCGATGGGTGTTTCTGCTTTGAACAGACGTGCGTTTTTACCTGCGCTGAAGGTGCGCAGCAGTTCTTTTTGTATGTCGGTCATGTCAGTGTCCTTGTTTGTTGTTGGATAGCTCCTCGTAAAACTTACCGGCTGGTGCTTCTGGAGGTTCGTCGGGATACCGCGCGCACCATCGGTCAACGAGGTCGGCGTGGTAGTTCTGTGTCTCGCACCACATGTCGAATGACTTGGCTATCTGCCATGCGTCGGTCTCGTGTGGTCCTGTGAACTCGTTGGCTGGGTAACGTAGGATACGTTCGGCTATGAGTTCGGGGTCATACTCTTTACTGAGTTTGTTCCAGGTCCAGTTGCTTGGTTGGTTCCTCGTAAAGATGATGCATGATAGGTCGGTCCATTGTTTATGGTTTATCATTGGTTGCCTGGTCTGCTCGTAGTTTGGCGATACGTTGGTTGACTTCGTTTAGTACTGTTCGTAGTTGGTCCAATGAATCTTTGGGTAATGGTGTGGGTTGTCCGTCCTTGATCCAGGTTGCCTGGGTTAGTGTTTGTTTTGCTTTGGTTAGGTGGTCGATGGCATTTGGTTTCATGTTCTCTCCGGTGCTGCGTTAACAGGGTTCATTGCTTCAGATAGTTTATCCATTGCGAGGGTTGTTGAATCAATCTGGTGTTGCTCAATGGCTTGTTCGACGAGGCGTACTGCTTCGTGTTTGAATCCACCGATGTGCCATTGCTTCACTTGATGGCAACCTACTCCAGCCTCACCGCAATAGTTGGGTCCGTTCTTCCAGTTGTAGATGCGTGCTACGGTTCCGCATTCAAACTTTATTGTCCATTCCCAATCTACTTTGTAGCCGTCATTCAGTTGTTGAGGGTCGGGTTCGCCGAATATATCGACAAGTACGTCATAGGTTGTGTCGATGTAGTCTTGAAGCGAGGTGCCGTTGATATTAACGACGTCTGTGTTGTGTGTTTTGTAGGTCATGGTTGTTCCTTGTTGGTTGAAAGTGTGCCGGGTTTTGGAGCATCTGGATGACCCGGCGAACCACAATGATTACTTAGCTTCGCCCACGTCCACGTAGTCGCGTACTTGCAAGTCGAACGCAGGGATGTATGCGTCTGTGACTGAGCCACCTGCTTCTGCGATTGCCGTGGTTGCATGGTCGATACCAGCGTAGTGTCGGAATGTATTGGACGGTGACGTCCGTTGGCCCGATGCGGTCACTGCTTGGTATGCACTGAACAGGTTGGCTTGGCCGTGTGCTTCGTGTAACTCACCGTTGTGACATGCGTTCCAGTAGCGGAATGCTGCCGTGAACTCTTGTGGTTTGATGAGACCTCGGCTGAACAGTACGCCCATGTATGCACCGAACAGGTCGTTCTTGACTGGGATGTCCTTCCATTCTTCCATCATGCGTACACGTCGGACGACTGGTTCAACGGATGTGCGTGTGATTTCTTCCAGCATGCCAGCCAGTGTCGAGAAGACGTTGGTTGTATGTTTGGCTTTGACCATGTGTTCGCCACTGAAACATCCGTTGGCACAGACGAATGGTGCGGAGCCGATGGCTATCTCGTTGGCCAATGTCTTGTTGTAGCTGGAACGCAATGCAACTGTGATTGCTGTACCTTCGATAGGACTTTCGAATCCAATCATACCAAACAGTTGTTCGCCTGTTCCGTTGAGGGCATACGTTTCGAAGACAGGTTCCTTGTCTAAGGTGTGACACATGCGGTCGCGTGCGCCGTCAATCAATGATGCGTATGGTACTGGTTGGAACGATGCGTTGCCCGTCGTCTCATGGTACTCGGCTTCGGGTACTGGGATTGAACAGACGGTTTGATAGTCAGTTCGGTATGCTTCTTTGGCTCCGATGACGCAGATCTGGTTGGCTGCTAAGGTTGGTGGCGGTGCGACTGATGCCCTTGGTATGGATGTGTCGAGTCGCTCGATAGATAGTGGACGTGAGTTGGCAGTGTGGAAATTCATAATAGCTCCTTGGTGTTGTGTAGTATACCGCAGCGGTAATCCATATGTCAAATTAAAACTGCGAATGGTTTTGTCAATTAGCCCGTGTCAGTACGGTTATCTGTACGCCGTCGATTGTTTTTTCTACGATGCTTCGACGTGGTTTGGTTGGGGTTTGGTGTGCATTACGAGCATCGAGTTGTGC